>Ga0256841_1001155_pt1 | contig 23913 bp, 21 predicted proteins | sample 356308metaG_FD_185971 | JGI IMG/M metagenome (GOLD analysis project Ga0256841, IMG submission 185971) | Hydrothermal vent microbial communities from Mid Atlantic Ridge, Atlantic Ocean - 356-308 | ecosystem: Environmental > Aquatic > Marine > Hydrothermal vents | place: Atlantic Ocean: Mid...
TCACTGCTGGCGGATGCCACGGGCCTGCCGGTGGTTTCCATCGATTACACCAACCCGCCCGAGGCGCGCTGGCCGGAGGTGACGGACCAAGTAATTGCGGTACTTCAGGCACTGCAGGAACAGGGTCATGTGATGGGCGAGATCGCCCTGGCCGGGGATTCCGCGGGTGGCGCCCTGGTGGCTGGCGCAACCCTCAAGTTGCGCGACCGGCATCTGCCACTGCCGGCGGCGCTGGTGCTCTGGTCGCCCTGGGCCGATATCACGCCCACTGGAGATACCTATGTCACCCTGAGGGATGCAGAGCCGCGTTTTATCTACGAACGGGTGCTCAAACCCTCGGCCGATGCCTATGCCGATCCGGTGGACCAGAAAAACCCCTATGTGTCACCAGTCTATGGTGACTACAGCAGGGGCTTCCCGCCGACCCTGATCCAGGGTGGCACCCGGGAGATTTTTCTGAGCAATTTCGTGCGTCTCTACCAGGCTCTGGATACGGCGGGTCAAACGGTGAAACTGGACCTCTACGAGGGTATGCCCCATGTATTCCAGGCCACCCTGCCGGATTCGCCGGAAACGGGCATTGCGCTGCGCAAGCTGCGCCTCTTCCTGCAGCATCACCTGCACTATGGTGATTCTGTTCCCTGATTCGTTCACGCCACGGGGTAACCGGACGACTCTTGAATGGGGGCTCCGCTCTGTCGCCCGGTATCTACCGCGCGGCTTTCGACGAGGATGATTCGAAGTGCCCTCGACATGGACGAGTTGCAATCTTCACAGGCCGTCGAAAAACGTCGTTTTTCAGCGGCCTGTTTATTTTCGAGATGCCTTCAAATCTCGGATGGAACACTTTCCAGCAGTTCCCGCGCAGCGGCGAGCAGGCGCCGATGGCGGGTGATCAGGTGCCAGCGCCGGCCGCCGCACTGGTACCAGAGATGGGCCGAGCGCACGCCCGAGAGCAGAGCGGCGCGGATGCGGGCGGCGATGCGCTCGTCCCGCAGCCGGACGGGGTCGCCTTGCACCAGGATGCGCGGGGGGAGAGGGCTGATGAACTCCCGGTAGATTTCCGCCAGTTGCCGGTAGCGGGTCTCGGCGTCGAATTCGAAGGCATCGGCCCGCGACTGGAAGTTGTCCAGCGCCTCCCCCAGCGCCTGCAGCCGCTGCGGCTGCTTGTGGAGCTGCTGGCCGAGCTGCAGCAGGCGGATGCTGTAGCGGGTCACCTCGGGATTGCGATCCTGGGGGCTGGAGAGCTGGAAGATGAAATGGCGAAGGCCCATCTCCAGGGCGGTCGGGCTGCCGTAGACCTCCGCCACCGTCCGCGGATGGGTGACGAAGAGGGTGGCGACGCCGGCCTGGAGCATCTTCTCGTCGGTATGGCCGAGACGGGCCAGCTCGAAGGTCATGCGCGCCCCCTGAAAGACTCCTGCCAAGGCCAGGGCATGGTCGGCATCGCTGTAGCGGCTCAACGGATCACTCCTCCTCCCAGACACTGCTCCTCGTCGTAGAGTACCACCGACTGGCCGGGGGTCACCGCCCGCTGGGGGGTGTCGAAGCGCACCTCCATGGCGTCGCCACGGATCTCCACCTCGCACGGCTGCAGGGGTTGGCGGTGCCGGCAGCGGGCCAGGCAGCGGAAACGGCCGGCGGGTGGAGCGCCGGCGGGCCAGTGGAGCTGTTCCGCCTCCAGGGTGTCGCGGAACAGAAGGGGATGGTCGTGCCCCTGAGCCACCACCAGACGGTTGCTACTCAGATCCTTGGCCACCACGAACCAGGGCGCCTCGGGCCGTCCGGCGACCCCGCCGATGCCCAGGCCTTGCCGCTGCCCCAGGGTGTAGTACATCAACCCCTGGTGTTCGCCGATCACCTCTCCCTCGGGAGTGACCACCGGGCCGGGATTGGCCGGAAGATAGGTGGCCAGAAAGTCGCGGAAGCGGCGCTCGCCGATGAAGCAGATGCCGGTGCTGTCCTTCTTGCGCCAGTTGGCGAAGCCGGCCTTCTCCGCGATGCGGCGCACCTGCGGCTTGGTGAGCCCGCCCAAGGGGAAGAGAGTGCGCGTCAGCGCCTTCTGGGGGACCATGTAGAGAAAGTAGGTCTGGTCCTTGTTCTCGTCGGCGGCGCGCAGCAGGCGGCGCGGCGCCGTTTGCGACAGGCGGGCGTAGTGGCCGGTGGCGATGAAGTCGGCGCCCAGTCCGAGAGCGTGGTCGAGAAAGGCCTTGAACTTGATCTCGCGGTTGCAGAGCACGTCGGGGTTGGGGGTGCGGCCGGCGCGGTACTCTTCCAGAAAGTGCTGGAAGACCCGCTCCCAATATTCGCTGGAGAAATTGACGGCGCGCAGCGGGATCTCCAGGGTCTCGGCCACCTGGCGGGCGTCGGCCAGATCCTCGGCGGCGGCGCAATGGTCCCCTTCGTCGTCCTCTTCCCAGTTCTTCATGAAAAGGCCTTCCACCTCCCAGCCGGCCTCTTTCAGGCGCAGGGCGGCCACGGCGGAGTCCACTCCGCCGGAGAGACCGACGATCACTTTTCCCTTCCGTTTCATGCAGTGAAATGGTGAAGCGTGTCCAGGGGGAGGGCGGCGCCGGCCAGGTGGTCATCGATGCAGCGCAGCACCATGGGGCTGCGCAGCGCGTCGCGCCGCTTTTGGATCTCTTCCCGAGTGAGCCAGTGAACGGCGACGATCTCCGCGTCCAGCGCCCGGCCGGGCTCCGCCCCGTCCACGCGACCGCTGAAGCAGAAGCGCAGGTAGGTGCGGTCTTTCTCCGGCAACTCGTAGAGATAGACGCCCACCAGGGCGGCGGGTTCGAACGGGTGCGCGGTCTCTTCCAGCACTTCGCGACGGACGGCGTCGAGAAGGCTCTCGCCCCGCTCCAGGTGCCCGGCAGGTTGGTTGAAGACTCTCTTGCCGTCGATCCTCTCCTCCACCAGCAGGAACCGGCCCGATCTTTCGATCACGGCGGCGACGGTGACGTGCGGCTTCCAGATCATGGGACGGATTATCTCAGCAAGCGGGTCCCTTTGTCCGGGGACGCGGTTCGCCGGGGAAGGGGAGCTGCAGCCACTCCCCTGGTTGGAGCCGGCCCAACCGGTAGCGGCCGATGGCCACGCGCACCAGTCGCAGGGTGGGAAAGCCGATGGCTGCGGTCATGCGCCGCACCTGGCGGTTGCGCCCCTCCTGGATGGCGATCTCCAGCCAGCTCGTGGGCACCGACTTGCGGTGGCGTATCGGCGGGTTCCTCGGCCAGAGAAGGGGTTCCGGGACGACGCGCGCGCGGGCGGGCAGGGTGGGGCCGTCTTTGAGCCGCAGGCCGTGGCGCAGGGGCTCCAGGTCGGCTTCCTCCGGTTCACCCTCCACCTGCACCAGATAGCGCTTCCAGGTCCTCTTTCGGGGGTGGGTGAGGCGGTGGGCGAGCCGACCGTCGTCGGTGAGCAGGAGCAGCCCTTCGCTGTCCCGGTCGAGCCGGCCGGCGGGGTAGATCCCTTTCAGGGGGATGTGGTCGGCGAGGGTCGGCCGGCCTTCCCGGTCGGTGAACTGGGTGAGGACGCCGTAAGGCTTGTTGAAGAGAATCAGACGGCTCATGAGAATCGGGTAAAATGCGCCGGTTACCATAACAGACAGGACAGGCGTTCATGACTTTCGAAAAAATCGAGATTCCGGCCGACGGCGAGAGGATCGCCGTCGATTCCGACAACGGCCTCCAGGTTCCCGACCACCCCATCATCCCCTTCATCGAGGGGGATGGCATCGGCGTGGACATCACCCCGGTGATGCGGAAGGTGGTGGACGCCGCCGTGGAGAAGGCCTATGGCGGCGAGCGGGGCATCGCCTGGATGGAGGTGTTCGCCGGAGAGAAGGCGGTGAAGGTCTACGGCGGCGACAACTGGCTGCCCGATGAGACCATCGAAGCGGTGCGGGAGTACGTGGTCTCCATCAAGGGGCCGCTCACCACTCCTGTCGGCGGCGGCATCCGTTCGCTCAACGTGACCCTGCGACAGGTGTTGGACCTCTACGTCTGTCTGCGGCCGGTCCGGTATTTTCAGGGAACCCCCAGCCCCCTCTGCCACCCGGAACACACCGACATGGTGATCTTCCGCGAGAACTCCGAGGACATCTACGCCGGCATCGAATGGCCTGCCGGCTCGGCGGAGGCGAGGAAGGTCATCGATTTTCTGCAGAAAGAGCTGGGGGTGACCAAGATCCGTTTTCCCGAAACCTCGGGCATCGGCATCAAGCCGGTCTCCAGCGACGGCACCAAGCGGCTGGTGCGCAAAGCCATCCAGTACGCCATCGACAACGACCGCGCTTCGGTGACCCTGGTGCACAAGGGCAACATCATGAAGTTCACCGAGGGGGCTTTCAAGGAGTGGGGCTACGAGCTGGCCAAGGAGGAGTTCGGCGCCACCGAGATCGACGGCGGTCCCTGGTGTGCCTTCGAGAATCCGAAGACCGGAAAGGAGATCGTGGTCAAAGACGTCATCGCCGACGCTTTCTTGCAGCAGATTCTGCTGCGGCCGAAGGAGTACGATGTCATCGCCACCCTCAACCTCAACGGCGATTACATCTCCGACGCGCTGGCGGCCCAGGTGGGCGGCATCGGCATCGCGCCGGGGGCCAACCTTTCCGACACCGTGGCCATGTTCGAGGCCACCCACGGCACCGCGCCCAAGTACGCCGGCCAGGACAAGGTCAATCCGGGCTCTCTCATTCTCTCCGCGGAGATGATGCTGCGTCACTTGGGGTGGACCGAGGCGGCCGATCTCATCGTCAAGGGCATGGAAGGGGCCATCCAGGCGAAGACGGTCACCTACGACTTCGCGCGGCTGATGGAGGACGCCACCTTGGTGAGCTGCTCCGGTTTCGGAGAGGCGATGATCGACCACATGTAGGGCCGATCGATCCTTGGCTTCGTCGACGAAAAAGCCTGTCGTGGGGACAGGCTTTTTTCGTCGAGGGGCTTTCTTAGGAGCCGAGTCAGCCGCCCTCGTCGCCAATGCATCGCAAATTTTGGGCGTGCAGCCCCTTGGGCCCCTTTTCGATGTCGAACTCCACGGTTTGTCCCTCCTTGAGCGTCTTGTAGCCCTCCATTTCGATGGCCGAGAAGTGGACGAAGACGTCCTCGTTGCCGTCGTCGGGGGTGACGAAACCGTACCCTTTCGCGTTATTGAACCATTTTACAACCCCGCTGGGCATGGTGCTTCCTCCTGCTTTTCCGTTGGTGGTCTGGATTGTTGTTGTCAAGGGATAACAAACGTATCCCATTGTTTATTATAGGCGAAAGCTACAACAAAAGAGGCTGGGGCGTCAAACTCGGGGACATTTCAGCCGCTTGGGGTTCTTTCGAGAAAGGCATCGAGTGCCACCTGGGCCTCGGGCGACACGTCGATGAATTTGAATCCGCACCAGAAACTCCCCTGGGCATGGGCCTCGGCCCGCCAGACGCAGGTCGCTCCCACGATGATATCCAGCAGGCGTTCTTTGGAGTCCATGAGGTGGAACTGGAAAATGTCCCCTCGTTGAGGGCCGTCGCTGGTGCACATGAGTAAGAAGCCTCCAGCGGAGAGGTTAGTGAGGATTCCCAGCGAGCGGCCGTCGATGACATTGATCGCTTGAATGGATGCCTTGAGATCGTGGCGTTTATGTTTTCGTCGCTCTTTCATTGTTCGGCCAATCCCGGTACTGGAGACTCATTCTTTTCCAGCAGAGACTTGATCTTGTTCATCGCCTTGTTCCAGAAAGACTGTTTGATATTGGGGAAATAGACGACACTCCCTGTTTGGATGCCGGCTGCCAGCTTGCCGATATCCACCAGCAGTGACTTCTTGGTGCGGGGGGTGACGAACAGGAAATGGTCCGTCATGGGGTTGTACCAGGAGAGTTTGGCTCGGTAGCTGTTGTCGCTGCCGGCATTGAATTCGAACCAAGTGTCCGTGGGCAACTGCCGCAGCTTGTTGTAAAGGTCGAAGGTCTCCTGATCGATGTGGGGTTGTGGTTCGGATTCTTTCTTCTCTTCGGGATAGGCCACTACCGTATCCGACTGGGGCGGAACGTAGAGCGCCTCGATGAAGGACTCCAGTTTGCGTTCCTGGTGCGGCAACATAACGCCAATCTGTTGGCGGATCTGATGGGAAACCGTCTCCACCTCGGCCGCGCGCCCCAATCCTTTGTCCGAAGTGAGGCAGAGGTCGAGAATCCGCTTGCCCAACTTCAGCGCATCTTGCCAGTCCTCAGATTCTTCTTCGTCATCCTGCCGCAGATGGAGCAGGGTGAGGTAGTCGACCCACACCTCGTCGACGAACTGTTTGCAATAGGCCGGAACCAGCCGGCCGGAGAAGATTTTCGCCGTGGCTTTCCGGGCGGCTTCCTGGGCCTGTAGCAGGTGTTCTTTACCCATTTCGGTCTCGACGCTGTGCTTTTCCATGGTCTGGAACTTCTGTTCCCGGGTCGAGACCTCGTACTCCAATTCCTCGATGTATTTCTCGAAATCTTCCCGGCTCTGCTTACGCAGCCGCACGATATTGAAAACCGTGTCCTTGAGGAAAGGGTAGATTCCTTCTTTGAGGTCGATCTCGTCCACCCAGATGGCTGCGGCGGCGATGGCTTTGTCGAGAAACACCCGCGCTGGATGCTCCGGATTCGAGAAGAAGTCCGCGTCACTAAGGCCGATTTTGATATAAGGGGTATGCAGGTGGCCCAACAGCGCCTTGGCGGCATTGGGGAGGCTTTCGTCGTCCAGCATCTGCTCGAAGAGCAGGCCCACCAGATCAATGATGTCCTCCTGTTCGTCTGGCAGCCGGTTGTTGCCCACCTTCTGCTTGATGATCTCCCGTTGGGTGGCCATCTCTTCCTGAACATGGTGGATGGTCTGGGAGTCGACCGGTTGGAAAAGTACCGCCTCATCGGGGAAGGAGGTGGCCTGCTGCAGGGTGATGCTGTTGGCAGCCTGGATGACCTCTTGCGGCGAAGCGGGTGACACGCCGGGAGGAAGCGGTGCTTTCTTTTTCCTTCGGGCCCGGTTGATCCGCAAGAGCTCATGGATCCGGTGCATGGTCTCTTCCCCTAGCTCCTCGGGAGACTGGGGTTTGTCGGCCTCCTCCTCGGAAGCAGGCCGGGCCTTTTCGACTTGCGTCTCTCCCGAAACGGGAGCGTTCTTCACCTTGTATTTCAACGTGGGCAAGATGCCGGCTTTGACCAGGCTCTCGTTGAGCTGCTCATGAAGCTTGGGCAGGGCCGAGAGCACGTACTTGTCGAAAAGGGTGTAGAGAACGAGCAGCGCATCGTTTTCAATGGTCAGGCGGTTGACGCAGCGCGCGAAGATCTCACACATTTGGTGGGGAGAGGCGGGAATCTGCTCCATGGAAACGGGCTGGCCGCCGTTGATGACCGACAGGCGCTGGGCGAGCAGATAGAGGTTTTGCCGGTCTTCCTGCTCTGCCCGTTCGGCGAGGGTGTTTAAGGCGAGGTTGCGCTCATAGAGGTCGATGTTTACCAAGCTGAGCGTTTCTGAGCCCAGTTTGGCGGTTTTTTCGTTTTCCTGAAGGGGGAAATGGCTCAGTTTTTTGGTCAATAGGTCATGGAAGTCGAGGGACATGTCTTCCATCTTGAGCCAGATCTCCCGCTGCGCGTCGAAAAAGTGGTTCTGAACCTGGCCGCTTTCCGCCTTTTCGGCAAAATCCATGAGCACATCGTCACTCGAACGCAACAGTTGACGGAACTTGTCGTTCAGGATCTCGATGGCTTCCTTCTGCCAATCGTCGAGAAGGTAACGAAATTTGTAATCGATGCTCACAAAATCGGTCCAGCTTCTTTATCCCTGTCTGGCGGCGTATTGTGAGGGAGTTGGAACAGGGGATCAATGATTTCAGCCAACAACTGCGAAACTGCATTGAAAAACGCACCGTTTTGTCGGATGGCGCACACTTTCCTCTTCTACTTCCCTAGCTAAGATTGAAATCCCGCGATGGGCCGGTATTCGAAAACCGCCGGGCCCCATCTTTCCATATGCGGGATTCCACACAGGCGCTTGATCTTCCTGCTTGCTTTTCCTAAAATCCGCGCTCTTCGCCCGCTTGAGGACGGGCACTCCTTGCCTCACCGCCTGGACGGGAGGCTGATTCAACCCGAAAGGAGCCACAATGCGACATTACGAGATCGTCTTCATGGTCCACCCGGACCAGAGCGAGCAAGTCCCCGCCATGATCGAGCGCTATCGCGCCACCATCGAGGAACAGGGGGGCAAGATTCACCGCCTGGAGGACTGGGGCCGCCGCCAGCTCGCCTATCCCATCGACAAACTGCACAAGGCCCACTACGTGCTCATGAACATCGAGTGCGAAGGCAAGACGCTGAACGAGTTGGAAACGGCTTTCCGTTTCAACGATGCGGTGCTGCGGCACCTGACCGTTCGTCGCGACGAGGCCATCACTTCGCCCTCTCCCTTGGCGAAGACCGAAGAAAAGGAGACCGCGCCCGACGCGGCCGCCTGAACCCCTGTGCAGGAGTAATCGAATCATGTCACGCTATTTTCGCCGCAGGAAATATTGCCGTTTCACCGCCGAGGGCATCACCGAGATCGACTACAAGGATCTCAACCTGCTCAAGCAGTACATCAGCGAATCGGGCAAGATCGTGCCCAGCCGCATCACCGGAACCAGCGCCAAGTATCAGCGTCAGCTGGCCAACGCCATCAAACGGGCCCGGTTCCTGGCCTTGTTGCCCTATACCGATTCCCACAAGTAAGGGGGCGCGCGGCCCTTGCGGGCCGTGACCGGCCGCGGGGCCGGGCAAGTGAAATGAAAGCGCTGGCGGCGTGGGTCATGAAAGGGCGGGCGCAGGCGGTGATGACGGCCGCCGTGCTTCTTGCCCTTGCATTGATCGCCGTGCCCCTGGGGCTACTGAGCGCCGCCGTGGTGGGCATGGTGACCTTGCGTCACGGCCTGCGCGAAGGGCTTTTGGTTGGGGCGTTGGGGGTGCTCGCGCTGGCGGTGCTGGGCTACCTGCTGCTTGGCCAGCCGGTGGCGCTGGCGATCGTCGGCATGCTGGTCTGGCTGCCGCTCATGGCGCTTGCTCAGGTGCTGCGGGCGAGCCGCTCGTTGCGGCTTGCGGTGGAAATCGCGGTGGTGCTGGGCCTGTCGGTGGTGGCGCTTCAGTATCTGCTGCTGGACGATGTGGTCGCCCACTGGCGGACGTTGTTGGCCGAATACCTTGGCCAGGTGCTGGACCCCGCTGTGGTCGGGGAGGCGGAGCGGCGGAAACTGGCGGAGCAGATCGCTCCCTGGATGGCGGGTGGATTGGGAGCGGCCTGGTTCTTGGAGCTCTGCCTTTCGCTTTTTCTGGCCCGTGGTTGGCAGGCGCTGCTCTACAACCCAGGGGGATTCGCGGCCGAATTCCGGGAGCTGCGCTTGGGGCGTTGGTTGTTGGTGGCGGTACCGCTGTTGTTGCTGGCGGGGCTCGTGGGGGAGAGGCCGGGTTTCCTCGCACAGGGGGCGCTGGTGGGCATGGCCGCTTTTTTCGTGCAGGGAGTGGCGGCGGCCCACGGTCTGGTGTCGCGGTTGCAGGGGGGGAGCCTGTGGCTCATCGGCTTCTATTTTTTGCTGATCATCGGGATGCCGGCCAGCTTTACCCTGGTTTCGGCGTTCGGCTTCGCCGATGGTCTGATCGATTTTCGGGCGCGAGTCCGGCCTCGTGGTTCCACGGGGGGCGACGAGTGAATCATCTTACGAGAGGTGTTGAACGATGGAAGTGATCCTTCTGGACAAAGTGACGGGCCTGGGCGAACTGGGCGACAAGGTGACCGTGAAGGCGGGTTATGGTCGCAACTATCTGATTCCCAGCGGCAAGGCGGTGCCGGCCACCGAGGAGAATCTGGTGGAATTCGAGAAGCGGCGCGCCGAGTTGGAGAAACAGGCCGCCGAGAAGCTGGCTGCGGCCAAGGAGCGCAAGGCGGCGGTGGAGAAGCTGGGGGAGGTGACCATCGCCCACAAGGCGGGCGAAGAGGGCAAGCTCTTCGGTTCCGTGGGCACCGGCGACATCGCCCGCGCTTGCGGCGAGGCCGGGGTGGCCGTGGAGAAGGCCGAAATTCGCTTGCCCGAAGGCCCCATGCGGACCACCGGCGAATTTGAGGTGGTGCTGCACCTCCATCCCGACGTGAACGCCACTCTGAAGGTGATCGTCGTCGCGGAGCAGTGAGGGGCGGCGAAAGCACGCCCAGGTTTTCTTTCTTCCCTGGCTTGGTGGCGGGGTGAAAAACGCCATGCAAGGGCATCTCCGTTTTCGGAGATGCCCTTCTTTTGCGGCCGGCCGGCGGTTCTAACCCGGCCCATTTTTAGGTAACCTTTTCTCCATGTCTCTCGAATCCCCCCTCCCCGAATACTCAGAGGCCGACGCCGGTGTGGACCAGCTGCGCGTGCCGCCCCATTCGGTACAAGCGGAGCAGGCGGTGATCGGCGGCCTCATGCTGGACAACGATACCTGGGACCAAGTAGCCGACCGCGTGGGGAGCGAGGATTTCTACCGCCGGGAGCACCGCCTCATCTTCACCGCCATCGCCACGCTGGCGGAAGAGCAGAAACCTTTCGACGTGGTGACCCTGGCCGAGGAGCTGGAGCGGCGCGAGGAGCTGGACGACGTGGGGGGGCTTCCCTATCTGGCGGCGCTGGCCGAGGATACCCCCACCGCGGCCAACATCCGCGCCTACGCCGACATCGTGCGCGAGCACTCGGTCACCCGCCAGCTCATTCGGGTGGGCACCGAGATCGCCGAAAGCGGCTATCGCCCCGAAGGGCGCAAGGTGGCCGATCTTCTCGACGAGGCGGAGAACAAGGTGTTCCAGATCGCCGAGCAGCGGGAGCGCGAAGGAGAGGGCTTCCAGAGCATCAAGGGCCTGCTGGCCCGCACCATCGACCGCATCGAGGAGCTCCATGCCAGCGACCAATCCCTCACGGGAGTGAGCAGCGGCTTCGACGACTTCGACCGCATGACCTCCGGGCTTCAGCCTTCCGATCTCATCATCGTGGCCGGCCGCCCCTCCATGGGCAAGACCACCTTCGCCATGAACATCGCCGAGAACGTGGCCATTCAGTCGGAGCTTCCAGTTGCGGTCTTCTCGATGGAGATGCCGGGCGAGGCGCTTACCATGCGCATGATGTCCTCTCTGGGCCGCATCGACGGCCACCGCATCCGCACCGGCAAGCTGGAGGACGACGAATGGCCGCGGCTCACCTCGGCCATCAACATCCTTAGCCAGGCGAAACTGTTCATCGACGACACGCCGGCGCTCACGCCCACCGATCTGCGCGCCCGGGCGCGGCGGTTGATGCGCGAGCAGGGCAAGCTGGGCCTCATCGTCATCGACTACCTGCAGTTGATGCAGGCGCCGGGAATGGCGGAGAACCGCACTAACGAGATCTCGGTGATCTCGCGCAGCCTCAAGGCGTTGGCCAAGGAGCTGGAGGTACCGGTGATCGCCCTCTCGCAGCTCAACCGCAACCTGGAGCAGCGACCCAACAAGCGGCCGGTGATGTCCGACCTGCGCGAGTCGGGCTCCATCGAGCAGGATGCCGATCTGGTGGTCTTCATCTATCGCGACGAAGTCTACAACGAGGAGAGCCCCGACAAGGGGATGGCCGAAATCATCATCGGCAAGCAGCGCAACGGTCCCATCGGCACCATCAAGCTCACTTTCCTGGGACAGTACACCAAGTTCGAAAACTACATCGACGAGGGGTATGGGGAACTGCATTGAAGGGTTGGCGTGTGGGGCTCCGTTGGAATGGGCAAAAGCCTCTGGAGCTGCGTTCAATTATGGGGGGCGCGCCGGGCCATGCCCCACTTGCAGATCCGGAATCCTGCTTTCGCGGGAATAACGAAGAGGGCGGCTGAACGATGACTTTTTCTCATCGTTCCGGTTGCAACCGATGGCGGAGAGCCGGAATCCAAGCTTGCCCAGCCATCGAGAGATTCCCGCCTGCGCGGGAATGACGAAGAGAGGGCGGGAATGATGAGGAGAGGGCGGGAATGATGAGGAGAGGGCGGGAGTGACGAGGAGGAAGGGGAGCTCGACTCTGGAAAAGGGGCAGCTTCTTCGTCATCCCGGACGGAGCGCAGCGAAGGTCCGGGATCCAGCGTCATCCCTTCGGTTTCCCGCATTGCCGGGGAAAGTGAATAAAGTGGACTTCTCCTGGTGTAGGAAGAACGAGAAATGGAGAGTCAATCAGTGGGCGGTCGAAACTGCGTTTCACCCAACCTGAAAGGTAATCGGTGTTTGGAGTCTTTTCGTGTCCCTCCTTCCCGCCGTTGAAATCGACTTCTCCGCCCTGCGCCACAATCTCGGCGTGGCGCGCCGCCATGCGCCGGCCAGCCGGGTGATGGCGGTGGTCAAGGCCGATGGCTACGGCCACGGCCTGCTGGAGGTGGCCAAGGCGCTCGATGGGGCGGATGCCTTTGCGGTGGCTCGGGTGGACGAAGGCGTGGTGTTGCGACGGGGCGCGCCGCGCAAACGCATTCTGGTGCTCACCGGCGCCCATGACCAGCCCGAGCTGGAGGCCGCCGCAGACGCTGGACTGGAGCTGGTGGTGCACCATCCCGCCCAGCTCGAACGGCTCGAAAGCTTCTCCACGAAGCGGCCGCTGCGCTGCTGGCTCAAGCTGGACACGGGCATGCACCGGCTGGGTTTTCCCGCCCACGAAGGCGCTGAGCGGCTGGCGCAGCTGAAAGCGCTGGAGGCCGTGGCCGAAGTGGCCGGCGTGCTCACCCATCTGGCCAACGCCGACGACCTGGCCGACGACTACACCCGGCGCCAGATGGCTCGCTTCGAAGAGGCCACCCGGGAGATGCCCTTGCCGCGCTCGGCGGCCAACTCCGCCGCCGTTCTCGGCTGGCCCGACACCCATCTCGACTGGGTGCGCCCCGGCATCATGCTCTATGGTGCCTCGCCTTTCGCCGCCACTCAGGAGGAGTTGAAGCCGGCGATGACCTTCACCGCCCCCCTCCTCTCCATCAAAAGAGTGGAGAAAGGGGCGTCCATCGGCTACGGCGGCGACTGGACCGCTCCCGAGGCGATGCCGGTGGCAGTGGTGGGGGCCGGTTATGGCGACGGTTATCCCCGCGAGGTGCCCTCGGGCACGTCGGTGCTACTGCGCGGCCGGCGTGTGCCGTTGATTGGGAGGGTCTCCATGGACAGCCTCATCCTGGATCTGCGCAGCTGCCCGCAAGCACAGGTGGGCGACGAAGTGGTGCTCTGGGGCAGGGGGCTGCCGGCGGAAGAGATCGCTCGCGCCGCCGGCACCATCCCGTACACTCTCTTCTGCGGTATCACCGGCCGGGTTCGGCGCCGCTACCGCGAATGGGCAGGGTGAAGACGCTCTTCGTCTGCCGCGAGTGCGGCGCCCGTTTTCCCAAATGGGCGGGGCAGTGCGGCGATTGCGGCGCCTGGAACACGCTGGAGGAGGCGGTGGCGACCCGGCAGGGGCCCGCCGCGTCCCGCTTCGCCGGATATGCGGGCGAAGGGGCGGCCGCCGCCATCCAGCCGCTCTCCCGCGTGGCCGCCGGCGAAGCCGAGCGCGTCGCCAGCGGCCTGCCCGAGCTGGACCGGGTACTGGGCGGCGGCCTGGTGCAAGGTTCCGTGGTGCTCATCGGCGGCGATCCGGGCGTCGGCAAGTCCACCTTGCTGATCCAGGCGCTGGCGAGCCTTTCGGAGAGTCTTTCCGCCCTCTATGTGAGCGGCGAGGAGTCGGCCGAGCAGATCGCCCTGCGCGCCCGCCGCTTGGAGCTGCCCACGGAGCGGCTGCAGCTTCTCACCGAGACCTGCGTGGAGCGGATTCTCGCCCTGGTGGAGAAACGGCGGCCCCGGGTGATGGTGATGGACTCCATCCAGACTTTCTATTCCGAGGCGCTCTCTTCGGCGCCGGGCTCGGTCTCCCAGGTGCGCGAGTCGGCGGCGCGGCTGGTGCGCTTCGCCAAAGAGAGCGGCACCAGTCTCTTCCTGGTGGGCCACGTCACCAAGGAGGGGGCGCTGGCCGGACCCCGCGTGCTGGAACACATGGTGGACACGGTGCTCTATTTCGAGGGCGAGGCGGGCAGTCAGATCCGCCTGGTGCGCGCCATCAAGAACCGTTTCGGCGCCGTCAACGAGCTGGGCGTCTTCGCCATGACCGACAAGGGGTTGAAGCAGGTGAGCAACCCCTCGGCCATCTTCCTCTCGCGCCATCAGGGAGCGGTGGCGGGCAGCGCCATCCTGGTCACCCGGGAGGGGACCCGTCCGCTGCTGGTGGAGGTGCAGGCGCTGGTGGATCAGAGTCCTTTGGGCAATCCACGCCGGGTGGCGCTGGGGTTGGAACAGAACCGGCTGGCCATGCTGCTGGCGGTGCTTCACCGCCACGGCGGCGTCGGCATGTACGACCAGGACGTCTTTCTCAACGTGGTGGGCGGGGTACGCGTCACCGAGACCGCCGCCGACCTGCCGGTGTTGCTGGCGGTGCTCTCCAGCTTTCGCGACCGTCCTCTTCCCGAAGGCACCGCCGCTTTCGGTGAAGTGGGCCTGGCGGGGGAGATCCGCCCCGTGCCCAGCGGCGAGGAGCGGGTGCGCGAGGCGGCCAAGCACGGTTTCCGCCGCATTCTTCTGCCCGCCGCCAACAAACCGCGCCGGGCGGTGAAGGGGATCGAAGCGATTCCGGTGAAGCGGCTTTCCGAAGCGCTTCGGCGGATGATGGAGTAAAAAAAAGAGGCGGAGAGAAGTCCGTTTTTTATGCTTCATCCGGGAAGATACGCCTTGCTCGTCGTTCCCGTCCTCTTCGTCATTCCCACCTTCTTCGTCATTCCCGCACCCTCTTCGTCATTCCCGCGCAGGCGGGAATCTCTTGTCGGTTGGCGAACCTGGATTCCGGCTCTCCGCCTTCGGCTGCGGCCGGAATGACGAGGAGAATGGTGGTGCCCACCGTTCTCTTCGTCATTCCCACCCACTTCGTCATTCCCACCCACTTCGTCATTCCCACCCACTTCGTCATTCCCACCCACTTCGTCATTCCCACCCACTTCGTCATTCCCACCCACTTCGTCATTCCCGCACAGGCGGGAATCTCTCGGCGGCTGGGCAAGCTTGGATTCCGGCTCTCCGCCTTTGGCTGCGGCAACGGTCTCCACGGGAGCGCCGTGGGGGCGAACCAATTGAAATGCAAAAAGATCGGGACGTCAGACAAAAGCCGGCGCTTCGTTGCGCTTCTTGCCGATGGAATCACCCTTGCCCGCGAAGCGCGCCGCGTTCCGACTTCAGTCCGACGCCCTGAGGATGGCATAGATTGGTTCCGGGTTAATATAATCTCGAGCCAGTCACTCCATTCGATCGAGGTCGCAGCCCATGCCCAGATACCGCTCCCACACCACCACCCACGGCCGCAACATGGCCGGTGCCCGCGCCCTGTGGCGCGCCACCGGCATGCGGGACGGGGATTTCGACAAGCCCATCATCGCCATCGCCAACTCTTTCACTCAGTTCGTTCCGGGGCACGTCCATCTGAAGGACCTGGGCCAGCTGGTGGCGGGCGCCATCGAAGCGGCGGGCGGGGTGGCCAAGGAGTTCGACACCATCGCCATCGACGACGGCATCGCCATGGGCCACGGCGGCATGCTCTACTCCCTGCCGTCCCGCGATCTCATCGCCGACTCGGTGGAGTACATGGTCAACGCCCACTGCGCCGACGCCTTGGTCTGCATCTCCAATTGCGACAAGATCACTCCCGGCATGCTGATGGCGTCGCTGCGACTCAACATTCCCACCATCTTCGTCTCCGGCGGCCCCATGGAGGCGGGCAAGGTAACGCTCAAGGATGGCGAGCACCATCTCGATCTGGTGGACGCCATGGTGATGGCCGCCGACGACGCCGAGAGCGACGAAGAAGTGGCCCTGGTGGAGCGCTCGGCTTGCCCCACCTGCGGCTCCTGTTCGGGCATGTTCACCGCTAACTCCATGAACTGCCTCACCGAGGCCCTCGGGTTGTCGCTGCCCGGCAACGGCACGCTGGTGGCCACCCACGCCGATCGCAAGCGCCTGTTCCTGGAGGCGGGCAGCATCATCGTGGGAATGGCCCGACGCTACTACGAGTTCGACGACGAGTCGGTGTTGCCGCGCTCCATCGCCACTTTCGAAGCCTTCGAGAACGCCATGTCCCTCGACATCGCCATGGGCGGCTCCACCAACACGGTGTTGCATCTGCTGGCGGCGGCCCATGAGGCGGGGGTGGAGTTCACCATGGCCGACATCGACCGCCTCTCCCGCAAGGTGCCCCATCTGTGCAAGGTGGCTCCCTCCACGCCCGACTACCACATGGAGGACGTGCACCGCGCCGGCGGCATCTTCGCCATCCTCGGCGAGCTGGACCGCGCCGGGCTGATCCACCACGAGGTGCCCACGGTGCATGCCGCCACCATGGCCGAGGCGCTGGCGCTCTGGGACGTGCGTCTGACCGAGGATCCCAAGCGCCGCGACTTCTTCCGCGCCGCGCCAGGTGGCGTGCCAAGCCAGCAGGCCTTCAGTCAGAGCCGCCGTTACGAGAGTCTCGATCTGGACCGCGAGCAGGGGTGCATCCGCGACAAGGAGCACGCCTACAGCCAGGATGGGGGCTTGGCGGTGCTCTACGGCAATCTGGCCGAGAACGGCTGCATCGTCAAGACCGCCGGGGTGGACGAATCCATCCTCGAATTCAGTGGACCGGCCCGCATCTTCGAAAGCCAGGAGGCGGCGGTGGAGGCGATTCTGGGCGACCGCATCCGGCCCGGCGACGTGGTCATCATCCGCTACGAAGGACCCAAAGGGGGACCGGGCATGCAGGAGATGCTCTATCCCACCAGCTATCTCAAGTCCAAGGGGCTGGGCAAGGCGTGCGCCCTGATCACCGACGGCCGCTTCTCCGGCGGCACTTCGGGGCTCTCCATCGGCCACGTCTCTCCCGAAGCGGCGGGCGGCGGCAACATCGCCCTGGTGAAAGAGGGCGATACCATCGAGATCGACATTCCCAACCGCTCCATACGGGTGGCGGTGAGTGACGAGGAGCTCGAGCGCCGCCGCCAGGCCATGGAGGAGCGGGACGACCCCTGGAAACCGCTCCAGCGCGACCGGCTGGTGAGCGAAGCCTTGCGCGCCTACGCCGCCCTCACCACAGACGCCGCCCGCGGCGCGGTACGGGACGTCTCGCAGGTGGAGCGGCGTTCTTGAAGTGGGTGCCGCCGCCCGTGCCCTAAAAAACCGTGGGATTCACAAGGTAAAATTGATCCCCGTCAAAGGGAGATCCCTTTTTTGCGCCTAAACTGAGCGAGTGTTGGGGCGCCATCGGGTCAGCCGGTGGTGGGCACGAGACTTCAAGGGAGGCGCGACGATGAACGAGAAGCGACTGGGCAGGTTCGGGGCAGGCCTGCTTCTTCTGGCGGGAACCCTTTTCGGCTTGAACGGCACGGCCGAGGCGGCCGGATCGGGGTGTCTCGCTTGTCACAAAGGCATCGAAAGCATCCGGGATCCCAACTCTCCCATGATGATGATGATCAAAGGGATCGGGGCGCAGCACGGCGATTCAGAGGGGTGCGTCGTCTGTCACGGCGGCAACCCCAAGGAGACCAAGGACAAGAAGAAGGCCCATTCGGGCTCGCCGGCCAAGCTGAAGGCGGCCAAGGGGCCCCAGACCTTCTACCCCGATCCCGGGGCCATGGACATCAACAAGTTCACTTGCGGCCAGGCCGCCTGCCACCAGGGTTACCCGGAGCGGCTGGAGAAGGCCCTGATGAACACCGAGGCGGGCAAGATCCAGGGCAATCTGCACACTTGGGGCATCAAGGAGGTGCAGAACCACAAGGTGCCCTGGGGCAACTACGCGGTCAAGGATGGCGACGGTCCGGTTCCCGCGGTGGGCACCGCCGCCTACAAGGCCTACATGAAAGAGATGGTGGCCGCGCACAAGGATCAGTTTCCCACCGAACTGAAGCAGATTCCCCAACCCTCGGTGGCCGAGATCGAGAAGGATCCCAAGCTCGCGGGCTTCACCTACCAGCGGCAGCAGTGTCAGCGCTGCCACGTCACCGTCAAGGGGCGTGAGAAGCGGGGCGACTACCGCGGTCAGGGGTGTTCCGCCTGCCATATCCCCTACGGCAACGAAGGGCTCTACGAGGGCAACGATCCCACCATCGACAAGAAGCAGAAGGGGCACATGCTCACCCACCAGATCCAGGCCACCCGCAAGTCGGTGGTCAAGACCGCCAGCGGCGAGTATTCGGGCATTCCGGTGGAGAGCTGCAACCACTGCCACAACCGCGGCAAGCGGATCGGCGTGACCTACCAGGGGCTGATGGAGTTTCCCTACGGCTCGCCCTGGAACGAGAAGGGGATGAAGCAGCCCAAGCTGCACACCAAGAAGTATCTCTTCATCTCCGACGATCTGCACCACCAGTACAACCAGAGCCGGCCCGGCAACCCCAAGGGCGGCATGCTCTGCCAGGACTGCCACACCACCATCGACATGCATGGCGACGGCAACATTCCCGGCACCACGCTGGCGCAGGTGGAGATCGAGTGCCAGGACTGCCACGGCACGCCCGAGAAGTTTCCTTGGGAGCTTCCCCTCGGCTATGGCGAAGAGTTCAAGAAGGATCTGAGCAAAGCGCCGCCGCGCGGCCTGGCGCAGAAACCGCTCGACCAGACCGCCGCCTTCGCCACGGTCTATCCCAAGGGGGACGGCTACCTGCTCACCGCCCGGGGCAACCCTTTCGGCAACGTGGTGAAGCAGGGTAAGAAAGTGATCCTCCATTCGGCCACGGGCAACGATTTCGAGGTTCCCATCCTCAAGCAGATCAAGCTCGACGGCGCCTGGAAGAGCCAGAACGCCATGGTGGCCATGAGCAAGGTGAAGAAGCACAACGACAGCCTGGAGTGCTATGCCTGCCACGCTTCGTGGGTGCCTCAGTGCTACGGCTGCCACGTGCAGATGAACTACGGCAAGGACAAAAAGGGCAAGCCGTATCACGACACCGACTGGATCGCTTCGGGTTCCAAGCGCAATCCCGACGGCTCCACCGCCGAGTCCACCCTTGGCGTGAAGGGCATTCAGAGCCCCGGCAAGGCCTTCGAGACCCGTTCCTATCTGCGTTGGGAGGACCCGGTGCTGGGCATCAACGGTGAGGGACGGGTGACGCCCCTGATGCCGGGTTGCCAGGTGGTCTATACGGTCATCGACCGCAACAACAAGGCCATCGCCCTGAACCAGGTGGCCCATTCCGAGGACGAACGCAAGGAGCTGGGGCAGAAGCGCACGCCCCTGGGCATCGACATGGCGCCGGTGCAGCCCCACTCGGTGCAGCGCAAGGCCCGCACCTGCGAGTCCTGCCACAACAACCCCAAGGCGCTCGGCTACGGCATCGCCGGCGGCGTCTTCCAGACGCGCTACGTGGAGGACATCGTCGAGGATCTGATCGACCAGAAGACCGGCAGGCCCATTCCCAAGCCGGGCAACTACAAGATCCAGATCCCCAAGATCGCCGATCTGGACTTCGACTGGTCCACCATCATCAAGGACGGCCAGCAGGTTCAGACCGTGGGCACCCACTGGCCGCTCTCGCGGGCGCTGCCGGAGGAGATGCGCAAGGGGATCGAGCGCACCGGCCTCTGCATGGGCTGCCATCGTGAAATGACCAACGCCGAACTCTGGGCCAAGGTGAGCACGCCCGGCCGACTCACCGACCAGCAGCACATCGAGATGCTCAACAAGATGCTGAAGGCGTACGCGGCGTCCAAGGGCAAATAGAGGGAGGCGGCCGCCGCATCCGCGCGGCCATCAGAAGGGGAGGAAGCCGTCATCTTCGTGTGGCGGCTTCCTTTTTGATGAGAGCGATGGGAGAGAGACGATGAACGACGGGCCCCGTCTGGTCCTCGCGGCACTGGCCATGGTGGCCTTTGCCGTGCATGCCGGAGAGACGAGAGAAAGTCCCGTGCCGATGCACGTCGATCCTCTGGATGCAAGCCGCGCCTCGGCTCTGCATCGCGGGCCCGATCCTCATGCCGATCTGACGCCCCGGCAGCACCTCGCGGTGGCGGCCCAGCATGTGGCGGCGGGCCGCATTCCCCAGGCCATGGCGGTGCTCTCCCAGGCGATCGCCCGATATCCCCACGAGGCGGCCCTGTTCAACATGCGCGCCGCCCTCGAGCTGCAACGGAACGACATCGGCGGGGCGCTCTCCGACATGGAGCAGGCGGTGAAGCTGGAACCCGACAATCCCCTCTACCGCGTCAGCCGTGCCCAGCTCTATCTGCGCTTCGAGCGCAAGCAGGAGGCTCTGAAAGATCTCGACGCCGCCGTGCTCATGGCCCCCGATTTGGTGCCCGCCCGTTTCAACCGCGGTACCCTGCTCGCCAACCTGGGTCGGGAACGGGAAGCCCTGGCCGATTTCGACCAATGCATTCGCATCGACCCGGAGCTGCCGGCTCCCTGGTTCAACCGGGGCTCCATGCACTGGGCGCTGGGAGAGCGGGAGAAGGCGCGCGCCGACATCCGCCGGTTCATCGAACTGGCACGGGAGCCCAAATGGAAGAAGGCGGGCGAAGACCTGTTGAAGGCGTGGAGCGATCGGGAGAAAGCGGAAGGCCAAAAAAGGGAGGTGGAGCGATGAAAAAGGCGCTGTTGTCGTTGCTGATGCTGCCCTGGCTGGTTTCGGCGCAGCCGCCGGTTCCCACCTTCGAAGGGTTGTTGAAAGAGGGTGGCTTGATCTTCACGCCGCCGCCGGGGTTTCACCCTGTCCCGGTGGAACCGGACTACATCCTGCCCTACGAGGCGCGCTACCGCAGCGAGGACGGCGGTCTGGAGGTTCGCTACGCCATCCGCCCTCTCCGCCGCATCGAAATCGATTACGAAGATCCCCACAATGCCGCGCCTTCGCCCAACGATCTGTTCAACATGCTGTTTCGCACGCTCAGCGAGACCTTGGCCAAGGATCATCAGGTGATCAGCCACGAGTATCCGGTGGAGAAGGCGCGCAGCCTCTTCAACGCCGGCTGGGCGGCCGCCGGCGTCTTCGATCTCACCGACGGCGTGAGCGGCCGCTATCGCCAGGCCGTGCTGCTGGCCATTCATCAGAACGACAAGGCCGACGCCTACACCCTTTTTCTCACCAACGATCTTGGCAAGGAGAAGGCACGCATCAAACGGCTGCGGAACCGGCTTCGCTTCGAAAAGTTCGAAAAGGGGATCCATCGGCCCGCTCCGGAGTGAGGTCCGAACCTTTTTTCGGATCCCCTGCTATGCTTGAGAGAGAAAAATTCGTAATCCTGGAATTTTCGTGAATGGCCACCACTTGGAAAAACGGCTGCCGGAGCGCTCCGTGAAGGTCAGGATCGCGTTCCTCTTCTTGCTGACCTGGCTTGCGGCGCCGTCGCTTGCCGGCGGCCGGCTGGTAAACACTCCCTACCGGGATCCGAAAGTGGTCTTCGATTTCTATTTCGACGACCCCCGCAAGATCGACAGCGCGCTTTACTGGATCCGCTCCTACATGAACCCGCTGATGGACTCTCCCTACCACATGGCGCCGGAATTCATGGAGATCGTGGTGGTGATCCACGGCACCGAGATCGTCACCCTGGCCAAGGCCAACTACCCGAAGTATCGCGAGTCGGTGGAGCGCATGCGCTATTACGCCAGTCTGGGCGTGAAATTCAAGGTTTGCGGCCTGGCGGCCTCCGACTACGGCTACAAAGTGGAGGATTTCCAGGATTTCGTCGAGGTGGTGCCTTCGGCCATCACCGAGCTGGGATACTGGCAGCAGCAGGGCTATGCGCTCATCGCTCCACGGGTGCTGGAAAAACGTTTTTCGGTGGAGGAGATCCGCTGAGGCGGCGATCTTCCGGGCGGAGCCGGTGCGGGGAGCCGGTCAGGCGGTCGCCCCGGGGTCAGGCTCGCCGCCGAGGCTCCTTTCGCGGTAAAGTGTAGGTTCCTGACCTGCCGGCAGCCGTTTATCCATGGTCAAGGCCGTATCCCATCTTCCCGAAAGGGGGGGCATCTCCCAGGCCCAGCTCACCGCCTGGCTCGCTGTTCTCGCCCGCCATCGTTCTCACCAGGAGATCCATCGACTGAGTCGCGCGCTGCAGTGGATCGACGAGGCGCATGGCGACGAGCAGGTGGAGGGCGGATTGCAACACCGCCTGGCGTTGGTGCAGACCGCCGACATTCTCGACCGGCTCAAGCTCGACACCTCCACCCTGGTGGCCGCGCTGCTCGCGGATCTGCCCGAGGCGGATGTGGAGCGGGCCGCCGAGTTCGGCGAGACGGTGCAGGGGATGTTGCGCGATCTGCTGCGCATCCGTTCCCTCTCCGTCTCCGAGCGGGGCGGAGGAGACGAGAAGCAGAGCGAGAACCTGCGGCGCATGCTGCTGGGGCTGGTGGACGATGTCCGGGTGGTGCTGGTGATCCTCGCCCGTCGGTTGCAGGTCATGCGGATCCTGAAACATCTGGACGCCGCGGAGCGCAAGCGCATCGCCGACGTCACCCTGCGCATCCACGCACCGCTGGCCAACCGCCTGGGGATCTGGCAGCTGAAATGGGAGCTGGAGGATCTCTCTCTGCGCCATCTCCATCCCGAAGAGTACCGCGCCATCGCCCGGGCGCTGGAAGAGAAGCGGGGCGAGCGCGAAGCCTTCATCCAGCGGGTGGTGGAGCGGCTGCAGGCGAGCTGTCATGAACACGGCATCGAGGCGAGGATCAGCGGTCGTCCCAAGCACATCTACAGCATCTGGAAGAAGATGCAGCGCAAGCGCGTCGATTTCAGCCAGATCTTCGACGTGCGCGCCGTGCGGGTGCTGGTGGAGACGGTGCCCCAGTGCTACGAAGTGCTGGGGATGGTCCACGGAGCCTGGAAGCCGGTTCCAGGCGAGTTCGACGACTACATCGCCCATCCCAAGCCCAACGGCTACCGCTCGCTGCACACGGCGGTGATCGGCGAAGACGGCAAGCCGCTGGAGGTGCAGATCCGCACCCACGAAATGCACGAGCACGCCGAACGGGGCGTGGCGGCCCACTGGCGCTACAAAGAGGGCCGAGGAGGGGACGAAGAGCTGGAGCGGCGCATCGAGTGGATGCGCGCCTGGCTGGAGCAGCCGCAGGCCGGTCAGCAGGCGCCCCTGGCGGATGCGGAGTTCGAAGCGCGGCGCATCTATGTGCTCACGCCCCAGGGCCGCGTGGTGGAGTTGCCGCGGGGGGCCACGGCGGTGGATTTCGCTTACGCCATCCACAGCTCCGTGGGGCACCGCTGCCGTGGCGCCAAGGCCGATGGCCGCATGATTCCTCTTACCCAGCCGCTGGAGAGCGGCCAGACGGTGGAGATCCTCACCGCCAAGGAGGAGGCGCCCAGCCTCGACTGGATCAATCCCTCGTCGGGCTACGTGGTCACGGCGCGGGCGCGCAACCGCATTCGCGCTTGGTTCAAGAAGCAGAATTTCGAACAGCACGTGCAGCTCGGCAGGGCCAATCTCGAGCGGGAAGTGAAGCGGCTCGGCGTGCCGAAACCCGATCTGGAACGGGCCCTGGCGCGTTACCGATTGAAGACGGTGGAAGATCTCTACGCCGCCATCGGCCGGGGCGAGATTTCGGCGGTGCAGGTGGCGGGCAGCGCCCAGCCGGAGGCGGAACCTTCTCCCGAGAAGGAGATCGCGGCCAAGGCGGAGCTGCGCGCGCCGCGCGACTCGTCGGGCCACGGACGGGTGGTGGTGGAAGGAGTGGACGACCTCATGACCCACATGGCCCGCTGCTGCAAGCCGGTGCCGCGCGATGCCATCGTGGGCTACATCACCCGCGGCCGCGGCGTCACCATCCACCGCCGCGACTGCCCGGTGCTGAAGCGGCTGGAGGAGGAGCAACCCGAGCGGCTGATTCCCGTTTCCTGGAGCGAGTCCCAGCCCCCGGGAG
>Ga0256841_1001156_pt1 | contig 23911 bp, 23 predicted proteins | sample 356308metaG_FD_185971 | JGI IMG/M metagenome (GOLD analysis project Ga0256841, IMG submission 185971) | Hydrothermal vent microbial communities from Mid Atlantic Ridge, Atlantic Ocean - 356-308 | ecosystem: Environmental > Aquatic > Marine > Hydrothermal vents | place: Atlantic Ocean: Mid...
ATGGCCCTGGGGCACGTGCTGCAAGGGCGGACCGGGCAGATGCGCTCCCTGGTCAGACCGATACCGGCGACGGGTTAGCCCGTCCCCTCGGCGGGCACCTTTCCTCATCAGGGCATGGCCCCTGAGGCCCCTGTTCGCGTCGAGACCGCTGTTATTGAGAAGTCTTCGCAACAATCGCCTCGTCCGGCATGAACTCGGCACGGTCGGCCGTTTTTCTCCCCCTTCTTCCGGCCGCCCCACCCCCCCAGCCGGGGCGGTTGCGCGCCCGATGAGCGGCACAGCGCAAAAGGCTCCTGCCACCGCCGACTTGACATCACCCGAAGTTCAAAAGAGAATTCTCGGTCTTTTTTCATCCCGAATCGAACATCAGGAGATTGATCTTGGCCAATTCACCGCAAGCAGCGAAACGTGCCCGCCAGGCAGACAAGCGGAGGCTTCGCAACAAGGCCCGCCTCAGCACCATGCGCACTGGGATCAAGAAGGTGATCAAGGCGATCAAGGCGGGAGACAGCGATGCCGCGCGAACGGCCTATATCCAGGCCGTGCCGATGATCGACCGTCTGGCGAACAAGGGCTTGATCCACAAGAACAAGGCAGCGCGTCACAAGAGTCGTTTGAACGCCCACATCAAAGGGATGGGGTGAGCCCCCGGAACGTCCCGCTGTCAGAATGAAGCCGGCCCCCAGGCCGGTTTTCTATCCATACCATCGTCTACCGGCCCCGTATGCGACAGGTATAATGATCTGGTGTATTCAGATCCAAGGTCTCAATCCCGCAACCGAGGGGCAGCGATGAGTCAACCTGCCGGCAAGGGCTCTCCCATAGACATTCTCGTCCTGTCCCCATCGGCGGACCACACCCAGGAACTGGTGACCTCGTTACGCAATGCTGGCGTGGCCGTACACCCACGCCGCCTCCACGACCTCGACCGACTCCGTGAGGCCCTCGAACAGGAGGTAGGCGACCTGCTCCTGGTGTGTGCTTACGAGCCGGGTGTGGACATGGAGGCCGCCCTTGCCATGCTCGCCGACTTCCCTCATGCGCCGGCAACGATCGTTCTCTACGGCGCGAAGACATCCCCCGAGGCCTTGTTCGCCGCCATGCGCAACGGTGCCAGAGACTTGGTGGCCAGAGACGACACGACCCACCTCCAACTGGTGGTCCTGCGGGAATTCGGTGACCTCGAGACGCGGCGCCAGCTCGAACGGCTGCGCCAGCGTCTGGCAGAGGCAGAGGCACGCTGTCTGGGCCTGGTGGAACGTTCCCGCGAGGCCATCGCCTTCGTCCAGGATGGTATGTACATCAGTGTCAACCAGGCATACCAAGAACTGTTCGGCGCCACTGAGCGGACCGATCTCGAAGACATGCCCGTGCTCGACTCCATCGATCCAGGGGAACACACCAGACTCAAGACCTTGTTCAAGTCACTGGAACGCATCCCCGAAGGGGAAGAAGTGGAGATGGAATTCTTGATTCGCAAGGTAGATGGAGACCGGCTCAAACTCCCTTTGCAGTTCAACCGAACCCAGTTCGACGGTCACCCCGGGATACAGATCGTCGCCCGACCTACAGCCGCATCCACCGCAGTCCCTGCCGAGTCCGCCACCCAAGCGGCCGGCGCTCGCACACCCGAACCGGGACAGCGCCCGCTGATCTCGCCGGAACGCCTCACCGCAGAGATCGAGCGCCGCATCGCACACCCATCGAGTCGTCTCGACGCCCTCATGTTGATTCAGTTGCGCGGACTGGCACAGGACGGTGAGGGGGATATTCGCCAGGCCTTTGAAAACTTCGCCGCTCCGCTCGATGCCATCGCCGAAGAAAGCGGTCACATCGCCTGGTTCGGTCCCGACAGTATCGCCCTATTGCTCGATCGGGCCACTGCCAACGAGGTGGAGGAAGCCGCGCAGGAGATCATCGAGTGCCTGCATGACAAGAGCCCCTCCTCAGATAGCGGGTCCTTCGAAGTGTTCATCGGCTGTGAACTCATCACCGGCGGTGATGCCCATAGCGTCCTCAAACACGCCCATGAGGCCCTCTCCGAGGCGGACAACGCACACCCGATCCGCATCTACCGCCCCCCCGTGGCACGCACACCCCAGCCCGAGGATGCAGCCGACCCCCAGGTGAGACTGATCGATGAGGCCCTCACAAACGACCGTTTGCAGCTGATGTTCCAGCCCATCGTCAGCCTGCAGGGCGACACCCGGGAGAACTATTCGGTCCTGGTGCGCCTACAGGACCGCAACGGCAATCTCCTACTCCCCGAGTTGTTCCTGCCTGACGCGGAGCGCAGCGGACGCATGCTACAGATCGACCGCTGGGTCATCCGTCACGCCATCCAGGAACTGGCTCAGCACCGCGAAGAAGGAAAGAAGGTCAATTTCTTCATCACCCTGTCGAGAGATTCGATCCTCGAGCCCGAGACCCTGATCTGGGTCTGCGATTGCCTGCGCGAATTCCATGCACGCGGAGGATGGATCACCTTCCAGATCGACCAAGTGCTGGCACGCGAACTCGCGAAACCGGCCCAGAGGCTCATCGAAGGTCTCAAGAAGATCAAGTGCCAGATCGCCCTGGACCACTTCGGTCTGGAGCCGGGAGGCGAGGCCCTGCTCCAGCAGTTGCCGGTGGATTTCGCCAGGTTGTCACCCGACTTCACTCAGGGACTCCCCGGTGACCAGCAGAAGCAGGATCGTCTCGCGCAGATCAACGAACTCATTCAGAAAGAAGGCGCCAAGACCGTCGCCACCGGAGTAGAGGACGCCAACTGTCTCACCGTACTCTGGACAGTAGGCATCGGCTACATCCAGGGCTTCTTTCTGCAGGAACCTTCCAGCACCATCGAGTATGGGATCGAGAGCCTGTAGTCCCAGCCTGGGCAACCGTTCAGCCCCCCGCCTCATGGATGGACACACTGCGCTTTGCCCACCCTACCCGCCCACGAGACGATCCCTCTCGCCCCTTCGGCAAGACCTATGGCCGACATACGGGGAATTTTCGCAGAGGGACTGGAAGATTACCCGGTGGCGGGCGGCCAGGACCCGTCACCAGGGCATGAACCCATTGAAGAAATCCATAGGCCGGCTCATATCCCGCATGTTGCGGTTCATCAACACCATGTCGTTGCTCATACGATAGGTGGACAGGGTGATCGTCTGAATCGCCTGCTCCATGGAATCCAGACTCGTCAGCATCGGCTCCAGAGTACTTACGTCCCGGGCCATGGATTCCACGTTTACCGCCATGGTGCGTACATTGGCCGACATCTGCCCCACGCTGTCGGACATGGACTGCATGTTACTGGCCAGTACCGTCATGTTGGAATCCACACTGATGGCCAGATAATGAACATCTTTGGCCAGACTGAAGATCAGATAGAAGCCATAGGCGGCAAGGATTATGAAGGCGAACAAGGAAGGGTAGACGATGAGTTCCCAGCGTCGCGCACTCGTCTCGAAGGCCTCGGACAGGCGGTCCATGGCATAGGCATTGGCGTCCACGCGCGAACGCATCTCGGCCGGACCCCCACTAGCCGAGGGCAACTCGGCACCGGATCGGGATATTTCTTGCTCTGAACCAGCCATACCATGTTACCTGACGACCTCGAAACACCCATCACCCGTCGGAGGCGAATACTATCATCGGGGTGATCATCAAAGCTTAACACAGCGAGCGGTCATGGCAAGACGCCAGCTTTAGCGCCCATAAAATTTTTGAATGGCCGACTCGTCGAATCGGCCGGGCGAACCCTTGAAATTTCATTTAGTATCCACTAATATACTTAATAATATTTTTCTTGGCAAAAGACCGACGACCTGTCCCGACAAGAGGAGAAACGACCATGTTGCCCATACTCGTATTCATGCTGGCCGCCGCCTTCTTCGGCATCAGCGTCTACAGCGTCTACGGGCCCAGTGCCCTTATCCAGTATCCCTGGGTCGATGCGGTGTTCTGGGGCCTTATCGCCACCGGTATCACCATCACCCTGATCAACGACTGGCTCGGCTGCGCACTCTGTGCCTTGGGACGCCACATCGACCGCCTGCGCCCCCTGTGCCGCCACGCCCCGTGCAGCCACTGAGCGAGGCGAAGGATCAGAACTCCCCCGTGGCCCCGCGGTGCATGAGGTCGAGGATGTAGTCCTTGACCTGCAAGGCCTCGGCCTTCAGTTTCGGGGGGAGCGGCGCGCCGCCGTGGATCATCAGGTCCATATTCAGGGCGATGAGCCACAGGCGCCCCTGCTTGTCCTCGACCAGGGAGATGCGGCAGGGCAGGTAGGCCGAGAAGGCATCGCTGTAGTCCAGCATCTTCGCCGCGGTGACGGAGTTGCAGAACATATAGATCTTGACGAAGCGGTAGGGCTTACCGGTCTTCGCCTCCACGTCCTTGTACAGGGGCAGCTCGCCGACGTTGGAGAGGTTGTGTTCGTTGGCCACGAACTTCAGGGTCTCCTCCACGTCCTCGGCCGTCAGCCCTTCCTCCACCGGTATCCGCCACACGGTCGCCTCGACACCGTCACCGGTGGTCAGGACCTTCTCCATCATATCCGTGTAGATCCTGACCGCCTCAGGGTCCAGGCCGCCGATGCGGTCCTGAATCCACAGCCAGCCTCCGCCCAGGGCGATGAGCGCGATCACGCCGAAGAGTGCGAACAGGTTGCGTATCAGGGACATGGGATCTCCTAAACTGACGAGGTTCACGCACAAGCTTGGCGCAAAGACCCGGTGGTCTCTATCCTGTCAAACAGGGGGCCGACTGGCGGATTTCCCGGCCCCCGGAGTCAGCTCACCAGACGCGGGTAGAGGGTGGCGATCAGGGAGTTCAATTCCCGCGCCCCCTTGCCCCTCGGGTCCAATTCGAACACCGCCAGCCCTTCGCTGAAAGAGCGCCGGAACACGGTCCGCTGAGAGATGCGCGGGCGCAGATACTTGATGGATGGGAGAGATACCAGGGCTGCCGCCGCCTCGTTGGTCTCGCGCACGGCGTGATGGGTGTCGCCCCGGTTGATGAAACCGAGCAGATCCACGGCACCCTCACCCACCACCGAATGGACATACTGGATGAACCTCTGGGTGGACCAGATGTCGGCCTGGGACGGTGGCACCGGAATCACCACCCGATCGCACAGGCGCAGGGCCTTGCGCAGGTTCTCCATGCTCGCGGTGCCGACATCGATCAGGACCTCGTCGGCCGTAGCCAATGTCTCGGCATTCAGTGCATCCGCTCCTCGTACTTGGATCTCGGGGTCGAAGCCCTCCTCGGCGCGCACCTCGGCCACATCGCTCAAGGTCGCCTGGGGGTCCGCATCCACCGGCAGTACGTTCACCTCCGCCATGGCCAGCCAGACGGCCAGATTGAAGGTAATGGTGCTCTTGCCCGAGCCTCCTTTGAGACTGCCCACGACGGTGATCACGGCAGGCGCCTCCCCAAATCGTCCGGCCCGCCGGGCCACGGGCCGCCGGCGACCCGGGCGGCGGACGGGAAGTTTCGTGCCGCCACGGGCAAAGGCCGGAAACGCCATGGGATAGGGCTGCGATCGAGAGGCACGAACGCCCAACGCCCATATCCAGGGGTCAAAGGTCCCGTCCGGAGAGAGCGTCGGCGGGCGAAACGACCCTGGCGGGTGCGATACGAGACGAACCCGGAACGAAGGCCGGGGGCGAACCCTTGGGATGGAAAAGACCGGCGCGCCCCTGGTGCCGAAAACAGCCGCTGCGCGAAGCCTGGGAATGGGCAGAAGGACCCCGCACGCGCCGCGCCGGCCCCCAGGCCGAGCCCCATCAGCATCCCGGCGGTGACCAGCCCCCATCTCCAGCCGCCCCAGAAACTCTCGTCGTTCATTGCTCTATTCCCCAATTCGGTCAATCCAGGCGAACGCGCGCGAAACGACGCTTGCCCACCTGGAGGATATGACTGTCCCCTGCGGGAAGCAGCCGTTGACGATCCGCAATGCGCTCGCCATCCACCCGCACCGCGCCCTGTTTTATCATGCGCAAGGCCTCCGAGGTGCTTCCCACCAAACCGGCCGCCTTGAGGACGTTGCCCACCATCATGCCCTCCCCCGCCGACTCCAGCCGGACCTCCGGCATGTCCTCGGGCAGGGCGCCCCGACGGAATCGCGCCACGAAGTCCTCTTCCGCCCGGCGCGCCGCCGCCGGCTCATGGAACCGGGCCACCAGCTCCGAGGCCAGGAGCATCTTCACGTCACGCGGATTGCGTCCCCCGGCCACTTCTTCGCGCAGGGCCTGCACCTCGGACCCGGGCCTCAGGCTCAACAATTCGAAATAGCGCCACATGAGGTCGTCGGAGATGGACATCAGCTTACCGTACATCTCGGCCGGAGGCTCGGTGATGCCGATGTAGTTGCCCAGCGATTTGGACATCTTCTGCACCCCGTCCAGGCCTTCCAGGATCGGCAGGGTGATCACCACCTGCCGGGGCTGACCGTAGACCTCCTGAAGATGACGCCCCACCAACAGGTTGAACTTCTGGTCCGTCCCGCCCAATTCCACGTCCGCGCGCAGGGCCACGGAATCGTACCCCTGGATGAGAGGATAGAGAAATTCATGGATGGCGATGGGCTGACCCGAGACATAGCGCTTGTGGAAGTCGTCTCGTTCCAGCATTCGCGCCACCCGATAATGGGCGGCCAACTGGATCAGACCGGCGGCCGACATCTCCCCCATCCAACTGGAATTGAACATCACCAGGGTACGTTCGGGATCCAGGATCTTGTAGATCTGTTCCTCGTAGGTACGCGCGTTGTCCAACACCTGCTCGCGGGTGAGGGGCTTGCGGGTCACGTTCTTGCCGGTCGGATCGCCGATCATGCCGGTGAAATCCCCGATCAGGAAGACCACCTCATGACCGAGATCCTGGAACTGCCGCATCTTGTTGATGAGCACCGCATGCCCCAGGTGCAGGTCGGGCGCGGTGGGATCAAAACCGGCCTTCACCCGCAACACGCGCCCGGATTCGAGTTTCTCGACCAATTCGGACTCCACCAGGATCTCGTCGCTGCCACGACGGATGGCCTCCAAGGCCTCACTCAGGGATGGCATGGATTCCCCCTATTTCACAGTTCTAGGCAAAGGGGATACTCTATCAGGGTTCAGGAAACACGGCATTCCACCTTGACCCTGGGGAATGAACGAACAACAATCGAGCCATCGTCACATGGAATCTCGGGATCCTTATCATCATGCGTGACCTGAAGCTGACCGACGACCGCCATCTGAACCTTCGCGGCCGACGGTCGCGCAAACGCATCCTCATCCCGGCCATGGCCTTGGTGTTGGCGGCCGGGGCGCTCTACGCGGCCCTCAGGGTCAAATCCGCACGGGCCCCTTCCTCCCCGACCGACACCTTGGCAATATTGCCTTTGCCTGCGGCCAGCAATGAGGCCGCCCCTTCTTCGCCGTCCGTCGCCCCTCTGCCCAAAGGCGGACCGCTCCCCGGCAGATCCGCTGCGATACCCGCGCCGGCCCCTGCGACGGGGCCCTCGCCTCCCGCGACGACGACCCCCACCTCCACGGCAGCCCCCCCCGGGAAGGCGCTCGCCAGGCGCCGCGTACGCACCCACGAGATCGCGGAGGGGGAGAGCCTCGCGTCCATCTTCTCCGCATGGGGGCTGAAGCCCGCCCTCCTCCACCGTATCGTCCACAGTGGCACGGCGGCAAAGGCACTCGCCCACATCCGCCCGGGCCAGAAACTCGAACTGAGTGAAGACGCCAACGGCCGATTCCTTTCCCTGGCCCTGGCGATGGATCCGGCGCACAGCCTGCGCGTCGAGCGGACCACAGGCGGCCTCTCCGCCCGGCGCATAGAGCACCCCCTCACCACCCGCACCCGCCAGGGTGTCGGGGTCATCCACTCGTCGCTGTTCGAGGCGGCCAAGGAGGCGGGGCTCTCAGACAACCTCACCATGCGCCTGATCCGGATCTTCGGCTGGGATATCGACTTCGCCCGGGAGATCCGTCCCGGGGACCGCTTCAGCGTCATCTACGAGGAACGCCTGCTCGACAATAAACATTACGCCGACGGTCCCATCCTCGCCGCGGAGTTCGTCAACCACGGCCGCCACTTCCGCGCCATCCGCTTCGAGGACGCCGACGGTCACGCCGACTACTACACCCCGGACGGCAAGAGTCTACGCAAGCCGTTCCTCATGACCCCGGTGAAATACAGCCGCATCAGTTCCCGCTTCACCCTCAAGCGCTGGCATCCGATCCTCAAGCGCTGGCGTTCCCACAAAGGGGTGGACTATGCCGCGCCGGAGGGCACCCCGGTCAAGGCCGCCGGCAAGGGCCGGGTGACCTTCGTCGGGCGCAAGGGTGGTTACGGCAACGTCATCTTCATCCAGCATGCCGGTGACCGCACCACCGTCTACGGGCACCTGTCCCGCTTTGCCCGCGGCCTCAGAAAGGGTGATCACGTCCGGCAGGGCCAGATCATCGGCCGGGTGGGCCATACCGGCCTGGCCACCGGCCCGCACCTCCACTTCGAATTCCGTATCCACGGCGTCCACCGCGATCCCCTCAAGGTCAAGCGCCTGCCGGCCAAACCCATCCCGAGACGCTACCGTCGGCAATTCCTGGCCAAGGCCGAACCCCTGGTGAAGCAGCTCGCGCAACTCGACCGTACCCAGGTGGCCGACGCCCGTTGACCCGGGCCGGTGGAAGAGCCGCTCTATATCGGGCTCATGTCCGGAACCAGCGCGGACGGCGTCGATGCCGTGCTCGCGGCCTTCGGTGACCGCCCGCGCTTGCTCGGCCACCGCTACCGTCCTTTCCCCGAGACCTTGCATGCCCGCATCCGGGCCTTGGCCCGGCCGGGAGACGACCACCTGGACGCCCTCGGGGAACTGGATGGCCTGCTCGCCGAGATCCATGCCGAGACCGTGCTCGACCTGCTCGCCGGCGAGGGACTGCCCACGGCGCGCATCTCCGCCCTGGGCTGTCACGGCCAGACCCTGCGCCACCGGCCCGGGTCCACCCCCCCGTTCAGCCTCCAGGCCGGAGACCCCAACCGCCTGGCCCTGCGCACCGGCATCCGCACCGTGGCCGACTTCCGCCGCAAGGACATCGCCGCCGGTGGACAGGGCGCCCCTCTGGTCCCCCCCTTCCATGCCTACTGTTTCCGCACGCCGAGGGAGGATCGGGCGGTGCTCAACCTCGGCGGCATCGCCAACCTCACCCTCCTCCCGGCCGATCCCGGGCGGACGATCAGCGGCTTCGACACCGGCCCGGCCAACACCCTGCTGGACGCCTGGTGCCGCCGTCACCGTCACACCCCCTACGACCCGGGCGGGGCCTGGGGGGCCGCAGGCCGGATACGCCACGAGCTGCTCGATGCCTGGGTGGCGGACCCCTGGTTCGCACGCCCGCCACCCAAGAGCACCGGCCCCGAGTGGTTCAACCTGGACTGGATCCAGAAACGCACCGACCTGACGGGGATACCACCCGAAGACGTCCAGGCCAGCCTTGCGGCGCTCACCGCGGTGAGCGTGGCGCGGGCCCTGACCACCCACTTTCCCGAGGCACAGCGGCTGTTGGTCTGTGGGGGCGGGGTCCACAACGCCGCGGTCATGGCCGGGCTGCGGGAGGCCCTGCCCGGGCTGGAGGTGACCTCCACCGCCCACTTCGGCCTGCCCCCCTCCTGGATCGAGGCCGCCGCCTTCGCCTGGCTGGCCCGGGAACGCCTGGCCGGACGCCCGGGCAACCTGCCGGAGGTCACCGGGGCGTCCCGCCCCGTGGTCCTGGGGGCCATCTACGAACCGGATTGAGCCCGTCCGCGCTCACCCCCCTTACGCATGCTCTTGCCCTCGGCCGCCCGTTTGCGGCGCTGCGCCTTGGGATCGGCGATCAGCGGGCGGTAGATCTCCACCCGGTCACCGGGATTCAGGGGGGCGTCCAGCTTGGCCAGTTTGCCGAACACGCCCACCTTGTTGAGCTTGCCCAACTGGATCTCGGGAAATCGCCCGAGGATGCCGGAGCGCTCGATCGCCTCCCCCACGGTGATGCCGGGATGGCCCTGCACCTCAAGCAGCGCCTGCTCCTTCTCGCCCGCATAGGCCACTTCCACCGTGAAGACCTCATCCGTGCCCATAGACCACCTCCGCGCGTTTACAGAACGAATCCACCAGGGCGTTGGCGACCTGGGTGAACACCGCCCCGAAGGCCTTGTCGATGAGCCCGCCCGAGAATTCGAACTCCAACTCCAACTCCACCTTGCAGGCATCCTCACGCAACGGGCGAAATCGCCAGTGGCCCTCCAGGCGTTTGAAAGGCCCCTCGCGCAGACGGATCTCCATGGAACGCCCGGGGACGTAGCTGTTGCACGTGGAAAAGGCCTGACGTATGCCGATGCGCGCCACCACGATCTCGCCGCAGACCTCGTTCTCGCCCTCGCGCAGCACCCGGCTGGAGTGGCACCAGGGCAGAAAGTCCTGGTAGGCAGCCACGTCCTTGACCAGGGCGAACATCTCCTCGGCCGAGTGACGCACCAGGGCCGATTTCCGCACCACGGCCATCAGAACACCCCGATGGCGTGCATGAACACCACCAACACCAGCAGGGGAGAGACATAGCGGATCACCCCCCACCACAGCCCGAAGCCGAGCCGCCCCATGGCCAGCTCGTCCTCGCTGGAGGCGCGGCGCATGACCCAGCCGGCGAACAGGGCGATGCATAGCCCCCCGAGGGGCAGCATGATGTTGGCGGTGAGATAGTCGAGCAGATCGAAACCGGTCTTGCCCCAGAGCCTCCAGTCCCGGCCGATATTGAAGGAGAATATGGTCACCAGTCCGCACAACCAGACCCAGAAGCCGGTCCAGACCGAGGCCCGGACCCGGCTCATGCCCCGGTTCTCCACCAGCCAGGCCACCGCCGGCTCCACCAGGGAGATGGCCGAAGACCAGGCCGCGAACACCAACAGGACGAAGAACAGGGTCCCGAACAGGCGCCCCCCCGGCATCGCCCCGAAGGCCACCGGCAGGGTCTGGAAGATCAGCCCCGGACCCGCCCCCGGCTCCAGGCCGTTGGCGAAGACGATGGGAAAGATGGCCATGCCCGCGAGCAGGGCCACCAGGGTGTCGGCGATGGCGATGACGAAACTGGAGCGGGCGATGGAGACCCCCTTGGGCATGTAGGAGCCATACACCATGATCGCCCCCATGCCCAGGCTCAGGGTGAAGAAGGCATGGCCCATGGCGATCAGCACCGGCGAGCCGGAGAACTCGCAGTGTTCGCGGCCGTTCACCACCTCGCAATGGAACAGGAGCTTGCCGAAATCCGGCTTGAACAGAAAATCGAGGCCCTGGCCGAAGGCGCCGGTGGACAGGGCATAGCCCACCAGGATCAGCAAGAGCACGAACAGGGCCGGCATGAGCAGGGTCACCGCCCGCTCCAGGCCGCTGCGCACCCCGCGCGCCACCACGATCATGGTGAGGACCATGAAGATCGTGTGCCAGGCCAACAGGGCCTCGGGGTCACCCACGAAACGATCGAACAGGGCCTTCACCCCCTCCGGCCCCAGGCCCTCGAAGGCCCCGCCCACGGCCCGGAACACATAGGCCAGGGCCCATCCGGCGATGACGCTGTAGTAAGACAGGATCAGGAATCCCGCCACCACCCCGGACCAACCCAACAGCCGCCAATGGGGCGAGACCCCCTCGCTCCGGGCCAGCCACTCCATGGCGTTGATGGGGCTCTGGCGGCCGCGACGCCCAAGCATGATCTCGGCCATCATCACCGGGATCCCCACCAGACAGACGCACAGCAGATAGACCAGAACGAAGGCCCCACCGCCGTTCTCGCCGGTGATGTAGGGGAATTTCCAGATATTGCCCAGGCCCACGGCCGACCCCGTGGCCGCCAGGATGAAGGCCAGGCGTGACGACCACTGGCCATGGATCGAGGTCCGTTCGGACATGGACACCCTCCGGGGATACAATTGAAAGCGTCCATTCTCTTTCAACCCCCGACCGGCATCAAGCCGGCGCCGCAGGACCGCCCATGGCCAAGAAGACCCGGAAGAAGCGCCTCGCCGACGGCGGCGCCACCATCGCCCTCAACAAGAAGGCACGTCACGACTTCTTCATCGAAGACCGCATCGAGGCCGGCCTGGTACTCGAAGGCTGGGAGGTGAAGAGCCTGCGCGCCGGGCGGGTGCAGCTCAAGGAGAGCTACGTACTGGTGAAGGACGGAGAGATCTGGCTGTTCGGCGCCCACATCTCGCCCCTCGCCACCGCATCCACCCACATCCAGCCCGATCCCACCCGCACCCGCAAGCTGCTCTTGCATCGGCCCGAGATCGACCGTCTGATCGGCAAGGTGGATCGCGCCGGGTATACCCTAGTGCCCCTCGCCCTCTATTGGAAACAGGGTCGCGCCAAGATCGAGGTGGGCCTGGCCAAGGGCAAGAAGCTGCACGACAAACGCGCCGACGAAAAGGACCGGGATTGGCAGCGGGAGAAGGCGCGGCTTTTCCGCCGGCATTGAGGGGAAGGAATCGGTGGTGGCGCTGCGAAGCCCCGGATTGCCGGACGCGATATACTGCACAGGCCACCTGCTGCTCCGGTGGCCGACATCCAACCGACGCAAGGAGATTCGCAATGCATTCAAAGACCGCTTTCCAGCCTTTCGGGGCCTTGGTCACCGGGCTCGTCATGCTCCTCGGCCTACTCTTCGCCGGCAGTACCCTCGCCGCCGACTGCAAAGGGCTTTCCAAGTCTCAATGCGAGCGCAACGACGCCTGTAGTTGGGTTCAGGGCTACACCACCCGCAAGGGCTACCAGGTATCGGCCTATTGCCGCGCCAAACCGGGCAAGAAGAACTCGTCCCATCGTCCCTCCACCACGAGCAAACCTACCAAGAAGCCTGCCGCAGGTGAGAGTTCTGCCCGGACATCCAGGAGGTCCACCGCAGCCTCAACGGATCGCGTGAAGAAGGACAAAAAGGCGAAGAAGGACAAAAAGGCGAAGAAGGACAAAAAGGCGAAGAAGGACAAAAAGGACAGGAAGCGAAAGAAGCAGCAAAGAGATAGAAAGCCGAAGAAGGATACCCAGTCCCCCTCCTGAACCCCTGCGCCCTTCCCTGGCCCCAGCGCATACCCTGGGGCCGTCCAATGACGACCGGGTGGCGGGGATGACCGCTGACACCATCGCCCGCCGCCTGCCTCCACCTCCATGGAAAAATTGGCGAAGCCCCTTCTTACTTCATGGGCCGAATCGCGCCTAGAATTTCATTACCTATTCAGCCAGTTGCTCCTTGGATACCTGTTTTTATCATGCCACCTGTCTTCTCCGGACCAGAACACATCGGCGTGCGTCTGCGTACTGCCCGCCGCGACAAGGGCCTGACCCAGGAGAGACTGGCGCAGAAGGCGGGGACCAATCAGGCGGTGATCCAGAAGATCGAGAACGGCAAGAGCCTGCGCCCCCGGCAGATCATGCAAATCGCCGAGGTATTGGATGTCAACCCGGCCTGGCTTCAGTTCGGTGAACCCTGGGCGGAACGCAAACGTCCCCGGTGAGGTACGCCGTCAGGCCACCGCGGCGATCCGCTCCTCCACCTCGGTGGTGGGCTCGGCCTCGCCCAGGGCCTCGAGCAAGAGGCTCTCCCCTTCCATCTCCACGGGCTGCACCAGGCCCATGAGCTGCAACAGGGTGGGTGCCACATTGGCGAGCCCACCACAACTGCGCAGACGCCAGAACTGACTGTCCCTGACCGCACAGGGTACCGGGTGGGTGGTGTGCTGGGTGTGGGGCGCGCCGGTGAGAGGATCCAGCAGCTGATCGCAGTTGCCATGGTCCGCGGTGAGCACCACCGAGTAGCCATTGGCCTCGGCCGCCGCCAACACCCGCCCCACATGCAGATCGAGGGCCTCCACCGCCCGGATCACCGCCTCGCGCACCCCGGTATGGCCCACCATATCGCCGTTGGCGAAGTTCACCAGCACGAATCCGTAGTCACCGCTCTCCAAGGCGGCGATCACCGCGTCCGCCACCTTGTCCGCGCTCATCTCCGGCTTGAGGTCGTAGGTGGCTACCTTTGGCGAGGGAATCAGCATATGGGTCTCACCGCTGGCCGGGGTCTCGCGTCCACCGTTGAAGAAATAGGTCACATGGGCGTATTTCTCCGTCTCGGCGCAGTGGAACTGGCGGATCTGGCCCGCGCTCACCACCCGGTTGAGGGTGATGCGCGGCTGATCGGGATCGAAGGCATAGGCCAATTGCAAGGACTTGTCGTAGCTCATCATGCAGGTGACCCGGGCCAACGGGCTGTCACCCCGGTCGAAACCCGTGAAATCCGCCTTGGCCAGGGCCGCGACGATCTCCCGCGGACGGTCCTTGCGGAAATTGAAGGAGATCACCTCGTCGTCCGGCTCGATACCGGCGTAACCGGGAAGTACCGAGGGCTGTATGAACTCGTCCGTCTCCCCGTTCGCGTAGGCGATGTCGATACCGGTGGCCGCCGACATCACCTGCCGTCCCTTACCCAGGACGATGGCCCGCCAGGCCCGCTCCACCCGCTCCCAGCGACGGTCCCGGTCCATGGCGAAGAAACGGCCCATGAGGGTGACGACGCGCCCCCCAGTGCCCTCCAAGGCCCGTTCCACCGGACCGAGAAACTCCCGCGCGGACTTGGGTGGCGTATCCCGCCCATCGGTGACCATGTGCACCAGTGGCACCACGCCACGCTTGCGGCAGAGCTGGATCAAGGCGAGCAGATGACGCAGGTGGCTGTGCACCCCACCGTCCGAGACCAGGCCGAGGAGATGCACGGGCCGCCCCCGTGCCACGGCGCGGTCCAGCGCCGCGACGAAGGCCGGATTGTGAAAGAAGCTGCCATCCCGGATGGCCTGGTCGATCAATACCAGATCCTGACGCACCACCGTCCCGGAGCCCAGGGTCATGTGCCCCACCTCCGAGTTGCCCATCTGTCCCTCGGGAAGGCCGACGGCACGACCCGAGGTATCCAGGGCCGTAGTGGGGTTGCGAAAAAAGAATTCGTCGAGATTCGGGGTATGGGCCTCGGCCACCGCATTGTGGATCTTACTGGGATTGAGGCCGAAGCCATCCAGGATCACCAACAGGGTGGGGCGTCTCGGGACACCGGTCTTACCTTTCATTTGTTACTCTTTCAGTTGGGTCGTTTGTTGGGCGGACACCCCGATCATCCATGAGCGGAGAATCCATGCGCCCTCTGTATATACCCGACCATTGTTTCGGTCCCGTTGACTCCGGACTACGAACTCCAGAACCCCGGGGAATGAGGGACATTAGGGATTATACTAGGTTGGACTCGGATTGCAGCGGGGGTTTTCCGCCATCCGGGTGTGACATCCGCCGGCAAAGGCCCCGCAATGGCGCGCGCTTCGCCTCCACGTCGAGATATAGCCGCCACATCGCCCGGGCCCGCGCGAGGTTGTGCTCCCCCGCCGCCGCGTAGCGCTCACCATCCCATCCGAAATAGCGCTCCTCCAGGGTATCGGTCAGAAAGCGCGCCGCCAGCTCCAGGGTGATGCGGGCGACGCCTCCCGGCAGGGCGGCCCACTCCGCCGCGCCTGTCCGCCCCGCCGCCCCCTCTGCATAACCGGCCAGGGCGGCCTCCGCGAGGGCAAGATCGAAGTGGGCGCCCGGGTCGTCCTCGGCCAACGGGTTGCACCAGGACCTCAGGGCGTCCCCCATCTCCAGCGGCCAGGCCATCGGCCCCAGGGTGTCCAGATCGATCAGACAGAGGCCTTCACCCCTGGGGCCGAACAGGAGATTGGAGACCTTGAGGTCTCCGTGGGCGTGGCGTAACGGCAGGGCCGTGCTGGGCTCCAGCCCCCGGGCCGCCTCCAACAAGGGCCCGGCCAGGCCGGCCACCGGCGCATGGAGGCGGTGCGCCCCATGGCTCTCCAGGGCCCGCTCCAGCCTGCGTAGGTGACGCGGCGTATCGTGGACGCTCGGGCGGCGATTGCGATAACGGTATTCCAGATCGCCCAGGGCTGCGTGGAAGCGTCCCACCAGATGCCCCGCCGAGCGGGCCATGGCGGGGCCGCTCAGACGAGGGTGGGCCCACCCCTCCATCCAGGTCAGGCAACGCCAGAGGCCCTCTTCCGTCTCCACCCAGAGCGTCCCCCCGGTGGTCGCCCGCAGGCGCGGGGTCGGTATCCCCTTACGGGCCAGGTGTGCCGTGACCGCCGCGATGTCCAGGTTCACCTCCGCCGGAAAGAGGGCATTGACCCGCTGCACCGCCCAGTGCCGGCCCGTCCGGTCCGGCACCCGCCAGGTGGCATTGATGAGCCCCCCCGCCACGGGCCGCGCCGCGTCCAGGCACAGGCCCGGCCAGGCCCGGCCGAGGGCCGCCGGCAGGTCCTTCAACGCCTGCGCTCCGGGTGGGCTTGATTCCCATACCGAAAGCCCCCATGGTGATCCGAGGCCCGTCCCTCGTGGACTCCGCGACACCTCCCGTTCATCACCGACGAAATACCCATGAACACTTTGAAGACCACCCTCTTGCTGGCCGGCCTCACCGGCCTGTTGCTGTTCCTCGGCGACCTCATCGGCGGGCAGACCGGCATGGTCATCGCCCTGATCATCGCCGCGGCCATGAATTTCACCAGCTACTGGTACTCCGACAGGCTGGTGCTGAAGATGTACAACGCCCAGCCGGTCGGGCCGGGCGACGCCCCGGTACTCTATCAGGTGGTGCAGGACCTCGCCGCCCGCGCCGGCCTGCCCATGCCCAAGGTCTATGTGATCCACGAGGAGGCCCCCAACGCCTTCGCCACCGGACGCAACCCCGAACACGCCGCAGTGGCCGCCACCACCGGCCTGTTGCGGATCCTCACCCGGGAGGAGCTGGCGGGGGTCATGGCCCATGAGCTGTCCCACGTCGAGCACCGCGACATCCTCACCAGCACCGTGGCCGCCACCGTGGCCGGGGCCATCGCAATGCTCGCCAACATGGCCCAGTGGATGTTCCTGTTCGGTGGCGGGCGAGGTGACGAGGAAGAGGGTGGCGGGGCCTTCGGGCTGATCGGGGGCCTGCTGATGATGATCCTCGCCCCCATCGCCGCGAGCCTGATCCAGATGGCCATCTCCCGCTCGCGCGAATTCGCGGCCGACGCCCGCGGCGCCGAGATCGCCGGCAACCCCTTGTGGCTGGCGCGCGCCCTGCACAAGCTGGAGGTCTACAACCAGCGCACCTACATGCCCGAGGCCGAGGCCCACCCCAGCACCGCCCAGATGATGATCGTCAACCCCCTCAAGGGCCGGAGCTGGGACCAGTTGTTCTCCACTCACCCCCCCACCGCCGAGCGGATCGCACGCCTGGAGGCCCTGGCCCGTCGTGGTATGAGGAGGGCTGTCTGAACTGGCCCCACGACCATGTCCTGTCGGCCTGTCCCCGCCCCCCTGAGGGGCGTAGCGATTTTCCGTGACGGCATCCGCTACGGCTCGCCTCCACCCGCCTGTCACAGAAAGGATATAGCGTACATCGCTCCCACGAGGAGGGTTTTCAGAAACAGATCTTCACCGTCAATCGAACACCTGGAACAGGCGTGAGGCGTGGGGCCGGGCACGGCAGGTGGGGCAACGGTCGATCCTGCTGCCGGCGGGGACGTGAAACCCCATCCCGCAGAGGGGACAGCGTGCCGAATCGAGCGCCACCTCTTCCTGAGGACGCCGGGTACCACGCTCCACCCGGATCGCCCCCGGGACACAGTGATCCACACAGAGTCCACAACCGCTGCAGGCGTCGGCCTCCAAGACATAGGCGGCGGGTTCGGCACGAAAGACGATGGCCCCCGTTGGACAGAGGCGCTGGCAGGCGTCACAGCCGTCGCAATCCCTCGCGTCGATACGGGGGGCCTGTGGGCGCAGGCGGTCGCCGCGGTCGCTGGGGAGGCGTTGGCGGGCGGTGCGCGGTGACCCTTCGGGAGCGGAGTCGAGACGCGTCCCCACCTCGCCCAGCGCACGGCGGAAGAAGGCCCGGCGGTCGAATCCGGGCGGCCGATGGAGGGCAGCGGCGGCGTCTCTCGCCCGCGGCCAGACCTCCGGCGACAACCAGGTCACCGACATGGAGGCACGTCCCTGGTCACCCAGAAGGGCATTCACCTGGGCCAGGGCGGAATCGAACTCTGCCGGTCTCCCACCCCCTCCCCAGCCTTTGACGGGGCGGCGGTAGAGACACCGGTCGCAATCCCCCCGACTCAAAAACAGCTGCCCGACCCCTTCGGCCGCCAGATGTGCGAGGGTATCCACGCCGAGGGCGTGGAGACAACCCAGCAGACCGGGGCCACCAGGGACACCACTGGGCCGGCAGGCCGCCCAGGCCTGCTCCCGTCCCTGGACCCGATAACGAACCGGCCTGGCCAGGACCTCTATGGCCTGTTGCGGACAGGCCGGGGCGCAGAGCCCACACCCATCACAACGCTCGGGATCTCCTCCCAGTTGCTCGTCATCGAGCACCCAGGCGCCCCAGGGACAGGCATCCACACAGGCCCGGCAGGAGGCCCCCTCCGTGAAAGCATGAACGCAGCGTCCGCCGTCCACCCTGGGCAGAGCAGCGCCCTCAGGCTGGGCTGCGCCGGCCATCCCCCGCGTCACCAGGATGGCGTGGCCCCCGGCACATAGGGCCCGGGCGCGGCCACCGGGACCTCCCGTACCGGGCGCATCCGCCGGTCGATCTCTTCGGTGGTGGGCCGGACCTCGCCGGTGATCTCTTCCAACAGGGTGCGGAATTCCTCCAGCCAGGCAGCGGTGAGCAGCGCGAGCCCTCCATAGAAACGAGTGGCGGCCCGCTCCCGGACCCTCCCGGCAAAACCCCCGATCCAACGCAGCAGGTGCTCATCCATGAAACGCGCGATCTCATCCCAGGCCACACCTTCCTGAAGGGCCAGGGCGATGAAATGCAACTGGCAGACCAGATGGTCATCGGTGCGCTTGCGCCAATCGGGCACACTGAATCCGTGCCGCCGGTACCAGTCGCGTACCTGGAACATGGGTTCCTGCATGGTCAGGCCTTCGTCGTCGATCCATACCGATTCGCAGGGCGAGGCCTGATAGGTATGGTTGAGGTAGATATCGGCGAACTCGGCGGCCAGGATATCCAGGGTCGAGGGGTCCGCGGACAGGGGAATATCCTCCAATCCCTGGACACAGAGTTCCACCGCCTCTCTGCCCTCCGCGGTCTCCAACCGTAACGCAAGGCCCAGGGGGAAGGCCGCTGTCCTGAGCGCCCCCAGGCGCTCGGCATCCAGCTCTTCGGAATGCAACAAGGCCAGACCGAGCAGATCCTCGGCCAGGGCGGTCCGCAGGGTCCCTTCCTCCATCAATCCACCCTCCCCTTGCTATGGGGCACGAAGACGATGGACGGGTTGGTCAACTCGGGGTTGGCCATGCCCTTCACCTGGCGTACCGGCTGGTCGTATTCGGTCATGGCCGTGGTGGGATAGCGATTCTCCCGCAGTTCATCGATGGGCCCCACGTCCAGAACGCGCATCATACAGGCCATGACGCAGTAGGGTTTGCGGCCCGCCTCGATCTCGTCCACGCAGAGGTTGCACTTCTTGACGATGTTCTCCTCCGGGTCGAACTGGGGCGCCCCAAAAGGACAAGCGGCCTCGCAACGGCGACAACCGATGCACAGAGTCGAATCGATATCGACGATACCATCGGACTTGCGCTTGAAGATGGCCCCGGTGGGACAGGTGGGCAGACAGGCCGGTTCCGCGCAGTGGTTGCACGACATGTTGACCTTGTAGGCATAGACATCGGGATAATGCCCACCCTCCACGTACATCACCCTCCGGAAGCGCGGCCCCGGTGGCAGGCCGTTCTTGTCCTTGCAGGCCATCTCGCAGGCGCGACACCCGATGCAGTCCACATTGTTATGAACGAAGCCCAACTGCATCTCCGGCTTTACCGGCGTATAGACGGCCTTCTTGTGGCGTTTGATGGCGGCCTTGATCCGGGCCTTGTCTTTCGTATTCGCCATGGTAGTCACCTCCTGATCCAGATCAAAGGTCACGCCGGAAGACATGGGAGCGGGCTGTCGCCAGCTTGTCCCACACCGGGTGGTGATTCTTGTCGGTCTTCTTGATGTTGCAGAGGACCGTGTTGTAGGCAAAGGCCCCGGCCGGACTCGGATTATCAAGGGTGAGGAAGTCCGGATTACCGGCCCGGTCCACCCCTTTCTCGTCCAGGTCCATCCAGGCCCCCTCATGGATCACCGCCACCCCGGGCATCACCCGCTCGGTGACATAGACCGGCACCACCACCCGGCCCCGGTCGTTCCAGACCTCCACCACATCGCCCGTCTTCACGCCCAGACGCCGGGCATCCCGGGCACTGATGGTGACTTCCTGTTCGTAGGTCTCCCGCAACCAGGCCACGTTGTTGAAGATCGAATGGGTCCGCCAGCGCGGATGGGGCGAGATCAGGTGGAACGGATACTTCTCAGTCTTGGGGCTGTTGAGGGACTCCCAAGGCTCGATCCACTTGGGAATCGAGGGGATGTGATAGCCATACTTGGTGCGCTTCCAGTCGTTGATCTGGGCCAGTTCCGTACAGAGGATCTCGATCTTGCCCGAAGGGGTATTGAAACGCTTGCCCTGCTCGATCTGCTCGCGGAAGGCCACATGGGGCTCCTTGAGCTTGTATTTGTAGATCCCGTGCCGTTTGAACTCCTCCCACGACATGGTCACCCCGTGGTGATGGAGGATCTTGTTGTTCCACCAGTCGCGGAGATAGGCCTCGTCCACCGCCTCGTTGTTCACGAAATAGCTCCGGTCCGCCTTGGGGTTGTACGCCTTGCCAAAGCGGTCGCCGATCCCGGTGAGGTGACCGATACGGTAGGCCAGTTCCGTGAAGACCTGAAAATCGGTCTTGGACTCGCCCATGGGCTCGATCACCTTCGGGCGATGGATATAGTAGTGGCCCTTGTACCAGGGCAGGGCCACGTCATGTCGTTCGAAATGGGTGGCGATGGGCAGCAGGACATCAGCGGCATACGCGCCGGTGGGGGTGATGGTGGAGTCCATGCAGACATTCAGCTCCAACCGCTTCACCGCCTCCAGTTCCTTGTGGATATTCGTGAGCTGGTTGAACCAGTCCGAGCCCTGCCAGAAGATGCCCTTGATATTGGGCACGACCCCATCGAGATTGTCGTTGCGTGGCCACAGGCCGGCCTCTTCGCGGGTCACGTTGGGGTAGTTGAGGACGATGTGCGCCCAACGATCCGACTTGATGGAGGCAAACCAGATGTTGGCGTAGCCATCGTAGGGATAGGCTACGGCTTCGGTGTGGAAGGCATGGCCCACGCCCTCGGCACAGCCACCGAGGATACCGATGTTGCCGGTCATGGCCTGGAGGGCCGCCGCCATACGGCTGTATTGCTCACCGTAGGCATTGCGGCCGGGAGCCCAGGACGCCTTGAGGGCCGCCGGCTTGGTAGTGGCGTACATGCGTGCCAGCTTCTTGATGTCCGCCGCCGGGACGCCGCAGATCTCCGCCGCCCACTCCGGGGTCTTGGGGATCCGGTCCGTCTTGCCGAGGATATAGTCCTTGAAGTTTTCCCGCCCGTTCGGCGAGTTCTTGGCCCATCCGGGCATGGTGCCGGCATCCATCCCCTGCACGAAGCGATCGATGAAGGCCTGATCCTGCAGGTTGTGAGTGAAGATGTAATGGGCCATGCCGGCCATCATGGCGGCATCGGTGTTGGGACGGATGGGGATCCACCAGGCATCGTAGGCCGCCGCCGAATCCGTGTACTGGGGATCCACCAGAACGAACTTGCAGCCCTGCTGCTTGGCCTTACGCATATAGTAGAACGTGTTGCCGCCATGAAAGGTATAGGCGGGATTCCAGCCCCACATGATGATGAGTTTGGAATGGGCGAAGGCGTCGTCCTCGTTACCATCGTCGATGGTGCCGAAGGTCCAGCGGGAGCTGGTGGTAGTACCCTGGTAGGAGGGCACCGACCAGGAACTGGTGCGGCAGCCGAACATCCCCAGGAAGCGCCCCAGCAGGCCTTCGATCTGATCGGACTTGTGCAGGACCCCGTAGGAGGCCCCCGCGTAGCTCTGGTCGAGCAGGGCCTGGGAGCCGTATTTGTTCTTGATCTCGATCATCTTGCGGGCCACATAGTCCAGGGCCTCGTCCCAGCTCACCCGCTTGAACCTTCCGGCCACCCCCTTCTCGTTGATACGCATCATGGGGTAGAGCAGACGCTCGGCCGAATACAGGCGCTGACGATACGAACGGCCGCGCAGACAGCCCCGGAGCTGAGGTTCTTCCATCGTATCCTTGCCAAAATAGCCGTCCTTCTGGTAGCGGCCGTCGTCGGTGGACAGACGCACGATGACGTCACCCTTCTTGTGGGCGATGAGGGCGTGCCGTGAACCGCAATTGTGGGCGCAGCTGGTGACCACCGTCTCCAGCTGATCGTCACGTGGATAAGGCTCGTAGGCAAAGGCCTCCGCATCCTTGGTCCGGACCAGCCCGCCAGCACCCAGGACCGCGGCCCCCGCGGCGGTGGACTTGAGGAAACCGCGCCGGGTCAGGTTCAGGCGCGCATCGGCAAATTTACCCAGTTTGTCGGAACCGTTCATTTCTTCTCACCCCCGTCTGTGCTTGCTGCTGCCGTTTTCTCCACCTCGACCCCTACCAGGAAACGTGCCTCGGATTCGGTGGGACGCCCTTTGGCCCAATCCGGTGCCGGTGGCATGTTCTTCCACGCATGACGGGGATAGGGGAAACTGATCCGGTACCAGGCACGGCCTCCATGACATCCAAAACACACATCGGCATCCTTGGCCCCCAGCGCCTCTATGGCCTTGGGCTTGAGGAAATTGACCTGATGGCGGTGGGTCCGGATGCTCTGATGGCAAGTCAGACACGAGTTGTTGAAGGCCTTGCCGAACTCACGCCAGTTGCCCGGCAATCCCATGTGTTTATATGGAAATTGGCCGTGGCACATGAGGCAGATGTTCGGATCGACATGCTTGCGCATGGTCAGACCGGCCTGCGTGGTGGCCGAGGAATTGGCCACCTCTTCGCGCGGATCGTTACCCTGGTGGCAGGTATTGCATCGCATCTGCATCACGCTCTGGGCGTAGGCGTCCACCAAGTGGCGACGATGGAAAGTATCCTGCGCACCCTTGTAGGTGTCCAAGGTCTCGTACCAGGCCAGGGCCTCGCTGGCCTTGACCCCCGCGGGCGAGGCCTTGCGCACCTTGCGGCTCAGAATCTCCTGGTGGCACTTCAGGCAGTCTGAATCCTTGGCCGTTTCTATGGCCGGTTTGAAATGGATCGGGTCCCAACGGGCCCGGTCATAATTGGGTTTCTCGCCTGCCAACACAGGACCGCCGGCCAGGCAGATCCCCAGCAATGCGAGGGTAATGAGACCTCTAGTTCCCGGTGACGGGCATACCTTTCCACTGCTACCCATGACGGCGGCTCCTCTGTGACGAAAAAAGGGGAGGACGCCTCCCTGCGTCCAAGATCGTCCTTCAGGCATCGATTCTCAGGGAATCCTGAACAGGATCTACTTCGAGGGCTTGTAGCCAGACATGCCGCTCATGCCACCCATGCCGGACATCCCGGACATGCCACCCATGCCCGACATCCCGGACATGCCACCCATGCCCGACATCCCGGACATACCACCCATGCCCGACATCCCGGACATGCCACGCTGGGCCGGGTAGAAGAAGATCTGGCCGGTGGGCGTGATCTTGAAGTAACCGGACATACCGGCCATTCCACTCATGCCGGACATGCCACCCATGCCGGACATGCCGCCCATACCGGACATGCCACCCATGCCGGACATGCCGCCCATGCCGGACATGCCGCCCATACCGGACATGCCACCCATGCCGGACATGCCACCCATGCCGGACATGCCACCCATGC
>Ga0256841_1001157_pt1 | contig 23906 bp, 21 predicted proteins | sample 356308metaG_FD_185971 | JGI IMG/M metagenome (GOLD analysis project Ga0256841, IMG submission 185971) | Hydrothermal vent microbial communities from Mid Atlantic Ridge, Atlantic Ocean - 356-308 | ecosystem: Environmental > Aquatic > Marine > Hydrothermal vents | place: Atlantic Ocean: Mid...
CATTTCTCAAATCGCCATCAATGAAAAACAGAACGGCACTCTCATCCATATCTTCACCGAAGTACCTTTTAAAAAAGAGGATATTGCTTTAAGACGGGTTAATAAGTGGCTATACGTGGAAATTTACGGAGGACGGGTGGATGCTAAAGCTTTAAACCGAAAGCAAAAATCCGGCATTATTTCCGAGATTCAGGCGATTCAGTTTCAGCAATCCGTATCCCTGGCCTTCAAATTGAGGGGGGAATTCGTATCCAAAGAGTTAATGATCGGCACGGATGACGGCGATATCTATGTAACCCTTCGTAGTAAAACAAAACCCAAACAAGATGAAGAGACCAATGATTCCCTGGAAAAGCAGAAAAAAGAGTGGTTGATTCATACGATCGTGATTGATCCCGGCCATGGCGGCAAAGACCCGGGCGCAATTGGATATGGAAGGTTGAAAGAGAAAAATATTGTATTACCCGTGGGGCTTAAACTGGGCAAAGCCCTAAAAAAGCGTTTGCCGGATGTTAACATAGTGTACACCCGGAAGACGGATGTCTTTATCCCTTTATGGAAGCGCACTAAAATCGCGAATACTCATAATGGCAAACTATTCATCAGCCTTCATTGTAATTCCAATCCCAACCACAGGGTACGCGGGTTTGAAACCTTCTTCCTCAGTGCGGATAAGGATGAAAAAGCACGCAATGTGGTTCTCAAAGAAAATGAATCGGTTCAGTTTGAAAGCAAATCGGATCAGAAGCGGTATGAGGGCATAAATTTTGTCCTTGCCACTTTGGCTCAGAATGCTTTTATTAAGTATAGCCAGTATCTGGCAACGGTGGTGCAAAAGTCTATGGCCAATAAATTACGCTCTTTGGATATGAAAAGTCGTGGTGTAAAGCAGGGCCCTTTCTGGGTGATGGTCGGAGCCACCATGCCCAATATTCTGGTTGAGATGGGTTTCATCTCCAATAAATACGAGGCCAAACAGCTTAAACGTAAATCGACCCAAACCAGGATTGCGGACGCCATTGCCGATGGTATTGTTAAATATAAGAAAGATATTGAGAGTGCATTATAGATGAATAAACCCATAGGGATTTTTGATTCGGGTATCGGTGGTTTAACCGTTGTGAAACAACTGAGACGCTTTCTTCCCGAAGAACAACTCATTTACTTTGGCGATACGGCCCGTATTCCGTACGGCACCCGATCCCGTAAATTAGTACAACAATACGCCAAAGAGGACGCCCGGTTCCTGTTGCAGTTTGATATCAAAATGTTGGTGGTCGCCTGTAATACGGCCTCTTCGTACGCCATACCGCTGTTAAAAGATATGCTGGATATTCCCGTAGTGGGGGTGGTTGCTCCCGGGGCCAGGGCAGCGGTGGATATCACACAAAACAGGAGGATCGGAGTAATCGGCACAACGGCGACTATTAACAGTGAGGCCTATGTGCAGGAGATCAGTCATCTGATGCCGGAAGCGCGGGTATTCGGCCAGCCCTGCCCTTTGCTGGTCTCTTTGGTGGAGGAAGGCTGGATCAATGATCAGGTTACTGTTTTGACTCTGCAAAAATATTTACAACCCCTGTTGAAAGAGGAAGTGGATACCCTTATTTTAGGTTGTACGCATTATCCGGTTTTGGAAGAGACCATTCGCCGTGTCATCGGTACGGGAATTCGCTTAATCGATTCCGGGAAAGAAACCGCCCGAGTGGTGCGTAAGGTGCTGGAAGAGAAGCACCTGCTTAACCGAAGCCGGGGTCGGGCCGAGGATCGTTTTTATGTGAGTGATAGCCCGGATAAATTTAAAAAAGTCGGCTCTCGCTTTCTGGGTCAGACGTTGGATAAAGTAGAAACGGTGGATTTTGAAGCTTTTCTGGTCGGTTTAAATGCCGCTCAATTTAGTGAATAATATTTTCATTGGAGAAGACGATGAAATTAGTATATAGAATATTTTTATTCTTCCTTCTTGGAAGTCAGATTTTGCCGGCCGGGGGGCAATTGACCAGCGGATTTGAATTTTTACGGACTGAATTTAACCCGCGCATTTCAGCCATGTCCGGTGCTTATTTAACCATACGGGGGGATGGCAACGGTATGTTCATTAATCCGGCCGGAAACGCGTATACCACGCAGCGTCAGTTTTTCTTTAACTATTCCAATTATCTGTTGGATATCAACGGCGGTTCTGCCGGGTATGTACATCCTCTGCCTCGCTGGGGACGGCTGACGGCGGGTGTTCAATACATGGACTACGGCAGCTTTATCCAAACCGACGAGTCCGCAGAACCCACGGGACAGACCTTTACGGCGCAGGATTTCGCCGTATCGGTCGGTCTGGCCGATACCCTGGGCCAGGGATTTTCTTACGGGGTGAATACAAAACTTATTTTTTCCAAGTATGAACAATATACAGCTGCTGCGTACGCTCTGGATTTCGGTTTACTCTATGCGGCTCCCTTCGAAAAAGACCTGATGTTTGCCGCAACCCTGACCAATGTGGGCTATAATTTTAATTATTATGCTTCCAGAAAAGAGACCCTGCCTTTGAGCCTGCGTTTGGGAATCAGTAAAAAATTGGAACACTTACCCCTGGAAATCAGTTTGGTATTAAACGATTTAAACCTTTCCACGGATAACGTGTGGGATCATTTCAGGCGGTTTGCAATCGGTGGTGAGTTTCGGATGAGCAGTAGATTACGTTTACGTATGGGCTACGATAACGATATTCACAGAGGTCAGTCCGGAATTACCAATCAGAAATTTGCAGGAGTCTCTGCAGGAATCGGAATTTACACCAAACGTTTTCGCTTTGATTATGCGTATACCAATATGAGCGCTCTGGGAAATATTCATCGTTTCGGAATAAGTGGTTATTTGAAATAGAGGCGAATCTTTTTATTTTATTGAAAGTAAAAATGAAGGATGTGGGAATTAGGGTAGGAATACAAATCCGGAATTAACTATTTATCCATTATAAAATCTTCTGTTCGTAAACCAAAAGATTAAAAGATCATTCATGTTCATCGATTATGCTAAAATTCATGTCACGGCCGGCCAGGGTGGTAGCGGCTGCCTCAGTTTTCATCGTGAAAAATTCGCTCCAAAAGGCGGACCGGACGGAGGTGACGGCGGGGCGGGCGGTAGCATCATCCTGAAAGCCAATCGCCATCTGCATACCTTACAGGATTATTCTTACCGGCGCGAATATAAGGCGAAACGCGGCCAGCATGGAATGGGCTCCAATAAACACGGCAAAAGTGCTAAGAATATCATTCTGCAGGTTCCTCCGGGCACGACCGTAAAAGATGCCGAGAGCGGACAAATTATCGCCGATATCGTGGAGGACGGGCAGGAAGTGGTTGTAGCCCGGGGTGGAAGAGGCGGCCGGGGCAATGCCCGCTTTGCGACTCCTACCCACCGCAGCCCCAGGGAATGGGAAGTGGGTCAACCCGGCGAGGATCGCTGGATCGAACTGGAACTGAAACTCATCGCCGATATCGGTCTGGTTGGCCTGCCCAATGCCGGAAAATCCACTTTACTTTCACGCATCTCGGCTGCAAAGCCTAAGATAGCCGCCTACCCCTTTACTACTTTGATTCCGAATCTGGGCATTGTGGAGTATAGAAATTATGCATCATTCGTTGTAGCCGATATTCCCGGTTTAATTGAAGGTGCGCATGAAGGCAAGGGATTGGGCCATCAGTTTTTGCGCCACATCGAGCGTACCCGGGCTCTGGCCTATTTGATCGATATAAATGAAGATAATCCGGAACGGGTCTATCATACCCTGCGTAACGAACTGCACGATTACAGTCCGATCCTGGCTAAAAAACCGGCCCTGATTGTTCTGACCAAGATCGATACTGTCCTGGATGTTGAAGATGATAAACTGTTCGCCACTGACTTACCGATGCTAACCATTTCGTCGGTGCGGGGGGATCACTTAGATGAACTTAAGGATAAGTTTTTCGCATTGATTAAAGAAGCACAAGTTCTCGAAGAACCGCAATGAAAACCTTTCCCTTAGAAGATTTGTTGTCATTGTATTCCATTCCTTCCATCGGCCCGACCCGGATGCGCAAGCTTATTTCGGTGCTCGGTTCCCCTTCTGCCGTGCTGCAGGCAGGTACACGACGCTTAATATCCATTGAAGGCATCGATATTAAAACGGCAGAAAAGATCCGCAGCGGAGGTAATCCGCAGTTCGTTGCAGCCCAGATGGAAGCGATTGATAAACACCAGGTGAAAGTGCTGAGTTACTGGGACAAGGCCTATCCTGAGCAGCTCAAATCCATCTATGATCCTCCCGCATTTCTTTTCTATAAAGGGAATATTCAGCTATTAGATCAACCGACCATGGCCGTAGTCGGTACCCGTAAACCGACCGGGTATGGCCGGATGATGACCGAACGTTTCACCAAAGAGCTGGTGGATAAAGGATTTGCCATTGTCAGTGGATTTGCAAGAGGAGTTGATTCCGTGGCTCATAAAACCGCACTAAAAAACGGGGGTCCCACATTTGCCGTTTTAGGTAATGGATTGGATGTCATCTATCCGCCTGAAAATCACGAGTTATTCGAGGAAATGTGCCGAAAGGGAGTCATTATGACGGAGTATCCCATGGGTACCCGGCCGGATGCCGGAAATTTTCCCAAACGAAATCGGATCATCAGCGGACTAAGTATCGGTATATTGATTACAGAAGCAGGGCAGAAAAGCGGTGCCTTGCTGACTGCATTCTATGGGGCCGACCAAAACAGGGAAGTGTTCGCCATTCCGGGTTCTATTGTTTCCGAAAAAAGTGTGGGGGTGAATGATCTGATCAAAAAAGGGGCGAAACTAGTGCAGAGCATCGAAGATATACTGGAAGAATTCGGCGATCGCTTCGGTAGCGAAGCTCTGCTATCCACGGAAAAGGCGGCCCCGATCCCGGATTTAAACGGCTCTCTTAAAACGATTTATGATCACTTGTCCAGTCAACCCATTCATATAGATCAACTTGCTCTGCAAACCCATCTGTCTCCCTCCGAAACCCTGAGTTCCTTACTCACGTTGGAATTAATGGGACTCATTCGCCAAATGGCGGGTAAGATGTTTATCCGCCTCTGAAACGCTTATAAAAAAATAAAATTAACATTGTTTCCATGGGCGACGATTCTTAAATTTGAATCTTTTAACGATCAGAAAAAAGGAGCATAACGTATGTTCAAAATAATCAATGCCCGCTTCCTGGCGGAAAATATAAAAATGTTTGAAATTGAAGCGGCAAAGATTGCTAAAAAACGAAAAGCGGGCCAGTTCGTCATTATTCGCATAGATGAGCACGGTGAACGTATTCCCCTGACCATCGCCGATTCCAACCTGGAAAAAGGAACCATCTCGCTCATTGTTCAGGGAGTCGGTAAGACAACCAAAGAACTCAATATGAAGGAAACGGGTGATACGATTCTGGATGTGGTCGGCCCGTTGGGTAAACCCTCCGAAATTGAGAACTTTGGCACGGCGGTGAGCGTCGGCGGCGGAGTCGGTACGGCTATTGCCTATCCCACGGCGGTTGCTTTAAAGGAAGCGGGTAACTATGTGATTACCATTAACGGAGCCCGTTCCAAAGACCTGGTGATTTTGGAAGATGAAATGAAGGCGGTTAGTGATGAGTCCTATGTGACAACGGATGACGGTTCGTACGGATTCCACGGCTTTGTCACTCAAAAGCTACAGGAACTGATCGATCAGGGTAAGAAAATAGATTTTGTACTGGCCATCGGACCGATTCCCATGATGCGGGCTATTGCCGAGGTGACCAGACCTTATAAAATTAAAACCGTGGTCAGTTTGAATCCGATTATGATCGACGGAACGGGGATGTGCGGTGGTTGCCGGGTAATCGTTAACGGCAAAACACAATTTGCCTGTGTAGACGGTCCTGAATTCGATGCCCATGCCGTGGATTTCAAGAACCTGGTGGATCGGAATCGCACCTATGCGGATCTGGAAAAAAAAGCTCTGGAAAAATTTGAACATAATTGCCATTTGGTTGAAAAAATCAATGAATTGGAAAAATAAGTGAACTAACAAGGAAACATGGATTAAAATGCGAGTAGACCTATGAAGCAGTTGACGCCTAAAGAGCGAATGAAAATTCCGCGACATGCGATGATCGAGCAGGACCCTCAGGTTCGTAATCGAAATTTCGAAGAGGTTAATTTAGGGTATGCGGAACAAATGGCCATTGAAGAAGCGCAGCGCTGTTTGCAATGCCCCAAACCGACCTGCGTGGAGGGCTGTCCGGTTCATATTCAAATAAAGGATTTTATCGCTTTTATTGCCGAAGGTGATTTTTTAGGGGCGGTAAAAAAGATAAAAGAAGATAATGCCTTACCGGCTATTTGCGGCCGGGTATGTCCCCAGGAAGAACAGTGCGAACAGGCTTGTGTGGTGGGTAAGCGGAATGATCCGGTAGCCATCGGTTATCTGGAGCGTTTTGTGGCCGACTATGAACGGAATAGCGGAAAGGTCGATATCCCGGTTCCGAAACCTTCTACAGGGAAACGGGTGGCTATTGTGGGCAGCGGCCCGGCCGGTTTAAGCTGTGCCAACGATTTGTGTCAGCTTGGCCATGAGGTAACTGTGTTTGAAGCGCTTCACGAATTGGGTGGTGTGCTGGTCTATGGAATTCCGGAATTCCGTCTGCCGAAAGCTATTGTACGTAAGGAAATTGACGGTCTAAAGGCCATGGGTGTCAGGTTCGAGACCGATGCGGTCATCGGCCGAATCACTACGGTTGATGAGTTGTTGGGTGAAGAAGGTTTCGATGCGGTCTTTTTAGGTGTCGGCGCCGGTTTACCCTGGTTTATGGGAATCCCCGGTGAAAATATGGTGGGCGTGTATTCTGCCAATGAATTTTTAACCCGCGTTAATTTAATGAAGGCCTATGAATTCCCGAATTATGATTCTCCGATTCTGGATTGTCATGATAAAAATGTCGCTGTTTTTGGCGGGGGCAATACGGCAATGGACGCAGTGCGGACGGCTAAACGTCTGGGCGCCAGGAATGCCTATTGCATTTATCGTCGTTCGGAAAGAGAGATGCCGGCCCGGGTGGAAGAGGTTAAACATGCCAAAGAAGAGGGGATTCAGTTTATGCTCTTGACCAGTCCGCTGGAATTCTTGGGTGATGAGAACGAATGGTTGCATGCCGTGCGCTTAATCAAAATGGAATTGGGGGAGCCGGATGATTCCGGTCGCCGTCGGCCCATTCCCATTAAAGGTTCCGAATATGAGCTGTCCATTGACATTGCCATCGTAGCCATTGGAAACGGGGCGAATCCTTTGATTCCCCAAACCACTCCCGATATCGAAATGAGTAAGCGGGGAACGATTGTGGTCGATGAAGAAACCATGAAGACTTCTAAGAAAGGTGTCTTTGCCGGCGGGGATATCGTAACCGGCGGTGCTACGGTTATTCTGGCCATGGGCGCCGGAAGAAAGGCGGCCCAGGCTATTGATCAGTATATTACCAGTGGCGAGTGGTAGTTGTTTTTAAAAAGGCGGCTTGTGCCGCCTTTTTTATCCCGATCTTATTTATTCGATTACAATAACCGTTCCGGCTCCACCGCTGATAATTCTATTCCCATATAACTTTTTTAATTCGGCTTTGTGCTGGGTACAATGCGTGGGACAGATTAATTGCAGACCCTGGAAAAGTTCATATTGATCGAAACCGTGCAGGCCGCCGATGATGCCGTAAAGTTTCCCGTAGCGGCCGGCAGCGTCGAGTATTTTGTGCATAGCAGGATGGGAACACCCAACAAATACAACGAAGCCTTTGGGACTCTGAACAACCAGAGATTGCTCGATACGATCCAACACGCCTGTAGAATAGAATCCATGGGATATGGGTTGGGCCCGGTCAATATAAACCACTTCCCGTGCCTGACGAATTCCACGTAAGTCATCCGGTACGTAGACGGTCACGGAGGAGTTGGCATTGAGAAAGGCGGAAAGGCCGCCGGTATGGTCAAAATGGTTGTGAGAGATAAATACTTTGTCGATGGATTTGGGATCGATACCGAGGGCCTTCATATTGGTCATCAGAATCTTTCCGTTAGCCCCCGTATCGAACAGTAATTTTTCATTTCCGGTTTCAATCAAACAGGAGAATCCCCAATCAGCCGGTAGATCTTGCCTGACTGTAGTATTGTCGTAGATAATGGTTGCTCTGAGCATGAATACGCCTCCTTTGAACATTCCTCTTGTTTTAAATTACATAAGAATCGTTTGTAAAAAAATCTTTTTCCGCTTTAGATTTTTTGGGAGCCTGTGATTTTTAGACGGGGTGAGAATACTGTACCTCCTGCCATTTTGCCTGCCCGGTATGACACATAATAGTACCACACCAACCGTGTCATTCCCGCGCAGGCGGGAATCCGGGAATGTTCTTATCACCGCATAGATATCTGGATTCCCAATCAAGTTGGGAATGACGTTGTACAGGCAGAGTGTTGTTTTGGATGCCCAATCGAGCTGGGTCCTTCATTGGCCGGGCAGGCCACGACCAAGGTCTCTGGTTGGGTGAAAATCAGCAAGGGTGTGGATTTCTTCGCTGTTTTTGCAGTCGGTTGATTGACATGTATTGAAAGGCTGTGTAAATTTGGTTTGCATCATTGTATCCGATCCGATGCAGGGTCTTTGCAAAATATCCCACAATAACATAAAGGAGAAATGTATGTTAAATAAAATCGGCTTAATCGGCGGCGGGAATATCGGCGGTGTTCTCATGCAACTTTTAGTACAGCGTAAATACGCCCGCAACGTCGCCATGGTGGACATTAAGGGGCCGGATTTGGCAGCAGGCAAGGCTCTGGATATTGCCGAAGGTTCCTCTGTAATCCGTAGTGATGTCCATGTGGTAGGTTCCAAAGAATATGATGTTTTGGAAGGAGCGGAACTGGTTATCAATACGGCCGGTGTGCCGCGCACCGTTCGGCCGGACGGCACTATTCCTTCCCGTGAAGAATTGTTAACCACTAATTTGAAGATCACCGATGCCGTCAGTGCCGGAATCGAGAAATATTGTCCCAATACCATCCTTATCTCCATTGCCAATCCTTTGGATGCGATTGTCTTCCGCTTGCATATGAATTTGAAATTCCCCCGGGAACGCATCATGGGTATGGCCGGAGTTCTGGATTCGGCCCGTTATCGTTATTTTATTTCTGCGGAAGCCGGAGTGAGTGTGGAAAATATTGACGCCATGGTCCTGGGCGGACACGGCGACAATATGGTTCCCGTGCGTTCTGCGTGTCGTATCGCCGGTATGCCGGTGGAAAAATTCGTTTCACCGGAAAAACTGGATGCCATCGAAGCCCGGACCCGTAAGGCCGGTGGTGAGATCGTTAAACTTTTGGGAAGCGGTTCGGCATTTGTGGCTCCGGCGCAAAGCGCTCTGGAAATGGCCGAAGCCATCATTTACGATAAGAAAAAAGTAATTCCGGTCAGCGCTTATCTCCAAGGTGAATATGGAGTGAACGGACAGTTTGTCGGGGTTCCTGTGGTATTAGGTTCGAAAGGTGTGGAAAAGATCATCGAAATGGATCTGACCGAAGCCGAAAAGCAGGCTTTCAATAATTCGGCGGCTTCGGTTAAAAAGGCCACCGACGAAGTACTGGAAATGCTCAAATAATGTAATTGGGTTGTGAGAGGGATTCTGAAAGATGAGAATCCCTCTTTTGTTTTTTCTGTGGTACGAAAGGATTGTGCCGTTTGAATAAACGGTAACGGTTGGAATTAAACCCAAAAAACGGAGGTAGTATGGCTGAATTAACCTATTTAAGCCACTCTTCCTGGCTCATTAAAACGAACGATTATACCATCGCCATTGATCCTTTTTTAGAGGGGAATCCTCTGGCTCAGTTAAAACCATCCGATGTGAAAGCGGATTTCATTATTGTAACCCATGCTCATGGCGATCATCTTGGGGATTCCATTCCCATTGCCAAACAATCGGGTGGGACCATCATCACTAATTTTGAGATTGCCAACTACTGCTCGGCCAAAGGGGCAAACGTTCATCCCATGCATATCGGTGGGGCTCATGAGTTCCCTTTTGGGAAAGTTAAGTTAACACCTGCATGGCACGGCTCGTCATTTCCGGATGGAAGCTACGGCGGAACACCGGCCGGCGTGCTGGTGACCGTGGCCGGCAAAACCATCTATCATACGGGCGATACGGGTCTTTTCCTGGATATGCAGCTCATTGGTCAGCTGCATCCGGTTGACATCTTTTTAGTCAATATCGGTGATAATTTTACCATGGGGATCGATGATGCCGTGAAGGCGGTGGAATTTGTCAAGCCCAAATTAACCATTCCCATGCATTACAAAACCTTCGATGTGATCGATGTGGATCCGCAGGAATTTGTAAACAAAGTGCAAAAGAAGGGCTACGGCGTAAAATTAATGCAAATTGGCGAAAGCTATCGATTTTAAACGGGTATAAGGGTTTTGTTTTTTACTTAAGGATGAAGAAAGGTTTTACAACGAACCGGCCAAAGATCAGGGGAGAACTTTGCCGGTTTTTTTAATAAGAGAAGGAAGCACCCCTACTGCGGGCAGGTATGAACAGGAACCAATTACAAGAATTTTATAGCCAACAGTTCCAGCGGCTTTTTAATCGATCGGATTATATGATTCAGGTCCGTTTCTATTCCACCCGTTCCTTTCGTCATCGCATTGAATTACGGCGTAGAACACTTTTGATGGAAATAGCCGAACCGTTCCAAAGCGCGCCGCTCTATCTTTTATCCATGCTGGGCATTATCCTGTTCTCCAAGGTGAGCCGTTTGAAAATAGAGTCCGGTCTGCGTAAGGCTTACCGTATGGCGGTGCATAGGGCTTTCGCCGAAGCGATGCGCGTGAGAAGGCGCGCTCCTTCATCGCGCTATGATGCCCGGGGGAGGTATTTTAATCTCGATGAATTATTCGATGAACTGAATGATTCCTTTTTCAACAATACCCTGCCCAAACCGATCCTGGGCTGGAGTTTGAATAAGGCCTATACCCGTCTGGGATTTTTTGCAGAAGATAAAAATCTATTGGTTATCAGTCGCATTTTTGACAATAAGAAGGTTCCCGAAGAGATTATCCGCTATTTGCTTTTCCATGAAATGCTGCACATTGCCTTTCCTGTAAAGAAAGTAAACGGCCGACGTATTGTTCATTCCCTGGAATTCAGGAAAGCAGAACAGGAATTTCCCGGTTTTCAGAGGATAAACCATTGGATCAACCGCTATCGTCACCGATTATGAGAGGCATGATTTTCGGATGTGAAAAAGAAACCTGATTTCCCTTGAAAAAAGTGGACGAATTTAGTATTTTTACTGACTAAATTTAAAACGACCCGGAGAGCTGAAGTTTCCGGTTTTTAGTCATGAGGCGCTTTGAATAATTGGGCAACAGATAAAAAATACTCTCTGCTGAAAGTGGCGAAGAGACGGAAAGGATATTAGAAGGAGGCATGTGTGAAGGAATTCCAAACAGGACAGATTCGTAATATCGGTTTAGGCGGCCACGGTAGTACCGGAAAAACTTCTTTGGCCGAAGCGCTGCTTTTTAATCTTAAGGAAATTAGCCGCATGGGTACGGTGGAACAGGGTAGTACCACATCGGATTACAATGAAGATGAAATTTCCAGGCAGTTATCTCTGAATACGGCTTTGCTGCATGGCACATGGAAAGATCACAAAATTAATATAATTGATACGCCCGGATATACGGACTTTTTCGGGGAAGTGGTGGGTAGCATGCGCGTCGTGGATACCGCATTTCTGGTTATCTCGGCTGCCTCCGGCGTGGAAGTGGGCACGGAACTGGTTTGGCGGCAGGCGATTAAGAATCAAGTGCCCCGTTTTTTCGTCATTAACAAACTCGATCGCGAAAATATTGATTTTGACAATGTCTACCAGAGCCTAGTGGAAAGTTTCGGCAGTCAGGTCGTATTAACCCAGTTTCCCGTGGAAACGGGCCCCAATTTTGAAAGTATTGTGGATCTGTTTCGAATGAAGATGCTAAAGTTCAGCAGAGACGGAAGTGGTAATTACAGTGAAGAAGAAATTCCTGCCGACCTCAAAGCCAAAGCGGAAGAACTGCATCTGAAACTGGTTGAGGCTGTGGCCGAGAGTGACGAAACTTTGATGGAAAAATATTTTGAGGCCGGAGAGCTTAGTGAAGATGAATTTCGTAGCGGATTAAAGACGGCTATTGCCCATGATACCGTATTTCCGGTTTTCTGTGTTTCGGCTACAACAAATGTAGGCGTGCGACGCTTATTGGATGTAATCGTTAATTTCTGTCCGGCTCCCAATGACCGGGGAGAAGTCAAAGGAGAAGACGGGGCCTCCAGAAAGGTCGATGACTCCGATCCGCTTTCCGTTTTTATTTTTAAAACCCTATCCGAAATGCATATGGGGGAACTCTCTTATTTCAAGATCATGTCCGGCTCTTTAAATACGGGTGATGAAGTGATAAATACCTCGGATGGTCATACGGAACGGATCGGGCAGATTTTTATTTTAAATGGCAAAAATAAAACTAATGTGGAACGTCTGCATGCCGGAGATATTGGCGCAGTAGTCAAACTCAAAGGAACCCACACCGGCGACACTCTGGCTGCCAAAGGAAAAGAAATTACGTATCCCAAGATCGATTTTCCGGAGGCGATCATTCGTACGGCCATCAAACCGAAGGCCAAAGGCGACGAAGAAAAGATCAGCCACGGTTTGCAGGTATTGCATGAAGAGGATCCCACCTTTGTTTACTACCAGGATTCCGAACTGCACCAAACCATTGTTTCGGGTCAGGGTGAATTGCATTTACAGATTATTCTGGAACGGCTCAAGCAAAAATTCGGTGTGGAAGTCGATGAAGAGGAGCCGCGCATTCCCTATCGGGAAACCATCCGTAAGAAAGCTACCGCGCAGGGGAAATTCAAGAAACAATCCGGTGGCCGCGGTCAATACGGCGACTGTCATCTTCGTCTGGAACCTATGGCCCGCGGAGAAAAATTTGAATTTTCGGATGAAATCGTAGGCGGCGTGATTCCGGGTAAATTTATTCCGGCTGTGGAAAAAGGTGTGATCGAAACCATGGAAAAAGGCGTCCTGGCCGGCTATCCGGTAGTCGATGTACGCGTGGCTGTTTATGATGGAAGCTACCATACGGTGGATTCATCGGAAATGGCATTCAAAGTGGCGGCTGCCATGGCTTTTAAGAAAGCTTTTGCCGAAGCCAGACCGGTCATTCTGGAACCGATATACAATATAGAAATCCGGGTGCCTGAAGAGTATATGGGCGATGTGATGGGCGATATCAGTAGTCGCCGCGGTAAAATTATGGGTATGGACAGCGAAGGTCGCTTCCAGATTATTAATGCCCAGGTTCCTTTGGCCGAATTGTATCGCTATTCAACGGCTTTGCGTTCCATGACTCAGGGCCGGGGCATCCATAGCCGTTCTTTCTCCCATTATGAAGAAGTCCCGGCGGAAATTGCCCAGAAAATCATCGAACAGGCTAAGAAAGAAAAAGAAGAATCCTGATCATAATGAACCTGAAACATACGTCAATCCAAAAGAATCATAGCCCGATACTGCTTGAGGTATTGGGCTATTTAATGTTAAAAAAGGATAGGTGAAGATGAAACAACTCTGGGCTCCCTGGCGGATGGAATATATCCTGAATGAAGTAGATAAGCATGACGGCTGTATTTTTTGCGAACTACCCGCGGAGAAAGATGATCCAAAAAATCTGATTCTGTACCGTACGGCATACTGTTTTGTCATCTTAAACAAATATCCTTACAATAACGGCCACCTCATGGTGGTTCCCTATAAACATACCGGTAATCTGCTGGATCTTTCCGATGATATCTTACTCGATATACAGCAGACCATACGCAAAGTAATCGAAGTTATGAATCATATTCTTCACCCCCAGGCCATGAATATCGGGATGAATATTGGCCGTACAGCCGGGGCCGGAATTGCCGATCATATACATTACCATATTGTCCCCCGCTGGGACGGAGATACCAACTTCATGCCGGTGATCGCCGGAACCAAAATCGTTTCGGAAAGTTTACGAACCACCTGGAAAAAGATGCATGATGAATTTGTACGTCTGTATGGTTAAAGTGGGTTTTTCTTATAATAAAAATGATTATTATGGGGTTTCTTTTGGGAAAACCCGGCCTTTGATTCAAATCGGTCTGGATTATGAAGACACTCATTAAAAATATCGGTAATATTTATACTCCCGTAGCGAATCGACCCTATGGAACCGTTGCTCACTGGCAAAATAAACAGTTGTTGATTTCCGATGGGGTGATGGTTTCTGTACTGGATCAGAAGGACGCGGAACCGGAAGCGGATACTATCATCGACGCCCGCGGATACACTCTGCTTCCCGGTTTTGTGGATGCACATACGCATCCTGTTTTCTGGCAGACCCGTGAAAAAGAGTTTATCATGCGTGTCCAGGGCAAATCCTACGAAGAAATTGCCGCGGCAGGTGGCGGAATCCGTAACAGTGTGCGCCGTTTCCGGGAAGCGGACAAGAAAGCCATAAAAGAAGTTACCAGAGAACGCATCCGTTTATTCCCGGAATTCGGAGTAACCACCATAGAGGCCAAAAGCGGTTATGGCTTGTCTACAGAGGATGAAATAAAGGCTCTGGAAATTATAGGGGAACTCAATCGCGAAGAATCCCTGGATCTGATCCCAACCTTTTTAGGAGCTCATGAAGTTCCCGATGAGTATCAGCATGACCGCCAGGCTTATATCCGGCTGTTGACAGACGAAATGATTCCTTTGATTGCCGAACGAAAATTAGCCGAATATTGCGATATCTTCTGCGAAAAAGATGTTTTTAGCGTGGAAGAGAGCCGGATTATTTTGAAGTCGGCTCTGGACCATCAACTGAAATTACGGGTTCATGCCGACGAGCTTTTTGCTTTCGGCGCTGCGGAAATGGCCGCGGAGTTAGGGGCGGTGACCGCCGATCATCTGGTTAAAATATCCGATCGTGGTATCGAAGCAATCGCCGCGGCGGGCGTTATTCCGGTTTTGTTGCCGGGTACCACTTTTTTCCTGGGAAAAGATGAATATGCTCCGGCTCGCAAAATGATAAAGGCCGGATGCCGGGTGGCTATTTCCACGGATTTCAATCCCGGTAGTTCGGCCACTCAAAATCTGCAGCTAATGTGGACCATCGCTGCTTTGAAAATGGGACTCCTGCCCGATGAGCTACTCTGGGCTACTACCCTGGTTCCGGCCATATCCCTGGGCCTTAATGATCGCATCGGTACCATTGAACCGGGAAAACAGGCCGATCTGGTTCTGCTCGATATTCCTAATCTCGATTATCTGGCCTATCATTACGGTATAAATCATACCTATATGACCATAAAAAAAGGAAAGATACTCTGTCGAAGAGGATAAAGATATGGTGGAAGCACAGCATGTTTCTTTTCCCGTGGGGAAGGGGAACATCCATTTACTGATCGGCGATATTACGGATTTGGATGTGGATGCCATTGTCAATGCGGCCAATGCCCGACTTATTTTGGGTGCAGGAGTCGCCGGTGCGATCCGGCGTAAGGGTGGTCCTTCGATTCAGGAAGAGTGTAATCGTATTGGCGGAACATATGTGGGCGGTGCCGTCATCACGAACGCCGGTCTGCTTAAAGCAAAAAAGGTAATTCATGCTGTCGGGCCGCGAATGGGCGAAGGAAGGGAAGACGAAAAACTGGCCGATGCCACCCGTAACAGTCTGTTACGGGCCGAGGAGCATGGTCTGAAAAGTATTGCCTTCCCTGCCATCAGTACGGGGATTTTTGGTTTTCCGGTTGATCGTTGTGCCGGAATTATGTTAAAAGAAGCGGTACAGTACTTACTCCATACGGGGAAGGTAACGGACATCTATTTTTGCCTGTGGGAACAACACGTATATACTGTTTTTCTGAATACCCTTAAGACGATACTATAGAAGCGGGAATTCTATTTTTCCATTTTCGCATCGTAATCGCAAACACGGTTCCGGCCGTTGCGTTTAGCGGAATATAAAGCGATATCGGCCTTATTGATCAACTCCTTATGATCGAGTGCGTCTTCCGGCATGGAAGCAGAGCCGATACTGACGGTGACTTTGCCCCCCGGTTGAATTTCTTCATGATCGAAATAGGTCTCTTCAACGGTCATTCGTAAACGATCAGCGAGGATAATGGCACCTTTTTTATCGACGGCCGGCAGAATCACGGCGAATTCCTCACCTCCGTAACGGGCTACAATATCGTTCTCACGAAGAGCGGTCTTGAGGATTTTTCCCAATTTACGTAATACTTCATCGCCTGCCGGATGTCCTAAAGTATCGTTATAATTTTTAAAATTATCCACGTCAAGAATCAACAGAGAAAGTCCCTGGTTAGTCCGTTTGTGGCGTAAAACCTCTTCCTTGAGACGTAATTCGAAATAACGATAATTGTGTAACTCGGTCATCCCGTCCATATAAGAAAGCTGCTCGACTTCCTGGTACAGAGAGGCGTTGGAGATGGAGATGGATATGATATTACCCAGCGTGGAAATTTGTTCCAGGTCCTGCTTGGCATAAGCTTTGTTCTTTACTCTTGGACCCATACAGATCAGTCCGATAACCGATTGCTGGACTATTACCGGCGAAAGGATTTGAATTTTCAACTTTTTAAACTCGCGCAGGGCAATCGAATTTTTGGCTCTGGTCCCGATCTCTTTCAGCGACGCGGGTCGGGGTTTCTTAGTAAAAAAACCGATCAACGGGTCTTTGCGGGTGACCAGTAAATCTTTCAAATCATCTTTATGAAATCCCTTACTGTTCACAATTTCCAGTCTGGATATATCATGTTTACGGGCCAGCATAAAGATCAGTTTATTGCACGAGAATTGTCCGGCCAGGGTGAGCAGAATGGAATTTACCAGTTTATCCAATTCCAGAATGGAATTTAAATCCATAGAGATTTCAAAGAGGGAGTGCAAATTATAGACACTCTTTCGTAATTCCTTGTTTTTGGAAAGCAGCGTTTTGTTCAGCGAACGGATTTCACTGTTGGCTTCTTCCAGTTGATTCGATTGCTGTACCAGCATTTCATTCAATTCTTTTAAACGCAGGGCGGTTTTAACGCGGGCTAACAGTTCGCTGAAATGGAAGGGCTTAACGACATAGTCATCGGCCCCGGATTCCAGCCCCCTAACGATATCTTCGATGGCGTTTTTGGCCGTAATGATTATAATCGGGGTGTAGGTATTGGGATGTTGCTCTTCGCGTATTTTATTGATGGCCTCCTGCCCGGACATGCCCGGAAGCATCAGATCCATCAAAACCAGATCGGGAGTTTCCTGGTGATATTTTTCCAAACCAAGCTCAGCGTTTTGGGCCTGAATAGTACGAAAGCCGTTTTCCTGCATATAGCGATGCAGAAGAAGCATCATATCATTATGATCTTCAATAATGAGAATTGATTTTTGTTCTGTTGCAGTCATATTGATCTCGATCAAAATCCGGTGTAACTTGCCTTATTATGCGACAATTATCACTGTTGATTGGATGCCGTTGAAAAATACTCGGCACAACTTGCTCATACATAAGCAGTTAAACCCCTAACCAAAGGGAAAAACTATGAAAAAAGCGATCCTTTTATGTATCCTTTTTGCTTCAGCTCCTCTTTTTTGGAGCGCCTGTTCCAAAGGAACACCTCCCGATGAAACCCAATTTGTAATTCCGGATAGTAATATCAGCTTCTACAAGGACATCGAGCCCATGCTGGAATATAAATGTGGTTTCGAAACGGGCTGCCACTCCAGTCTGGATACGGAGAATCATCTTCTCTACGGTGAACTGATCAACAAGGTTGCCTTAATGAATCATCGCCTTTCTTCGACCGGTGAACGCTTGGTGAATCTCAGCATTCATCAAAAGGACCCGCAATCAGCTCCCCTTTATCTGATTGTCAAAGAAGGATATCCCCGTAGCCCCGAGGATCGCATGCCCCCCTATTTGTCTAATCGTGCACCGCTTACGGACAATCAGATCGAAGGCATAAAAAACTGGATTGCCGAAGGTGCGAAAGATTAAAAATTATTTCCCCGATGTTACATTAATCCGCACTAAACGGTAAGGAACTATTTTTACCGGTCCGAATAGACCGTAACTTTGCATATTAAAATATCTTTCCTTCTGGACAAATTGATTGGATAAGGTATTGAATACCTTGATTTGTATTTTATTTTCTCCGCTCTTTACATAGGGAGAGATATCAAATGTCCAGGGCGGAACAAAGGCCCTGCCAGCCGGTTTTCCGTTAATATTAACCTGGCACCGGTCCGCAACCCTGCCAAGCTTCAGAATAAGTTTATGGTCTTTAATATATTCTTTTTCTATTAAAATTATTTTATTGTAGATCACGTTTCCCGAATAAAACGGGTAAAGAAGGCTAAAATCCCCCAGATCACCCTTTCCCGCATAAAGTTCGCTTTCCAGAAACCAGTTTTTAGAACTTATATTCAGGATCGGCAAGCGGTTCTTAATTTGCAGAGATATATTTCTAACATTTTTCCCTTTGATGAATTGAAGAGATGTTTTACCTATACGACGGCGCCAAACCCACGTATTCAGTTCACGTGAATCCTGGTTGATGAATTCCAGACCATCAATATCCCCTTTAACGAATTGCCAGGAGAAGGGTTCTCGGTTTTTGTCAATCAGTATTAATTTGCTCTCCCGTGGATTCAGGGGAAGCGTGATATGCAGGAAGTTATTATCCAGAGACCAGCGGAAGCACGGTTGTGATTCCATCTGCTCGAAATCCCACACATAAGGCTGACCGATATAAGCGCTTTTTATATGGCAGGTAACCTCCCGATCGCTTGTATTTAACAGAAACAAATTGTGGGTTTTTTGGGTTTCCCGGAACGTATGTAACACGCAGGATTGATCCGAGGAGACCTGTAACTTGATGTAAGTCTTCAATTCTTCGATCATATCGGGTAGACGCTGCAAATCGCGCAGAAAATATCCCCTGCCTCCCGAATCGTTTCTTTTAAAGCTGGTGCTGCTTCCGGCCGGAGTGGAAAACCAGAGTTCATGGTTCAATTCATCGACCCGTTTCGTATCTTTTGCCGTCAGTCCTTGTTTGGGTAAGTTCCCCAAAGCAATGAGTATTCCGCCCTGATCGAAAAAACGTTGCAGCTTTTGAAGCGTGGCGATCGGAATGATTTCTACGGTAGGCAGGACAATGATACGATACGATTTTCCCAGGTAATCTAGATGTTGATCCTGAATAGTGATCAAATCATCATCGTTAAACATATCGTAATCCATGAATTCATACCCTAAACCGATGCGTTCCAATTGTTTCAAACTTAAATAGAATTTACTCAGATCATGGTTTAGGGAAGGATAAAGGATTAATAATTCCGGGCGGGCGATTCCATCGCTTAAAAAATTACCTAACTGGTGTAAATAGCTAAACCAATCCTGATACATCGGAAAATTGGGATCCTTAGTGGCCAAATCGGATACCAGGTCGATTTCTATACCGGGCATTTGCATGACAATATGATTGGCACCTCTTACAAACAGGTGATCATAGTAATACTTTTTTTCCTGCCAGGTTGCATTGGTATGCAGTAAATTTTGATAGATAACGGGCAGAGTGTTTTTTTGCTGACTGAAATAGACGCTGGCAAGCCGCTTAATCTGACAACAGGTTTGATCAAAATAGGGTGTATGGATCCGGAATTGCTGTTCATCGACTAAAAGGATAAATCGGGCATCCGCCGGAAGATATTCCACCATTGGGTGATCTGCGGGTAAAATAAATTCACTAGGATCCGATATCTGATCCAGAGCGCTACCAAGCAACTCTTTCCAATAGGCTCGGAAGACATGACTATAGGCAACTTTTCCGCTGTTTCCCGTTTCTTCGGAGAAGAGGCCGGAAAGATGGCGAGCGATTTGTCCCATTAGTTGGGGTTGGAATTTTAAAATAGAACCGGGAACAGGAAAAGCTTTGCACGCGTATGGTAAGGGTAGAATCTGGGCCAGATCATAAAAGAAAGAAATATGGGATTTAATTTTTTGGGCAATTTTAGCCTTGTGAATATGTTGCACAATATTCAGATGAGAGAGGTTCATATAGTTAAAAAATTTATGTCGCGCATTGTTGAACGACACGGAAAAAGAACGTAAAATAAGCAACTTATTCCTGGATGACAGGCCGGTGATAATGATATGATCCTTATTGCGATAGAGCCGTTCTGTGATATCTTCCAGTGAAAAATCGGGTTTATCGGCATTCTTTAAAAGATAAACGGCGAGAATGTTTTTGGCATTGCTGACCGGTAAGAGGTCTCTTTTTCCCATGCCGGTCAGAGACAATATTTCAGGATCCCAGCCATAAAAGTGTAAGATGTCATTCCCCCAATCCATTCCGGTTGTTGTATATTGCTCCGAGGAAAACACGAACGAATAAAGAATCTGATCGATCTGGTCCGGATGATCAGCAAGGTAACCCGGAATATCAGGATTAAATTGGACCGATAAATCAAAATTTTTGGCTAATCTTTGCAAAATCGTCCGGTTCAGGGTAGACGGACAGGTACTGGCACCGCTAACGTAAATATGACGTATATAGAGATTCTGCAATAACACTTGCAGATCATTTAAAGCCGTCAAATTGGTACTTTGTCCCAGTTCGACCCGCAGTGAAACGGCAGGATGTAAGTTTAAAAGGTCGAAATTTTTAAATAACCAGTTTTTGGAAAGGTGTTTTTTTTGCATAATTTGCATTCTCAGTTTGCATAAAGAATGAGTGTCAGGAAATCCATTTCATCAAATATCCCGAAAAATAAACAAGGTTTGTATCATATCTTTTAAATTGGTAAAATACTATTTTAATGTCAAGCAAAAATAGGTGAGAATACCATGAACTTGGCTCCTCATTTAAACAAAACGATCACTCCAACCCCCATTACGGCCATTCATCATTTCTTTAAGGATTTAAGCAGATACCGGGTGTGGCTTAAAAGGGACGATCTGACCGGATTGGAATTAAGCGGTAATAAGGTGCGTAAGCTCGATTTCTTATTAGCGGAAGCCCGGGCAGAGGATGCGGAACGAATTATCACTTGTGGGGGTGTCCATTCCAATCATTGCCGGAGCACCGCCTTTTATGCGACCCAATTGGGATTAAAAACAACACTGGTCCTTCGGGGCACAGAGCCGAAAATTAAGACCGGCAACTATTTACTCAATGAGGTGCTGGATGCGGATATTCATCTTATTTCTGCTCGGGAATACGAAAAGGTTGATGAAGTCATGGCTGAAATTCGGGAAGCCGCATCTGAAAAAGCCTATATTATTCCTGAAGGCGGTTCGAATGAAATAGGTGCCTGGGGCTATGTGAAAGCATTCATGGAAATCAGTGAACAGATAAGTGTTCACAATTTACCGATTGATACCATTGCCGTGGCAACCGGTAGCGGTGGTACGCATGCCGGCTTGCTTCTTGGTAAGCTGTTAAGCAAGAGCCCTTTGAATGTGGTATCCGTGAATGTCTGCGATGACGCCGATTTTTTTGTCCGTAAAATCGGTACCATTATCGAGCGCTTCTGTCGGCGATACAACTATCACTTGAACTGGCAGGATACAGATATTCATATCATCGATGGTTTTGTGGGAGAAGGATACGGACTGATCGGTCCAACGGAAACGGATTTGATCAGACGATTCGCGCGAAGTGAAGGAATTATTATCGACCCGGTATACGGGGCCAAAGCCATGCGCGGTCTGGAAGTGCATCTTAAACAGGGTACCTTTCCCGGAGAAAATATTTTATTCATACATACGGGGGGCATTTTTGGTTTGTTCTCATATCACGAACAGCTTTAATGGAAGATAATGAGCCAAACGGGATGATGGATTTCCAAATCGTAGAATCTTGTTTTTTTAAACATATTCGAAAAAAAAGGTGGTTCGTTCCGCTTATTCTGATTTTTTTGCTTTTATTTTTTTTTATTTATTTTTATCGGACACTTCCGGATGTGTATTATCTGAAAACACACCATCCGAAACGGACGGCACTGATGGAACTGCGCCTTGAACAGGCTAAACAGCATGGTAAGAAATTACGTATCCGGCAATATTGGGTTCGTTTCAGCACCATTCCCCGCTTGCTCAAACAGGCGGTACGAATATCCGAGGACGCCTCGTTTTACAAACATGAAGGGGTCGATTATACCGAACTGAAGGAATCACTAAAACGTGATTTACGTGAAGGTAGACTGGCCCGGGGAGGCAGTACCATCACCCAGCAACTGGCCAAGAATCTCTATCTTTCCACTCAGAAGAGTTTCTGGCGAAAAATCAGAGAATATTTTATTGCCAGGCGTCTGGAGAAGGGGCTCTCGAAAAATCGTATTTTTCATCTCTATCTGAATGTAATTGAATTCGGCCCGGGAATTTTCGGTGTGCAGGCTGCTTCCCGGTACTATTTTAGAAAGAATGTGGATCAATTAAATCTGGAAGAGATCGTTCGGTTGACTGCCGTGATTCCCAGGCCCCTTTCCATCAGTCCCCGCTCCCGTAAAAGATGGTTACTGTGGAAATGTCGCTGGATACTGCATAAATTATTCCTGTATGGCTACATAAGCCAAGAGGAATATGACCAAACCTTACCTGCGTTTAAGAAATAGCAGATAGGGGGATCATTCATTTTTCGAAGGGGATACCCATGGTAAGAGAAGTTCAGCAGGAAATAGCCTCATTAATCGAAGACGGGCAATTTGCAAAGGCCAACGAGCAATTGCTCTTAATGTACAAAGAAGATAAAAAGAACAGTGAAGTACTCTATTTGTTGGGCTATATTGCCTTCAAAACGGATGATTATGATCAGGCCATTGCCTATTTAAATAAATCCCTGGCCCTAAATGACCGGGACTACCGCACTCATCAGGTGCTGGGACAGGCTCTTGGCCTGAAAGCTGAATCGGCAGGGGGTCTAAAGAGTGCCATGTTGCTTCCTAAGATCAGGAATGCCTTTCAGAAGGCTTTGGAACTGAATGAGCAGTCACTGGATGCCTTGGAAGGATTGTTTATGTTCTATCTTTTTGCTCCCGGTCTGGCCGGTGGAGATATGAAAAAAGCAGATGAATATGCGCAGAAAATCAGTCGAACCCATCCGGCCCGTGGCTTGATGATGCGTGCTTTACAATTGCTGCGTCGGAATCAACCTCAGCAAGCCATGGAAGCATTTGACCAGGCTACGGAGAGCGGGCAAAACGATGCTGATATTCAGATGAGGGCGGCCCGCTTTTTCCTGCATCAGAAAGCATATGATAAAGCCGCCTCTTTGTTCGAGCGTTACGTGGCACTTAAACCGCACGATGCCGCCGGTTATAACGGTAAAGGCCGGGTTTTTCTGGATCAAGGACGGGCGGAAGAGGCGTTACAGGAATTCGACAGGGCATTACAGTTGAACTACAATTTTATTCCGGCTCATCTGAACCGGGCCGAGGCCTTGCAGAAACTTAGGCGCGGTGATGAAGCGCGCCGGGAATATGAGCTCGTTATTGAAAGGCGCCCTAAATCTCCTGCTGCAGCCAGGGCCAAAGCGGCTCTGGCCAAAAAATAACCGAAGATAAATATGCACCCTTGTACTTCACTTCGCTTACAAGCCATTTGTTACGGGTTGCTCCTTGTGCTTTTCTGGGCGACTCTCAGTTCGGGGCAAAATACGACCGTAACGGGAAGAATCGAATTCATCGGATCGTTTCAGCCCGGCAAGACCCTGCTAAAAAAATATCTTCGTCTAAAAAAAGGACAGCCTT
>Ga0256841_1001158_pt1 | contig 23894 bp, 20 predicted proteins | sample 356308metaG_FD_185971 | JGI IMG/M metagenome (GOLD analysis project Ga0256841, IMG submission 185971) | Hydrothermal vent microbial communities from Mid Atlantic Ridge, Atlantic Ocean - 356-308 | ecosystem: Environmental > Aquatic > Marine > Hydrothermal vents | place: Atlantic Ocean: Mid...
AGGAGCGCGCCGAGCGCCCGCAGCAGTAGCTGCCATCTGGCCGAGAGCCGCAGATGAAGAACATCCACCGCGACATGCCCCTCGCCGGCGAAGGTGAAGGGAATGGCCAGGTAGGCGGCGGCCATCACCGCAAGTTGCACGAGATCGACGATGCCCACGAGCGCGAGGCCGGGAGGCCGGCCGGTGAGGAGACCGATCGTGCGGGAGAGGGCGCGCAAGCCGATATCGGCGAGGGTCACGAGCATCGCCCCGGCCAGACACAGGAGCGCCAGCCAGGCCAGCGCCTGCGCCCATCCCCGCACACGGTCGGCCATCATTGCCGGAGAGCCGGCCGTCCGTTCAGCCCTTGCCGGTCTCGAGCGCGTCGATCTCCGCGCGCAGCGCCTCGTAGATGGCGCGCGGATTCTCGACGCCCTGCGCGGCGAGACCGTCGAGATAGGCGTCGATCATCGGCCCCAGGGTTTCCCGCCAGCGCGCCCGCTCCTCGTTGCTCAGGCGGGTGACCACCCCGCCGTCGGCCAGCGCCGCCTTCTTGCCGAGATCGTCCCAGGCGTTCCACCAGGGACCGAACTTGGGGATGAGATTGTCGCCGGAGATGGAATCGACGGCCGCCCGCAGTTCCTCGGGCAGGGAATCGTAGCGGCGGCGGTTCATCACGAAATAGAAGGAGACGGTGTAGGCCCGGGCATCGAGATGAAAGTCGATGAGCTCGGCGAGCTTGAAGCTGTACATCGGGTCCCAGGGCATGACGAGCCCATCGATCACGCCTTTCTGCAGGCTTTCGTAGATCTGCGAGGGGGGCAGGCCGACCGGTACCGCTCCCAGATATTCGAGCATCATCTTGATGGCGGCGCTGGGAAAGCGGATGCGCAACCCCTTGAGGTCCTCCATGGTCTCGACCTTGCGGTCGCGGGTGTGCACGAGCCCACCATTGTGGGCATGCACCGCCAGCACCTTGACTCCCGGATACTCGACCGCGAAGAAGCGGTCGTGCAGCGCCCACAGGGCGCGGGTCGCGGCATCCGCGCTTTCGGTCATGAACGGCAGGTCGATCACCGAGGTGCGCGGAAAGCGTCCCGAGGGAATGCCGTGCAGACCGTGGGCGATGTCCACCACTCCGGCGCGTACCTGATCGTACTGCTTGGCGACATTGCCCAAGGGCGTGCCGCCCGGATGGATCGTCACCCGGATGCGGCCGTCGGTGCGTGCTTCCAGATCCCGCGCCCAGGGCTCCATGAAATCGTAATGCATGCCGTTGCTGGTGGGCAGGAAATGGCTGAGCTTGAGCTCGATCGTCTGCTGCGCGCGCAGCACATGGGGGAAACCGAGGGCGAGCCCGCCGATCGCGGTGCTCTGCAAGGCCTGCCGCCTCGTGATCATGGTCCGCCTCCCGTCCGGATCGTGGTTGTGCCCGCAGTCTCGGTGGCGAGGGCGGTGCGGTCAAGCGCGCCCGCCGTTGCGTCCTATTCCTCGCAACTCTTGCCGAAGGCGGCCAGGCCTTCGGACAGATAATCGGCCAGCAGCGGCATGCCGAGCAGATATTCGGCGGTCCGTTCGTTGTGGGCGCGGCCGGCCTCGGCCTTGGCCTCCTCCCATTCCTCGGCGGTGAAGCTGCCGCGGCCCAGCCAGGCCAGCGCCACCAGCTCGATCTGCTCGTCCTCGTTGAGGCTGCCGATGAACTCCCGCAGCTCGTCGTAGGTGGGGTCGTCGGGATAGTCCTGGAGCACCTCGCGCATGTCCTCGTCGGTGGGGTTCGAGGCGTAATCCTCCTCGACCACCTCCTCCTTGGCGTCGAAGGCTCTGGCCTTGACGATGATATGACATACCTTGTCGGGATCGATGGTAATCATGGCGCCAGCTCCCTCGCCTTGCCGAGACCCGTCCTGTCGAGCTTATTGCGATGATCGCCGCGGCGAGGCAAGAGCGCAGCAGTATGCCGCGACATCGGCGACAGGGCGACGCGGCGGAGGTCTTTTTGCGGTGCCACGATGCACGCATTGCGTTAAAGTCACGGCGACTTCGAAAGCTTCGGACATCATAAACGTATGACGAATCCCCAGCGCTTTCTCAACCGCGTGGCTCTGTTTCTCGTGGCGACGCTGCTCGTCGTCGGCGCCGTCTACGACATCCTGTGGCGCGCCTTCATGCACAATCCGGCGCTCAACGGGCTGATCCTGGGGGTGCTGGGGCTGGGCATCGCCTATGCCGTGCGGCGCATCATCATGCTGCGACCGGAAGTGCGCTGGATCGAGGCCTTCCGCTCGGCAGCGCCGGGATTTTCGCTGCAGGAACCGCCCCGGCTGCTGGCTCCGGTGGCCACCGTCCTGGGCGATCGCGACCGCAGCGGCGAGGTGCTGTCCACCCTGTCCATGCGCTATCTGCTGGACAGTATCAGTGCCCGGCTCGACGAGAGCCGCGACATCACCCGCTATCAGACCGGTCTCCTGATCTTCCTGGGCCTGCTCGGCACCTTCTGGGGCCTGCTGGAAACCATCAATGCGGTGGCGCTGGTGATCGGCGAGCTGCAGCTCGGCAACAACGATCTGGTCAGCGTCTTCGACGAGCTCAAGGCCGGCCTGTCGGCGCCGCTGTCGGGCATGGGCACGGCCTTCAGCTCCTCCCTGTTCGGTCTCGCCGGATCGCTGATCCTCGGCTTCATCGACCTGCAGGCGACCCAGGCCCAGAACTCGTTCTACAACGATGTCGAGGAATGGCTGTCCGGCCTCGCCCGCCACAGCGCGCAGGAGGCGCCCGCCACGACGGCGGCGGCGATGCCGGTGCCGGGCCGGCCGATGCCGGCCTATGTCCAGGCGCTGCTCCAGCAGACCGCCGAGGGGTTGTCGCGCATGGAGCGGGTGCTGCAGGAGGGGGAGAAGTCGCGGGCCGTGTTCCACCAGCATGTGGCCGCCCTCAGCCACGGCATCGCCGCCCTCAACGACCGCCTGCAGCGCGACCATGAGGTGTTGACACGCCTCGCCGAGGCCCAGCGCACCACCATCCAGAAGCTCGGCGAGGGCGGCCGGCACGCGGCGCTCGACGAGGCCACGCTGGGGCATCTGCGGAATATCGACCTGCAGCTCGCGCGGCTGCTCGAGGAAGTAGTGCGCAGCCGTGACAACGTCACCCGCGAGCTGGCCAACGAAATCCGGGTGGTGGCGCGCACCATCGCCATCGCCGCCGGCGAACCGCAGATCGCGGGCGAGTAGCAATGGCCATCGGCCGCACCCGCGGACAGCGCGATCGGGTCGACATCTGGCCGGGCTTCGTCGATGCCCTGTCGACCCTGCTGCTGGTCATCATGTTCCTGCTGGTGGTGTTCGTGCTGGCCCAGTTCTTTCTCGGCCAGCTCCTGCAGGGCCGCAACGTCACCGTCGAGCGCCTCCAGACCCAGATCCGGGATCTTCGCGAGCAGCTCGATCTGGAGCGGGAGACGGCCGTCGAGCTGCGTGGCGATCTCGCCCGGGCGACCGCCGATCTGCAGAAGCTGCGGGCGGAGAAGGAGGATGTGGAGGCGCGCCTCTCGGAGAGCGAAGCCGATCGCGACCTGCTCGATCGCCAGCTCCTGCGCCTGCGCGGCGAACAGCAGGTACTGCAGCAGTCGCTGACCGATCTCACCGACGAGAAGCAGCGGCTGGCGCAGCAGCTCGATGTGCGCGAGCAGGAGATCGCCCGCCTCGGTGCCATGCTCGAGGAGCTGCGCGGCGACCGCCAGCAGGCGGAGCAGAACGCCCGCAAGGCCGAGACGGAGGTGCGCAGGCTGCGCGAGCAGATCGCCGCCCTGTCGCAGCAGCTCGTCGGTCTCGGCAACCTGCTCGATGCCAAGCAGAGCGAGATCGAGCGCCAGAGCGCGCGCATCGCCGAGCTCGGCACGCGCCTCAATCTGGCCCTGGCCAGCAAGGTCGAGGAGCTGTCGCGCTACCGGTCGGACTTCTTCGGCAGACTGCGTCAGGTGCTCGGCAACCGCCCGGGCATCCGCATCGTCGGCGACCGCTTCGTGTTCCAGTCGGAGGTGCTGTTCGCCACCGGCGAGGCCGAGATCGGCGAAAGCGGCAAGCGGGAGCTGGCCAAGTTCGCCGCCGCCTTCAAGGAAATCATGGCCGAAATCCCGGAGGATCTGCCCTGGGTCCTGCAGATCGACGGCCATACCGACAAGCGGCCGATCCACACCCCCCGCTTTCCTTCCAACTGGGAACTGTCGGCGGCGCGCGCCATCGCCGTCGCCAATTTCCTCATCCAGCAGGGCATCCCGCCGAACCGGGTGGCGGCCCGCGGTTTCGCCGAATTCCAACCGCTCGACCCCGGCGACAGTGAAGAGGCGTACCGACGCAACCGGCGGATCGAAATCAAGCTGACCACGCGCTGAGTACCGGCACGCGAAGATTGCCTTTGGCACGGGATGCCGCCACAGTTGCAGCGAATGCAAGGGCGGTGAACGGGACCGAGGGAGTGCGCTGGCCGTGGAACCGCAACGGCAAGGACAGGCAGGCTCGCAGTCGGGTATTCGGGGATTCCTGCCGGTGATCGCGATTCATGCCCGGGCCCGTCGCTTCTATCTGCTGTTCGGTCTGCTGTTGGCGGCAACCGGGCTGGGTCTTCTGGTCCTGGCCCTGACCGGGGACGACCCGCTGGCGACCTCGCTGATGCCGGCCGGCGCTCTGACTCTCGCTCTGTCCCTGATTCCCTTCAGCGAAGCCCTCGAACATGGCGAACGTGGCGCCGGACTGGAAGCGCTGGCCCGGGACTGGGAGCGGCCGACCACGGCAACCGGCGGCTCTCCGGAAGACATGCAGCGGGCGGCCCGGTTCCTGCAACGGCTCTACGGTCCCCGCATCACAGGATAGGCGACGCGGCCATGGAAGATCCCCTGGAGCAGCTCGAAGATCGTCTCGCCGAATGGGAGCGCCGCAACCGTCGGCGCAAGTTGCTGCTGGTGCTGGTGCCGCTGGCGGTGGCCGCGGTCGGTGTCTGGTATGTCTACGACCGGCTCGCTACCACCCGCGACGCCGTCGGCGAGGCGGTGGCGGTACTGGGCGGCCCGGAGAACGAGGCGGAGCCGGCGGTGCTGCTGGAGCGGGCCCGCGCCGCGGCCTCCGAACTCGCCACCCTGCGCGCCCTGCCCGACCGGCTGGCGGCGGAGACGGCGGCACGCGAACAGGCCGAGGGCCGGGTGGCGGAGCTGGAGGAGAAGCTGACCACCCTCGAAGGCGCCCGGAAGGCGCTGGAGGAGCGCCTCGCCGTCCTCACCCGCGAGAGCGGCGCGCTCCGGGCCGAGCGCGACGCCCTCGAGGCGACCCGGGACGGGCTCGCGGCCGAGCGGGATCGCCTGAAGGCGGAACGCGATGCCGCTGCCGGCAAGCTGGCCGAAGCCGAGGCGCGCTTGCAGAAGCTCGGCGAGGAACTGGCCGACAGCCGCCAGAGAATCGCCGAGCTCGCTGCCGAACTCGAAGACGCACGGGCGGAAGCGGAGCGTCAGCGGGGTCGGGCGCTGGCCTCCGAGCAGGCCCGCCAGCGGCTACGCGAGGGGCTCGCGATGCAGGCGCGGGTGCAGGATTCGCTGCGGCGCACGCTGGCCGCGGTGACCGGCGCGCGCGACCGGCTGGCGGCCGAACTCGAGACTTCGCGCAGGAAGCTCGAACGGGTCACCGCGGAGCGCACCGAGGCGAGTGCGAAGATCTCGCGGCTGGAGCGGGATCTGGCTGCCGGCGCCCGCGAGCGCGAACTGCTGACGCAGGAACGCGACCGGCTCCGGCAGACGATCGCCGCCCGCGACCGGGAGCTGCGCCGCGGCCGGCGGGCGCTGGAGATCGCCCGCACACGGCTTCGCGATGTGCAGCAGCAGCTCGCGACGGCCCAGCGCCGGGAACGGCGGCAGAGCAGCGAACTCGCCCGCCTGCGGGACCGTCTGTCCGAACAGACCGATCGCCTGACCCGACTGGAGAGCCTGCAGCGGCAGCAGAGCGGGGCGGTGGCCGAGCTCGAACGCGTCCAGCGCACGCGGGTCGAGCTCGAGCGCCGCCTGGCCGATGCCGAACGGACCATCGACCGCCTGCAGAGCCGCGTTCGCAGCCTCGAATCCGAGCGCGACGCCGCCCTCGCGGAAGGCCGGCGGCTGGAAACAGCGTTGCAGGAAGCGCGCGACCGGCTTCGCGCGCTGCAGGAAGCCGAGCGCGCCGCCCGCGAGCGCGCCGGTCTGCTGCAATCGCGGCTCGCCGAACTGGAGACCGAACGCGATGCGTTGCGCACGCGCATCCGCTCTCTCGAGGCGGCGCTGGGCGGCGAAGGGCAGACCGCGGCGCGGTTGCAGGCGCTCGACGAGGAACTGGCCGGGGCACGCGCGCGTCTCGAGGAGGTCGCGCAGGAATTGGAGACCGCGCAGAGCGAACTGGCCCGCGCCGAGCAGCGCGTGGCCAGCCTCACCGGGGAAAAACAGGCGGCCCTGGCCGAGATCGCCGCTCTCGAAAAGCGGCTCGCCGAGACGCAGCAGCGGCTGCGCGCCCAGGCCGCCGAGCTCGCCGAAAACCGCCGGCGAATGGCGGCCGGCGAGCAGGAGCGAGCTCGTCTGACCGGTGCGCTGACGACGACCCGGGCGCGGATCGCCGAGCTCGAAGGGACCCTCACCCGGCTCGATCGGGCGCGCGCCAGCCTCGATGCGGAGCGGGCGAAGCTGCAGGCGAGGATCGCCGTGCTGGAGCGCGACAAGGCGAAGCTGGCGCGGGCCGGGAGCGCCCTCGAAAGCGCACGCGAGGCCGACCGGGCGAAGCTCGCGGAACGGGAGAAGGCACTACAGGCGGCGAAGGACGAAGCCCGAACCCTGCAGGCACGGCTCGCCGACACCACGGAGCAGCTCCGGGAGATGACCCGAGCGCGCGACACCCTCGCCGCCGATGTCCGGGCGCGGGATGCGCGTATCGCCGAACTGCAGGAGGCACTGCGGGCGGCCAACGGCGAAGCCGAAGGGCTCCGGGCCGAGCTCGCGCAGGCCGTGCAGGAGCGCGACGCCCTCACCGCCGAGCTCGAAGCTCGCGACGCACGCATCGCCGAGCTGGAGAGCGCCCGCGAGGCCGACCGGGCGAAGCTCGTGGAACGGGAGAAGGCACTGCAGGCGGTGAAGGACGAAGCCCGAACCCTGCAGGCACGGCTCGCCGAGACCGACGATGCGCTCGCGCAGATGACCCAGGCCCGCGACGCCCTGGCGGCCGAGCTCGAAGCTCGCGACGCACGCATCGCCGAACTCGATGCCCGGGGCCGGGAGCTCGCCGGACGGCTCGAAGCCAGCGAGGACGCCAACCGCGGCCTCGGCCAGCGCCTCGCCGCGCTCGAACGGCGTGTCGCCGAACTCGATGCCCGGCGTCTCGAGCTCGAAGCCTCCCTCGAGGCTCGCATCGAAGAGCGGGATCGGGCTCGTCGCGAGCTCGCCGATACCCGCGCCGAGCTGGAGCGCGCACGAGCGCTGGTGGCCCTCAAGGCGGCGGAGCCGGCGCCGGCCGGACCGGCGCCCACCCTTTCCGTGGAGAGGGTGGACCGGCGTCTCGAAGCGCAGGCAGCCCGGCTCGCCGCCTATCGCAAGGCCCTGCAGGAGCGCGACGCCCGCGTCGAGTCGCTGCGCCGGGCGCTGCGCGAGCTTTCGGTCGAGCTGGAGCGGGTACGCGGCCAGCGCGACAGTCTGCGGGCACGGCTGCAGGAGGCGGGCCTGCCTCTGCCGGACGACGAGGTCCGTGATCAGCTCGTATCCTCGCTGCGCCCGATCGAGGCCGATGTGCAGCGGGCGGTGGTCGAGGCCCGGCAGCGCCGGGCGCGGACTCTGGGAACGATCCGCGCCTATCTGCCGGGACCCGAGGATGTCGATTTCCTGCGCGACGACCGGATCGTGATGGGCAGCTCGCTGCTGTTCGAGCCGGGCAGCACCAGCCTGCGCAAGGGTGCGAGGGCAGAGCTCACGGCCATCGCCCTGCGGCTCATGCGGGCGATCGAGGCGCTGCCCGAGGATCTGCCCTGGGTGCTGCGAATCGACGGGCATACCGACAGCCTGCCGGTGCGCGGCGGGCGCCTGCGCTCCAACTGGGAACTGTCGGCGGCACGTGCCAGCGCCGTCGCCGAATATCTGATCGAACTCGGCTTCCCGCGCGAGCGGCTGATGGTCGCCGGCTTCGCCGATACCCGACCGCTGGTCGAAGGCCACGACGAGGAGGCGCGGCGCCGCAACCGGCGCATCGAGCTGACCCTGACGGCGGGCTGAAGCCGGATCAGGCGAGACAGGTGAAATCGATCGGATCGCGCCTGCGCGAGGCCTCTCCCCAGCGGCAGCGATCAGCCGATAGCCGGGTGCTCCGCATCCGCCATGGCCGCACCGCCGTGGAATCCCGACCGACGCGGATGCCGTGCTATACGGCTTCGACGCTGCGGAACTGGAGCTCGGCGAGACGGGCGTAGAGACCGCCCCGGGCCATCAGCTCGCCATGGCGGCCCTGCTCGACGATGCGCCCCTCCTCCATGACGAGGATCCGGCTGGCGCGTTGCACGGTGGCCAGCCGGTGGGCGATGACGATCGAAGTGCGATTGCGCATCAGCCGCTCCAGGGCCTGCTGCACCAGCCTTTCGCTTTCCGCATCGAGGGCGCTGGTGGCCTCGTCGAGCAGCAGCAGAGCGGGATCGCGGAGGATCGCCCGGGCGATGGCGATGCGCTGGCGCTGGCCGCCGGAAAGACGCACCCCCTTCTCGCCGAGAAAGGTCGAGAAGCCCTCGGGCAACCGATCGAGGAATTCGGTGGCCAGCGCCGCTTCGGCCGCTGCCCGCACTTCCTCGTCGCTGGCGTCGGGCCGGCCGTAGCGGATGTTGGTCCAGGCATCGGCGGAGAAGATCACCGGTTCCTGCGGCACGAGGCCGATGCGTGCCCGCAGTTCGGTGGGATCGACGGCATCCACCGGCACATCGTCGAACAGCACGCGCCCGGACCGGGGATCGTAGAAGCGCAGGATGAGCTGGAACACGCTGCTCTTGCCGGCCCCCGACGGGCCCACCAGCGCCACCGTCTCGCCGGCGGCGACGGTGAGGTCCAGATCGCGCAGCACCGGCCGCTCGGGATGCGAGGGATAGGCGAAGGTCACATTCTCGAAGGCCACCTTGCCGAGGGGCGGATCGGGCAGCCGCAGGGGTCGGGGCGGGGCGGTGATGCAGGGCTCGGTATCGAGCAGCTCGAACATCCGTTCGGCCGCACCGGCGGCCCGCTGCAGATCGCCGAACACGTCGGAGAGGCCGCCGAAGGCCCCGGCCACCACCGCCGCGTAGAACACGAAGGCGGAAAGCTGGCCGGGAGTGATCCTACCGGCGACCACATCGTGACCGCCGATCCACAGCACCACGACGATGGCCCCGAACACCAGGGTGATGACGAAGGCGGCGAGCAGCGCCCGGGCACGGGCCCGGCGGGCGGCGGTCTGAAAGGCGGTCTCGCTGCGCTGCACGAAATCGCGGCTCTCGCGCTCCTCCTGGGTGAAGGCCTGGACGGTGCGGATGGCGTTGATGGTCTCCTCGATATGGCTGCTGACGACGGCGATCTTGTCCTGGGCGAGACGCGACAGGGAGCGCACCCGGCGGCCGAAGAAGACGATGGGGACGACCACCAGCGGCACCACCAGCAGGATGAAGCCGGTCAGCCGCGGATTGGTGACCGCCAGCAGCACGGTGCCGCCGAGCAGCAGCAGCAGGTTGCGGAGCGCCTGGGTGACGCCCATGGCGATCACCGTCTGGATCACGGTGGTGTCGGTGGTCAGCCGCGAGATCACTTCGCCGGTGCGGCGGGTCTCGAAGAAGGCGGGGGAGAGCCGCAGCACATGAGCGTAGATCTGCTCCCGCAGATCGGCCACCACTCGCTCACCCAGCCAGTTGACCAGATAGGCGCGCAGATATGTCGCGAAGGCGAGAGCGACGATGACCACGAAGACCGCCTCGAGGGCGTGGTCGAGGGCGCGCGCATTGTCGGCGGCGAAACCGCTGTCCACGAGATAGCGCAGGCCGGCGCCCAGAGAGAGCACCGAAGCGGCGGCGACGATCAGGGCGAGGATGGCCCCGATCACCCGCATGCGGTAGGGCAGCAGATAGCGTGCCAGCCGACGCAGATGCCGGAGATCCCGCGATTTCCCGCGCCCGGACGCTTCGGGCGACATCACCTGCGACCCGCTCTCCATGCCTCGTCCCTTCGATCGCTGTGCGGTACCCGGCCCCTGCCGTAGGCCGCGCGGCCCCGGCGGTGCGGCCCTTGAGTTCGGTGCCTGCTGCGGCTATATACTGGCCGCCCTGTGCGGAGGAAAGATCGGTGAAGGAAGGAATCCACCCGGACTACCACGAGATCACCGTGGTGATGACCGACGGGACCACGTTCAAGACGCGTTCGACCTGGGGCAAGGAAGGGGACGTGCTGCAGCTCGATGTGGACCCGAAGTCGCACCCGGCCTGGACCGGTGGCCAGATGCAGGTGATCCAGCGTGGTCAGGTCGAGAAGTTCAACCGCCGCTTCCAGCAGTTCCGCCGCAAGAAATAGGATGCGGCGCGGCCGGAGACCGTCATGAAAATCGCCAACTCGCTGAAGACCCTGAAAAAGCGCCACAAGGACTGCCGCCTGGTGCGGCGCAAGGGCCGGGTCTACGTGATCAACAAGACCAACCCGCGCTTCAAGGCCCGCCAGGGCTGAGTTCCGGGGTTTCCGGGTGCGTGGAAGGCCGGCCTCGTCCGGCCTTCGTTGCTTGTCGCCCGGTTCCGATCGGCGGTCATGACCGGCCCGCGCGCCCGCAAGCCCGCTCCCTCCCGTGCGCCGGCGGCGGCCGGTGACCGCCGCGGTCAGGTGCAGTCGCTGCAGCGGGCGATCCGCATCCTCGAGGTGCTGGCGGAGAGCGCCTACGGCATGAGCCTCGGCGAGATGGCCGAGATCCTGGGCCTGCCGCCCTCCACTCTGCACCGCCTGCTGACCACCCTCGAATCCTCCCGCTTCGTGCGTTTCGATGCCGGCGAGGGGCTCTGGCAGATCGGCGTCCAGGCCTTCGTCATCGGCAGCGCCTTCGTGCGCGCCCGCGATCTGGTGCGCATGGCCCGCCCGCACATGCGGCGGCTGATGGAGGCCAGCGGCGAGACCGCCAACATCTATGTCGAGGACAATGGCGAGGCGGTGTGCATCGGCCAGGTCGAGTGCCGGCAGGTAATGCGGGCCATCTCGCGGCCGGGTGGCCGGGTGCGCATGCACTGTTCCGGCGCCGGCAAGGCGATCCTCGCCTGGCGCGACGACGAGGAGCTGGCCGCGGTGTTGCGCCGCCACGGCCTGCCCCGGGCCACCGAACGCACCATCGACCGTCCGGCGCGGCTGCGCGAGGAGCTGGCCCGGATCCGCGAGCGCGGCTTCGCCGTCGATGACGAGGAATACGCGATCGGCATGCGCTGCGTGGCAGCGCCCCTGTTCGACGAGCAGGGCTACGCCATCGCCGCAGTTTCGGTCTCCGGTCCCCGCGCCCGCATCGACGATGCGCGGCTGGCCGAGCTCGGTTCCCTGGTGGCCCGCACCGCGCGCGCCGTGACCGCCGCCTACGGCGGGACGGAGCCCGAAAAGGGCTCGTTTTGACACGGCATTTTCACCGGTATCGCAACAAGTTCCCAGCGTCTTTCCACGATGCGGAATCGCATTCCAGAGATCTGTACCCGGCGGCGAAACCGCGTACACTGTGGCGAAGTCCCCTCCCTGGGAGGTCGCCATGACCCAGATGACCGCAGCCGAAGCCGCGATCCGCGTTCTCGAGAGCGAAGGCGTGGAACGGATCTTCGGCGTTCCCGGCGCCGCCATCCTGCCCTTCTACGCAGCACTGCGCCGAAGCCCCATCCGCCATTGCGTGGTCCGCCACGAGGAAGGCGGCACCCATGCCGCGGAGGGCTACACCCGCGCCCGTGCCGGCAGGATCGGCGTCAATGTCGGCACCTCCGGGCCGGCCGGCACCAACATGGTGACCGGGCTCTATTCGGCGCTGGCCGACAGCATCCCGATCCTGTGCATCACCGGCCAGGCGCCGCGCAGCGAGCTGCACAGGGAGCATTTCCAGGCGGTCGACATCGCCGCTGTCACCGCCCCGGTCACGAAATGGTCGGTCTGCGTGATGGAGCCGGCCCAGGTGCCGGGGGTGTTCCGCAAGGCCTTCAAGATCATGCGCGAAGGGCGACCGGGACCGGTGCATATCGACCTGCCGATCGATGTGCAGAAGGCCCTGATCACCTACGATCCGGCCACCGACAAGGCGCTCGAGGTGCATCGCCCGGCCCCCAGCCCGGCGGCCATCACCCGGGCCATGGACATGCTGACGGCTGCCGAGAAGCCGCTGCTGATGGCCGGCGGCGGCGTGATCGGCGCCGATGCCTCGGACCTTCTCGTGGAGCTCGCCGAGATCACCGACACCCCGGTGGTGCCGACCCTGATGGGCTGGGGGGCGATCCCCGACGACCATCCGCTCCAGGCCGGACAGGTCGGTCTCCAGACCCAGCACCGCTACGGCAACGCCACCTTCCTCGAAAGCGATTTCGTGCTCGGCATCGGCAATCGCTGGGCCAGCCGGCACACCGGCTCGCTGGAGGTCTACCGGCGCGGCAAGACCTTCGTCCATATCGACATCGAGCCCACCCAGATCGGCCGCGTCTTCGGTCCCGATCTCGGTATCGTCGCCGATGCCCGGCTGGCCCTCGAAGCGCTGGTGGCCGAGGCCCGTCGCCGCCGCGAGGAAGGCCGGCTGCCCGATCGCAGCGCCTGGGTCGAGGCCTGTGCGCAGCGCAAGCGGAGCATGCGCCGACGCACCGATTTCGAGGATGTGCCGATCAAGCCGCAGCGGGTGTTCCGCGAGGTGATGGCCGCCTTCGATCGCGACACCCGCTACGTCACCGCCATCGGCCTCTATCAGATCGCCGCCTGCCAGCTCATGGAGATGTACTGGCCGCGCCAGTTCCTGATCTGCGGCCAGGCCGGTCCCCTGGGCTGGGAGATCTCCGCGGCCACCGGCGCCAAGCTGGCCGAGCCCGAACGCGAAGTGGTGGCGATCTGCGGCGACTATTCCTTCCAGTTTCTGATCGAGGAGCTGGCGGTGGCCGCGCAGTACCGGGTACCCTTCGTCACGGTGCTGCTCAACAATGCCTATCTCGGCCTGATCCGCCAGGCGGAGATGGCCTATGAGATGGATTTCGAGGTGCAGATCGGCTTCGAGAACCGCAACGCACCGGAGATCGACGGCTACGGCGTCGACCATGTCGAGGCGGTGGAGGCGATGGGCGGCATCGCCCGGCGCGTGTTCCGGCCGCAGGACATCGCCCCGGCCCTGGCCTGGGCGCGCGAGGAGGCCGAACGCCAGCGCCTGCCGGTGGTGGTCGAGGTGATCACCGAGCGGGTCACCAACATCGCCATGGGGCCGGAGATCGACCGGATCACCGAGTTCGAGCCGGTCGAGGAACCGGCAGCGCAGCAAGCCCGAGGGGAGGTCGCGGAATGCCACGCTTCTGTGCCAATCTGAGCATGCTCTATGGCGAACGGGATTTCCTCGATCGTTTCGCGGCGGCCGCCACCGACGGCTTTCGCGGGGTCGAGTATCTGTTTCCCTACCCCTGGCCGGCCGAGACCCTGGCCGCCCGGCTCGAGGAAAACGGCCTCGAGCAGGTGCTGTTCAACCTTCCCGCCGGCGACTGGGACAGGGGCGAGCGGGGAATCGGCTGCCTGCCCGACCGGGTCGGGGAGTTCCGCGAAGGTGTCGCCCGGGCGATCGACTATGCCCGCACCCTGGGCTGCCGCCAGCTCAACTGCCTGGCCGGCATCGCCCCGCCCGGTGCCGACCGTGAGCGGCTGGAAGCGGTGCTGGTCGAGAATCTGGCCTTCGCCGCCCGGGCCCTCGCCGATGCCGGCATCCGCCTGCTGCTGGAGCCCATCAACACCCGCGACATCCCCGGCTTTTTCGTCTCCCGCACCGATCACGCAATGCGCATCCTGGATGCGGTGGGCAGCGACAATCTGTTCCTGCAGTACGATTTCTATCACATGCAGATCATGCAGGGCGACCTCACCCCGACCTTCGACCGGCTGCAGAGCCGCATCGCCCATGTCCAGATCGCCGACCATCCCGGCCGTCACGAGCCGGGCACCGGAGAGATCGACTACGATTTCGTCTTCGGCCATCTCGACGCGCGGGGCTATGCCGGCTGGGTCGGATGCGAGTACAAGCCGCTCGAGGACACGCGTTCGGGGCTGGGCTGGCTGAGCCGCTGGCGTGGTGCCGCGCGTTGAACACGGATTTCCGGGGAGGAGGATCATGAAAGTCGGATTCATCGGTCTCGGCATCATGGGCAGGCCCATGGCCGGACATCTCATCGGCGGCGGCCACGAGGTGCACTTGATGAGCCGCTCCGGGGTGCCACGGGATCTCGTCGATGCCGGCGGCATCGCCCACGACACGCCGCGCGAGGTGGCGGCCGCCGCCGAGGTGATCATCACCATGCTGCCCGACACGCCGGATGTGGAGAAGGTGCTGTTCGGCGAGAACGGGGTGGCCGACGGCCTGGAGGCGGGCAAGCTGGTCATCGACATGAGCTCGATCGCGCCGCTGGCCACCAAGGAATTCGCGGCCCGCATCCGTGCCCTGGGCTGCGACTATCTCGATGCGCCGGTCTCCGGCGGCGAGGTGGGGGCCAAGGCCGGCACGCTGACGATCATGGTGGGCGGTCCGGAGGGGGCGTTCGAGCGCGCCAGGCCGCTGTTCGAGCTGATGGGCAAGAACATCACCCTGATCGGCCCCAACGGCGACGGGCAGACGGCCAAGGTGGCCAACCAGATCATCGTCGCCCTGACCATCGAGGCGGTGGCCGAGGGGCTGCTGTTCGCGGCCAAGGCGGGGGCCGATCCGGCGCGGGTGCGGCAGGCGCTGATGGGCGGCTTCGCCGGCTCCAAGATCCTCGAGGTGCACGGGCTCCGGATGATCGAGCGGACCTTCGATCCGGGCTTTCGCATCGAGCTCCATCAGAAGGATCTCGGCCTCGCCCTCGACGGGGCCAGGCAGATGGGGCTGTCCCTGCCCAACACCGCCACCGCGCAGGAGCTGTTCAACGCCTGCCGCGCCCATGGCGGGGCGGGATGGGACCATTCGGCGATGGTCCGGGCGCTCGAATTCCTGGCCGATGCCCAAGTGGCCGGGGGCGGCGACTGAGCGCCCGCCGCTTACCGGGGCGACCGCCGCCGCCTATATCCGGTAGGCGGCCGACTCCCCGCGCCGGAGAGGACCGATGCAGATAGCCCTGCCCGAACCCGATCCCGAGATCCTCGCCCGCCGCGAGCGCATCATCGCCGATCTGCGCCGGATGGTGCCGGGGGAGGGGGTGATCGACCATCCCGACGAACTGCGGGCCTATGAATGCGACGGGCTCACCGCCTATCGCAATCTGCCGCTGGCGGTCGTGCTGCCGGAAACCACCTCGCAGGTGGCCGGGGTTCTCCGCTACTGCCGGGAAGAGGGCATCAAGGTCGTGCCGCGCGGCGCCGGCACCTCGCTGTCGGGCGGTGCGCTGCCGATCCGCGACGGCATCCTTCTCGGCATGTCCAAGTTCAACCGCATCCTCGACATCGATTTCGAGAACCGCACGGTCACCGCCCAGCCCGGGGTCACCAATCTCGGCATCACCCGCGCCGTCGAGCATGCCGGCTTCTATTATGCACCCGATCCCTCCTCGCAGATCGCCTGCACCATCGGCGGCAATGTGGCGGAGAACTCGGGGGGCGTGCACTGCCTCAAATACGGCCTCACCACCAACAACATCCTCGGCATCGAACTGGTCACCACCGATGGCGAAATCCTCCGCCTCGGCGGCAAGCATCTGGACGCCGGAGGCTACGATCTGGTCGGTTTGCTGACCGGCTCGGAGGGGCTTTTGGGAGTGGTCACCGAGGTCACGGTGCGCATTCTCCGGGCACCGGAAACGGCACGGGCGGTGCTGATGGCCTTCGCGAGCGTGGGCAACGCCGGCGACTGCGTCGCCTCGATCATCGGCAACGGCATCATCCCCGCCGGTCTGGAAATGATGGACAAACCGGCGATCAACGCCGCCGAGGATTTCTGCCGGGCGGGATACCCCCGCGAGGCCGAGGCGCTGCTCATTTGCGAGCTCGACGGGCCGGCCGCCGAGGTCGAGCATCTGATCGGAACGGTCACCGCCATCGCCCGCCAGCACGGAGCCTTCTTCACCAAGGCCAGCGAGAGCGAGGAGGAGCGGCTGCGCTTCTGGGCCGGGCGCAAGAACGCCTTTCCCGCGGTGGGACGCATCTCGCCGGACTATTACTGCATGGACGGCACCATCCCGCGCGGGCGGCTGGCCGAAGTGCTGACCGGCATCCGCGAGATGAGCGAACGGTTCGGTCTCGGCGTGGCCAATGTCTTCCATGCCGGTGACGGCAACCTCCACCCGCTCATCCTCTACGATGCCAACAAGCCGGGCGAGCTGGAAAAGGCCGAGGAGTTCGGGGCCGAGATCCTCAAGCTCTGCGTCGAGGTGGGCGGCGTGCTGACCGGCGAGCACGGGGTGGGCGTCGAGAAGCGCGACCTGATGCCGGTGATGTTCGACGAGGAGGATCTGAACCAGCAGCAGCGGGTCAAATGTGCTTTCGACCCCACCCAGATCCTCAATCCCGGCAAGATGTTCCCCGAGCTCCACCGCTGCGCCGAACTGGGCCGCGTCCACATCCATCGCGGCCGGACGCGCTTTCCCGACCTGCCGCGGTTCTGACCATGGAACGGGTGTTTGCCGAGAAACTGCAGCGGGCCGGGAAAGCGGTCGCCGGCACACGGCCGGCAACCCGCCGATCCCGGCACGGGGCGGCCGCGACAGATGCCGACCGGCATTACCCGAAGAACATGATCATGCAAGCTTCCCGCAAGGTTCGTGCAAGGCTGCGGCAAGCTTCGTCCGCTAGCCTTCGGCTCGCCGGTCGATCCGGCGAGTTCGAACGTGAAAGGAAATGGCATGAACAAGAAGAACCTTGCGAAGTCGGCCATGCTGGGTGCCGTCCTGGCCCTGATCGCCGGAGCTCTCCCCGGCGTCGCCCGGGCCGACACGGTGGTGCATGTGCAGCTCCAGAACCGCGACGACGGCACCATGACCATGCAGTTCGACCACGAGAAGTTCGAGGCCGGCAAGGTCACCTTCATTGTCACCAACCGCTCGAAGAACATGGATCACGAGTTCCTGGTGGTGAAGACCGACCTCCATGTCTCGGAGCTGCCGCTCACCGAGGACGGCACCCGTGTGAACGAGGACGCGCTGCCCGAGATCCACGAGCTCGAGGATTTGTCGCCGGGCGAGAAGGGCGAACTCGTCCTCTACATGAAGCCGGGCCATTACGTGGCGTTCTGCAATCTCCCGGGCCATGTGGCGGCGGGCATGGCCGCCGAATTCACGGTGGAGCCCGCAGCCGAGGCCACCCACAGCTAAGCGCCGGCGGGCGGCAGCGACCGCGGCTTCGCGCAGTCGTTCCGCAGCCCGAGACGATACGGCCTTCGCCCCACAGGCGGGGGCCGCATCGCCGTGCCCTGCCGGCCGCAAGGTCGGCGGGCCGATGAAGATCCTCACCCCCACCTCCTCCGAAGAGCTACGGGCCATCGTCGAGGCGGCGCTGGCCGAACAGCGCCCGCTCGAGATCCTCGGCCGCGGCAGCAAGCGGGCGCTCGGCCGCCCGGTGGAGGCGCAGCTCGCCCTGTCCACCGAAAAGCTCACCGGTGTCACCCTCTACGAACCCGGGGAACTGGTGATGTCGGCCAAGGCCGGCACGCCCCTGGCCGAAATCGAGGCGATGCTCGCCGAACATCGCCAGGAACTGGCCTTCGAGCCCGCCGATTTCGGTCGCATCGGCGGCGGCGCTCCGGGCAGTCAGACCATCGGCGGCGTGTTCGCCTGCAATCTCTCGGGGCCGCGGCGGATCAAGACCGGTGCCGCCCGCGACCATCTCCTGGGCCTGCACTGCGTGACCGGCTTCGGGCGCGCGATCAAGACCGGCGGCCGGGTGATGAAGAACGTCACCGGCTATGATCTCTGCAAGCTGCTGACCGGCTCCTTCGGCACCCTCGCGGTGCTCACCGAGGTCACCTTCAAGGTACTGCCGGCGGCCGAGACGGTGGGCACGCTGCTGGTTTCCGGTGATCGCGAAACCGATCTGCTGGCGGCCCTGCGGGCAGCCATGGGCACCCCCTTCGATGTCTCCGGCGCCGCCCTGCTGCCGGCATCGGCGGCCGCCCGTTCCGCGGTCGCCCCGGTGGCGGGCACGGGTGGGCCGGTCGCCGCCATCCGCGTCGAGGGACCCGCTCCTTCGGTCGATTACCGGCTGGAACGGCTGACCGCGGCTGTCGGCGGCGAGGGAGGCGAATGCACGCGCCTCGATGCCGAGCCCTCGCGCATCCTGTGGCGCGAGATCCGCGATGTCGAGCTGCTGCCACGATCCTCCTGCCTGTGGCGCCTTTCCATCCCGCCGGCGGCCGCCGCCGAACTCCTCCCAGAGTTCGGCGAACTCGGCGCCGAATGCCTGTTCGACTGGAGCGGCGGGCTCGTTTGGCTGGCCACGGAAAAGGTTTCGGAGGAGCAGGCGCGAAGCATTCGCGCGGCCTTCGCCCCGTTCGGCGGCCATGCCACCCTGATCCGGGCACCGCAGGAGATGCGGGCCGCGCTCGATGTGTTCCAGCCGCTGCCGGCACCGCTGGCCGCCCTGACCCGGCGGGTCAAGGAAAGTTTCGATCCCGAGCGGATCCTCAATCGCGGTCGCATGTACCGGGATTGCTGAGGGAGGAAGCCCGTGCAGACCAACTTCCCGGCCGAGCTCCTGCGGGATCCGGAGATGCGCGAAAGCGAGCGGATCCTGCGCGCCTGCGTCCATTGCGGCTTCTGCACCGCCACCTGCCCGACCTATCTGCTGCTCGGCGACGAGCTCGACAGCCCGCGCGGCCGCATCTACCTGATCAAGAACATGCTGGAGAGCGGCGCGCCCGCCAGCACCCGGGTGGTACGCCATATCGACCGCTGTCTGTCCTGTCTCTCCTGCATGACGACCTGCCCTTCGGGCGTGCATTACATGCATCTCGTGGATCACGCCCGGACCCATATCGAACGGACCTACCGGCGGCCGGCGGCGGATCGCTGGCTGCGCGCCCTGTTGGCGACCGTGCTGCCGCGCCCCTTCCTGTTCCGCCTGGCGCTCCTGGGCGCCGGCCTCGCCCGACCGCTGGCTCCGTTCCTCGGCGGCCGCCTCGGCGCCATGCTCGCTCTGGCACCGAAAACTTTGCCGCCGCCCTCGCCGGTGGACCGGCCCCGGGTCTTTCCGGCCGAGGGGCGAAGGCGCGCCCGCGCCGCCTTGCTGTCGGGCTGCGCCCAGCAGGTGCTCGCCCCCGAGATCAACGAGGCCACCATCCGCCTGCTGACCCGCATGGGGGTCGAGGTGGTGGTCGCCCGGGGTGCCGTCTGCTGCGGTGCGCTGACCCACCACATGGGCAAGGAAAAGGCAGCCCGCGCCACCGCCGGGGCGACCATCGAGGCCTGGTGGCGGGAGCATCGGCGCGAGCCCCTCGATTTCGTGGTGGTCAACGCCTCCGGCTGCGGCACCACGGTCAAGGATTACGGCTTCCTGTTCCGCAACGACCCGGAGCTCGCCGAGAAGGCGGCGACCATCGCCTCCCTCGCCCGCGACGTCTCCGAGGTGATCGGGGAGCTGGGCCTGCCGGCACCGGTGCGCAGGACCGGGCTGGTGGTCGCCTACCATTCGGCCTGCTCGATGCAGCACGGCCAGAAGATCACGACATTGCCCAAGCGCCTTCTGCGCGAGGCCGGCTTTGTCGTCCGTGATGTGCCCGAGGGGCATCTCTGCTGCGGCTCCGCCGGCACCTACAATCTCCTGCAGCCGGAGATCGCCTCCCGCCTCAAGGCCCGCAAGCTCGCCAACATCGAGCGCGTGGCACCCGATTTGATCGCCAGCGGCAATATCGGCTGCAACACCCAGATCGGCAGCGGCACGAGCATCCCCGTCTGTCACACGGTCGAGCTCCTCGACTGGGCGACCGGGGGACCGCCGCCCGCCGCCATCGGCGCCGATCCGGCGGAACCTCGCCTGCCCGAACCCGCCCCGCCCCCCGAGCCGGCGGTTTCGGGCTGACGGCTCTCGCCCTATAACAGGCTTGCAGCCATGCTCTTGCACGTACTCGAGGCGAAACGGGTGTCCGCCAGCAAGGTCATCGATATCGGCATCGCCGACAAGAGCCCGCTGGTCCTCTCCGGCCTGCGGACCCTGTTCGCCACCGAACCGGGCTTCCATGTGCTGGTCGCCGCCAGCGACGGCGAGCGCTTCCTCGACGCGGTGACCCGCTTTCCCTTCGAGGTCGGGGTGATCGGCTGGGAGATGCCCTTCGCCGGCGGTCGCGAAGTGCTGGAAGCACTGGCCGGGCGGGAGGGATCGCCTCGCATCGTGGTCTACAGCGGCACCCGCGATGCGGCGGCGCCGGCCGAAGCGATGCGCCTCGGAGCGGTCGGCTTCGTCGGCAAGAGCGAGGATCCGGCGCGGCTGATCGAGGCGGTGCGGGCCGCCGCCGAGGGCCGCATGGTGTTTCCGCTGCTCGATGTGCGGGAGATGATGCGCGATCCGCTGGCGAGCCTCACCCCGCGCGAACGGGAGCTGCTGCGGGCGCTGGGCAGCGGCAAGACCAATGCCGAACTGGCCCGTCAGCTCGGGGTGTCGATCAACACCGTCAAGTTCCATCTGCGCAATCTGTTCGACAAGCTCGGCGCCCGCAATCGTGCCCAGGCGGTCGAGATCTATATCCGCCGCAGCGCCTGACCCACCCGTTCGGGTGGGGTTCGCCCTACCCCGAAGATCTTCCCCGCCCACCCGGACAGGTGTTCGCGCAGGAGGGCGCCGCCTCTAGCCTCGGGGAAGCTGGAAACGAGCCACCGGCGGGGAGGAGGCGATGGTCGAGGCGGCGCGGCGCCTGTTTTCGGATCGGGTCGATCCTGCCATGCCGCTCTTTCCCTATGCCCTGCGGCTGGTCACCGAGGCCGCGGCACGCGCGGTGTTCGACTGGATCGGTCGCGGCCAGAAGGAAAGGAGCGATGCGGCGGCGGTGGCCGCCATGCGCGCGGTGCTGAACGCCCTGCCGTTCCGCGGGTTGGTGGTGATCGGCGAGGGCGAGAAGGACGAATCGGCCGAGCTCCACAAGGGCGAGCTGCTGGGCGCCGGCGAAGACCCGCCCGGCTACGACATCGCCGTCGATCCGCTGGAAGGCACGACATATCTGGCCAAGGGGGTGACCAACGCCATGGCGGTGATCGCCATCGCCCCGCGCGGCACGCTGCTCGATCCCGGCCCCTGCTTCTACATGGAAAAATTCGTGGCGTCGCCGGCCGCCCGCGGCGAGATCGATCCGACCCGGCCCACCGGCGAAAAGCTCCGGCGACTCGCCGAATGTCTCGGCAAGCGGGTGCAGGATCTCACCGTCTATGTGCTGGAGAAGCCGCGCCACAACCGCCTCGTGGCCGAGATCCACGACGCCGGCGCGCGGGTCGCCCTCTATCCGGCGGGCGATGTGGCCGGCGCCATCATGGCCGCCCTGCCGGGCTCGGGAATCGATGCGCTGATGGGCACCGGCGGCACCCCCGAAGGGATCATCGCCGCCTGCGCCGTGCGGGCCCTGGGCGGCACCTTCCTGGGCCGGCTCGATCCCCAGCTCGCCACCGAGAAGCGGCGGGTGCAGGAAGCCGGTCTGGACACCGGGAGATGGTACCGGATCGAGGAACTGGTGGCGAGCGACGCCGCCCTGTTCTGCGCCACCGGCATCACCACCGGGCTGCTGTTCGAGGGGGTGACCCTCCAGGATGGCCAGTACCGCACCCAGACCCTGATGATCTCGGGAGTGACCGGCGAACGCCAGTTGCTCACCACATACCTGCCTGTCAGCGACTGACCCCGGGGAGGAGCTCTCAGATGCCCGAACGGCGTGTCGACCATCCCATCATTCTCGGCATCGTCGGCGATTCCGCCGCCGGCAAGACGACCCTGACCTCGGGTATCGCCTCGATCCTGGGCCGGCACCGGGTGGCGACCATCTGCACCGACGACTATCACCGCTTCGACCGCCGCGAGCGGGCGCTGCGCAAGATCACCGCCCTCGATCCCGAGTGCAACTACATCGACATCATGGAGCAGCATCTGCGGCTGCTGCGCGAGGGCCAGCCGATCCTCAAGCCGGTATACGACCACGAGACCGGAACCCTGGTACGGCCCGAATATGTCGAGCCGCGGCCCTACATCATCGTCGAGGGTCTCCTCGGCTATCACAGCCGGGCCATGCGCCAGTGCTACGACGTCAAGATCTATCTGGAGCCCGAGGAGGAGCTGCGCATACGCTGGAAGATCCAGCGGGACACCACCAAGCGCGGCTACACGCGGGAGCATGTGCTGGAGCAGATCCGCGGCCGGGAGGCCGATGTCGAGGCCTATATCCGCCCGCAGCGGACCTTCGCCGACATCGTCATCTCCTTCTATCCGCCGGAGAACGATCCCGAGGAAACCGGCGCCCATCTCAACGTCCGCCATGTGCTGCGGCCGACCCTGCCGCATCCCGATCTGTCGCCGATCCTCGACGGCAATCCCAAGAGCGGCATCCATCTCGAGCTGGCCCGCGACATCGACGGCAAACCGGTGGACGTGCTGGAGATCTCGGGCGACATTCCGGAGGCCCGCGCGCGCCGGGTCGAGGATCTGCTGTGGTCGCTCATTCCCGAAGCCAGCTACCTTCGCGGCAATGTCGGCACCTACGAGGGCGGTGGCCGCAACATCAGCCATCCCCTCGCCCTCACCCAGCTTCTGATCGCCTACCACATGATCAAGGCGGCGCAGGGCGTACACGCGATCTGAACCGTCTTCGGAGTGACAGGCATGACAGCCATTGCAGGGGAGGTCGGCGGCGAGGTGGCCCATCGCGATCTCGCCAATGCCGTCCGCTTTCTCGCCATCGACGCGGTCGAGGCCGCCGGATCGGGCCATCCGGGAATGCCCATGGGCATGGCCGATGTGGCCACCGTACTCTGGACCCGGCACCTCAAGTTCCTCGCCGCCGAACCGGAATGGCCCGATCGCGACCGCTTCGTCCTGTCGGCCGGCCACGGCTCGATGCTGCTCTATGCGCTGCTGCATCTGACCGGCTTCGCCGATATGCCCCTGGAGGAAATCGAGCGCTTCCGCCAGCTCGGCTCGCGCACCGCCGGCCATCCCGAATACGGACATGCGGCGGGCATCGAGACCACCACCGGCCCCCTCGGTCAGGGGCTCGGCAATGCCGTCGGCATGGCCCTGGCCGAGGCCCATCTGCGGGCCGAATTCGGTGCCGATCTGGTCGATCACCGCACCTGGGTGATCGCCTCGGATGGCGATCTCATGGAGGGGATCAGCCACGAGGCCTGCTCGCTGGCCGGCCATCTGCGGCTCGATCGCCTGGTGGTGCTGTTCGACGACAACCGGATCTCGATCGACGGCAGCCTCGATCTGGCCTGCTCCGATGACGTGCTGAAGCGCTTCGAGGCCTATGGCTGGAACACCGGCCGCATCGACGGCCACGACCCGCAGGCCATCGACCGCGCGCTGGCCGATGCCGAGCGCTCCGACCGTCCGGTGCTGATCGCCTGTCGTACGGTGATCGGCTATGGCGCACCCCACAAGCAGGGCACCGCCAACACCCATGGCGCCCCGCTCGGCGCCGAGGAGGTGAAGGCCGCCCGCGAGAATCTCGGATGGCCCTGGCCGCCCTTCGAAGTTCCCGAGCCGATCCGCGCCGTCTGGCGCGCCGCCGGCAGCCGCTGCCGCGAGGTGTTCCTCG
>Ga0256841_1001159_pt1 | contig 23890 bp, 21 predicted proteins | sample 356308metaG_FD_185971 | JGI IMG/M metagenome (GOLD analysis project Ga0256841, IMG submission 185971) | Hydrothermal vent microbial communities from Mid Atlantic Ridge, Atlantic Ocean - 356-308 | ecosystem: Environmental > Aquatic > Marine > Hydrothermal vents | place: Atlantic Ocean: Mid...
CAACGATGATCGTCACAATTCTATCAAACGGTGTAATGGGATATCACGTATTTCAGAAGCTGAAGATCAATCCAACCTGTTTTTCTCTTCCAATATTCCGTGGATTAATGTCCCGGTTATCGCATTCTGTACGTAAAATGGAATGAATGGTGTTTTCTTCGAGGAATGGCATGCTGCACGAGGGAAGTGCTAGAAGAAGAAGCACTCTACGAATGGTCGAATAGTATATAACTGAAAATAAGAAAAAGATAGATCCAATGCTTTGGTCAGCACTGAGATACATGGTTTTGGGATGTTTCATCACTTCCCTCTTACCACTGGGAGGGAGAATCGGTATCATCCCTTTTTATACGATAGATGTCGCATTGGTGCCACTCGCAGTTGTCTTTACCGCATTAGTGATGACGGAACGGCGTTTAATCTTTACGTGGCGTTTTGCCGATAAAATATTACTTTTGCTGGTTCTTTGTATTACTGTCCTCGGATTTTTCTCCACCTTCCCTGTAAACACCATAGAAAAATTACTGGATTGGTATAGAATGACCTTCCTGTATTTTGTGCTACGATTGCTTCTTGAGAACAAACAATTGGGAATTAATGATCTTTACAAATGGTGGAAGTGGTTTGCCGTATTTCTTGGTATTCTGGGGGCCATACAGGTATTTGTTGATCCTGCGTTTGGAGTCATAGCAAATTACTTCGGCAACGATAGGGAAGCCAATGATCTTTTCTTTCTCGAAGGAGTTGGAGAAGTGCCGCGCATCAGCGGCACGGCGTTTAACCCCTTGATCTACGTGCAATGGATAGTCCTGTTTGGTACTTTGGTAAATGCGAAACTGCTGTTCGAAAACGAAATGAATCCCCGTAGATTGTTTTTGATCGGTGTATCTCTTTTTCTTGAGGCAGCTCTGGTGATTGCAACGCTGGCTCGTGGAGGGGTCATGTTCTTCTTAGTTGTGAATGTATTCTTGGTGTACATGCGATTAGGATTGTATAATGAGAGTAAGGCGATTTCATTCGTTAAATTTATGATGGTAATAATGCTTGTGGTAATCGGGGTGTTAACATTTGTACCATTGGGACAGTTCACTGCTGTGCAGGCACTGGAAGCGCGTACGGAGACGGGCGGAATGAACAGGATACATCTCGTCGAGCAGGGATGGAAGCTTTTGCAAATACCCAAGGTATTGCTGATGGGGACGGGGTTGGGGGCTTATTACCCTGCCCTTTTTGACTATCAAATAGGGATGGGTGAGATTGTGAAGTGGAAGGATATGACGCAGAGTTCATCGGGGATACATAATCTCTTCTTTAACTTGCTTGTGGAAGGTGGGATTTTTACTTTTTTTCTGTTTCTTACATTCTTTATTTCTACATTGCGTAGATCAATGCGCATAATGAGTGTGCTAGAAGGTACGAAGATGTATTACATGGGTGTTTTTTTGTGGGTAATTATGATGGGATTTGGACTTATTAGTTTTCAGTTGTATATAAGTAGTTTGAGTTGGACAGTTATGATTTTTGAAATGACAATTTTTGCCTTGGTGCATAGTGTGGATTTGGCCTATGTGGAATATTGGGCCGCTGTGCAAAGAAAAATTAGATTTAAAAATGCATCTGTGCGTAATATTGGAATTCCTGTGAGTTAGGCTTAGGTTGGGTGTTCCTTTTTATACCGTTCATTATGAATAAGGATAGAATGCCTGAAAAAATTGTGTTCCTCAAGGCAGGTGGAGTAAAAAATGTGATCAATTCGACTCAGTATCAACGTGCGCTCCTGTTGAGTCAATGCTATGAACTGACTATTGTCACTGATGGGGATGTTCCTAGAGCCTTGGAGCAGAGAGCTGAAGCAAGCTTCAGAATCAGTTCGGGATGGAGCTATGTCGCCTCGGCTGTTCGGCTACTTCGAAAATTGTCTAAGCAGGGTTATCATGTGGTCTATTCTTCGAACCAGCCACGAGCAATTATCTCTTCGTACCTGGCAACTCTGTTTTTTTCATTTTGTTGGATTGTTGATCTATGGGATGATCCCATGCTAGCATTCAGGAATATGCGAAAGGGATCTCTGTTTACCAAGCTCTATAGAAGATTTTTACGGCATAGTTTACCCCGTGCAGACGCCTGGATTTTGGGGCTTCATGAGGATATTATGGCGGATTTGCCGCCGATAAGAGAGGGTTTTAAGATATTGAAAATCACGAACGGGACAGTTGTATCTCACATGAAACGAGAAGACGAGCGCAATGGTGAGACCGGCCTTCATTCCGGAGGTCCACTTCGTGTGGGATATGCGGGATGGGTAACTTTACAGCGGGGAATAGATCTTGTACTCGAGCTTCTAAAATCAATGAAAGATGAGGATGTGCAATTTCTCTTTAAGGCATGGGGGCCCGGCGAAGACGATGCCCTTGGAGCTATTGAGAAACACAATGCTCAAAGCAAACACAAACTGCAATATCTCGGAAAAATAAGTCATGAGAAGAGCTTGAATGAGGTTGCGAAGAGTGATGTATGTTTGTGCATTCTGGATCCTTCTGTCGTTAATTTCAGGTATTCCTATCCCATCAAATTATTTGAGTACATGGCTGCCGGGAAGGTAGTCATCGCCTCGGATACCCCGGCTATTCGGGAAGTGATTGAAGATGGCACGTGCGGGTTTCTGATCGACAATTCCGTCGATTCCTTACGGGAGGCTCTCAAAAACGTAGCCTTGATGAATGAGAACGGAGAGATCAAAGCGATGGAGGAAGCAGCAAGAGTCCGCGTGAGAGCTTTTGACTGGAAAGACATCAACAAACGAATTGTGCAGTTTCTTACTTTCGATTTGGGGTTTCAACGTAAAGATGAATGTGTAGAGGCTGGATAGTCTGATAAACATGCGCGGTCTCGGACGACCCGGCGCAATCATGTTCGGTTTGAAACTCAGCCAGTGAAGGATGCCATGCTATGCCATTTCGGATTCGAAAGATACTACGGGCGCTTTCACGGGCATATGTCAGAATGTACAAATACTCCGTATAGAAAATATTCAAAGTTTGAAAAATTATAGATATACACCTAAAACGAAAAACCCCCCCTTTGCGATATGCGACATGGGCTAGAAGATGAAACCTGTCACGTGCTCTCTGACAATCTGACACCGTCTTCTCTCTGACTTAAGCATGTCAAAACGTATGATCTTGGATGCTCGAAAAGTGAAGGATGCCGTCTTAGAGAAAGAGGATGCCTCCCCTGGTTACTCCTTATGCGTCGCTGGCGGATACCCGCCGCCGCTGACGGGCATGACGATCGCAACGGAGCGCCTGTATGATATGCTCTCTGAGGAACGCCCGGTGGGCCGTATCAACTTTGCCGAAGGGGGACGGGGCAATCCACGGGATAAAATGACGTGGAACCGGCTCCGGGCGGTCCATCGGTATGCAAAAGAGATCCGGAAGGCGCATCCCGACGTCATGATTTATGCCAACCTCTCCGGTTCGATCCCCGGCCATCTTCGGGACTTCTACGTTTTTAATCGGGGGGTTCCTACCGATACGAACGTCATTTGCTGGGTGCACAACGGGAATGTTGCGCGTCATTTTAGAACTCTTGGACGACAATGGTCAGCTCGGCAAATTGCTGGGAAAGTGCATCGATTTGTGCTGATCAGCAAGCTCCTTGATCGTCGCCTCGCCGCGTTCGTGCCAGCCGAGAAACGGCGCGTGATCCCGAACACTATCGACGAGGTGATGATGTGTTCAGGAGCAGAGGTAGAACGAGCGCAGGAGGCGCGTCGGTTGCGGTCCGGTCCGATCCGATGCCTCTACGTGAGCCAAATGATTCGGTTGAAGGGCTACGAAGTTCTTCTCGATGCAGCTGCGCAATTAAGGAGCGCAGGGCACGACGTGTCCGTAGAATATGCGGGAAGGTGGATGACGCCGGAAGATGAGAAGCGCTTTCACGCCTACGTCGCCGATCGGGGGATGACCGATTGGGTGACCATGCACGGTCTCGTCAGCGACCGTTCGCTTCTGAAAACCATGATGTTGGAAGCCGATATGTTCGTGTTGCCGTCTTATCATCCCAGCGAGGCCTCGCCTATTTGTCTGATTGAGGCGCTGAATGCGGGCTTACCCGTCGTCTCGACTGAGCTTGGCGGCATACCGGATACGGTTCATCACGAGGTGAACGGACGTCTTGCTCGGCCGAACGACCCGGACGACCTCGCGCATCAGCTTTCCTTTCTCATGGAGAAGGATTATCGCATCGCGATGGGGGAACGGGCCCGCGCTTCTTTCAGGAAAACCTTTGCTCCGGAGATTGTGCGCGCACAATGGTTGGAACTGCTGGCGGAAGTCGGCGCGTCGTTGCCGGGGCGTGAGCGCGCATGAGTGCGGAACGGAGCTGAAGCCTGCGATAATGGACAAAGCCAGGATCAAAGATCTCTCACGCGCCTATCTGCCGCCGGCTGCCGCGCGATTCCTTCGGCGTGCAACGTGCCGTGTGGACTACCGGCGGCAGATGCGCCGGTGCCGGGCGGCGTTCCTCCGATACGGCGAGCGGTATCCGCATCCGCTGCTGTTCGTGGCCGGGCTGCCCAAGAGCGGGACGACCTGGCTCAAGAAGATGCTTTCGAGCTATCCCGGCTTCCACGAGGTGATCGTCCCGGAGGCGACCCTGTATGAACTCGACACGGGCGGCAGTCACGACTTCGAGTTCCCCGACGATCTCTTCGAGCGCTTCGACGGCCGGCTGGCGGTGTTGAAGATGCATGCGCACGGCTCGCCGCACAATGCGCGGCTGCTTCGGGAGGCTGGTCTGCCGCACGTCGTGCTCTACCGCGACCTTCGGGACGTGGCCGTCAGCCACTACTTCTACGTGCGCCGGACGCCGTGGCACCCGGAGTATGCGCGCTATGCACCGCGCTCCGTCGAGGAAGGTCTGATGATCTTCGCGGAGACGTTGCTCCCGGACTTCGTCGCCTGGGTGCGCTCGTGGCACGAGGACGGGGCGGGGGAGCGGCGGCTCATCATCCGTTACGAGGAACTCGTGGCCGACACCGAGCGCGTCTTCGGAAGCGTGGCGGCTCACTTCGGCCTCGACCACGCACCCGAGACGATTCGCGCCGTCGTCGAGGCGCACCGCTTCGACCGGATGAGCGGAGGGCGGCGACAGGGCACGCAGGACGCCGGGAGCTTCTTTCGCAAAGGCGTCGCGGGCGACTGGCGGAACCACTTCACGGAACCCGTCAAGGCGGCCTTCAAGGAGCGGGGGGGCGATTTCTGGGTCGCCTACGGCTACGAACGGGATTCAAACTGGTAAGAGCGACCCGCCGAGGGACGGGGCCGCGCATGGGACGATCGATATGGAGCAGTCGAAGCCGACAGTGCGTTTCGTGGCGTTGCGGTACTATCCCAGCGTGCGCGCCACGGCGCAACATCTCACGGATCTGGCCGAGGGGCTCGCGAAACGGGGCTATGCGGTGGAGGTGCTCTGCGGAGCGGAGGACGACGTGCCGGACGCGCCGAGACTGCCGAAGACCCAGGTGCACAACGGCGTCCGGATCCGCCGCGTGCGAACGACGGGCTTCAACCGCGCTTCGACCCTCGGGCGGGCGGTCAACACGCTGTCCTTCTACGGGAGCATCTTCTTCGCGCTCGTCTTCGGTCCGACGTGCGACCTCCTCGTGATGCTCACGGCCCCGCCCATGGCCGGCCTGATGGGCGCGTGTGCCCGGAAACTGCGCGGGCAACGCTTCGGCGTCTGGTCGCTCGACCTGCACCCCGAAGCCGAGATCGCCGTCGGCATGCTGCGGGAAGGGCATTGGCCGGCGCGCTTCCTCCAGCGGGTCGATCGCTATATTTTGAGGCAGGCGGACTTCGTCGTCGATCTCGGACGATGTATGCGGCAACGCCTGCTCGACAAGGGCGTGCGACCGGAGCGGCTGACGACCATCCCCGTCTGGAGCAAAAAAGAGGACATCGCGCCGGTCCCCGCCGAGGAGAATCCGCTTCTCGATCAGCTCGGCATTCGAGGCAGGTTCGTAGTCATGTACTCCGGCAACGCGGGCATCCTCCATCGCTTCGAGGAGGCGCTGGAGGCGATGCGCCGGCTCCGGGACCGGCGGGAGATCGTGTTCCTCTTCGTCGGCGGGGGCGTGCGGCGGAAGGAGATCGAGGCTTTCGCCGAAACGCATGAGCTTCCCAACTTCCGGTACCTGGACTATTTCCCCCGGGATCGGATCAAATACTCGCTGTCGATGGCCGACGTGCACCTGATCACGCTCAAGACCCGCGCGTCGGGCATCGCGGTGCCGAGCAAGCTCTACGGAGCGATGGCGGCGGCGAAACCGCTCATCATGGTCGGGCCCGAGGCCTCGGAGATCTCTCTGACGATCCGCGAGGTCGGTTGCGGCTACGTGATCGATCCCGAGCGCGTGGCGGACCCGGCGACGGCGCTGGAAGAAGCGATCCTGTCGCTGGTCGAGGACCGCGCGCGCGCCGAAGCGATGGGCGCGCGGGGACGCGAGGCGTTCCTCCGGCAGTATGAGTGTGAGGTCGCCGTCGGTCAGTGGAAAGCGCTCCTCGACGGAGTGCTCGCGTCCCGGGATACGCCGAAACCCGTGACGGCGGAGCGGTAGGGAAAAAATTGCGGGGAGATCAACACAGAAAAATCGATTCTCTTATTCGGTTCGAAATGCTATATTCGGCAGACAACTCTACTTTTCTCACGATGCACTCAGGCCCCGGAAGAAGGACGAGGGGCAGGAGCCGATTTCCTGAACTCACATGAAGTGGTTGATTACCGGCGGTTGCGGTTTCATTGGCATCAACCTGATCGACCGGCTCATGGCCGAGGGCGGTCACACGATCCGCGTGGTCGACAACCTTTCGGTCGGGAGCCGCGAGGATCTGGCCTCGGTGTGTGCTTTCGACGAGCGCGCGGCGGAAGCCCTCGGCTCTCCGTCGGAGGCATCGGGTTCGGTCGAGCTGGTGGTCGGCGACATCCTCGACGAGCGGCTGGCGCTCGCGGCGGCCCGCGGCTTCGACGCGATCGTGCACCTCGCGGCGAACACGGGGGTGGCGCCGTCGGTCGAGGATCCCCGCGCCGATGCGCTGAACAACGTGTTCGGGACGCTGAATTATCTGGAGGCGGCGCGGCACGGGGGCGTTCGGCGCTTCGTGTTCGCTTCCAGCGGCGCGCCCGTCGGGGAATGTGAGCCGCCGATCCACGAGGAACTCGCCCCGCATCCCGTCTCGCCGTACGGCGCGAGCAAGCTGGCCGGGGAAGGCTACTGTTCCGCCTACGCCCGCACCTTCGGCGTGGAGACCGTGGCGCTGCGCTTCGGGAACGTCTATGGCCCTCGGTCCTCGCACAAGGCCAGCGTCGTGGCCAGGTTCATCCGCCGCGCCCTGGCCGGTGAGACGCTGGAGATCTACGGCGACGGCGGGCAGACGCGGGACTTCATCTTTGTGGAGGACCTGACCCGCGCCATCCGTCTGGCCGGCGAGCGGGAGGGCATCGGCGGGGAGGTGTTCCAGATCGCCACCAGCGCCGAGACGACGGTGAACGAACTCGTCGAAAAGCTCGTGCCGGTGCTGGAGGGCTTCGGGGTTCGGGGCATCCGCGTCGATCACGGGCCGAAGCGCCTCGGAGACGTTATGCGCAACTTTTCGGATACCTCCAAGGCAAAAACGGTGCTGGGCTGGCAGGCGGAAGTCTCGTTGCCGGAAGGCCTGGCAAAAACGGCCCGATGGTTCATGGAGCATTACAGACCCGTCCCGCACGCGGCCGGATAGGGGACCGGACGCCGGCATGAACTTGCGAACCGCAGCATGCGCATAGATCGAATGGAAGTACGATGAAAACGTGGGCAACGAGCATACTGAAGCGGCGTCAGTTCGAACTGCTCCTCGGCGACGTATTCCTTTTCATCGTCAGCTTTGCCGGAGCGGTGCTGATTCGGTATGTCCAGGTTGATCTGTCTTTCGCCGAGTTCATCGGACGCTCGTCGATATGGGTCGTCGCTCCGTTCATGTTGTTGCTCTATCTCGGCGCGTTCTACGTGCTGAACCTGTACAGCCTTCGCCCGGAGATCACCGCGTTCCGCCGGTTCTTCTTCATCCTCGGAGCCGCCGGCATCGTGCTGCTCTCGACGGCCGCCGTCATGTTCATCGCCGGGGGATATCCCATCGGGCGCGTCATCCTGATCGTGCAGGCGCCGCTGATGGTGCTGGGCGCGTTTCTCTGGCGCAGTTATTTTTTCCGGAAGATCCTCCCGGTTCAGCGGCAGCGGCGTCTGGCCGTCATCGGCGTCGATGCGGCCGTGGGCGGGCTCGTCGAGGAGCTGGACTCGTTGCCGGTCCGCGAATATGAGATCGCGCGGGTGTGGCAGGACGCCGCCGAGGCGCACCGGGGTTCGGGCGACGGCGCTTCGGGCGCGGCGCCCCTGCCGTTGCACGGCCTGGACGCCGCGATGCGGGAGGTGCAGGCCGACGTGCTCGTCTGCTCCATCGACCGCAACACGCCGGAGGATCTCCTCTACGAGGCCCTCTGGCTCCGGCAGGACGGCGTGCAGGTGTACGACCTGCCCTCGTTCTTCAGCCAGTACTCGGGCCGCATCCCCGTTTCCACCATCGACACGTTCTGGGTGCTTCAGACGGTCAAGCAAAACCGGCCCGGCACGGCGTCCGAGCGCCTCCGGCGCGTCATCGACCTGACGGTGGGCACGCTCGGCTGTCTCCTCGCCGCCCCGATCATGCTGGCGACGGCTCTGGCCGTCAAACTCGACTCGAAGGGGCCGGTGCTCTTCAAACAGGAACGCCTCGGCCTGCACGAAAAACCCTTCACGCTGTACAAGTTTCGCTCCATGCGCCCGGACGCCGAAAAGCTCACCGGGCCCAAGTGGGCCGAAGAGGACGACCCCCGCATCACCCGCGTCGGGCGCTTCCTCCGGAAGAGTCGCCTCGATGAACTGCCGCAGCTCTACAACATCCTCAAGGGCGACATGACCATCGTCGGGACCCGTCCCATCCGGAGGCACTTTGCCGACCTTCTCGAAAAAGAGATCCCCTACTACCGGCTCCGTTTCAGCATCAAGCCCGGACTCACGGGCTGGCCCCAGGTGCAGCACGACTATGCGGGCACCGTCGAGGGGCAGATCCGCAAGTTCGAGTACGAGCTCTTCTATCTCGCCAATCGCTCGCTGGTGCTCGATCTTTATATCCTCCTCAAAACCGTCCAGGTGATGCTCTTCGGAAGGGGCCGGTAGCGTTTGCGCCGAAGCCGGGGATTCCGTCCACAGAAGTACGGGAGTATCTATGTCCACGTTCGTGCGAAAAGCCAGGTATAAGGGCAAGAAGTTCCTCCGGAAGGTGTTTGAACTCGGCCAGTATGCCGGAGTCGATATCTTGCCCCGTCGCTTCTATTCCGAGATCCCCGTCATTCACCGGCTGAGGAAGACGGAGCACTGGAAGAAGCCCTATAGTATGATCGGCGTGGCGGGGACGGACGTGGATCGCCAGCTGGATTTCGTCCGGGATTGTTGTTCGGCAGAACTCGTGCGGCATCAGCAGGAATTCGATGTGCACGGGGAGGCGTGTCGCAGGAACGGGGCGGGCGGGTTCGGGCCCATCGAAGCCGACTTCCTCTTTTGCTTCGTGGCCAGGCGCCGGCCCCGGAACATCCTGCAGATCGGTTGCGGCGTTTCGACGGCCGTCTGTCTGATGGCTGCCGAGTGGGCGGGCTATCAGCCCGGGATCACTTGCATCGAGCCGTATCCGAACGCCTTTTTACGAAGCGCTGCCGAAGAAGGGAAAATCGAGTTGATCCCGGAGAAAATAGAGTTGCTCGATCTGGACGTGGGCGCTTTGATGGGGGAGGGAGATCTGTTTTTCGTGGACTCGACCCATACGCTGGGGCCTGCCGGAGAAGTAAGCCGCATCATTCTGGAAATGTTGCCCCGCCTTGGCCGAGGCGTATGGGCGCACTTCCACGACATTACCTTCCCCTACGACTACTCGCCGAAGATCCTGACGTCCGCCCTGAACTTCTGGCATGAGAGCATCCTGCTCCATGCTTTTCTGGCGTACAACCCTCATTTCGACATCGCCGCTTCGATGTCGATGTTGCATTATGAACGCGCGAAAGAGCTCGGGGCCTGTCTGCCTAACTATCGGCCTCAGGGCAACGAGTTCGGGCTACCGACGACCCCGGGGCACTTCCCGACCTCCACGTATCTGCGAAAAGTGGACTAAGGGCGCCCGCCCCGTGAATCCTCAAAGGATCTCTTGATTTTCCGAAAAGGGCTTCGTAGCTATCCGTTTCGACAAAACGACCCATTTTCTCTCGCCGGGAGCGCTATTCCATTTAATAACCCTTTTTCGTACCACAGAACACAACCGGAGGACAATTACATGCCATCAGAGCAAAGAGTGTTGGTGACGGGGGCCGGTGGCTTTATCGGTCATCACCTGGTGTCTTATCTGAAAAAGAAAGGCTACTGGGTGCGCGGCGTCGATATCAAAATGCCCGAATTTGGAGAGACCGAGGCGGACGAGTTCGAACTGCTCGACCTGCGCCGGTGGGACAACTGCCTGCAGGCCACGCGCGGCGTGGATCAGGTCTACGCGCTGGCCGCCGACATGGGCGGGATGGGCTTCATCTCGAAGTACCACGCGCAGATTCTCCACAACAACATCCTGATCAACACGCATACGCTGGAGGCGGCCCGCCTCAACGGCGTCAAGAAGTATCTCTACACGTCGTCGGCGTGCGTGTATCCGGAGTACAAGCAGACCGACGCCGACGTGAAGCCGCTCAAGGAAGAGGACGTCTTCCCGGCTCAGCCGCAGGATGCCTACGGATGGGAGAAGCTCGTCACGGAGCAGATGTGCCTGCACTACCACGATGCGTATGGTATGGACACGCGCATCGTGCGTTTCCACAACATCTTCGGCCCGCTCGGCACGTGGGAAGGCGGGCGCGAGAAAGCTCCGGCGGCGCTCTGTCGAAAGGTCGCCTTCGCCAGGTTCACCGGCGACCCCGTGATCGAGATCTGGGGCGACGGCGAGCAGACCCGCTCGTTCTGCCACGTCGACGACTGCCTCGAAGGCATCTACCGCCTCATGCAGTCCGACTTCCACGACCCGATCAACCTCGGGCAGGATCGCATGGTCACGATCAACCAGCTGGCCGACATCATCGCGGAGGCGGCGGGCGTCGAGATCGAGAAGAAGCACGTCGAAGGCCCGCAGGGCGTGCGCGGACGGAACTCGGACAACACCTTGCTCCGCGAGGTGCTCGGCTGGGAGCCGGAAATCTCGCTCGAAGAGGGGCTGGCGGAAACGTATCGGTGGATCGAAGCGCAGGTGCGCGAGAAGTATTTCGCCGACGAGCCGGTGGCGGCCTGACCGCTCCGCACGTTTTTGCGCGACGCTTTGAACCGGCGTTGAGGAAGCCTCCCGGCCCTCAACGCCGGTTTTTTTTCGGAGCCCGGACGAGGCGGCGGACGAGGAGGACGACGAGCCGGAACGGCCGCAGGAGCGGGGCGAGGAAGCCGAGCGGCGCGGGAAGGCGGGCGGCGTCCTTCGGCGTGGGCGCGAAGGCCAGACGGGCGGCGAAGAAGAGCTTCTCCCGCCGGTTTTCCCGAAGACGAAGCAGGAAAAGCGGAAGCTCCGGCGGCGGATCGCACGGCTCGGTGAGGAGGCGGCGACGGACCATCGCGGCGAGGCGGGGGAGGGTGCGGTCCGCGTCGAGGCGGGCGCGGACCTCCGGCGGCAGGGGCGCGTCGAGGAGGTCGCGGGCGAGGGCGAGCCCGAGAAGCACCGGGCGGCGGATGCCCCATGCCTCCGCGTTCGAAAAAAGCGCCTCCCATCCGACCGCTTCGCCGCGTACGACCTCGGCGACGTCGACGATCCACTTCAGCCGCACCCACTGGTTGTGCGCCCCGTGGAGCGAGAGGACGGCGAGGCGGTCCTCGGGGCCGAGCGCGGCGACGGTGCGCCGGGCGAGCGTCGTCTCGCGGAGGCGGGCCCACAGGGGGGCGAGGGAAAACTTCCGCCACCCGTCGCTCGCCGAGACGACGCGCCATTGGACTTCGAGAAGGACGCCGGGATCGCGCTCGAACCGGTATTCCCGGCCCCTCGCGATGGCGGCGGCTTCGTCGAGGCCGGAAGCTTCGGGGACGAACCGGAACCCGTGATCCGTGAGCAAGGCGCGGGCGCGGGGCGCGTCTTCGGGATGGACGAGCACGTCGAGGTCGGCGAACGGGCGGAGGGCCAGGTTCCCATAGACCGACGCGGCGAGCACGGGGCCTTTGTACGGGAGCGCGGGCAGGCCCTCGCGGCCGAAGAGCTCGAGCACGTCGAGCAGGACGCCGGCGAGCATGAGGTTGTGCCGGGCGATGCGCGCGGCGAGGCGGCGCAAGGTCTCGCGGACCGGTCCCGGGACGACGTCGAGGTCTCCGAGGTGTTCGCGCAGGAGGGGGAGCACGCCGTGGCGCGCCGCCGCCCCGATCAGTCGTTCCCAGTCCGGCTGCCGGTCTGCGAGGCGGCCGATGCTCTCGAAGGCCCGGGGAGAGAGGCGGGTGCGCGCGCAGGCGAGAAGGAGTGCGTCCTCCGGTGAGAGGGCGTCAGCGGCGGGCGGCATGGCGGAGGTCGTCTTCGATGAGGTCGAGCAGGCGCGGCAGCTGGTCGAACGAAGCGCCGCGCACGAGGCGTCGCGCGGGGATGCGGCGCGCGAGCGCGGCGCTCTGCTCGAAGTGACGGGCTTCGTCGCCGGTGATGCGGAGCGATCGGGGCAGGTGCGCGTGGCGGATCAGTTCGACGAGGGCGTCGGCGGGCGCGAGCGGCGCGAGCGACGGGGCCCGGCCCGGTTCGAGCGTGTAGACGGCGAGGAGCCGCCGCGCGCGCGTCGCCACGCGGGCCCCGACGGGATGGATGCGCTTGTCGAGGCCGGGATGGGCGCGCGGGAGACCGCCGGGCGGGCGGTCCAGGGCTTCGGCGGCGTCGGGCCAGAGCTTGAGACGGGGCAGGCCGGGACGGAGCGTCGCCACCGGGCCGGAGAGGTCGAGCGCGGCCACGTCGTCGCTCATGAAGCGGAAACCTCGCCGGTGAAGCGCCGCCGTCAGCGTCGATTTGCCCGCGCCGGAAGCGCCGAGAAAGACCGCCGCGCCGTCCCGGGAAGCGACTGCGTTCCCGTGGAGCGTCAGGAGCCCCCGCCGTCGCAGGAAAAGGCCGAGCACGGAGCCGACGAGCATCAGCCGCACCGCTTCCGTCGAAGCGCCGGAGGCAGGATCGACGGTGATGCGGTCCGCCTCGATCAGGAAAGCGCCGAGGTCGGGGAAGCGGAGGCATAGGTGCTCGTCCGTCACGCGGAAGGCCGTCTGCTCCCGGCCGGACATGCCCGTTTCCACATCCACCGGGCCCATGCGGAGGCGCAGGTCGGGGTGGGCGGGCGCGGTTTCGAGCGGGGGGAGTTCGGGGACGGGGAAATGCGAGCGGATGCTCAGGCCGTAAGCAGTATAATCGTGCACCGAAGGCGCCGGAGGATCGTGCGGAGACGGGAACGCAAGCGCCCGAAGGCTCCCGCGTCGGGGAAAAGGGAGGTCGTGGGCGGCGCTAAATCGTGCGCGAACCGAAAAGGTCGCCGTATTTCGCGGTCGTCAGATCGCCGTACTCGGCCTTCGTGATCGTCGCCACGTCGCCGAGGTGGACGAGCCGGGGCGTGTGGTACGGCAGCTTCGAACCGGCGGAAACGGACGTTTCAGCACCGGGAAAGAGGTTTTTCTCGCTTGAATCGTGATTCGACATATCGTGTGCTCAGAAGGATGGAGGCGCGGGATGGCCGGCGAAAAAATGCATGCGTGGCGGCGCCCCTCGAGAATTTTGCCGGACCGATCGTATCCGAGAAACTAATGCGCCGGGTCAAATTGTACAAGCCTCCCGACGAATTGGTTCATGGAGGAGGGGCGCGAGGGCCTCACCGACGGCCGTCCGGTCGTCCTCTCTCGGACGGGATCGGTAGAGGGCGCCTCGCCGACGACGAAGGGTTGCCCGGTCCCGCGGGACCGGCAGCGTCGGTCCCTCTACCGGATGCCGGGGGTCTGAGCCCCGGGGCGCCCGGAAGAACGCCCCCGAACGGGCGGCGCCGTTCGGTTCCCTTTCGTTGCGAAAGAAATTCTCGGACTCCATCGGGAATAACATGGCGTCCGGTTTTTGAAAAATGGATGGTCTTCAATAACATGGAGCCCCGTCACAGGAACGTCTATGCGCGCATTTTTTCGACATCACCGGGCGATCGTCCTCTTCGTTGCGAAGATGCTGGCGGCGTATGCGGTGTGGTTTGCGCTGTATGACCTCTGGCTTTTGCCCGACGGACGTCTCGACGAAGCGCTCTCGCTCCACGCGGCTTCGGCGAGCCGGAGTATGCTCGTGTGGCTCGGCTATGAGGCAAGCGTCTTCGGGCGCGTGGTGTGGATGGACGGAACCGCCGGGATCGAGGTGGTCAACGGGTGCAACGGGCTGGCGGTGATCGGGCTGTTTCTGGGCTTCGTGCTGGCCTTCCCGGGCTCGGCGCGGCGGCGGCTCGTCTTCCTTCCGCTCGGCATCCTCACGCTCTACCTCGTCAACGTGGGGCGGCTGGCGTTTCTGGTGCTCGTTCAGCAGTATCGCCCCGGGTGGTTCGACCTCGTGCATCAGTTCGCCGCCACGGGCATCTATTACGTGGTCGTCTTCGGCCTGTGGGCGGCGTGGACGCATTTCGGCGCCGCGAAGGGGGCGGCGCGTCCGGAGACGGCGCGCATGACGGCGGTCCGGGCATGAGGCGGCTGCCGTCGTGGCTCGCGGGTGCGGCGGGAGCGCTCGCGTTCCTGGCCCTGTACTTCGGCGCGTGGCAGCCCGTGCGCGTGTGGCTGGCGCAGTCGGTGGCATCCCCGGCGCTCGCTTCGGTGCATACGGACCGCTCCGGGCGCTTCACGCTCGACGCCGGGCGTCATCCCCGTTCGGTCTACGTGCTCGACGCGAACGACCCGGCGGGGGAGGCGCGCGCGGTGTTTCATGCCCCGGCCGGCCGCGCCTTTCTGATCGCCGCACTCGCGCTCATCGCGCTCTTCCCGTTTCGCCCGTACTGGCTGTATCTCTGGGGCCTTCACCTCGCGCTCGGCGCGCTCTCGTTCGTCGCCCTGCTTGCGGGCATCGGGTGGACCGATGCGGGTCTGGTCCTGCACACCTTCCTCGACCGGTACGTGACGCTTGCCGTGAGCATGGCCGCGCCGCTCGTCGCCTGGCCGGGCTTTCGTCGGCGGATCGGGCGCGGAGGGGAAGGCCGTGGAGGGGAAGGCCGTGGAGGGGAAGGCCGTGGAGAGCAGTGAGGTTATTCGAGCGCGAGCTCCTGGACCCGAAGCTCGGCGGCGTCGAGGCGCTGGAGACAGTGCCGGGCGAGGAGGACCCCCTCCTCATAGAGCTGGAGCGACGCTTCGAGGTCGGGCGGATCTTGTTCGAGGACCTCGACGATCTCTTCGAGGCGCCGGACGGCCTGCTCGAAGGTCAGGTCTTCGGGAAGTTCGGAGGAGGCGGTTGATTCGGGCATGAGAGGAGCGGGTTGAGCGATCCGACGAAGAAACGGGGGAGGGGGCGCCGCCTCAAGATAACGACGACGCGCTCAAAGTTTACGCGAAGATCGGAACGCGGGGTGGAAAAAGTCGCATCCGATGAGTAGTTCCGATGTACGGGTGTCCGGGGGGGAAGGCCATCGACCAACGAACGGATGAACGCGCTGACTTTTAACTTTTTAACGATCTGACGCATTATGGATCTGAAGATAAAGGACAAGGTGGCTCTCGTGACGGGCGCGAGCCGGGGCATCGGGAAGCGCATCGCGGCGGGGCTGGCTGCCGAAGGGTGCCGTGTGGCGATCTGTGCGCGCGGGGAGGAAGCGCTTCGGGAGACGGCCGCCGAGATTGAAGCCGCCGGCGGGCAGGCGCTCGCCGTTCCGCTCGACGTCGCCGCCCCGGGAGCGGCGGAGCGGCTCGTGGAGGCGACCCTCCGGCGATGGGGACGGTTGGACATCCTGGTGGGCAACGTGGGCGGCAACCGGCGCAAACCGTTCGTCGAGACGACCGACGAGGACTGGGACGCCATCCTGGAGGTGAACCTGAAGGCGCACGTCCGCACGGCGCGCGCGGCCGTCCCGCACCTGCAAGCCGCCGGCAGCGGAGCCATCGTCTTCATCGCCTCCATCTTCGGTCGCGAAGCGGGCGGGCCGGGGCTGACCATCTACAACGCCACGAAGTCGGCCCTCATCAGCCTGGCGAAGATCATGGCGCTCGAACTGGCGCCCTCGAACATCCGCGTCAACACGGTCGCGCCCGGCTCGATCCGCTTTCCCGGCGGAAGCTGGGACCGCCGGTGCAGGGAAGATCCCGAGGGCATGGCGGCCTTCATTGCGCAAAACCTGCCGATGGGACGCTTCGGGACGGCGGAAGAGGTGGCCGACGTGGTGACGTTCCTCGTGTCCGAACGCGCGAGCTGGGTCTCGGGCGCGTGCCTCAACGTGGACGGCGTGCAGTCGCGATCGCTGATCTGAACGACCCCGCTATTCGAACCGGACGAACGTGGCGATGACGCGCCGCCGCTCGGCCTCCGCCTTGTGCCATTGCACGAGGATGGGACTCTGATACGTGCCCTGCACGATGGTCCCTTTGCCGGGCTCCTCGCGGTCGGTGACGAGCAGGCTCACGTTGCGTTTCATCCGGAGGAACCGCGAAGCCGGATAGCGGAGAAACTTGTCGATGATGCGTTCGAGGAGCGATTCGCTCAGCCCCATCGCGTCGATGAACTCGTTGACGAGGTGCACGAGGTCGTATTTGGCGTAGTTCTTCGCTTTCGAGGGGATCGAGCGTGGATCGAGGAGCATGTTTCGGCCCTTCTCGGCCATGAAGCGCACGGGGTTGCGGAGCACTTCGGCGAGGTCGTGCCGCATGAGGAGCGTCTCGTATTCGTTGACCGTCAGCCCCGTGTGCCGCTCCTCGGGCGCGAGCCGGATGTCGATGCGCCCCTTCTCGATGCCGAGGGCGACGAGCCGCTCCTGCATCTGTTCATAGAGCCCGAGGCGCGCATCCCGGAAGTTGATCGAGTCGATGGGGTGGTTGGAGACGGGGATCTCGAACGAGGTTTGCCCGGCGACGACCTCCCGGTTGAAGCCGATAACCGTCGTGCGCCGCCGCCGATGAGCCTCCCCGTTGGTGCCGTCGAGGTCGATGAAGTAGACCGGGCGTCCGGGCTTGTGGGTATACGTGACGCAGCTTTCGAGGCCGGATCCGATGAAGGTGAGGTGGGAATCTCCGTTGCGGGGTTCGTTCCGGCGCTGCTCCTCGCTCAGTTCCGAGCGGAGGTGCATCTGGTCGTGATGGTAATCGGCGTTCGGGGGAAAGAGGCGCTGGAACGAGCGGACGTAGGCCTGGATCGCTTCGAGATCGTGGTTGAGGCGTTCGCAGAGACCCTGTTCGAGATAGCCCGCCGTCGTGTGGTAGGAACAATAGAACGCTTTCGAGAAGGGATCGAGCAGGTCGCCGGTGCGTTGGGAGACGTCGATGATGGAGAAGCGGGCTTCCGGGGTCAGTTCGAGCGTGTGTTCGGAAGGGGAAGGCGTCATGGAAGAAACGTCGTCGGACGACACTCAATGAATAGGGGACGAGGGCGAGAAGCTCATTCCTTATTTCAGCCTCGGCGTAATAGTCGCCTCATACAACGCCGGATGGCGAGGCGCGTTTCTGAATATCGAGTGAGGAATCATAAAAAGCAACGCTCGGCTCCGGAAGGGCTTTTTTGAGGAGAAAAGCGCGTTTGGGGAACGGCTATTCCTCGATGACGGCCGCGCGTTCGCCGTCGTGGAAATGGAGCGTGACCGCGTCGCCGGCGTGAAGAGCGTGGGCCGAAGAGACGGCCTTGGCGTCGCGGCGGACGAGGGCGTAGCCCTGTCGGAGGGGGCGGTGCGGGTCGAGGAGGGCCAGGCGGGCCGCCAGCGCCTCAACGTGCCGCCGTCGCTGCCCGGTGAGACGGGGCGGGCAACGGTGGAGCCGCGCGAGGAGGTCGTCGAGGCGTTGGCGGTGCTCTTGGAGCCGGTCGAGGGGACGGTTGAAAGCGTGCGAGCGGGTCCGGTGCGCGATCCATTGCCGCCGCTCGGTGATCCGCCGGAGCAGCGCCTCGCGCATCGCGGCGTGAAGTCCCCGGATCTCGGCGGCGACCTCCCGGCGGTCGGGCACGGCGATCTCCGCAGCCATCGACGGCGTGGCCGCCCGCACGTCGGCGACGAAATCGGCGATGGAAACGTCCGTCTCGTGGCCCACGGCGCTGATGACGGGGATCTCCGAAGCGAAAAGGGCCCGGGCGACGACCTCTTCGTTGAACGCCCAGAGGTCTTCCGCCGAGCCGCCGCCCCGGCCCACGATGAGCACGTCGGCACGGAACGGATCGCCGGGCGCCGCAGCGTTGAACGTCTCGACGGCCTCGGCGATCATCTCCGCCGCGCCGTGGCCCTGCACCTGCACCGGACACACCAGCACCCGAACGACCGGAAAGCGGCGCTCCAGGATCGAGAGGATGTCGTGAAGCGCTGCGCCGGCGCCCGACGTGATGATGCCGAGCGTCTCGGGATAGCGGGGGAGTTGCTGCTTCCGGGCGGCGTCGAAGAGGCCCTCGGCCGCGAGACGGCGCTTGCGTTCCTCAAAGGCTTTCTGAAGCGCGCCCTCGCCCGCGAGCGCCATCGCGTGAACGATCATCTGAAGGTCGCCGCGCACCTCGTAGACCGTCACCTCCCCCCGCACCCGGACGAGCATCCCGTCTTCAGGCCGGAAAAACACCGAACGGGCCCGCGCGCGCCACATCACGCAGCGAATCTGGGCCTCCCGGTCCTTCAGCGTGAAGTAGCAGTGCCCGGAGGACGCCTCCTTGAAGTTGGAGAGTTCCCCCTCCACCCACACCTCGCGGAAATGCGATCGGACGAGGTCCTTGACGCGGCTGACCAGATCGATGACCCTGAGAATGGTTCTCGTTCCGGAGGAGGGTTCCATATCCATAGCGAAAAGGAAGGGAAGGGGGCGCGGGAGGCCGTACGGTTAAAAAAGTCGGGGGGCCGGAAGGCTGAAACGTTTCAGGATGCTTGAAAAGAACCCCGTTCTTCCGCATGTTAGCGACGCATACCCCATTCATGGGGGCGTTCTTACCGCTCATGGGAGGCTCTGTGCCGTTGAGCAGGTACAAACGAAAGAAACGCTTTTCTTCGGCTTTTTTCTATACGCGACCCTATCTTCTACTTTCACCGGCGGCAGGAGCCCTGCAAAGGCGGGGCTTCACGTCGGTTTGCGTATCGGAGCCGGGGCGTCCCTCCTCACCAGTCGACATGTGTCTACGGCATGCCTTCTTCTACGCCTCCTCTCTGAGATGCATCGGAGCGCGCACTTGGGCTTCGGCGCCTGGCCACGCTTGCCTATCACCATTCACACAAACTCAAGAAACGATGAGCTACAGGGACATGTATTCCCGGCTGGGAATGTGGCTGATCCTGGCGGTGTTCACCGCCGGGATTGCGCATGCCCAGACCGTCACGGGGACGGTGACCGCAAAGGACAACAACGACCCGATTCCCGGCGTCAACGTGTCGGTCAAAGGCACCACCATCGGCACCACGACCGACGTGGACGGCCGCTATTCGATCGAGCTTCCTCCGGACAACCGAACGCTCGTCTTCTCCTTCATCGGTTTCCGCACGCTGGAGGCCGACGTGCCGCCCGGGCAGAACACGCTCGACGTGCAGATGGAAGAGGACGTGCTCGGGCTCGACGAGGTCGTCGTGACCGGCCTGGCGACGAGCGTCAAGCGCGCCAACCTGGCCAACGCCGTCGGAACGATCTCGTCGAAGGACCTCGTGCCGGCGCCGGCGCAGACGCTCGAACGGGCGCTCAGCGGCAAGATTGCCGGCCTGAGCATCAGCCAGAACACCGGCGCGCCCGGCGGCGGCATCAACGTGAACCTGCGCGGCACTTCCACCATCACCGGCTCGACGCAACCGCTCTACGTGATCGACGGCGTCATCGTCGACAACTCGGCGATTCAGTCCGGCCTCGACCTCGTCACGGCGGCCACCGGCGCCGGGAGTTCCACCCCGCAGGGCCAGCCGACGAACCGCATCGCGGACATCAACCCGAACGACATCGAGAGCATCGAGGTGCTCAAGGGCGCCAGCGCGGCGGCCATCTACGGCTCGAAGGCGACCAACGGCGTGGTGATCATCACCACCAAAAGAGGCACGCGCGGGCGCACCACGCTCAACGTGACGCAACAGGTCGGCTTCACGCATATCCTGCACAAGATCGGCACACGGCAATTCACGCCGGAGACCGCCGAGGCGCTCGTCCCGGGCGGGGCGCAACTGCTCCAGCAGAACGGCCAACTCGATTACGAAGACCTCCTCTACGGCCAGACCGGCCTGCTCAGCGAGACGACCGCCAACCTCTCGGGCGGCGACAAGGACACCCGCTATTACGTGGGCGTGCTGGCGCAAACTGAAGACGGCATCGTCAAGAACACCGGGTACGACAAGTATTCGGGCCGGGTCAACGTCGAACAGCGCTTCGGGAAACGACTCAAGGTCAACGTGAACACCCAGCTCGTGCGGAGCCGCTCGGACCGGAGCATCACCGGCAACGAGAACCAGGGCGCCACGACGCTCGGCTTCGCCTATGCCTTCACGCCCCCCTTCATCGACCTGCGCCCCGGTCCCGACGGCAAGTTCCCGCCGGGACCCGCAGGCTCGAATCCCTTGCACACGATCGAGGTGTTGAAGAACCGGGAGACGGTCAACCGGGGGATCGCCTCCGTGAATCTCACCTACAACCTCTTCCGCACCGAGAACCAGAACCTCGACGTCGTCGTGCAGGGCGGAGGCGATTTCTATTCCGCCGAGCACAAGGTGGTCTCTCCTCCGGAGCTTCAGTTCGAGAAGGCGAAAGACCTGCCGGGCGTCTCCGTCGCCGGAGAAACGACGAGCCTGAGCACGAACCTGTACCTCAACCTCGTGCATTTCTACAGCACCCCTTCGAACGTCACGTTCAGCACGACGGGCGGTTATCAGTATGAGACCCGCAACTTCAACAACGTGCTCGTTCAGGCCCAGGGGCTGGTGGTCACGCAGGAAAACATCGACCAGTCGTCGAGCCTCAATGGCTTCCAGACGCGCTTGATCCAGCGGGAACGGGGCGTCTTCTTCCAGGAAGAGGTCAACATTCAGGAGAAGTACTTCCTCACGGCAGGATTCCGCGCCGACGCCAGCAGCCGCATCGGGGACACGAGCAAGTTCTTCTTCTATCCCAAAGCCGCCGCTTCCGTGCGCCTCTCGGCGTTCGACTTCTGGAAGACCGATTTCTTCCGGGAATTGAAGCTGCGCGCCGCCTTCGGGCGGACGGGCAACCTGCCGCTGGCGCGGGCGAAGTTCACCTCGCTCCAGGCCGAGAACATCGCGGGGCTGGGCGGGGTGCTCGTGCCCACGCTGGAGGGGAACCCGGACATCAACCCCGAGATCACGCAGGAGTTCGAAGTCGGCCTCGACGCCACGTTCTGGCAGGACAAGGCCACGCTCGAGTTCACCTACTACACGCAGGACATCACGGATCTCATTCTCCAGAACAACCTCCCGCCGTCCTCCGGCTTCTCGAACCAGTTCATCAACGCGGGCGACATGACCACGCAGGGCATCGAGCTCAGCCTCGGCCTGACGCCGGTGCGCTCGTCGAAGTTCAGCTGGACCTCGCGCGTGAACTTCTTCAAGTCGTGGTCGGAGATCACGAAGCTCGAAGTCGATCCGTTTGAGACGGGCGGGTTTGCGCTGAGTCTGGGACAGTTCCAGATCGAAAAAGGCAAATCGCCGACGACGATCGTGGGGCTCGACGAGGCCGGGAACAAGGTCAAGTTCGGCGATGAAAACCCCGACTTCCAGCTCGGCTGGGTCAACGACGTCACCTACGGCAATTTCTCGCTGAGCTTCCTCTGGGACTGGAAGCAGGGCGGCGACGTCATCAACCTGGGGCTCTTCCTGACGGACCTCGGCGGCATCTCGCCGGATCTGGACACGCCGAAAGGACAGGCCCGCGCCGCCGGAAAAGGCGGCACCGGACGGTACGTCGAGGATGGAACCTACCTGAAGCTGCGCGAGGCGAGCCTCACCTACAACTTCTCGCGCGAGCAGGTCCAGCGCTGGTTCGGCGGGCAGGTGCAGAACCTGAGCGTGGGGGTTTCGGGACGCAACCTGATCATGATCACCGACTACTCCGGCTACGATCCGGAGGTGAGCCAGTTCGGCAACCTTGCCATCGGGCGTTCGGTGGACGTGCTGCCGTTCCCGTCCTCTCGGTTCTTCTATTTCAAAGTTTCCCTCGGATTTTAACCCTGGAGGCATAGATCATGAATCCTATCCAACCATCTTTCCAGCCCCGGCGGCGTTCTTCGCTCGGTGCGTTCGGCCTCTTGCTGAGCGCGCTGGCGCTCGTCGCCCTGGCGGGGTGCGACAGCCTCGAAGTGGCGGATCCCAACGCGCCCAGCCCGGACGCGGTCAGCATCCAGAGCCTGGTCTCGGGCGTCGAAGGCGCCATGCGGGCCGACATGAACGTCTACCTGCAGGTGACGGGCATCTTCGGGCGCGAGGCGTACTACTTCGAGCCCGCCGACCCGCGCTATACGGGTGAACTCTACACCGGCCCGCTCGACCCGGGCGGCTTCCTCCTGACCCGGCCCTGGCGCTCGCGCTATCGCACCATCCGCAACGCCACCATCCTCCTCGACCGCGCCGATGAACTCCAGGGCGCCGAACGCGCCGGGGTGGAGGGCTTCGCCAAAGCCATCATCGGGTACCAGCTCCTGCTGAACCTGAACTACCTCGACGACAACGGCATCAAGATCGAGTTCTCGGAAGACGTCGCCACGCCTTTCGTGGGCAAACAGCAGGCGTACGCCGAGATCGAGCGCTACTTCAACGAATCCCTGAGCGCCCTGAGCAATGCCGGGTCGGCCTTCTCATTCGATCTCACTGACGAGGGCTTCGGTGACTTCAACACGCCGGCCACCTTTGCGCAGTTCGTGCGGGGGCTCCAGGCACGGACGGCGCTGTATCAGGAGAAGTGGCAGGCGGCTCTCGACGCGCTCAGTGGCTCTTTCGTCGATGCCAATGCCCCGATGGACCTGGGCGTCTATCACGCCTACAGCACCGGCTCCGGCGACCGCCTCAACCCGGTCTTCGAAGTGCCGACGGCCCCCTCGGTCAAGCTCCGCGCCCACCCGGACGTGAAGACCTTCGCCGAGCCCGGCGACCAGCGCTACCTCTCGAAGGTGCTCGACCGCACCGACGACCCGAGCTTCAACCCGAGCCCGCCGGCGGCCAACGGCCTCGTGAGCCCGCTCGTGATCACCCTCGCCAAAAGTTCGACGGACCGCTTCCCGATCATGAGGAACGAAGAACTGCTGCTGATCCGCGCCGAGGCCAACTTCCGCCTGGGCAACCTGGCCGCCGCCGAGGCCGACGTCAATGCCGTGCGCGCCGCCGCCGGCCTCGCGCCGGTGACGCTCTCGCCCGACACGGCCCTCGATCAGATCCTTCACGAGCGGATGTACTCGCTCCTCGTCGAAGGACACCGGTGGATCGACCTCCGCCGCACGGGACGGCTCGGCACGCTGCCCACCGATCAGGTCGGAACCCCGCCGCAACCCGGCAAAATCTTCGACAAGTGGCCCCGGCCCATCGATGAGATCCCCGAAGGGGGGTGATCGACCCGGCGCGATGGAGCCGCTCGAAAGCAGACGCTTACCGAAAGACGGGCTCTCTCTTCCTCGAGGGAGCCCGTCGCTTTTGGCGAGCGTTCGCA
>Ga0256841_1001160_pt1 | contig 23870 bp, 25 predicted proteins | sample 356308metaG_FD_185971 | JGI IMG/M metagenome (GOLD analysis project Ga0256841, IMG submission 185971) | Hydrothermal vent microbial communities from Mid Atlantic Ridge, Atlantic Ocean - 356-308 | ecosystem: Environmental > Aquatic > Marine > Hydrothermal vents | place: Atlantic Ocean: Mid...
CGAACGGATCAGTTGCTGTTTGAACAGTTGGTAAATCCCCTTGCCCGTGGCCCGGAACAGGCCGGAGAACAGCACGTAGAGGGCGTGGGCGTCGTTTTCCGAGCAGATCTTCCAGTACTTGGGCCAGCTGGCGCGGTTCTCGTACACCCAACCGTGGATCAGGTGCAGGTAGAGGTCGGCGGGTCGTCTGTAAGCGGTGTGGGAGCCCCACAGGAACCAGGACTGGGTTTCGACGGGGTCGAGTTCGGTCAGCTCCCGCCACAGCCCGGGGGTCAGGCGCCAGACCACCAGGTCGGCGACCCAGCCCGTTTCCGGTGCCAGGGTGATCGTCAGCCCTTCGGCGTCCAGCCCGATGTCGGCGACGGGGGCCGGCTTTTCTTCGAGGATGTGGCCGTCGCCATCGAGACGGCGGGCCACCGGCAGCCGCGGCAGCCAGAAGCAGGTGTCCTCGCCCCCCAGCAGCCAGCCACCGGCGGGACAACTGTGGACGGCGGCGACGCCGGGGAAGGTATGGCTACCCGGGGCCTGGAAGCGCAGGAAGCGGCATTCACCTTCCGCCAGCCGGTCGGTCAGGCAGAAGTGTGTCGGTGAGCCTTTCGATTCTCGGCGGGCGATGGGGGAAAGGGGCGGGTTCTGTTTCATCAAGGCAGATACTTGATAGCGGCGATCACCAGTCCGCCGACGGTGAGGGTGGTGGCGAAGGACCAGCGCATGAAGCGATCGAGACGTTCGGTCAGGTGCTCGAACCGCTTGTCCATTTGTTCGAAGCGTTTGTCCACCTGCTCGAAACGTTTGTCGACCTGGGCGAAGCGTTCATCGATTTGCTCGAAGCGCTTCTCGTTGTAGGCGAGCATCTGCTCGAAGCGCTTGTCGATCTGCTCGAAGCGTTTTTCATTATAGGCCAGCATTTGTTCGAAGCGCTTGTCAATCAGTTCGAGGTGTTTGTCGATTTGCTCGAAGCGCTTGTCGATCTGCTCGAAGCGCTTCTCCATGAGGTGGAAGCCCTGCTCCATCAGTTCCCGCTGATGCTTGAGTTCCTCCTCGACCCGCACCATGCGTTCTCGAAGTTCCAGGTCGTAGCGCACCAGGCCGGTGGACAGCTTGGCTTCGATCTCCTCACGGATCAGGTGGCGCAGTCGTTCGAGATCGATATCTTCAGGGACGGTGGGCATGGAATTTTCCGGAATCCAGCATGGGACGATTCACCGAAGTATATCAGACTGGAGGCGTTAGACTTTCCCTGAACGCCGGGGTCGGCCGTAACCGTTCAAGGCCAAGCCTGGAGAAGGGGGAAGTCGTGTAGAAGGAGAGTCATGACAGAAACCTTCAGTGCGACCTGGTAGGTGAAAGTCCTACCCGGCCAAGGCTGGCCACCAGCCGGAACCGAGTCTTGCGCGGTTCAGGAGTGATCCTGACGGCGAAGCGTACACAGGGGGTGTGCAGGCCGCGTGATGGAGCCTCGAAAGTACGGAATGCGGAGCCGACGTTGTTGAACGGACGGAAGGCGGTGTTTGTCAAGATAGTTGTCGCAATTTTCAAGCTGCGATTCTCTCGTTTTCCGGTCCTTCCACCATGGATGGACGGTTGGGGTTCAGCCACACCTCCCCGACCGGTTTCCAGTTGCGCGTGGCGCCATTCCAGCGTTCCGGATGCCGCTGGCGGGCGGCTTCGTACACCGCCTTGCGCCGGGCCAGGATGGCCGTGTCCCGCCCCTCATGCCGCTCGTTCGGCGTGACGAACTTCAGGGCGCTGTGACGATGCGTCCCGTTGTACCAGGAGGCGAATTCATGCACCCATGCCCGCGCCGCCTCCAGGCGCTCGAAGGGCTTGTTGGGCCAGGCCGGGGTGTGCTTCAGGGTCCGGGACAGGCTCCCTGACAGGGGGGAACGACTCCGTTGACGACGATCACCAGTATACCGCGTCCGTATCAGATGACATCGGCAAACCAGCTTTCCGCCCGCTTGAAGAAAAGGTAGCTGATAGGCAGCATCACCGCGGTGGCGACGGCGCCGGGCATCAGGGTGTCCCAGTCCGGCGGCAGGCCTTTGAGCAGGACTCGCTGGAAGGCGTCGATGATGCCGGCCAGGGGGTTGCACAGGTAGAGGGTGTAGAGGCGTTCCGACCACTCTCCTGCGGCCTGTTCCACCAGCAGTTTGCGTTTCACCAGGTCCAGGGGGTAGATGATGGGGGAGGCGTACATCAGCAGCGACAGGGCCACCGGCAGCATCTGGGTCACGTCGCGGTAGTAGACGTTAAGGGCGGCGCCGAAGAAACTGACGGTCAGGGCCACCACCATGGTGTAGAGGATGATCGCCGGCACCCAGACGGCGTGTATCGTGGGAACCATGTGGTACCAGGCCATGAGTCCGGCCAGGATCAGGAAGTTGATGCCCAGTTCCACCGTCTTGGTGACCATGGCGGTGAGGGGGAACACTTCCCTGGGAAAGTAGATCTTGCGGATCAGCGGGGCGTTGGCGGTGACGCTGTTGACCCCTTCGGAGGCCGATTCCTGGAAGAAGATCCAGGGCAGCAAGGCGGCGAAGGTGAGGACGGGGTAGGGGACGTCGCCGCTGTCGATGCCGACGAAGCTGCGGACCAGGGTGAAGATCAGCATCAGCATCACCGGTTTGAGCACCGACCACAGGATGCCCAGATAGGCCTGCTTGTAGCGGACGATGATGTTCTTCCAGGCGAGGGCGGCGATCAGTTCGCGGTAGGTGTAGAGATTTTTGGCGACTCGGAGCATGGTTACCGGTGGATCAGAGTTCGATGGAATGGGTTGCTGGACGGCGATGCTCAGGATTTCCCCTTGCGCTGGGCGATTCTGGCCAGCCGTTTTTTTAGATAACGCTCATAGCGTTTGTTTTTCTGGATCTTGAGGGCGTATTTGAGGGTTTTTTCCGCCTTGTCGTATTCCTTGAGCTTGACGAAGGTGTCGGCCAGCTTGACATAGGCAGGGAGATAACGGCGGTTTTTGCGGATGGCGGCCAGATATTCCTGAACGGCCTTGGAATAGGCGCCGGCCTCTCGGAAAAAATTGCCGTATTCGGTATGGAGGTAGGGCAGCATCGGGTGGTCGTTCAGATTCCTTTGTCTGGCGTTGTCGATCACGTCCTTGATGCCTTTCGCCAGGGAGACCAGGCAGGCACTGCGGTCCCTGCCCTGGTATCGGAGACAGATGTGGTGCTTCACTTTCGAGTTGCACAGGTGGTTGACGCCGGAAAGCCCGGGCCCGACCCAGCGCGGTCCTCCCTTGGGACTGAAACGGTGCTTGCAGAACGGTGGTATCGGCTCCGGGGTGCGCATCTCCTTCCAGTTGCCACGCAGGGCCTCGGGCCAGGGGGGCAGCGCCCGGGCCGAAAGGGGAAGCAGGCAGAGAATCGTCAGCAGGATGCGGAGGCGTTCGGCGGTCATAGCGGTTATCCGGGTTTTCGAACGAAGTATTTCCAGGTGCATTTCTCGTGGGGTCGGGGTTTCTCCGTCCGGTCGGCGAAGAATTCGTCGATGGCTTTGGTGGCCCCCGGCCAGCGCCGGTCGCCGTATTCGTCGAACAGGACGATGCCGCCGGGAGCGACCTTGTCGTACAGGGTTTCCAGGGCCAGTTTGTAGGATTCGTAGAGGTCGCAGTCTAGGTGCAGCAGGGCGATGGTGCCCTGATAGCGGGGCAGAGTGTCCTGGAACCAGCCCTTGACCAGATGGATGCGTTCCCGGATGACGTCTTCCGGGATGCGGCCGTCGCGCAATACTTTCAGCACCACTTCCGGCGGACTGGCCCAGAAGCCCCGGCCGGTGATGGGGGTGGTTTCGTCCTTGTCGGTGGGATCGGGAAAGCCCTCGAAGGAGTCGAAGCCCCAGTAGTCGCGCATTTTTCCCAGATATTCGCTCATTAGGGTGAACAGCAGAGCGCCGTGGCCGATGGAGACGCCACATTCGACGATGTCGCCCTCGATGTCCCGGACGCTTTCCAGTCGGTCGAGAAAGTACAGATAGCGGTCCAGGGCGCCCCGGTACACCCGGGGAAGGAAGGGGGAACGATTGTAGTCGGCCGGAATCGATTCTTCCAAGGGATCGATGCGTTCGATCTTGAACCCGAGGCTGCGGAAGGCGCTTTTTACCGCTTGTTTAAGCATTTACCGTTTCTCCATCTCGTTGACCACGTAGCGGTACTTGCCGGAGCGTTCCGCCGGAATGTGTTCGACCAGGTCGATGTGGATCCGGGCATCGGCTCCCAGGCGTTGCCTCAGACCCCGGCGGATGGCGTCGAGGCGCGTCGGTCGCCACAGTCCGGGTTCGGGGACCACCTTCACCTGGAAGAGATCCGGCGTTTTCTGGACGATCTTGAACTGGCGGACGCCCGGCTCCTCCCGCAGCACGTAGATGAGGGCGAGGGCGTGCATGACGGTGCCGTCGGGGCGGACGATGAAGTCGGTGGTGCGGCCGGCCACTTCCGCCAGAACCTCCAGGCCGCGCCCCCCGCGGCAGGGCTCGTCGCTGCGGCGGGCCTGGTCGCCGGTGCGGTAGCGGATGAAGGGTTGGGCCTCGGAGGCCAGGTTGGTGACCACCACTTCCCCCAGCTCCCCGTCGGCGACCGGGTTTCCCGCGTCATCGAGGAGCTCCACGACGATCCATTCGGAATTGATCAGCAGTTGGCCCTCGGGGGATTCCAGGGCGATGAGACCGGCGTCGCGGGCGCCGTATTCCGAGGCCACCGGGGCGCCGAACACGGTGTGGATGATCTCGCGCTGGTGGGGATAGAGCGGTTCGCCGGTGGCGTACACCACTTTGAGGCGGTCGAGGCGGGGACGCTTTCCCCGTCTTTCCGCGTGTTCGGCCAGCAGCGCCAGGCTGCTGGCGTAGCCGTAGAGGATTTTGGGCTGGAACGCCTCGAGAACGTCGAGGTAGGCGGTCATGCGCGCGGGGGACATCTCGAAGGCGTTGAGGAGCAGTTGGTTGCACAGGCGGTCGCGCAGGGCCTTGATGCGGTCGGTGCGGTTCAGCTCCACCGGCGCACCCCACAGCAGCACTTCCGGGTCGCCCGGTTCCACCCCCCACCAGCGCCGGGCCCGCAGCCGGCAGGCGGCATCGGCGGCCTGGCGTTTGCGGCCGAAGTGGAAGACCAGCGGCTCGCCACTGGAACCGCCGGTGGTGTAGCGGAAGGTCCCGCCGGGCGCCTTGCGCCAGACCATTTCCTCCCCGTGGCGGCGGGCATCTTCGCGGGTCATGGGGGGGATGCGCTGGAAGTCATCCCAGGTCAGCCGCCTCGGATCGATGCCGGCTTCCCGGAGGCGGCGGGCATGCCAAGGGCAGTGGCGTGCGGCGTTCTCCAGCAGGCGGCGCAGCCGCTGCAATTGCAGGTCGCGGAGGGCGTCACGCGCCAGCCACTGGGAACGTTCCAGGGCCTCGGCGTAGGGGAAAGTAGGGCGCCGGAGCAGGGTTTCCTGGAAGCGGAAGACGGTGCGGGCCAGACTAGGGTGCACGGTCCTTCCCCTGAAGGCGGCAGGTGGCGGGGTGCTCGTGCTCAGGTCTTGTTTTTCCCCGGACCATGCCTAATAATAATTCACCGATGCGGGTGTAGTTCAATGGTAGAACCTCAGCTTCCCAAGCTGATGACGGGGGTTCGATTCCCCTCACCCGCTCCAATTTTCTAACCCCCCTCCATCGTGCAGGTTCCGCCGCCGCAGGCGGGCATGCCGCACGATCCGCCGCCACAGGCCGGTTCCGGGTTCTTCAGACTGGCGCTGGAAACCACGTTGCCACCGGTGATCAGTTTTTCCACCGGGGCCTCTTGTGGGGTGTCGCCGGGATCGATCGCCGCCACCCGGCACAATTCGCCCCAGGTGCGCAGGGTCTGGCTCATGGGATGGCGCACTTCGACGACTCTGCCGTTGGCTTTGCAAATGTAGTCATAAGTGGGCATGATGACCTCCTTGCTGCCAAGTATAGTTGAGTGAGGCGAGGGGAAACCGCATGGAGCGTTTCGTTCTGGATACCAGTATTTTTACCAATCCCGATGTCTATTCTCAATTCGGCGAGGAGCCGGAGGTGGCGATGCACGCGTTCCTGAGTCTGGCGCGCCGGACCGGGGCGCGGTTCTACATGCCCAGCTCGGTTTACGACGAGCTCCACCTGATGCGGGAGAAGCAGGGAGTACCGCCGGAATTCGAGGCCGTGGTCCGAATCCGTTCTCCCCGACGTTTCAATATTACCATCCCCGCCGGTATTCTTTACGAATTTATCGAGGAAGTTCGCGGCCGAATCGACCGGGGGCTCCGGATCGCCGAGGAGCACGCCAAGATGATCAAAGGCGGCGCGGAGACCGAGGACGTGGGCCGGGTCATCAACCGGTTGCGGGGACGTTACCGGGAGGCGCTGCGCCAGGGGATCATCGACAGCCGCGAGGACATGGACGTGCTGCTGCTGGCCTACGAGTTGGACGCGGTTCTGCTGTCGGCCGACGAGGGGTTGCGCAAGTGGGCCGACAAGGTGGGAGTGATGATCGTCCGGCCCCAGAACCTGCTCCAGGTGCTGGAAAAACTGGTAGAGTATCGGACGGGTCCGGAATGAGCGGGCCTCAGTCGTAAATCATCCTTCCCGCCAAAAGGTCGCCGAGCATCCCCGTCAAGGCCGGATAGATGCGGTCGAATTCCAGCAGCCAGCGACCGTCTTCCCGCGCCAAGGTGCGCGGCCGGATCTGGACGTGGCGGCTGGCCCGCTTGAGATGGTCCAGCAGCAGTTCGGCGTTCTCCCGTTCCCGGAAGCGGCAACGGAAGGTGGTGTAGACCCGGTGTTCCTGCTGGTACTTGGTCACGGCCTGGTGCAGTCCCCCGAGCAGGACGCCGCCCAGGAGGCGTTCCAGATCCACCGTGAGCCCGAGGCCGTTTTCCTCGATGAAAAGGATCAGTCGCAACAGGCGGTTGGTGAAGTATTCCGGAGGCAGTTCCAGGAGGTTGTCGGCCGCCGCGCGCAGGTCGTCGATGTTGCTGTTGCCGGTGACGTATTTGGCGCGGTGATCGCGGGGGGAGTCCTCCTTGAACACCAGGCCCTCGCGCCAGTCGCGGTGAAGCTCGAGCATGAGGCGGCGGATTCTTTCCACCTCGTCCACCCGGAAATAGCCGTAACAGGGCACGGCGGGCAGGCGGAATCGCTCGATCAGGGCCTGTTTGTCCCGGTAGGGAAGGAAAGCCGCCCGGTTGGTTTCCATGAGATCGAAGACGAACAGGCGCACGTCGCGGTCGATGAAGGGGGGGCTACTCTCCAGATACGGATTGTCCGGACCGGCGACTTCGGCGCACACCACCAGTTCGGGGTGCCGGTCGAACGGGGTCAGCGGCATGAGGTCGGGGAGGCGGTCGGTGGTGAAGGGGCAGACGAAGCCGCCGCGGGTGAGGGCGAGGATGCGGTCGCCGATGCGGACGATGCGGACGTTGAAGCCGTTGATTTTTTCCTCGGCCCAGAAGGGTGCCTGAAAATGGGCCTTCAGGCCGGCCTCCAGGGCCAGAACCCGGCCGATGTGGGGGTAGCCGTACACCACGGTGTCGCCGAAGACGGCCGTGCCCCGGGGAATGTGGTGCCAGTCGTCGAGAAAATGATGGTAATCGATCCCCCGGTAGTGCCGCTGTCTGGCCTTTTTTCTCCGCAGGGCTTCCGCCAGTTCAGCGATGACGGTGTTCGGTGGTGGCGTGGTCATGGGGTATGATGGCCCGTCGATCTGGCGATCATTGTAACCGTGCATAGCGAGGATGACCATGGATTGCCGCAGCGGCTGCGGGGCCTGCTGTATCGCCCCGTCCATCTCCAGTCCCATTCCGGGGATGCCCGGCGGCAAGCCGGCCGGGGTGCGCTGCATTCATCTGGACGGGGATCACCGTTGCCGGCTCTTCGGGCGTCCCGAACGCCCCGAGGTGTGCCGCCGTTTCCAGGCCGAGCCGGAAATCTGCGGCGACAGCCGCGAAGCGGCCCTGCGGAATCTGGCCGCCCTGGAAGCGGTCACCGGAGCGTGAATTTCCGGACGGCACCTTACGAATGGAAGCCGGCGCGGGCCTGGTGAGGTGGCCGGGTGTTCGGGACGTCCCCCTAGCGCTGGCGGAACTCGGTCAGCAGTATACCTTCTGGCGGTGGCCGATCTTCACCACCAGTACCAACAGGCGGTCGTCCTCGATGCGGGCCACGATGCGGTAATTCCCGACACGATAACGCCACAATCCTTCCAATGAACCTTTGAGGGGCTTCCCACTGTGGCGCGGGTCTTCGCCAGGAGCGATCCGTTCCCGCAGGAATTTGACGATCCGGCGCGCCTCCTGCCGGTCCAGTCTGGCCAGTTCCTTTTTTGGCGCTTTCCTCGAACTCAATCCGCCAGACCAAGGTCGCGCTCCACTTCGTCCAGGGTATAGGTCCGGCTCTTCCCTTCCTGCAGGGCCTTCAGGCGTTGTTCGGCGATGGCAATATCTTCCTGGTCTTCCCGGGTCTCTCGCTGGTAGAGAAATTCAACGAAGTCCAAAACCTCGATGGCCTTGTCTTCCGGCAGTTCCTTCACCAATTCTTTGATTCTTTGATTCTTTCGGCGGTCTCTTGGCTGCACATGGTCTTTCTCCTGTCGGTCATGCGGCTTTCTGGGGTTGGGCCTTGGGCTGGGGTACCGGTTCCCCCGACTGCCGGCAGGCTTCGATCCATGCCTCCATAGCGTCGTGAATCTCCCGCAGGGCCTCCTCCTGGGTCTCGCCGAAGGCACAGCAGCCCGGCAGGTCCGGCACCACGGCGATATAGCCCTGGTCCTCATCGCTCCAGAAGATTTCAATCAGGTAACGGTGGGTCATAGGTCGGCTCCGTATTTCTCTATCATCGCGATCAATTGGCGGGCCTGATAGGTGGGGATATACCCGCCACGGTGGGATTGCGGCGAATGGCCACCAGCAGCTTATCCTTGCGGCTCATGCCCGCATCCTGGCGATCGGCACCACGTTGGCCCCGGCCCTCAGCCCTCCAGATAGTCGGCCCAAGCTTGTATCATCTCCCGGCGCTGAAGAAAGCGGGTGGGGGCATGTAGTGAAATCTTATGGGACGTTACGGGAATGAACAAGCATGAAAAAGCCCGCTGGAATGCGGGCTGTGAGACATTATGGAATGTCGTGGGATGGGTGTTTGGTGGAGGCGGGGGGAATCGAACCCCCGTCCGCGGATCCTCCGCCTTCGGTTCTACATGCTTAGCCGTTCTATTGCTTTCACCGCCTGCTACCCGAACGGCAGGGAAGACAGACGGCTAGTCCGGTAAAGGTTTAGCGGTTCGGCGCCGGACACGCCTCCCCGCGAGCCTGTGAGATATGACACCCGGAACCCGGACGCACAGGCACGGCTCCGGCCGGATGGCACCCTACTGGGTTTTAAGCAGCGAGTGCGTAGTTGTCGTCGTTGGCAACTATTTTTTTGCAGATTGTTTTACGAGGCATCTGCACCTCGGCATGCACCTCCGGTTTCGCGATCCGCGTCGAAGCCGGATCGCCCCCTTCAGCTCACTGCCTATGACCACTGCCAAAGACAGAAGTTCAAAAATTGTAACATGAGAGGGCGCCGGGCGTCAGATCGTTTGCCGGGCGCTTTTGTGATCCTTGGTGGAGAGGATCTGCGGCATCGGTCGTCCCACGTGGTACCCCTGAGCATAATGGATGCCGTAGCGTCGTAGAAGTTTCAGTATCTTGGCGTTTTCGACGAATTCGGCGATGGTTTCCTTACCCAGCCGCTGGGCGATTTCCGCGAGCGCCTGGACCAGCACCTGGTCCTCCTGGCTGTACTCGAGCTTTTTGATGAACGAGCCGTCGATCTTGACGTAGTCGACCGGCAGGTGCATCAGGTAGTAGAAGGAGGAAAACCCCACCCCGAAATCGTCCAGGGCGAAACTGCAGCCCAGGGAACGGATTCGCTCCATGAGTTGGCGCGCGGAGGCGAAATTGGATACGGCGATGGTTTCCGTGATCTCGAAGATGATCGATCCTGGTTCAACCTGGGGAGATGCCAACGATTCGTAGATGTAGTTTTGCAGGTCTTCGTCCACCAGCGCTTGGCCGGAGAGATTGATGCTCAGGACCAGCTTTTGCCCTTTCTTCCGCAGCGCCTTGTGAACCGCCAGCGCTTTGTCCACCACCATCTTGTCAATGGCGCGGATCAACCCGACCCTTTCGGCCACCGGGATGAACTGGTCGGGAGGAAGGACGTTGCCGTCGGGATCGAGCATCCTCAGCAGGGTTTCGTAACGGGATATGGTGTTGGTGCGCAGATCCAGTATCGGCTGAAAGTGGAGAACGAAGCGGTCTTCCTCCATGGCGCGCTGGATCTGGTCCTTCCAAAACAGCTCGTGGTGGATGCGTTCGTGGAACTCAGCGTCGGGGGAGTACACGTGGATCCGGCCCCGACCCGCTTCCTTGGCCTGGTACATGGCCAGGTCGGCGTTGGCCAGCAGCTCCTGGATGGAATGACCGTGTTCGGGAAACAGGGCGATTCCGATGCTGACGGTGATCTTGAAGGGATGACCCTTGACCTGATAGTCGATGCTTTTCAGGCTCGAAAAGATTTTTTCGGCCACTTTGACCGCTTCCTCTTCACCGATCCCATAGATGACCAGGGCGAATTCGTCACCGCCGAGCCTGGCCAGAATGTCGGAGCTTCGGGTGACTTCCCGCAACCGCTCGGCGATCTTCTGCAACAGAAGATCCCCCGCCTTGTGGCCGCAGGTGTCGTTGATGTATTTGAACTGATCCAGGTCGAAGTAGAGCAGGGCGACGGATTTCCCCTGTCTCATGGCGATGTCGAGCAGGTTGGCGAATTGATCCTGGAAGCTGCGGCGGTTGCACAAATGGGTCAGGGGATCGTGATTGGCCAGCCAGGCCAGCCGGTTTTCGGCCACCTTGCGGTCGGTGATGTCCAGTCCGATTGAGAGAACGAGGGGAGCCTCCGGATGGTCGTCCGACAGTTTGGTATGAAACCAGGTGATGTAACGGGGCCGACCGTTGCCGGATTCCAGGGGGCAGTCGAACTTGATTTTCCCGGTTTTGCTGGAACGCAGGCGGTCCAGGAGTTCTGCGATGTGATCCTTGTTCTTGCCGTCTTTCAGGAAGGCCCGCTCATAGACGGGCGGTTGGTTTTCGGATTCGATCAGCTTTTTTCCATAGCGGTTTATCGTGATGATTTTGCCGTTCTTGTCCTGGGTCAGAATGATGAGGGGCGCCGTGTCCAGCAATCCCTGGATGAAGCTTCGCTCCCGTTCCAGGGATTGGGTCTGTTTCATCAGCGACCGGGTTCTTTCATCGACTTCTTTCTGGAGGATTTTCAGTTGCATGGCGACCTGCAAGATGGTCTCTTCGAGCAGGGTGATCTCGTCCTTGAATCGCTGTTTCCTCCGCCGTTTGGAGAAGAACTGGTGCACGGTGTCGTATTTTCCTTCCGCAAGCAACGGCAATACCTGGGCGGCCATCTCCAGACGTTTCAACGGGTGGCTGAGAAGCAATACCAGGATGCCGATACCGCTGACCAGGCTGATGAGCGCGTTGGTCAGGTAGTGGATCAGATTCCGGTCGTGCTCCCGTTTCAGGCGGGTTATGTCGTCGACGGAAATGAATATGGGACCGTTTTCCCGCAGGAGCACGGGGGTGACGGCATAAAACTTTTCCCCCGAGGAAACGATGGCGCTGTTCGAGCCCCTTTTCAGAGGGGGTGAAAGCAGGGCGGCGAGGCCTGCTTTTTCGACGATCGGGGTGCTGAACTTCGGATTGGTGACGGCGGCGATTTTGAACGACGGCCCGCTCTTTCCCCTCTCGGGAGGGCTGACGACCGCGATTTGCGCCTTTGTGATGTCATGGAAGTCGATGATGACGTTGGCCAGGGTTTTGCTCAGGAACAACGCCCGGGTGTGGCTGTCCCGGCCGATGACCGGTATGCCGCTGTACTGCAGGCAGGTATCGCTGCAGCTTATGAAGTAGATCGGTTTTTCTTCCGAGAGGACCTGTCCGACGTAGCGAGACGGAAATCCGCTTGCCCGGCCCCATTTTTTGATCAGGCGGCCCTTTTCCGAGTAGTATTGTATGTTTTCGATCTCCCAGGTGATCAGATAGCTCAGCCAGTAAGCGTCAATGGTCTCGATGATTTCGTCGCCGTCCGTAGTGATGTTCTCCGCGATCAGGGGAATGGTTTCCGCGACTTGTTGCAGCAGCGAATGGGACTGATCGAGCAGATGGGACAGCAGGACGCGGTGCCTGAAACGCAGTTGCTCGAGTCGTTGAGAAGACTGCTGATTCAGGGAGTAGATGGCGAAACCGGAGAACGCACCGTGAATCAGCAGCAACACCGATCCGGTGATCAGGGCGATTTTCCATCGCAGGCTGGATCTGATGCTGCCTATCAGTCGCTTGATCGCCATCTGGAGCGCTAAAACCGGAAGGAAATCAGGCCCAGAACCATGTTCCAGCGGCGTTCCGTCTTCAGCGGGTTCCGATTGTCCTTGAAGGGAAGCCAGGCGGTGCCGTCGACGTTGTGGTATTCGATCGCAGCCATCCAGCGGGGCGTGATGTCCCAGCGCAATCCCGCCGTCCAGTCCTTGGCGAAGGCCGAATGTCTCGGCCGGATGGGGATCAGGTCCAGGTCGTCGCCGTCCCGGTCCGAGCGGTCGAGAAAGTAGGCGTCGTAGCGCAGCAGGAGCTGGAGGGAGGGAAGGATCCGGTACTGGCCCTGAACGTACCAGCTTTCCGATGTCAGCGACCGGTTCAGTCCGGGGCCGAAGTGGGAGGCCTTGTTGAATTGTAGCAGATATTCTCCTGTCAGCGAAAATGATTCACCGTTGAACTGGAGGGAGACGATTAGGGGGCGGGTGCGGAAGGTGCCGCTCCTGAACGGTCTTTCCGAGAGCATCACGGCCACTGGATCGTTGGCGGTGGCGTTGTATTCCAACTCGATGTCGCCGTAGCCGAGGGCGAAAATCACTTTTCCGGCGTCGTATTCGTAGCGGATCTGCCCCAGGTACATAGGACGGTTCGGTTCCAGCCCCCCCGGGGGGGTGAAGCCGAAAATGGAGAATTCCAACTCGGCGAAGTCCCGGCGGGGGAGTCCGGCGTTGAAGGTGAAGCTCAATTCGTGCAGCCCGTGATTGTAGCCCAGGAAGAACTGGCCGCCGTCGGAGGACAGATACAGCGACCTGGAACGGTTGAAGTAGATCCCCTGAGGCAGAATGATGGAGGGCCGGGTGAAAGCGACGTCCCGGGTCTCGTTGTACAAACCGTAGGGGTTTTTGATCCGGCCGCCGCGCAGGTGCAGACTGAAACGGCGATCCTCGTAAAGGAGGAAATCCGCCAGAGCATAGTCGAGCTGCACCTTGTTCTCCACGTTGCCGGCATGGCGGTAGATGCCCTGGGCGGCGACGCTCAGCCAGGAGGTGGCCATCAGGCGGCCGTTGACCCCGATTTCGGTGAAATTGAAGCTGCCGTCTTCGCTGTGGCCGAAGAAGTTGTTGTCGGAGGTCCAGGAGAATCCCTGGGACAGGAAGCCGTGGAAGAGGATCTTTTCCCGCCATTTCCATTCGTCCCCGTGCCCGGGTGCCGGGAAGACGGAGGAACAGGCCAGTACCAGAATCCAGCCGATCGCCTTTCCTGCCCGGATGTGCCGAACCTGCGGGTTCCCAGTGCGTCGCCTGTACCTGGATCCCGTGCCGGCATCGGTTGTCGGGGATGATAAACTGATCATTTGTTTCTTATAGCAGTTTTTGGTGGTCCGTGACGGAGATGTTCGAAATTGTGCGACAGGATCGTCAGGCCCGCTGCGGTCGTCTGCGGTTGGCGCGGGGAACGGTGAGGACGCCGGCGTTCATGCCGGTGGGGACCTACGGTACGGTCAAGGCCATGACGCCCGAAGAAGTTGCCGAAATCGGGGCGGAAATGATCCTGGGCAATACGTTTCACTTAATGCTGCGTCCCGGTATCGAGGTTATTCGCGCGCATGGGGGATTGCACCGGTTCATCAACTGGCCGGGACCGATTCTGACGGACTCCGGAGGGTTCCAGGTCTTCAGTCTCGGCAAGCTGAGAAAAGTGACGGAAGAAGGGGTGTACTTTCGTTCTCCGGTGAATGGGGATGCGGTTTTCATGGGCCCTGAGGAGTCCATGTCGGTTCAACGGATCCTGGGTTCGGACGTTGTGATGATTTTCGACGAGTGTACCCCGTATCCGGCGACTTTTGAACAGGCGCAAGCTTCCATGGAGTTGTCGCTGCGCTGGGCGGAACGGAGCAAACGAGCCCATGGCGACAATGCCGCCCTGCTGTTCGGCATCGTTCAGGGGGGGATGTACGAAGCACTGCGCTTGCGCTCCCTGGAAGGGCTGCTGTCCCTGGGCTTCGACGGTTACGCCATCGGCGGGTTGTCGGTGGGGGAGCCCAAGGTGGAGCGTTACCGTATCCTGGATTTCCTGGTACCGCAGATGCCGGAGGACCGCCCCCGTTATCTGATGGGAGTGGGAACCCCGGAGGATATCGTGGAGAGCGTGCGCCGCGGCGTGGATCTGTTCGATTGCGTCCTGCCTACCCGCAACGCCCGCAACGGCCATCTGTTCACCCGCTTCGGCGTGATCAAGATCCGCAACAGTCGCTACCGCCACGACGACCGGCCGCTGGATGAGCAGTGCCGCTGCTATACCTGCCGGCATTACAGCCGGGCCTATCTGCACCATTTGGACCGTTGCCGCGAGATTTTGGGGGCCCGGCTCAACACCATTCATAACCTCCATTACTATCAGGAGCTGATGGAGGGGCTTCGTCAGGCGATCGCCGATCGGCGGCTGGATGCCTACGTCGAAAATTTCTACCGCCAACGCGGCAAACCTACCTTAAATATGGCATAATTTATCGTTTTTGATGCACTGCTGAAACGGGACCCACCATGATGGAATTCTTGATCTCGGACGCCTTCGCCCAGGCCGCTCCCCAGGCCAAGGAACCGGGTTTTGCCGGTTTGTTGCTGCCGCTGGCGATTTTCGCCTTCTTCTACTTCCTGTTCATCTGGCCCCAGCAGCGCCGGGCCAAGGAACACAAGAAGATGGTCGAATCCCTCGGCAAGGGGACCGAGGTGGTGACCAACGGCGGCGTGCTGGGGCGGGTCGTGGATCTGGACGAAAATTTCGTCGTGCTGGAGGTCGCCGATGGCGTGCATATTCAGGTTCAGCGCCACGCCATCGCGTCGGTTCTGCCCAAGGGCACGTTCAAGGCGGTGAAGAAACGGATCGCCAAGGCGGAGAAATCCGCTTAAAGACCCCAGGTTCAAGGGACTGTCATGCAAAACCGTTTTCCACTCTGGAAAAATCTCCTCATCCTCGCCGTCCTGGCGCTGGGAATCCTCTACGCCCTGCCGAACCTGTTCGGCGCCGATCCGGCGGTGCAGATTTCTCCCCAGCGCGGTGCGGTGATCGACGAAGCGCTGGAAGCCCGGGTCCAGGACGTTTTGCGCCAGGCGCGACTGACCCCGCGGGCCGTCGAGCGTCAGGAGAACAAGTTGCTCCTCCGGTTCAGCAGCACCGACGATCAATTGAAGGCCGCCGATCGGCTGCGTGAAGTGCTGGGGGAGGACCATTACGTGGTCGCCCTCAATCTCGCGCCCACGACGCCCTCGTGGCTCGAGGCGCTGGGGGCCGAACCGATGTACTTGGGTCTGGATCTGCGCGGCGGGGTGCATTTCCTGCTCCAGGTGGACATGGACGCCGCCATCGACCAGGCCCTGGAGCGCTACGCCGGCGATATTCGCACCGTGCTTCGGGAGAACCGGATCCGTTATCTGGGGGTGTCCCGGAAGGGAAGGCAGATTTTGGTGAAGTTCAAGACCCTCGAGGATCTGAACCGGGCCGAGGCGGTGCTGGGCAAGGAATTCCGTCAGCTGGTGATCCGGGCGGACGAAGCCGGCCGCCTGTTGCAGATTCGGCTGTCGGAGGCCGAGGAACGGGAAATCCGTCAGTTCGCCCTGAAGCAGAATCTCACCACCCTGCGCAACCGGGTCAACGAGCTGGGGGTGGCCGAGCCCGTCATTCAGCAGCAGGGCGAGGACCGGATCGTGGTCCAGCTTCCCGGGGTTCAGGACACCACCCGGGCCAAGGAGATTCTGGGCGCCACCGCGACCCTGGAGTTCCGCCTGGTGGATACCGAACACGATGTCGAGGCCGCTCTGCAGGGCCATCCGCCCATCGGTTCCAAACTCTACTACGATCGAAAGGGACACCCGGTGTTGCTGAAACGCCGGGTCATCGTCACCGGTGACCAGATCGTCGATGCGTCGTCCGGCTTCGATCAGCAGACCGGTTCCCCGGCGGTGTTCGTCACCCTGGACAGCGTGGGCGCCAAGAAGATGTCCCGGGTGACCCGGGAAAACATCGGCAAACCCATGGCGGTGGTCTTCATCGAAAATCGCCTCGAGACCAAAAAAGTAGACGGCAAGGTCGTCAAGGTGCGCCGCCGGGTGGAGGAGGTGATCAACGTCGCCACCATCCGCGGTCGCTTCGGCAAACGCTTCCAGATCACCGGACTGGACAGCACCGAGGAGGCGCGCAATCTGGCGCTGCTGCTTCGCGCCGGCGCCCTGGCGGCACCGGTGGACATCGTCGAGGAGCGTACCGTCGGCCCCAGCCTGGGCCAGGACAACATCGAGCGCGGCTTCCTGTCGGTGGTGGTCGGTTTCGCCCTGGTCCTGGTCTTCATGGCCTGGTATTACAAGGTGTTCGGGTTGGTCGCCGATGTGGCCCTGTTCTTCAATCTGATCCTGCTGATCGCCCTGCTGTCCCTGCTGCAGGCGACCCTGACCCTGCCGGGCATCGCCGGGATCGTGCTGACCGTGGGGATGGCGGTCGACGCCAACGTCCTGATCTTCGAGCGCATTCGGGAAGAACTGCGCAACGGCAACAGTCCCCAGGCCAGTATCTATGCCGGTTACGAGAAGGCTTTCGCCACGATCTTCGACGCCAACATCACCACCCTGATCGCGGCTCTGGTGTTGTTCAGTTTCGGCACCGGTCCGATCAAGGGGTTCGCGGTGACCCTGTCCATCGGCATCATGACCTCGATGTTCACCGCCATCCTGGTCACCCGCATGATCATCAACTGGATCTATGGGGGCCGCCGTGTCGCGCGGCTGGCCATTTGAAGGAGCGAGGAGACATGGCCAAGCACATCACCCAACGGGCGATCGACTTCATGGGCAAGCGCCGGCTGGCGCTCGCCCTGTCGGCCCTGCTGATCTTGGTGTCCCTAGGATCCCTGATCTTCCAGGGACTGAAACTGGGGCTGGATTTCACCGGCGGTACCCTGGTGGAGGTGGGTTATGAACAGCCGGTGGATCTGGCCCGGGTGCGCCGTCTGTTGGCCGAGAACGGCTTCGAGGAAGCCACCGTCCAGCATTTCGGCAGCGCCCGGGAGATTCTCATCCGCCTGCCGGCGGAGCCGGAATTGAGCAGTGCCGACCTGAGCAACCGCATCATGGCGGTGTTGCAGTCAGACGGCGAAACCCGGCCTCAGCTTCGCCGGGTCGAATTCGTCGGTCCCCAGGTGGGGGAGGAATTGAAGGAAAAAGGCGGCCTGGCGATGTTGTTCGCCCTGTTCGGCATCCTGATCTACGTGGCCTGGCGCTTCGAGTACCGCTTCGCCCTGGGAGCCATCGCCGCCCTGATTCACGACGTCATCGTCACCCTGGGCTTCTTCTCCCTGACCCGGCTGGAGTTCGACCTTACCGTTTTGGCGGCGATCCTGGCGGTGATCGGCTATTCCCTCAACGACACCATCGTGGTCTATGACCGGATCCGGGAAAATTTCCGCCGCATGCGGCGCGGCGGGGCGCTGGAAATCATCAACACCTCCATCAACCAGACTTTGAGCCGCACCCTGATCACCTCCCTGACCACTTTGCTGGTGCTGTTGGCCTTGGCCTTTCTGGGCGGTGAGATCATCCGCAATTTCGCCATCGCCCTGACCCTGGGGGTAGTGGTGGGGACCTATTCCTCCATTTACGTGGCCAGTTCCTTCCTGGTGCTTCTCAAGGTCAAACGGGAGGATCTGCTGTTGCCGGAAAAGCCGGAAACCGACGCCGATCTGCTTTAACGCAGGGCGTCGGTGACGAAAGGTTCGATGGTGCGGCAGATGGTCTGCTGCAGACGCGGGGTGCCGGCGACGATGTTGCCGGTTTCGAAGTAGCGGTCGCCACCCGAAAAATCGCTGACGATACCGCCGGCCTCCTGGATCAGGAGCACGCCGGCGGCCATGTCCCAGACCTGGAGGCCGATCTCCCAGAATCCGTCCAGGCGGCCGCTCGCCACGTAGGCGAGATCGAGGGAGGCCGCACCGGCACGGCGGATGCCGGCGCTGTCCTTGAACAGGGCCCGGAACATGTTGAGGTAGGCGTCCAGGTGCTGCTGCTGCTTGAAAGGGAAGCCGGTGCCCAGCAGGGCCCCCTCCAGTCCGGTCTGGCGCGACACCCGGATCCGCCGGTTGTTGAGGGCGGCGCCGCGCCCGCGGCTGGCCGTGAACATTTCCTGACGCAGCGGGTCGTAGACCACGGCCTGCTCGATGACGCCCCGGTGCTGCAGGGCGATGGAGACGGCGAACTGGGGGAAGCCATGGAGAAAGTTGGTCGTACCGTCGAGGGGGTCGATGATCCAGAGGAAGTCTCCGTCGGCGCCTTTGCCCTGGCGGCCGCCTTCCTCGCCGAGAAACTGGTGATGGGGATAGGCTTTGCGTAGGATCCGGATGATCTCCCGTTCCGCGGTCCGGTCCACCTCGCTGACGAAGTCGTTGCGCCCCTTGGTGTCGATGGTCAGATAGTCGACGCTGTCCAGGGCGCGGACGATGAGATCCCCCGCCCGACGGGCGGCGCGGGTGGCGATGTTCAACATTGGATGCATGGCAGGCTCGGAAAGTGCGGCAAAACCAATAGTATACCGGTTATCTGGTAAAATTCATCCACCCTGCCGCCGATCCTTACCACCTATCCCTTCTGCCGAAGGGGGCTGGGAAGGGTCTGTCAGCGGCCATGGATGGCCGCTCCGGGCCTAAATTTACGGACGAATTTCGGTCCGGCAGACCCTTCCCAGCTCCCGTAAAAGTAAAGTGATCGGTGTTGAGAACGGGTCGGTGGTGAATTCGCCTATCGACGGGGGAGGTTGTTTTTGCCGCAGATACGCATCGTTCTGGTGGAGACCAGTCATCCGGGGAACATCGGGGCCACGGCCCGGGCCATGAAGAACATGGGGTTCTACGAGTTGGCCCTGGTGGCGCCGCGGCAGTTCCCCCATGCCGAGGCCACCGCCCGGGCCGCCGGTGCCGACGACGTCCTGGCCGGCGCCCGCGTGTATGCCAGTCTGGGCGAGGCGGTGGCCGATTGTCACCTGGTCGTCGGCACCAGCGCGCGCCAGCGCTCGATTCAGTGGCCGTTGTGGACGCCCCGGCAGTGTGCCGAAAATGTCTGGCGCCGGCCGGCCAGTCACCGGATCGCCATCGTCTTCGGCCGGGAGCGCTCCGGCTTGAGCAACGAGGAGCTGGATCTGTGCCACTTCGGCTTGCGCATTCCCTGCAATCCGGACTACGCCTCGCTGAACCTGGCCGCGGCGGTGCAGATCGTGGTCTACGAGCTGCACTTGGCCCGGGGACAGGCGGTTCCCGAACCGAAGAGCGCTCTGGCGACCCATGCCGAACTGGAATCCTTCTACCGTCATCTGCAACAGACGCTCCAGGACATCGGCTTTCTCCATTCCCGCAAGCAGCTCCCTTCCATCATGCGGCGGTTGCGCCGTCTGTTCGGCAGGGCCGGGCTGGAGAAGCGGGAGGTGGACATCCTGCGCGGCATCCTCAGTTGCGCCCAGCGGCAGGCCCGCAAGGAGAATTCATGTTGAGTTGTCTGAATCTGTCCCGGATCTGGCATCGGATGCGTGAGGACGTCGCCTGCGTCTTCGAGCGCGATCCGGCTGCGCGTACGGTGCTGGAGATCGTCACCGCCTATCCCGGGGTGCACGCGGTCTGGTTCCATCGTCTCAGCCACTGCCTGTGGCGGCGCGGTTGGTACTGGAGCGCCCGTTTTCTTTCCCACGTCGCCCGTTGGCTGACCGGAATCGAGATTCACCCGGGAGCCCGCATCGGGCGACGCTTTTTCATCGATCACGGCATGGGGGTGGTGATCGGTGAAACCGCGGTGATCGGTGACGACTGCACGCTGTATCACGGTGTCACCCTCGGGGGGACCACCTGGCAGAAGGGCAAGCGCCATCCCACCTTGGGCAACGGCGTGGTGGTGGGCGCCGGCGCCAAGATCCTGGGGCCGATCAAGGTGGGGGACAACGCCCGCATCGGTTCCAATTCCGTGGTGCTCAAGGACGTGCCGCCGGGGGCGACGGTGGTGGGCATTCCCGCCCACGTGGTGAGCAAGGCCAGCGCCGCCCGCAAGGCGGCCATCGCCAAACAATTGCGTTTCGACGCCTACGGCCTGTCTCCGGATATGCCGGATCCGGTGGCCTACGCCATCAATCACATGCTGGAGCACATCCAGGCCCTCGACCGTCAGGTGGAGGAATTGCGCGCCACCCTGGAAAAGGCCGGCATTCCCCCGCCCGAGATCCCGCTGCCGCCGCTGGAGTCTTGCGAGCTGCGTGATGACGTGAAAGACCGGAACGGTTCCTCCAGTTAAATTGACTATTTTACTCGGGATTGTTATGGTTCTATTCCATTATAGAACTTGTGTGAAAGCTGGAGTTTGCCGTGCGACTGACGACCAAGGGCCGCTATGCCGTGACCGCCATGCTCGATCTGGCCTATCACAGTGGCCGGAAACCCGTCACGCTCAACGACATCGCCAGGCGCCAAGACATCTCCCTGTCCTATCTCGAGCAACTGTTCGCCAAGCTCCGACGTGCCGGGATGGTGACCGGGGTGCGGGGGCCCGGCGGCGGCTACCGCCTGAGCCGTCCGGCCAGCCAGATCAACATCGCCGACATCATTACCGCGGTCGACGAAAGCGTCGATTCCACCCGCTGTGGCGGCAAGGGCAATTGTCAGAACAACCAGCCCTGCCTCACCCATGAATTGTGGATGGGATTGAGCCGCCAGATCTACGATTATCTGGCGGGGATCAGTCTGGCGGATCTGCTGGCACGCCACGAGGTGCAGGCGGTGGCGGAGCGTCAGGATCGCGAAAGTTGCAAGGTTACGGGCAGCGGTGATTTATCTTGACCACAACGCCACCACACCCGTCGACGAGCGGGTGGCGGCGGCCATGGAACCCTATTTCGAACGGTTCTTCGGCAATCCTTCCGCCCTGTACCGCTGGGGCAGGGTGGTCCGGGACGCGGTGGAGCAGGCCAGGGCCCAGGTGGCCGCCTTGGTGAACGCCGATCCCGCCCAGGTCGTTTTCACCAGTGGCGGCACCGAGGCGAACAACCTGGCGCTCCAGGGATGGAGCCGTGCCCATCCGGAGCGCGCCCTGGCCGTCAGCGCCGTGGAACATCCTTCGGTGCTGGAGACGGCCAAGGCGCTTCAGCGCCACGGCACGGAGGTGCACTGGTTGGCGGTGGACGAACACGGGGTGGTTCGGCGCGATTCCCTGACCGCCTTCCTGAAGCGTCATCCCGACGGGCTGGTTTCCTGCATGATCGCCAACAATGAAACCGGTGTGTTGCAGCCGGTCCGCCGCTTGGCTGGCCTGGCCCGGGAGTACGGGGCGGTGTTTCATACCGATGCGGTCCAGGCCGCGGGCCGCCTGCCTCTCGACTTCGACGATCTAGAGGTACAGATGATGAGCCTGTCGGCCCACAAGCTGTACGGTCCCAAGGGGGTGGGGGCCCTGGTTCTGGACCGCCGCCTCGTTGTGGAACCGCTGCTCCACGGCGGCGGTCAGGAACAGGGACTGCGGGGCGGCACGGAGAACGTGGCGGGGATCGTCGGCTTCGGCAAGGCGGCGGAACTGGCCCGCGCCGAATGGCGGGAGCGCAGTGCCCGGCTGGCCGAACTCCGTGCCCGGCTGGAGGCCGGATTGCGCCGCCTGCCTGGAGTCACCCTGTTCGCCGCCGGGGCGGAGCGGTTGCCCAACACCGTGCAGTTCGGCATTGAGGGCATCGACGGGGAGATGCTCGTCATGGCCCTGGACCGTTTTCAGATCGCGGTCTCCAGCGGTTCCGCCTGTTCCAGCGGGGGCGGGGAGCCGAGCCACGTGCTGCTGGCGATGGGGATCGACGAAGCGCGGGCCAAGACTGCGGTGCGGATCAGTCTGGGGAAGGACAACACCGAGACGGATGTGGATCGGTTTCTCGCGGCTTTGGAGCGGATCGTCGCGGATTTTGGCATTACTCGGTGACGGAGGGAGAAGATGGCGATTCATTTGAGCGAACGTGCGGCTAAGCGGATCCGGGAGCAACTGGCGCGCCGCGGTCGCGGCATCGGCCTCAGACTGGGCATCCGGGAAGCGGGGTGTTCCGGCTATGCCTACGTGGTGGACTACGCTGATGCGGTCTGCCCCGACGACGTCGTGTTCGAGGACCGGGGCGTCAAGATCGTGGTACACCGCGATCATGTGGCCTTCCTCGACGGGCTCCAGGTGGACTATCGCCAGGAAGGTCTCAACGCCGCCTTCCAGTTCCACAATCCCAAGGCCCGGGCCACCTGTGGCTGCGGGGAAAGCTTCGCGGTGTGAGACCGGGAATTTTTCCCATTGGTCGCCGGACCGTCTCCCGGTATCCTTCCATCCCATTTTGTACGGATGGAGGAGACGGAGATGCTTTTGCGTTTGGGCGTATTGCTGGCCGCAGCGGCGGGCACCGGCGCGCTGGCCGGGGAGACGGTGGAACTGGAACCCCTGGAGGTGGTCGGCGTCACCCCGCTCGGTCTCGGCGGCGTGCCGCTCGACCGCCTGCCGGCCAACGTCCAGGCCGCCGGCGGCAAGGATCTGGAAAGGACCCAGAGCTATTCCATCGCCGACTACCTGCGCACCCAGCTGGGCAGCGTTTCCATCAACGAGGCCCAGAACAATCCCCTGCAGCCCGATGTTCAGTACCGGGGCTTCACCGCCTCGCCGCTGCTGGGTCTGCCCCAGGGGTTGACGGTCTATTTCAACGGGGTGCGTTTCAACGAACCGTTCGGTGACACCGTCAACTGGGATCTGATTCCTCCCGGGGTCATCGAGCGCATGGAGCTGCATCCCGGTTCCGACCCGGTCTACGGCCTCAACACCCTGGGCGGTGCCATCGTCATTCGCAGCAAGACCGGCTTTTCCTTTCCCCGTCATCAGATCAAGGTGTTCGGCGGTTCCTTCGGGCGCCATTCCGAGGAACTGTCCAGCGGCTGGAACAATGGAACGGTGGGGTATTTTCTCCATCTGCGCAACTTTCAGGAAGACGGCTGGCGTGACTATTCCCCCACCCGGGTCAAGCAGGTCTTCGGGGTGCTGAGCTGGCGCGGTGAGGCGGGGGAGCTGAATCTGACCCTGTCGGGCCAGGACAACGACCTGACCGGCAACGGGGCGGTGCCGATCCAGCTGTACCGCGAGGAGCAGCGCGCCATCTTCACCCATCCGGACGATACCCATAACCGTCTGTTTTTCAGCAATCTGGACGGCAATTTCTGGATCAGCGACAAGATCCAGCTGGCGGGCAATGCCTATTACCGCCACAGCGAAGTCGGTACCTTCAACGGGGACGACACCGACTACGCTCCTTGTGAAGAGCCGGAGAACGCGGGATTCATGTGCGAGGAGGATGGTGACGAGGAAACGGTCGCCGAAGACGTTCAGGGTGCCCCGATTCCCGCGAGCGCGGCGGTGGATTCGGCCACCAACAACTTCAGCAAGACCCGGCAACGGGGTTACGGCGTGGCCCTGCAGTCCGCCTTCC
>Ga0256841_1001161_pt1 | contig 23843 bp, 24 predicted proteins | sample 356308metaG_FD_185971 | JGI IMG/M metagenome (GOLD analysis project Ga0256841, IMG submission 185971) | Hydrothermal vent microbial communities from Mid Atlantic Ridge, Atlantic Ocean - 356-308 | ecosystem: Environmental > Aquatic > Marine > Hydrothermal vents | place: Atlantic Ocean: Mid...
CCACCGGGGGCGTCTATAATGTCGGTTCCTCAAGGTCAATTTCCATAAATGAATTGGCAAGAATTATAAAAACAATAATCAACCCGAAACTTCCCATAGTTCATCTTGATCCAAGGCCCGGGGACATCCGTCATTCACTTGCAGATATAACCAGGGCCAGAAAGGATCTAAGTTGGAAACCCCGGTGGAAAATAGAAGACGGATTGAGCGTAACGGTGGAATGGTATCGAAAGCGGGTACTCGAATGAAAAAGTCTGGTAAGAGGTCGCGATAATGGTAGTTACCACCAGAATACAAGGCTTACTCAGTGACTCGGCGTGGGGATTGGAAAATATTCCAACGGTAATTCCAGAGCAAGTCTTAAAAGTTAGAGTAATGTCATGACAACAGGTTACGATGATCGGCTGTTTATTGGGACGAGCGGCTGGAGCTACAAACACTGGAAGGAGAGGTTTTATCCTGCCGGTTTACCACATGGCAAGTGGCTTGAATACTACACTGATCATTTCAATACCGTGGAATTAAACGCTTCGTTCTATCGCCTGCCCAAAAGAACCACGGTTAGAAACTGGCACAAGAGAACTCCTGAGAATTTTAAATTTACCGTCAAGGGAAGTCGCATAATAACCCACTTGAAGAAGCTCAAAAACTGCGAGGAGCAATTAGGTTTATTCTATGAAGTTTTCGAACCCCTGAAGGACAAGCTTGCGCTAGTGCTATATCAACTGCCTCCTTCTCTTCACTTTGCCCCGGAACTTCTGGATGATTTCTTGGAAAGTCTTCCTCGGCATATTGAGCACGTGATAGAATTCAGGCACCAAAGCTGGTTCAACGATGAAACGTACGCTGTGCTGGAGCGAAACAACGCTCATTTTTGTATATCCGACTACCCTGGGAAAGAAGCGCCGAGTGTCTGCGTGGGTGATGTGGCATATTTAAGATTTCACGGCTACAAGAAAAGGTATGGCGGTGAGTATCCCCGGGAGCACCTCAGTGAGGTGGCAAAAAAGATATGTGGCTGGATTAAAGAGAAAAGAAGGGTTTTTGCGTATTTTAATAATGACGCTGAGGGCTTTGCAGTCAAAAATGCTAAGGAGTTAAAACAGCTGTGCAGGAGTATTCTCGAATGAAAGGGCTGCAACCCAGAACTTGCCGAACAGGTGCAGCCCCGAGAGGTGAGGGATTTATCTGGTCATATTGATCAGCGTATTAATCATCTGGTCTGCGGTAGTTATGGTTTTTGCGTTTGCGCTAAAGGCGGCCTGGTAAATGATCATATTTGTTAATTCTCTTCCTATATCCACGTTCGATTGTTCCAGAGTATAGTCGTAGATACTACCCCGGCCGTTGCTCTGCCCGATTCCAACGGTGTAGTCGCCACTTTTCGATGTTCGAATGTAAAGATTGTTTCCATCTCGTTGTAAGCCCTGGGCATTGGGAAATGTGGCAAGTCCTATTTTTGCCAGGATAAAATGGTTTCCATCGGGGAAATAAGCGTGAATGTAACCGGATCTGTCGATGGATATGCTCTGGATTCTTGTAGTCTGGGCAGCCCCGTCAATGTAATAGCCATCATTTATATAGAGCTGAATGTCGTCTATATTAGCATTAGTGGGATCGGCAGGATCAGTGTATGGAAGAGTAATGTTCTGGCTCGTGTGGCACGTGCCTTGAACCCTATTTCCATCAGAATCCACCAGATATCCGTCAGCATCGAAGTGAAATCGACCGTCCCTGGTGAAATACCTGCTGTCATTAGGGCTGTCAACGACAAAGAAACCGGTTCCCGCAATGGCGAGGTCCGTGTTGGATTCGGTGGGCATGAGGGACCCTTGCGAAAATATCTGGCTAACATCCCTTATCATTGATCCCTGTCCCTGCTGTGCTTTTGCAGAAGCTGCATTGTTACCAATAGCATAGGCAACCATGTCTCCAAAGGTTACGCTGCTCGCCTTGAAAGCGGTTGTATTTGCATTTGCAACGTTATCACTTACAACGCTAAGGGCATTGCCGTAACTATTTAAACCACTAACCCCTATATAGAGTGAATTTGCTAATCCCATTTTTATCCTCCTATTATGCTATAAATCTGAATCTGCATCAGAAACACCGCTTCCGTCTCTGATTAGACCTACACTGTTTAGTTCAACAAGCGTAGAGTTGTTTCCAAGAATAAGGTAGGTATGACCATTTTCCATCTTGATTGCATCCACGGTTCCCTTTATTCGGCTGCTTACATCCACAGGCCGTCCGCCACCGTCAACCGCATTGGCGATAATGGTGTATTCTCCGTCCGGCGCAACCTTTCCATCGGCATATTTTCCGTCCCATACCAGATTGAACTGGCCTGCGTCATGGGTGCCAGCGTTAATGACTCGAACAAGTTCCCCTTCAGGGTCAAAAATATCAACAGTTACATCCGCCTTTTTTGCTAGATCTAGTGTAATGAGAGAAGCCGTGCCGTCTTTTACGTCTATGGTATTACCGCCAGCTTCAATTTCCTTTCCTATGAAGTTCGACGCCTGTCCATACGAAAGGTTGGCAATTATTTCTTTGAGTTCTTCTATCTCATCGGCGATATTGTGTAGTTGTTCGACCGTCGAAAATTGCGCCATCTGCTGGGACATTTCGTTAATGTCCAGGGGCTTGGTCGGATCCTGGTATTGGAGTTGAGTCAAAAACAGTTTAAGGAAATCGTCTTTGCCAAGAGTGTTTTTCCCGGCGGCTTGATAACCTTCCGTGGTAACTTCGCTTGGTGCCTTGGTTAACGGTGAAGTGCTTACCATTGTTGTTTCTCCTAGGTTACTATGTGAAATTGTTTGTTAAAAGACCTTTTCGATGTCCTGTTTTTCCTAGAATTCTGGTTATTCCTGTATCCTTGTTGTTCTCTTTGCTCCTTGTTTTCTTTCCACGCAAAATTCCACGCTTCCCCCGTACCGGAGCTGTTGGGTAGCAGGTTTACCTTAAACTCAGTGAGGTTCAAACCCTGTTGTTGTAGCATTTGTCTTAAATGGTGCGTCTTGCTATCGAGTAATTGTTTTACTTCTTCGCTGCCGGCCTGGATAAGTGAATGAACATCTCCCTGAGTTACTCTTATTAGAATTTTTAGTGATCCCAATTCAGGTGGTTGGATGGCAAATGATAGCTGGTCTCTACCCATTGTTATCATGTTTGCCATCCTCGCTGCCAACTGGTCTATAAAAGAGCTATTCATTAATAGTGGAACTTCTTCCGGTGCCATCGCTCCGAAACCGAGTCCGCCGTTCATGAGGGGAGTGAAATTAAACCTTGAAGCTATATCGCCAAGGTTTCCGGGCATCCCTTCCCCGGTATTGTTCTGTACCATGATGCTTTTCATCATCTGTTCTATTTGTGATATCTCATTTTTGTTAATACCTTGGCTGATCCAGTATGCCAGGGAAGAAGTAATATCGGCCACCGGCTGTTCTCCTTGCCACAAGTGATTTGTGCCCATCATGCCTAGAAGTTCTTCACCAGAAAACGGAGTCTTTGAGTTTGTCTTATTCAAAAAATTCAGTTTTGATACCTTTGCCAACAGATTGTTTATAGCGGTCTTGAGTTTGCTATCACTGTCAAGATTGTTTCCCGTTAACTTCAAGCTGGCGATGAAATCCTGGAGTTCAGTATGAAGTTTACCTGTAAGACCTGTTTCTTCCTCTCCACTGCTAACGCTCCCCTGGTACCTAGATATAAGACGATTCATATCTTCGATGAATCCGCCAATCCCGGAGAAATCGCCCTCCTTAAGGGTATTAATCAGCTGTTGTATTTCGGCAGGGGAAAACCCTATTTGGAGCAACAGGTTGGTTAATCTTTCTTCGGCATAGCTTTTGTTTCGGGTTTCCCGGGAGTCTTCTTCATGTTCTTTGTCTTTCCGGGATACTCCTTTATCTTTCGTATTGTTTTTCCGAGTGACATTGCTGTCGTTATTTATTCCAGTTGCACCATCCTCAAAAGAACGATCCCTGGTGTTTCGGAGAGTTTCCAAGTGACCTGGGCTTCCGCTAGATATGTAATCCTCTTTTTGCCACAGAGCAGAAATAGTCTTGGTGTTTTTACACGCGAGCCATAACTCTTTCTCGAAAACCAGCGAACTGTTATTGCCAAAACCACCTTCTGGAAGTATATTTAATCCCCGGTTGCCGTTACTGGTAAATTTAATTGAAAAATTATTCATAGTTGCTATGGCCATGATAATTCCCTAACTTTTACAGTCGTTTTATTTAGATTTTGCGATGACGAATTTGAGCAAGACGTATACCAATTTAACAAAATGTATAATTGCCACGGTCTTGACTGAAACTTCGCTGTCGGGATTTTTCTTTTGTCACCGCGAGAATACTAGGTGTTTTTTGAATTCAGATGCTAATCACGGCTCCGTGGAAAAAATATTGTGAATCTAGTTTACGCTTGCTTTGCGATCTTGTTTTGCAGAGGAAGCCAGGCACATTTTTCCCGGATGCTGTAATTTTTTCCTAAAAGGAGAAGTTCAAAGTGCTTACCGGTGCCATGTTGGCTAAGTTGAGAAAGGCTTTAAACCCCAAGAGTGTGGCTATCGTTGGTGCGTCGGTAGACCAGGTATCCGTTGGTTTTGGGCCGGTTTATAACTTGTTAACCAGTTCTTACAGGGGAAAGATTTATCCTATAAATCCGAAATACGATAAGGTCCTTGGTTTAAAATGTTATCCGGATTTGAGATCCGTGGGGATATCTCCCGATGTTGTGATAATACTTCTCAACCAGTTTGCTGCCGTGGATATTCTGGAAGAAGCCGGAAAGATCGGTGCTTCTGCTGCCGTTATCGTGGCAGGTGGTTTTAAGGAAGTGGATGACAGTGGGCGAGCTCTTGAGCAAAGGCTTAGGAAAATTTCCGAAAACTATGAAATGCCAGTCATCGGGCCCAATACCCTTGGTTTTTCTTCCTTCCATATCGGTTTTCATAGCATTTTCTGGCATTTTGATACGTTTCCGGGTAATGTCGCCGTAATATCTCAAAGTGGGGGTGTGGGGCTGACCATAGCATGTTCTTTGCGTACACTCTCTAGCGGGTTGAGCCACTTCATAGGTGTTGGAAACGGTGCCGTTGCGGGTTTCACCGATTACATGTTAGCCTTGGACGAGGATCCGAACGTGAAGGTTTTCAGCCTTTTCATAGAAGGTTTGACGGACGCGCGGGAATTTTACGAGGTGGCACGTAATATCAGCCGAAAAAAGGCCGTGGTTGTGTACAAGGCAGGAAAGAACGAAGAAGTTTCAAAGGCTACCATGACGCATACAGGGAGCTTGACGGGCGAGTACGAACTTTACAGGGCAATGTTCAAGCAAGCCGGCATTGTCGAAGTGGATAGTGCGTGGCATGCTGCCGTGGTTTCTAGGGCCTTGGGCATGCTTGATTTGCCGCAAGGTAATCGCATGTGTGCGATGACATTTACCGCTGGTCCCTCCATTGTGGCCATGGATCGCCTACTTGATGCCGGTTGGATTTTTCCGGATATTTCTGATGAAGCGAAGAAGAAAATTAGGTCGGTTATTGGTGAAAAGACTCCTGTTGAGCTTCAAAACCCTATCGACCTGACTGGTCCAGGCTTTTTGCCCCAGAACTATAGCGGGGTTTTAGACGTATTGTCTAATGAGCCCTTCGATGCCTTTTTTCTCGTATGGAGTTTTCATGCGCTGATAAGAATACCCATTCCGGAGTTGGAAGGGTTCGTAAAATGTACCGGGAAACCCGTTGTTCTGGTGATACTGGCCAACTATGATGAGGCGCAACCGTACCTCGAGGAATTGTCCAGGAGAGGAATATGCTGTTATCTCACACCGGAAGATGGCGCGGAAGCCCTCAATGCCCTTTTAGCGAGGTACAAAATTATGAACCGAGATGGTCTTGGCCAGAATTCTACACCAAGGCGACTTATGGGGTGAAGTATGATTATTCCGGAGCATGAAGCCAAAATTTTGTTGAGCGATTGGGGAATTGATGTGGTTCCAACGGAGAGAGTTGATTCTATCATGAACCTTAAGGCTAATGCGGATTATTTCGGTTTCCCGGTAGTGCTAAAGCTCTCTTCGTCCAGGCATTCTCACAAGACAGAAATCGGAGGAGTTGTTCTTGGGCTGGATAGCTACGAAGAACTCGAAAAGGCCTATGTGAAGTTAGATAATTTAAAAAGAGATATCGATCCAAGTGCTTCAATAATAATTGAACCTATGATTGAGCCTGGCGTTGAATTTTTTCTTGGTATACAGCGACATGAGAATTTTGGCCTCGTTTTGAGCTTCGGGCTGGGAGGAATTTTCTTGGAGTTGGTAAGAGATATTAGTTTTCGGCTATTGCCTGCATCCTGGTTAGATCTTGCTGAAATGGTTGAAGAATTAAGAAGCTGGCCAAAATTAAAGGAGGGTTTTAGAAATTTACCTCCTGTTGATATGGACGAGCTTTTAACTTTCCTCGATAAAATTGGTGATTTTGCCACGAAGCAGAAAGGGTTGGAGGAGATGGACTTGAATCCCGTTTCTTATGTAGACGGAAAATTTGTGGTGGTTGATGCGCGAATTGTAAAAAAGGAATAGGTTGGAAGGGCCGTTAAAGGCCCCGTTAATCCATACTAAAATGTATTTTCGTGGGTAAATTCCTCTATTTCTCTCCTCTTAGGTGGTTTTGATTCAGCAGCAGGGTACCCAAGGGGTATCAAGGTGACTATTTCGTATCCTTCGGGAACTTTCAGGATTTCTGCAACCTTGTCGTGATCAAAGAGTCCTACTATGACCGTTCCGAGCCCAAGGGAATAGGCCATAAGACAGAGATTTTGAGTAGCGATCCCCAGGTCGTACATGAACCAATCACCAAACTTGGTGGTAACTTCACCCTTGTAATATCCCGACGATTTTAGTTTTGCACACATGGCTATTACGATTGGCGCCTCAGTGATACTCTTCTTCGCAGGGTTGCCTTTACCCATTGTTTCTTGAAGAGCTTTCTTTATTTCCGGGTCTTTTACGAGCACAAGTTCCCAGCACTGCGTATTTGCCCAGGAAGGTGACCACTGGACAGCTTCCAGTATTTTTTTCAAAACGTCCTCGGGAACTTCTTTGTCCTTGTATCTCCTAATGCTTCTACGGCCTTTGATAATTTCCAGCAAATCCATCTCGCGTCCTCCTCTTGGTGTTTGGGGTTGAAAATAATGGTAAGATATTGGATAATCTCACCAAAACACGGAGAGAGTAGTATAGGAAAAAGAGTTCACGTAAGTCAAGTTCATAACTCGGTTTCGTTTTACCGGAATACAATAAATGGTCAAAATAGGAGCAGAAGTTCTTATCGACAACAAACCCGGCTGGTTCCGTAGTGCAAGGATTGCTTTACTTACGAACCAGGCATCAGTTCTGAGGAATTTTACCCACGTAAAGGAATTGCTTCTCAAAGAAGGTGCCCGCATTGATTTTATTCTGACCCCTCAGCACGGTTTCTGGGGAGATAAGCAAGCCAACATGGACGAATCTCCCGATGAAGTTGACACAAAGACCGGGATTCCAATTATAAGCCTCTATAGTGAAAAACGCGAGCCTCCCGACGAACTTATGAAAAAAATTGACGTTCTGATAGTGGATCTCCAGGATGTTGGAACGCGGGTATACACATTTGTTTCAACAGTGGCATTTTGCATGAAAGTGGCAGCAAGGACTTCCACCACGGTCGTGGTGCTCGACAGGCCCAATCCCCTGGGTGGAGAAAGAGTTGAAGGAAACGTGCTTAAACCTGAATTTAAATCTTTTGTAGGGTTATTTCCCGTACCGATGAGACATGGGCTGACAATCGGAGAAATGGCACTCCTTGCCAGGGAGCACTTCGGTCTTGGTTGTGACCTCGAAGTTATTCCATTGGAAGGATGGAAAAGGAAGTTCCTGTTTCCTGATTGTGAACTTCCATGGGTTTTACCATCACCCAATATGCCTTCCTTTGACACGGTCTTGGTGTATCCGGGGCAAGTGATATGGGAAGGTACAAACATTTCTGAGGGAAGGGGGACAACGCGTCCCTTTGAATTCATCGGAGCCCCTTATGTTAATACCAGTGAGCTTCTTGACGTAATAAAAGGGATAAATTTACCCGGTGTAATTTTCCGAGAAACTGCTTTCAGGCCCACCTTTGACAAGTGGGCTGGGCAGTTATGTAGAGGTTTTCAACTCCATGTTACCGATACGAATAAGTTTAAGCCCTACTACACATCAATTTCTTTACTTTGGGCAGTGTTGAAGCTATATAATGATCAATTTGAATGGCTGCCTCCTCCGTACGAGTATGAGTACTCCAAGCTCCCCATAGATATTATTCTGGGAGACGATACCGTTAGAATGGCGCTGGAGACAGGAAGACATCCGGAAGAAATCGAAGGCGAATGGAAACCAGAGGTTGAAAAATATTTGAACTTGAGAGAAGATATCTTGATTTATTGTTAAGTAAACGGACGGTGGTAAAGAATGGCGGATCAATCACACGAAATTAGAATCTACGACAGAATGGCTGGTTGTGCTTGCAGACCCGGAGAACAACGGGGAATGATGGCCTTGCGTGCTGTGCTCTATGGTATCAGGAAAGAATTCGGAGACAGCGTGTCTATTTCTTACTATACTCTCGATCGGAATAGGGATGAGTTCGACAACAATGATGAAATTAAGTCTTTGATCGATGAAAGGGGATTGGAAGTTCTCCCTGTGACCATGGTAAATGGAAAGGTGTGCAAGACGGGAGAAAATCCAACCTTGAACGAGTTACGCAAACTCCTGAATTCTTAATTTGCCTACTTCTTCGTCAGTACGAACACTTGTTTTACGGCAGATGCTCCGATCACCTCTTTGGCGTTGAGCAATTGTTGGGGGTTGGCGTCTAGCTCCTGCCAGGATTCCAGTAGAATGTAGTTGCCATCCATCGTTACAATGATCGGCGTGGTGGTTTTTGATGGTCTTTTGCCGGAAAACACCACGTTCTTGGAAGCGCTGGGTCGTACCAGTTTCCTTTCGATGGTGTAAGACTCTTCCTCGTGATAGAGGATAGAAGTGGTAAAATCTTCTGGTGAAAAGGGTCTTAGTTCACCGTTGTCTAGAAGGAAAATCCTTCCCGTGTCAGAAGATTTTTCTTCCTTTTCTTCTGGTTTACCCTTATCCTGTGCCCCAAAGTCCAAAACTGAGACGGTCTCTTTTTTTGTACTTTTGCGCTTCATGACGTAACACTCCTTAAATTTGCCGGATTCTAATAACTCCTCTATTATTTTACCTGATTTGGCCTCTACTTCCTTCTCAGGATAGCAGGTCTTGCCACAAAAAAAACACCGGTAAATTGGTAGCCGCGATTCTTCTTTTTTGCACCAAACATATTGGGACATACGCTGCTTTGCATCCGTGTGGATTAATTCAATCTAAAATACTTAAAGGATATGATATTTTCAACGGAAATATGAGGTCTTCTAACATTTGTTGATTTTTTGTTTCCCTAATCCGCCTCGCGAAATGTCCTCAAAGAAAGTGCTAATGCCCCGCACAAGGCAGCCCCAAATCCAATCCCGGCGAAGATATAGTTTATAGCCACGTGATCTGCTATTATCCCTGTAATTGATACTGAAAGTGCCGTGCATCCCACCACTGCCATGCTGTTTAAGCTAAATATTCTTCCCTGCAGGTTCTGCGGGACGTAATGCTGTATGAGGGTGGCACGGCCTGCAGTTATCATGGGTATGAATATCGCATGAAATAGGATAGTAATAATAGCTCCTACGGTAGTCGTTATCCATAAGAGGGGGATAAAGGTAAGACCGTCAAGGATCATTCCCCAGGCAATCATTTTTCCCTTGGTTATTCTATTTTCGAGGAAGTGTACCAAGGGTATTCCCAGCACCATTCCGCTGGCATAGCAAGCTTCAATGAGTGCATACACCGAGGCGCTCTTTCCCAGGATGGTTTTGACAAAAATTGGAGTACCAATCATTGCTGCTCCCATTAGGATGAGGTTATCGAGAGCAGTAATTATGAGCAAAAGGAGGATAACATTGTTTTTTACGGCGTGGTTTACCCCTTCTAGTATCAATGACCAGGCCTTTGAAAACCCACTTTCCCCCGAGTGGGGTGTTTCTACAGGGACGTGTGAGTTTGCCGAGCTTATTTTGAGTGAATAAATGAAAACAAGGGATACAAGAAAGCTAATTGAATCGGCAAAAAAGAGATTAACTACGCCCAGGGTTTTTAGCAAAAAGCTCGCCAGAAGTGGCCCCAGCAAAACAGCCAGTTGCCAGGACGTTTGTATGAGCGCATTTGCCCTGGTCAGTTCATTTTTTGGAACTATTTGGGGTATAATGGCGTCGCGGGCTGGATTGAAAAAGGCTGAGCACGTGGCGATCAGAAACGTTATGAGTCCTAGGATCAGGCTGTTCAGCCTTCCCAAATAGTAAAGTATCGGAAGAATTAGTACGAGCAGCGCACGCACGAAATCACTGCTCATCATTAGTCTTTTCCTATCAATGCGGTCGGCAAGTACTCCTGCCCACAACCCGAAGAGCAGTGTCGGCAAGAAGCTGCTCATCGTAACCAGCCCTGTGACAGTGGCTGAACCTGTCATTTCAAGGAGTAACCATATAAGAGCGATCTGGTATAGGGAATCACCCGCCTGGCTTACAACCTGTCCAAACCACAGGAGGCCTATGTTTCTATTTACAAAAAACGAAAGTCTCATGGTTTCAATTACGTAATAATCCGGCAAATACAGGTACTTGCAACATTAATGCAGGGTGAGTTACGCAAAATAGGGGTGCGGTACGTATCTAGTACTTACCCAAATATACCTTGCCGAGGTCTTCGCACGTTAATGGAATTCCATCGTCCTTATAACATTCCCCAGAGGTTATCTCGCCTATCAAGAGAGCGTGATCACCAGGTGTGAGTTTATCCTTCAGTTTACACTCTACGTACGCAAGTGTGTTGGTGAGTACCGGGACACCAGAGTCAAGAATCTGGTACGAGAGTCCCGAGAAGCGTTCTTCCAGTTCTGGAGTCTTGAATTGCCCCAGTATTTCTGCCTGGGTATTTTCCAGTACCTGTAAAGAAAAAAACTTTGCCTTTTCGATGTATGGCAGGACCCTTCTTGTCTTCTTCACTGATGCAAGGACAAGGGGAGGATCGTAGGAGACCTGGGTCACCCATGATATTATCATCCCGTAATTTACTTTTTCGTATCGGCACGTTAACAGATATATCCCGTAGCTAAACTTGCTCAGTACTTTTTCTATTTCTCTCTCCATCACTTCTCCCCGTAATAATATGTTAGCAAAGCGAATATCCTTTTTTTTTAGCGAATAATATGTCCTATTCTGTCCCATCTGGGAGCAAATTTCTCACTATCCCAGGACCAGTAAATGATGAAGGCTTTTCCTCTCAGGTCACTGTAGTCCACGAATTTCCACCAGCGGCTATCATAGCTTTCATCCCTGTTGTCTCCCATTACAAAGAGAGAATGAGGCGGTACGGTTATGGGGCCAAAATTGTCTCTTGGGCCAAGAGTGGCAGGAAGTATTTGGGGGCTGGTGTGTTGAACATACGGTTCTTTAAGTTTATGTCCATTTACGTAAACTTCCTTGTTTACAATTTTGACCTTGTCCCCGGGAACTCCAATCACCCTTTTGATAAAATCTTTTTTTGGATCCATCGGAAATTTAAATACTATTACGTCCCCGCGCCTGGGGTGGGATATCGGTATGAGAACCTTGTTTGTGAAGGGCATCCTGATTCCGTAGATAAATTTGTTGACGAGTATGTGATCTCCAATAAGAAGGGTTGGTTTCATTGATCCGGAGGGAATTTTGTATGCCTGGACTACGAAGGCTCTTATGAAAAGAGCCAGGAGTACGGCAATGAATATCGCTTCGGCGTATTCTCGAATTATTCCCTTGGTTCTTGGTTTTGCATCGGAAAGAGTAATTTCCTGATCCACAGCTTTTCGCACTTTCTCCTCCTTAACAAGCTATATGAGGTTCCAACGTTTCAAAAGTTCTTGTGATGAGAGCTTTCAATACAGACCTTGCGTCCCTCAGCTCGAATCATCCTTGTCAATAATTTTACCCAACTTTTCCCGGTAAGGTTCCAAGGTCGGGGGTTCTACGAGTTTTACCCTGACTCCAATCCCCAAAATATCCTGGAGTTCTTTTTTTATGGTTTCCGATATCATTTCAAGACTTTTAATTTTATCCGAAAAAAGACTATCATCAACAGAAATCCACAATTCTATCATTTCGAGATACTTATCCCTGGAAACAAAAACCACGTAAGCAGGGTTGGAACCGTTTAATTTCTTTCTTATAGTGCTGGCAATCTGAACGGGATGTACCTTCACACCGCGGATTACTATTACTTCGTCGGTGCGCTCCGGTAGAAACTCCAGGCGTCTTAAGCTTAGTCCGCATGGGCATGAGTCGTTCAAAATCCTGGCCCTATCACCCGTTCTGAATCTTATGATGGGGAACGCCTTTGTGGTGATGGTAGTAATGACGAGTTCTCCAAACTCGCCTTGCGGTAATGGTTCCCCTGTTTCCGGATCTACTATTTCGAAGAGAAAATGATCCTCGGATGCGTGGAAGCCACACCTTTCCCTGCACTCAAATGCGATTCCGGGTCCGGGGACTTCACTCAAGCCATACGCTCCCCATACCTTTACTCCAAGTCCTTTCTCGATACGCATCCTCGTATCTTCGTCAAATTGTTCACCCAAGAGGAGGCATTTTTTCAGGGCGAGGTCTTCGGCATCAAATTCAAGAAAGCTAAGGGTATATATCAGATGAAGGGCAAGAGAAGGCGTGGTAACAAGAACTGACGTCCTGTAATCTCTCATTACTAGCAATTGTTTTTCAGAGGGAAGGTGGCTCATGGGTATGATAGACGCTTCTATCAGTTCCGTTCCATCCTTGAAATCTCTTCCCCAGTTTGCAAGACCGTAGTCGAAAACCACCTGGATGATGTCGTTAGGGCTTACCTCGGAAGCCAACAAACAGCGACCAACAATTTCTTTCCAGTTTGCAAGGTCGCGGTTCGTGTATCCGACGACGGCGGGATTTTCGCCAGAGCCCACGGACGTATGAATCCGCAATATGTCTCTAAGGGGAACTGCAAACATCCCGTATGGATAATTATCGCTTAGGTCTTTCCTGGTGGTAAACGGTAGGTAACGGATATCTTCCAGTGAAGCAAAATCGCCAGGGTCAAGCTGAAATTCCTTGAATCTGTCATGATAAAAAGGAACATTTTGGTAAACCCGGTTTAAGGTACTCTGAAAACGCTCGAGTTTCAACTGTTCGAGCTCTTTCCAGCTGATTTTTCTTATTTTTTCTAAAGGTTGATCATTCATTTTGAAGAAACCTTCCGTTGTCCTTTGATCACTCGTAAAATTTTTCGTAGTCCTTGCCAAGATATGACCTTCTGACATCGTTGTCCACTAAAAGATCTTCCGAGTCCCCTTCGAGCATGATTCTACCCGTTTCGATGACGTACCCACGGTCAGCTACCTTTAAAGCTGCCCGGGCATTCTGTTCAACGAGTAGAATGGTAAGACCGTTTCGTCTTAAGTTTTCAATGGTTTTGAGTATTGTTGTAACCACCTTGGGGGCCAGGCCCATAGATGGCTCGTCAAGGAGCAACAGTCTTGGCCTTGCCATAAGTGCTCGTCCTATGGCAAGCATTTGTTGCTCGCCACCGGAAAGAGTCCCTGAAACCTGATCCTCTCTCTCTCTGAGTATCGGGAAAAGCTGGTAAATTCGATCAAAATCTTCCGCTATTTCTTTCTTTTCTCTTTTCTTGAACCTCACGTAGGCTCCCAGTTCCAGGTTTTCTTTTACCGTCATGGGCTGGAAGATCTGCCTACCTTCAGGAACTTGTGATATTCCCAAGTTCACAATTTCTTCTGGTTTCAGGCCGTTGAGCTTTTTGTTTTTGAAAAAAATATCTCCCCTGGAAACCGGGATCAAACCGGAAATGGCGTTCAACAAAGTACTCTTACCTGCCCCGTTTGCCCCGATTAGAGCCACCACCTCGTTTTCCCTTACGGAAAGCGACACATTGGAGAGTGCCCTAATTTTCTTGTAATATGTATGAATACTTTTAATCCGAAGCATCTATGTCTTCACCAAGATATGCCGCAATAACTACGGGATCATTCTGTATTTGCCGTGGTGAGCCGCTGGCAATTTTCCTTCCATAATCCATGACAATTATGTTATCAGATATATCCATGGTTAAGCTCATGTCGTGTTCCACAAGAAGAATGGTCAGTCCATCGCTCCGTAGCTTTTCGATGAGTTCCCCGAGTTGATCCGTTTCTCTTGGGTTTAATCCAGATGCCGGCTCATCTAGCAAAAGGAGCCTGGGATCGGTGGCAAGGGCTCTTCCGATTTCGAGCAATCTCTGCCAGCCAAAGGGAAGCTCTCCACTGGGTTCATCGGCGTACTTCTCGAGACCCACGAATTCAAGTATCTCAAGAGCCTTTTCACGCACCTTTTTTTCTGTATCCTGAACACTTTTTAGCCTAAGGGAAGCCTTAATAATACCTAGCTTGTTACGCACGTAGCAGCCTAGCATTACGTTTTCAAGGACGGTGAGAGACGGAAACAGTTCCAGATTTTGAAAGGTCCTGGCTATGCCAAGCTCGGCTATGTCGTTTGGGGGCATCTTGTTAATCGTGGTGCCCAGAAACGTGATCTCCCCGGCATCAGGAGCGTAAAACCCGGTTATCATGTTAAAAATAGTTGTTTTCCCGGCTCCATTTGGGCCGATAATTGCCTGGATATTACGGGAATAAACCTCGAAGCTCAAACCTTTTACGGCTTGGATTCCTCCGAAACTCTTACTGACGTCTTTTAATTTTAAGATTGCCTTATTTTCCAAGTTATTGATTCCCCAGGTAAGCTGAAATTACTTCCGGATTATTCCTGATCTCCAGGGGTTTCCCCTCGGCAATTTTTTGGCCATGTTGTAAAACAATTATCCAGTCGGCCAGGCTCATGACAAGGTTCATGTCATGTTCTACAAGAAGTATAGTAATCCTGAAACGGCTGAGGTTTCTAATAGTTTCTCCCAGTTCTTCTGTTTCTTTCATGTTAAGCCCGGCAACGGGTTCGTCCAGGAGAAGGAGCTTCGGGCTGCTTCCGAGGGCTCTGGCAATCTCCAGTTTTCGCTGTAATATGAGGGGTATGTTGGAAACTGGTTCGTAAGCAACATCTGCAAGAGAAAAGAGTTCCAGTAATCCAAGTGCCTTCGTCTTAAGCTCTTTTTCCTCTTTTCTTTCCCATGGCCAGTGAAACATACCCGCAAGCCATCCTGAATTGGCGCTAGTGTGCATACCGGTTAACACGTTTTCTAGCACAGTCATATTCTGAAAAACCCTGCCAGATTGGAACGTTCTGCAAATTCCCCTTTTCGTAATTTCCCATGTTTTTAAACCGGTAATGTCAGAATCTTCAAGGAAAATCCTGCCGGAGTCGGGGGCTTCCATACCGGAAATTACGTTTAAAAGAGTGGTTTTACCTGCGCCGTTTGGACCGATCAGCGCTGATATCCGACCCTCAGAAAGAGAAAAAGTTATGCAATCAAGAGCCTTTAAGCCACCGAAGCTTTTATCTAGCTCCATTGCTTGAAGTATTATTCTACTGTTATTTGTATCTTTATTCATGAACCTGCCCTTGCCGTTTTTGCCAGAGCTTCTTAATTCCAGGAAGAAGGCCTTCCGGAAAAAACACAAGCACGGCCATGAGAACTGCACCATAAACCAAGACGTTGTATTCTTTCACTATTTCAAGTATTTCCGGAAGCATTGTAAGAATAGCAGCTCCTGCCAGGCCGCTCCACAGGCTGCCAATACCTCCTACAACCACCATTGTTACCACTTCAATGGAGTAAAAAAAATCAAAGGTTTTCGGGCTTATAAAAGTAACATAGTGAGCGTACAGCGATCCTGCCACGGCGGCATACAAGGCGCTCACAACAAAAATCCCCACCTTGTACCTTTCAACGGGAATTCCGAGTGCCGAGGCACTTATGGGGTCCTCACCGATGGCCCTGAGCGCTCTGCCGACTCTTGAGTCTATCAAGTTCAGCGAAAGACAGAAAAGGACACCCAGTACTGCCCAGACAAGGTAGTAAAATTTCCTGTCAGAATCGATGCTTATGGAAAACGCCTTCAGGTACGGTATCCCGGCAAGTCCCGATGGTCCCCCCGTCATGGCATCCCATTGCACAAGTATGATACTGACTATTATGTTAAAACCCAGGGTAGCCATTACTAGGTAGTGTCCCTCAAGTTTTAAAGTAGGAATACCCACCAGGAGTCCTACTATTGCGGTGGTTAAAACAGCCACAGGGATCGAGAGGAATATAGGCCAACCATATGATGCAGTGAGGATCCCGGAGATATAGGCCCCCAATCCGTAAAAGGCTGCATGACCTAAAGAAATTTGCCCGGCAAAACCGATTAAAAGATTTAAGCCCAATACCACTATTGCGTTCAATGCTATAATGTTGAGGATAAGGAAGTAGTAGTCACTTGGCAATATTTGAGGGATCAGAAGAACGGCTACCGTAAAAAGTATTAGTTGTTTCCATTTGCTGCTTGACAGTAACTTGATCATCTAGACTTTTCTTATCTCTCCCTTTCCAAGCAGACCACTTGGTTTCCAGAACAGTACGAGAAGTAAAACTAGAAATGCTATGGCGTCCTTGTATTCTGATGAAATAAAACCTGCCCCGAGGGATTCTAGGATCCCAAGAAGAATGCCACCTAGTATGGCTCCTATAAAATTACCATAACCGCCGAGGACTGCCCCGGAGAAACCTTTCAGCCCTAGCATCACTCCAGAGTCGTAACTAGTGGCAGTTATAGGGGTTATAATTATACCTGCGGTTGCCCCTAGGGCGGCTGCAAGAACAAACGAAAGAAGCACAATCCTATCGACGTTTATACCTGTCAGTGCGGCTCCAAGCCTGTTGTCTGCAACAGCTCGCATCGCCTTTCCTGTATCTGTTTTTAGGAAAAAGATATGGAGACATGCCAGAACCAGGAAAGAGATTCCAAGGATCCAGAGGGTCTGAGGCATTATGGCTGCGTTTAATATCAGGATTGGAGATTCTCCGCTAAACGGAGGCAAAGTTCTTGCCATCTTTCCCCAGATCATGGGGCTGAAACCACGAATGAATATGGATGCCCCTATGGTTATCATTACGAGGATGAGGATATCTTTGGATTTCGAATGTCTTATGGGACCGTACTCGAGCAGAGCACCTACGCCCATTACAAAAAAAATGGTTAAAGGAAAGGCAATGATCAGGGGTACGTGGAAACTCTGGTTTAAACTTATGATTGTTAACCCCCCAAGCATAACGAATTCTCCCTGGGCGAAATTTACAATTCCCGTTGCATTGTGGATTATGCAGAAGCCCAGCGCAATCAAGGCATATATGCTGCCGCTTGTTACACCAGAGACAATGAATTGCGGCAACTGTTGCCAGATCATTACACCTCCCCCTTGCTGATGCCCAACCTTAAAGCCTTGATGTTTACGTCCACGTTCTTCATCCCTTCCCGCGAGAGGTATTTTTCAATCGAAGCAGCTTCGCAAAAGAGAAGGTTTTTACTCAAAGCAAATCCCAGCAGGATAAGATTGGCAGCTATGGGAGCACCCATTTCAATGGCAAGTTTTGTTGCATTAATAGAGAGGGGGCCACTATCAGGGCTATTGGCCACGATTTTTCCGTCTTCTTTCAGAAAATGGCGATGGTTTAAGACGGACTCGGGGTGAAAGGCAAGCAATATGTCAGCCGTTCCGGGACGAATCAGCGGGCTCATGAAACCTCCTATCTTAAGGTGAGACACCACTATCCCTCCTCTCTGGGCCATTCCGTGGGTCTCTGAAACGAGTACTGATTCTCCCATTTCAATGGCAACCTGGGCTAAAATCTTGGTAATAAATAGAACTCCCTGTCCTCCTACTCCCCCGAGTACTATTTGTTGAAATGTGGTTGAATTGCTCAAGAGACCCTCCTTATCCGTCAATTACTATGGCTTTTCGCGGACATACTGACACACACACCCCGCAACCGCTACAGGTAGAATAATCTATGGTGACCCTGTCTTCCCCGGGCACGTCTACGAGAGCAGGACACTCGAAATTGTCTATGCAATAGTGACAGCTTTTACACCTATCTGTTATCCTCACTTTAAGTCTCTTAAATTGACTCTGGTATTCTTTGTCCATCAGGCACGGGTGCTTTGCAATAATCACTGCTATCCCGCCTCCGGGTTCCTGCACAAACGATTTGGCTTCTTTCAATATTTCGATAAAATCTTTCACGTCGTACGGATCTGCTTCCCTTACAAATTCAACTCCGCATGCCTCGACAAGCTTTAATATGGATATTTTCTTGCCCGAAAGTTCTCCTGAAGCCCTTTTACCCGTTTCAGGGGTAGGCTGGTTTCCTGTCATCGCGGTGGTGCTATTGTCCAATACTAGCAAAACAAACCGGGCGTCTTCCGCTACTGCATTTATCAATGCTGGAATGCCCGAATGGAAAAAAGTTGAGTCCCCTATAGTTGCAACAATATCAGGCTTTTCCTTCGTGATATTCCCCTTAAACGCGTGGTAAAAGCCTGCTGCCTGGCTGATAGCTGCGCCCATGCAAAGGACGGTGTCGACGGCGTTTAGGTTAAGTCCCAGCGTGTAGCAACCTATGTCTCCGGGATAGATACCCTTTTTAAAGACTTTGCGTAGGGCGTAGAAGGATGCCCTATGGGGACACCCCGGACACAAGGTTGGCCTTCTTGGAGGTGCCTCATCTGCCTGAACCCGCTCGCGGGAAGGCAGTTGGAGAAAGTTTCGGATAATATCCTCTACCGTTTCCGGCAAAAGCTCGCCTTCGTACGGAACATTTCCGCTCAGCCTGCCGAAAACCCTGTCAAGATTTCTCAACTGGTATTCTATAACAGGGTAAGTTTCCTCCAGTACAAGGATTCTTTCATATTTCTGTAAAAGGGAATCTAAAAATGATCTCTTTAAGGGGTAAGGCATCAGGGTACGATAAATAGGTACTTCTGGGAGTAGCTCAAGTTCATTTAATATTTCCCATGCATAGGTCAGAACCACTCCGGATCCAAGAATGCATACCTTTCCTTCCTCGTTCTGGTTAGGGTCTAACAGCTCCGGTTGAAGCTCCTCTTTCTCGGCGATTTTTTCCAGTTTTTCGTTAAGTGCCCTGTGAAGTAAAAACCTGAACTTAGGCGTTGCTGCCCATCTGGTGGGTTCTTTTTCAAAAGAAGCTGGTTTTTGTTCAACACAGATTTCCTCCGGAACCCACACGTCTTGCCTAGCATGTGACACTCTGGTGGTTGGTCTGAAAATAACGGGTATCTCGAAGGCTTCGGATACATCGAGGGCTTTCTGAATAAGCGAGAAACAATCTCTAGGAGATACCGGGTCAAAGACCGGTACCTTGGCTGCCTGGGCGAAAAAACGGGTGTCCTGTTCAGTTTGCGAACTATGAGGGCCCGGGTCGTCCGCCACAACTACCACCATTCCTCCCTTAACACCTGTGTAGGCAGCGCTCATAAGTGGATCCATAGCCACGTTTAGTCCGACTTGTTTCATTGCCACTGCAGACCGCCTTCCGGCATAACTGTTCGCCAGCGCTGTTTCAAATGCAACTTTTTCGTTAATAGACCATTCGACGTGGATGTCCAGGTTCTGTTTCCGTTTCAGCGTTGCCACCGAAGCAAGTATCTCAGAAGCCGGGGTGCCAGGATAAGAGGTAATTGTCGTACATCCTCCCACAAGTATTCCATAACCAATAGCTTCATTGCCCAGTAGTAGCCGTTGTTCGCTCATAAAAACCTCTTCACTTGGTAGGCTCATTTTTTGTGTAATCGTTGTGCTTTCTTATATATGAAAGTCAATTTTATCTTCGGCTCCGGAGAGACCTTTAAAGAGACTTTCATTCGTTCATTGTGGCCGGCCCAATGAGGTCCGGCCATGCTGCTCAATCTGGCCTGGCAAGAAAGCAGGCAAGTTTAACAAAGAAACGCTGTTAAATAAAAAAGGCCGTGACTGAAGAAGTCTCCCACGACCTTATGGTTTTCCACGTTTTTCTGCACAGCGGGGTGACTTCCCAGCTAGTTGGCGGAAGAAAAGGAGCAGCGCCAAGGCTTCCAGAAAACTTGAAATATTTCATGTAGATCACCCCGACTCATGAGTAAGCCATTTAACAAATGATTTTACGTAGTGTCAAGAAAAACCTGGATGCGCCGCGATAGCCTCACGATCAAACAAATGTAGTTTCTTTCACGCAAAGCTACCGAGAGAATTCTACTGCTTGTCTTGTGCACTGATGCTTGCTAGAATCGAACCATATGGGGAAAGCTAGATTTCAAGGGTGCTTGCTTACCCCAGCGTGTGCTAATAGCGTTTTTCATCGGAGTTTTCCCGCAATCCTGTATTGAGGTTTTCGCCGCAAGGGGAGGCCTTTTGTTTTTTAACACTCAGTAGGATAAGGTAATTTTATGTTATCGTCCAGGGCAATAGCTCATAAAATCTTGCTCCAGATAGAACAGGAATCCGGATACCCGGACAGGCTGATACAATCTTACCTTGATCGCTACGACTACCTAGATCCCCGGGACAAGGCCCTTGTCACGGAAATAGTCTTTGGAGTTTTGCGCTGGCAGGGACGTATTGATTCCATAATAGCAAAATTCTCAAACATCAGGTTAAAAAAAATAAACCCCCTGGTAAAAGTGATACTTAGAACCGCTATCTACCAAATGCTTTTTTTAGACAGGATTCCAGCTAGCGCAGCGGTAAACGAAGCAGTAAAGCTTGCCAAAGAAAGCCAGCCCCACTACGTGGTTCGTTATGTAAACGCTGTTCTGAGAAAGGTGAGCAGCAACATTGAATCCTTAAAACAAGTAGATGAGTCAAACCTTTCCTCGGGCAAGATAGCCGAGATTTATTCTCATCCCCAGTGGATAGTGGATGCTTGGATTGAAGAATTAGGTGAGGCGGAAACCGTTGAACTGTGCAAGGCCAACAATGAAACACCACCGACTACCATCAGGGTAAATACACTGCTGACATCAGTCTCTGAGCTTGAAAGGGAGTTATGTAGTGAAGGGCTTGTTGTGGAGCCCTGTCTTTATGCCCCTGATGCCCTGAAGATTGTAAAGAGCCACTCTAATTTAATGCGGCTTCAAAGTTATAAGATGGGACTTTTCCAGGTTCAGGATGAAGCATCACAACTTGTGGCACATTTGCTCACGCCAGAACCCGGGGAAAGAGTGCTGGACGCATGTGCCGGTTTTGGTGGTAAGACAACACTGCTGGCCCAGTTAATGCAAAACCATGGAGAAATCGTGGCCGTAGACCTCTCATCGTGGAAAATAGCGGCCCTGGAAGAAAACCTCTCACGTTTGAAAGTAAGGATTGTGAATCCGATAAATACGGACGTTAGGAATCTCCATGACATGAATATTGGGTTATTTGACAGGATTTTCCTGGATGCCCCATGTAGCGGGTTGGGAGTGCTTAGGAGAAAACCGGACATCAAGTGGAAACGTCGCCCTAGTGATGTTTACAGGCTTTCCCTGTTGCAGGCGGAACTTCTCGACACAGTTTCTTCTTTTGTAAAAAAGGGTGGTACCATTGTTTACGCAACCTGTACGTTGCTCGCTATTGAAAACTGGGGAATAGTAGAAAGTTTCTTGCAGAAACATGCTGAATTCTGTATAGAAACCGTATCAAGTGTTTCTCCCTGGATGAAGCCCTTCCAATGGAAGGACTGCTTCTGCTCATTCCCCCACAGGCATGGGACTGATGGTTTTTTTGCTGCCAGATTGAAGAGGTTGAAATGAAACGAATAGCTCCATCCATATTGTCCGCAGATTTCAGTAGACTCGGTGAAGAAGTTCAGGCCGTTGAAAAAGCGGGGGCCGATTACATACACATAGACGTAATGGACGGCCATTTTGTACCCAATATAACCATTGGGCCGATGATTGTAGAGGCCGTGCGAAAGGTTACATGTTTGCCTCTCGATGTACACCTGATGATTAGTAACCCGGATAATTACCTGGAAGACTTTGTCGAAGCTGGGAGCGACCTGATAGGTGTGCACGTGGAAGTTGTTTCTCACCTGCACAGAACTGTTCAGCGGATTAAAGAGCTTGGAGCCATGGCTTCAGTGACATTGAATCCCACTACCCCCCTGGATATGCTTGAATACATAATTGAGGACGTGGACATGGTCCTTGTAATGACAGTAAATCCAGGGTTTGGTGGGCAGAAATTTATTCCATCAATGCTCGATAAAATCAAAAAATTGCGAAACATAATCGATAGCCGGGGTCTTGAAATAGACCTACAGGTAGATGGCGGTATAAACGCCACAACTATTGCAGATGTCGTCAAAGCCGGCGCAGACGTCCTTGTTGCGGGCTCTGCAATCTTCGGAAGTGATAATTATGCTCGTACAATTGGACGTTTCAGAGAAATTATCTCAAGCGTCGGGTGTTAATTCTTGTAGATTCTTATCACCTGCCCCGGTTTTAGCTTGTCTGATTTAAGACCATTTACCCTCTTGATGTGATCCACGGAAACGTTGAAGGTCCTGGCAAGTTTCCATAGCGTATCGCCGGGCTTGATGCGGTAGCTAACCTTTTTTCCCCTGTAACGTCTACTTCTTCTCCGTGCAACCCTGTAACGTCTCTTACCGACGGGGATCTTGAGTACCCGTCCTACCCTAATCCTTCGTGGGTTCCTTATCTTGTTCAGGGCCTTGATACGCCTGATTGATGTCCCGTATCTCCTCGCTAACTTGGCAAGGGTTTCCCCAGGCCTTACTCTGTGTCTCACGTAGCCCCTGTAACGGTATACGTATTTCGGCTTCCATACGGGAACTTCGTCTATGTGTGCGAGTATCAACCCGCTGGTTCCTGTCGGAATTTTAACTTCGTATGGGTAATTGGGAGTCACACCGTAGCGAAGCTCCGGATTTAGATCCTTGAGCAGGCTATAGCTAATTCCAACTTTCTTCGCCAACTCGGAAAGGCTTACCTGTTTATTAATTTTAACAGTTTCAAATCGAAGAGGAGGATCAGGCAACGGGAGGTCAAAGCCATACTTCTTTGGATTCTTGATGATGTGCAAGACCGCCAGAAACCTTGGAACGTACCTGGCTGTTTCAAGTGGTAGCCTGGGATAGAGATCCCAGAAATTATCAAGGTAGTTTACGTGTTGGGAGCGAATGGCATGGAGCACGTTAAATTCCCCGCAGTTATACGCCGCCAGGGCCGTAGTCCAGTCTCCGAACAGTTCATGGAGCGCCTTAAGATAATTCACGGCAGCCTTCGTTGAAGCCACCATGTCCATCCTCTCGTCAACCCACTGGTCTCTTTTTAAACCAAAACGGTATCCGGTAGAGGCTATGAATTGCCACAGCCCAAGGGCTCTCGCCCGAGACAGGGCTCTAACCCTGAAACCACTCTCTATTAATGGTAGCCAGGAAAGTTCCTCGGGAAGTCCCGCCTTCCTGATTTCCGATACTATGAATGGCCTGTATCTCCCTGACCTCTTGTAAGCTTCCATGAAAAATTTCCGTTCACCATTCTGGAATAGCCTTATTTCGCGGGAGACGTAACTATTCATAACCAGGGGGATAGCAACATTTTTCCCCAAGGTCTTTCTGGTACGGCTAGTATATATTTCAACTATTCTTTTTGCTATCAGGTACCTTAGATCGTCAACCTCCTGTAGCAATTC
>Ga0256841_1001162_pt1 | contig 23827 bp, 17 predicted proteins | sample 356308metaG_FD_185971 | JGI IMG/M metagenome (GOLD analysis project Ga0256841, IMG submission 185971) | Hydrothermal vent microbial communities from Mid Atlantic Ridge, Atlantic Ocean - 356-308 | ecosystem: Environmental > Aquatic > Marine > Hydrothermal vents | place: Atlantic Ocean: Mid...
CCACGACTGGCGCTGTCGTTGCCGACAGCCAGCCTGGAGAGGGGCCCCACCGATGCGCGGCATCTCCACCCGGAAGGTGGGGAGTTTCAGCGAGCAGGCCTGGGGAGAACTACGTGAGCGTGGTCATCGTTGATCCACCACTCGAACACCCACGTCACCGACACCGACGCCTCGAACCGGCCCCCCGGCTCCCCATAGGAGCTGTGCAGATACGTGTACGAACAGTCGGTGTCGCCCTCCGACATCCCCGACCTCCACGCCACCCCCGGACCCAGACAGGTCACCCCACCACCATCGCCCATCACCCAGCGGGCCTCCGTCGGCGTCGCCCGCACCGTCACCGTCGTCAACCCACGAGTCTCCGACACCTCCACCGGCACCCAGGAGCCGGGGTCCAGCCACAGCCACGTCGGGACACGCACGAACGTCTCCCGAGCCAACGGCGGACTCGTCTGCGGCACCGGAGCCGGCGGCTCCAGACGGGCAGCCGCCACATCACGAATCACCGACGGAGCAACCGGCGGGGTCACCTCCACCGCGAACTCGTAAGTGTGGACGACCTCCCCGTCCCGCCAACAGGTCACGTTCCACCACCAGTACTCCCCGGTCGGATCGAAACCCAGATCCCGCACATCCCCCGGCGTCAGCGGATCCGTCGGGACGAACTCGACCCGATCCCCCTCCCGATACCGGCCCGCCGCATCGGCGCAGTAGACGTCCCAGGTCTCGCTGACGGTCCGATCGCCCGGCTGCCCCGGAGTCCGTCCATGACACTCCGCCACGACCTCCCCGCCTCCCTGGTAGATGTCACCCTCTCCGGAGCAGTGGTTCGCCGAAGCGGGCGCGGCCAGGGCCAACGTCGCTGCGCCGGCCAGCACAACGGCGACGATCAGATGGACGGCAGTCCGCGATCTGTGGGTGCGAACTCGCATGGGAAATCCACCTGTCCTTGCAGGTCGGACACCTTCCAACGGCCATCCTCGAGCACCATCACCGCCGACTCGAGGTTGCGTTGACCTTCCCGGACCGCCGGCACGTCATCGAGCCGCTCACCCGACTCGAGGTCGTAGACCCCATAGTCCACGGCGGGCTCCAGGCAACTCAGAATCACTAGCTCGGTCGGGCTTCGAACCTCGATCACCTCCGGATGCAGGACGGGACGGCCTCTCAGAGCCACCCCCCTCGCTTCGTGGTCGGTGAGGAGGCCGACGATGAGGCTCCGCTGCGGCTCGGCGAGCACCTCGTCGAGCAACGGGCTATCCGGGTTTGGAGGATCCCAGAACTCGGCCCAGCCGTCGTAGAAGGCCTCGTACCCGGCGATCGCTGCATCCGCCATCTCCTGAGGGACGCAACCGCCGAGGCTGGGAATCCGTACCGACTCGACCACCCAGCCGTTCTCCGTCCGAGCCAGCTCCGCCTGATACCAGACCCCGACGGTGCCGGTGAATGACGGCGATAGGAGAACACAGTCCTCGATCGACGCCCGATCCTCAGTCGCCTCGGTCACCGACGGATGCAGCCCCACGTCGCTCTCTACCGGGCCGAGCCCCGAGGAGCGCTGACGCTCGAACAGCGCCAGGGCGCCATCTACGACGACGTCGCTGGCGACTGCACGCAGTGGCGCAGCATCAAGGTCGTCCGAGGCGCGCACCTCCGCCCACGCGTCCCAGTAGGAACTCCAGGCGTCGATCACCTGCTGAGCGGACGAAGGAGGCGTCGTCGTTGTTGTGGTCGACGTGGTTGATGATGGATTGGCAACCGTCGTTGACGGGACTGTCGATGTGGAAGACGAAGGCGGCGATGCCACCGTCGAGGTAGGCACCACCTGGGTTGTCGACGTCGAGCAGGCGCTGACGAGCAGAAGCGCCGCTGTCGCGACGCCTGCGAGGCTCAGCGACCAGAAGGAGCCGCTGAGCTCGATTGACAGTCGCCGCGAGCTCACCGGGCTACCCCCCCAATTCCTGGTAGCGCTCTCAACCATACCCAACGGATTCCTCGCTCGTCGAGTGGTTTTCCACAGAACATCCATCACATTCACCTAAGGGGCGCGCATCGAGGTCTGACGCGACAGCCATACGCGGCCAGCATGGCCGCCGGCATCGCTGCGATTCCGTTCCGCGCTGCACTCCGACTCCGTGCCCTGGCTCCACGATGTCGGGTGGTGCCTCCAAGGAGACTCCAGGACTTACTCCAAGGCGTACTCCAAGGGAGGTACAACAGCGGGAGCGCAGGGGAGTAGGGAGCAAGACGGCAGCGCGGGCGTCTGTGAATCCGAGGAGGGCTCGGGGCTTGTTTCGCCACTGGGCGGCCAGGGTCGGATGAGGCAGCGACGGCCCGCGGGCTCGTGATGGAAGCGTCGGAGCAGACGGACCGCCTCCGACGTCGGAAGGAATCACACGTCACAAGCGAGGGAGCAGCGACAGACGACACGATCCTGAGACTCGACTGGAGTGCTCCACCTCCACGATCGGCTCCATATCGCCGATCGAGGAGAGCACGCCATGGACCTCCACCTCCCCGACTTCAGAGACACGGAGCCTGACGGATTCCGGAGCGTCGATCGCCACGCGCCGAGCCCCCCTCAGAGCCACACGCACCTGCAACAAGTTGCCGGCTGTGTACATGTAGACATTCCGAGGGTGGCGGGATGCTGAGTCTCGCCAAGGCCCGCAAGGACTACTACCTCCAGAAGTTGGGGGAGATCTCCCCGCGAGAGGACTACTACCTGCGCGGCGGGACCGCCACCGGCCGCTGGTGTGGGAACGGCGCCGCCGAGCTCGGCCTGGAGGGCACGGTCACCGCCGAAGGGCTGGTGCGGCTGTTCGACGGGCACCACCCTGCGACGGGGGAGCAGCTCGGACGGCGCCTCCGCAAGAACGGTGTCGCCGCCTGGGACCTCACGTTCTCTGCCGACAAGTCGGTGTCGCTGCTGTGGGCCTTCAGCGACGCCGAAACCCGCCGCCACGTCCTCGAGGCCTTCGAGGAGGCCACCGCCGAAGCCGTCGCCTACCTGGAGTCCGTAGCCTCCTCCACCCGAGGTGCGGCCCGGGTCCCGGTCCTCGACGAGAACGGCAACCCGGTCCTGAACCCAGACGGAACCCCGAAGATGCGAGTCGAGACCTGGCCAATCGCCACCGACGGGTACGTCGCCGCGTGGTTCACCGAGTTCACAAGCCGAGCCGACGACCCCCAACTCCACACCCACGTGGTGGTGGGCAACCGGGTCAAGGGCGTCGACGGCGTCTGGCGGACCATCGACGGGCGGCTCCTGTACCGACACCAGCTCGCCGCCGGCTACATCCACGAAGCCGAACTCCGCCGCCGCCTCACCCAACGACTCGGAGTCCGCTGGCAGCCCGTCCGCAACGGGATGGCCGACGTCGAAGGGTTCACCCGAGACCAGATCGAAGCCTTTTCCCAACGCCGCCAACAGATCGACGCATGGCGGGACACCCACGGCCTTCCCGACACGCCCGCCGCCAACGAAGCCGCCACCGTGGCCACCCGCGCCGCAAAGCAGGATCGCTCTCTCGACACGTTGCGGGAGCAGTGGCTGGAGCGTGGCGCCGAGGTCGGACTTACCCCCGACACCGTCGCTGCTCTTCTCGGCCGCAGTCGAGAGGTCACCGCAGCCGAACCGGAGTCGCTCTACGCCGAGCTCGCATCTCCCGAGGGGCTCACCGCCCAGACATCCACCTTCGGACGGGCCGACGTCATCTGCTCGGTGGCCGCCGCCCTCCCCGAAGGCGGCACCCGGCCCGAGATCGAAGCAGTAGCCGACACGTTCCTCCACCATCCAGAAGTCGTCCCCCTCCACCCCACCCGCACTGGCGCCGAACCGACGGAAGTGCCAGCGGAGTTCGACGGCGATTCGAGCCAACGCTCAGAAGACGTCGAGCCGTCCTCGGTTGGGATGCGCCGCCGCGACAGCTGGCCGTTCCCGCTCCACGAGCGTCGCTACACCACCGTCGAACTCCTCGCCACCGAACAGCGGATCATCGACCGCGCCCTCACCGGAATCGCCGCCGGACGATGGACCGTCCCCCGCGACCGCGTCGAAGCCATCCTCGCCGCCCGCCGTGACCTCACCGACGGGCAACGGGCCATGGTCCGCCGGTTCGCCACCTCCGGCAACGGCATCGACGTCGGCATTGGTGCCGCCGGAACCGGCAAGACCACCGTCATGGCCCTCATCGCCGACCTCGCCGCCGCCACCGGCACCCCCATCATCGGTACCGCTCTCGCCGCCCGGGCCGCCGCCGGATTCCAGACCGCCACCGGCATCCCCTCCTACACGCTGGCTCGCCTCCTTTGGGAGACCGAAGCCGGCGGCGGCCTCCCCCAAGGCGCCGTGGTCGTCGTCGACGAGGCCGGCATGGTCGGCACCCGCCAACTCGCCGCAGTCTCCGATTTGGTGGAAGCCGTCTCCGGGAAGCTCATCCTCATCGGCGACCCCCATCAGCTCCCCGAGATCGACGCCGGCGGCCTCTTCCGAGCCCTCGCCGCCCGCCTTCCCGCCGTCGAGCTCACCGAGAACGTCCGACAACACCATCCGTGGGAACGTGTCGCTCTTGCCGAACTCCGCATCGGTTCCGTCGACCGGGCTGTTGCCATGTACCACCGGCGTCACCGGATCACAGCCGCCGCCACTCCCGCCGACACCATCGACCAAGCTGTCGCCAACTGGTACCAAGACGTCGAAGCCACCGGCGACCCCGCACATGTGCTCCTCATCGGCCACCGCAACACGACCGTGGACGAACTCAACCGGCGGGCTCGGAACCGCATCGCCGAAGCCCGAATCTTCCACGGGCCCGCCCTCACCGTCGGAGACCGGGAGTTCCAGGTCGGGGACCGGGTCGTGTGCCTCAAGAACCGGAGCCGCCTCGGGGTCCTCAACGGCGACCTCGCCACCATCACCACCGTCGACCCCGAAGGCCGGTCGCTCACCATCCGCCTCGACCGCACCGGCCAGACCGTCACGGTGCCCCACTGGTACCTCGACGAAGGCCACCTCGACTGGGGCTACGCCCTCACCGGACACAAAGCCCAGGGCGCCACCGCACAGCGGGTGCACACCGTCGCCGGTGGCAGCGTCAATCGGGAATGGACCTACGTTGCCATGAGCCGAGGCAGGGAAGCGAACACCATCTACCTCACGGAGCCCGACGTGGGTCGGGACGAGTGCGAGCATCTCGCTCATCAGCACTCCGACCGCCTGGCAGCGCTTATCGCCGTCCTCGGCCGTGCCGCGGCAGGGCCGGCAGCGATCGACGTGGGGCGTGGACCGAAGTTGTCAACAGAGGAGGGATTCGTCCAGCGCCACACCTACGTTCTGAACCACCTGCAGGATCAGGCAAGCCCGGCAGGGGCGCACCCGAGGTCACTTGCTCGCTCCCTCACCTGACTCCCGGAGGCCCGGGACCAGCCGGCCGGTGCGTCAATTGCTCGCCAGCGTCGGACGAGTCGACGAGCTCAGCAGGGCTCCACGTCTTTGGCCCTGTTGAACTCCCAGGCGACGGGGCCGATCACGGCAGGCGTACGTTCGCGTTGCTGATGTAGGCTGTCGGCGATGAAGCCGTTGATTGTCCGTCTCGCAGAAGCTCAGCAGCTGAGAGCCTCGCATGAGGTGCGTTACGACGAAACTCTGGACGAACTTGTGGTGAAGGACGGTTCGAAGTGGATCCCGGCCCTTGACTCCGGGGAGAGCCCCGAGACGAAGAAGGCCGATCTGGAAAAGGGCGAGGATCAGAAGGATCGGTGGGTTCGCTGATCACACCAGCCGTTGCGATTGTCACGAACGAACGTGACGTTTCGGCAGATTGGGTAGTGCGTGAGCTCCGCGCTCGCGGCAGCAGCTTCGTTCGGATCAACACAGAGCGCCTTGCCGAGAGGCACCATTCCATCAACCCCGTCAGCGGCGACTGGATCTACAAGACCGCGCATGCGACCTACGATCTCAGCAGCCTTCAATCTGTCTGGTATCGGCGTCCTGAACGCCCCGTCATATCGACCGACACCGAACTGACGGACGGGGAATCCGAATACGTAGCCGACCAATGGGCTGGTGTCATCGACGGCCTCGCAATGCTTCCGTGTCGGTGGATGAACTCGCCCCACGCAGGTGCTCGTGCTGAGTCGAAAATACTCCAGCTGCGAGAAGCTAAAGCGATCGGGCTGAGGATCCCTGATACGCTGATCACGAATAGTCGTGATGAAGCTCTGGAATTCATCAAGAATGGGGAGAGAACGAGTGTTGTCAAGGCACTGTCATCTTCGCTCATTCGGGATGCCGAGGAGAGCCGGTTTGTATTCACTACTATGGCAACTGTGGGCCTGATCTCGTCTGCTCGCAACATCGAGGTGGCTCCATTCGTTCTTCAAGAGGCGATTGAACCGAAGGATGACGTCCGCGTGACCGTGGTCGGCGAACACGTGCTTGCCGCTCGGGTGCCGGACATAGGAACTCTCGATTGGCGCCGCAGCCATGAGCGGGCGCGATTCGAGCCGTGGGATCTGCCATGCGCAATGGCGGAGGCGTGCGTAGAACTCGTTCGCCGCCTTGGTCTACGATTCGGAGCAATCGACTTTGCCCTATCAGGCTCTGGTGAGTACTACTTCCTGGAACTCAATCAGAACGGCGAGTGGGGTTGGCTTCAACAGACATGTGGGTTGCCGATCGCCGAAGCAATCACTGATGAACTGACCGCATGAGGTGGCCATACCTGCTGCCGGTTGTCTCAGCGTGGCGAACCTCGCAATGCATCGGAGTACCAAAGGGCCCGGGTCGGTCTGGCTGGTATCAGATCCTGGAGAGGTTCCCCGACCTTCGCGCGGAGGCCCAGCTCCTGTTCGAGGAAGACCTTGCCCGGATTAGGGCACTCGAGTCGAAACTCGCATCACATCTTCAGTTTGTCACGATGCTGGTTCCGTTATCTGCGGGTCTAGTAGGCTGGGCCTTCGCCAACAGGGCGATTGTCTCGGTCGTATGTAGCCTCGTCGGAACGGGCTATCTCGTCATGGCGGGCTTCGGATCGCAACTCGGAATACGGAGCGTGGAACTCAATGTAGCGACTCCATTAGATGTTGAGTGGGCCGCTGAGAACGAGAGAGATCCGGTGGTTTTCCTCGCGGCCGCTCGGATGGACGCGGTGCAGCGGAACTCGCAGCTGAGTGTTGGTCTCCACAACTACATCTGGGGCGTAGAGTGGTCTTTGGCCTGGGCGGCCATCTTTCTTGGCCTATCGGCCATGGCGGTTGTGTTCAAGATCGCATGACGTCAGAAGAGGTCCTCTTGGGTATCGGAGCTGCGGCGTGTGGCATGTAACGCTCGCCCATTCAGAGTGGGTATCGGCTGCCAGGGTCGTTGTCCTGGATCCCGTCGGGTGTGAGGATTCCGGGCGGCCTCAGAGAGTGTGACCGATGCTGCGTGATTCGCCGAACTACTTCTCGAACTCGTGGTCGTCGAAGCCGAGTTGGGCGGCGTTCTCGCTGACGACCCGGCGGACGTGGTCGTCGAAGCCGTCTGACTCGGCGTTGATCTCGACGGTGATCGTCACCTTGGCCCCGTCGGGTCTGCCGAGGTGCGTCACCACTTCGCTCATCAGGTCGCCGAAGTCCCGGATGGCTCGGACCGGGTCGAGCTGCTTCCGGCCGTAAAAGCGCCGAGGATCCTCCCGGACCTTCGCCGGCGAAGGTGTCCTGCCCCTATGGTCCCCACCGCCGTCGGCGCCCCCGGTTTCTCCGCCACTTTCGTCTGGCTGTTCGGCGTCGAGTTGGCGACGTGCCCGGTCGGGCCGCACCAGGAGGGCGGTCTGGCTGAGCCCGACCTCGACGTGCTGTCCGGCCGCAAGCCCCAGGTATCGGTCTTCCCCTTCATCGTAGGCCTGGGCGTAGGCGAAGGTCTCCGCCTCCCAGTTCAACTTGGCGACACCGTCGGAGATGGCCCGGGCGAGCACGTCGAAGGTGGCGAGCCGGGGCATGTACAGGTATTGGCAATAGTAGCTCCAGAGTTTTCGGACTCCGACGTGGTCACCGTCCCACAGGGGCGCTTCGGGACGGTCGAGGTCCATCCGGACTCGGATCCCGCCGTAGGCGGTGATGAAATCCTCTGACGAGCCGAGCTTGCGGGCGGTCTTCTCGGCCAGGTCGCCGTTGCCGGTCGCCCGGGTTGCCTGCCAGACGATCTCGGCGTTGCCAGGTTGCTGGCGTGGGGTCAGCACGTGTTGAAAGGTCTCGCCGATGCGTTGCCTGATCGTGTCTTCGGCTTCCGTCAGCTTGGTCTGAGCCTGGGAAACCTCCGAGGGGGTGAGGTTGAGGCCTTCGGCTCCGGCCTCGTCGAGGATCGACTTCCAGGCCAGCCAGCTACGAACCGCAGACCGCAGCTCGGGAACCCGGTTGGCGTCGGCGGCGAGGAACACCAGCAGGTTGCGGTTGATCCGCGGCCCGCCCTGGCGTTGCTCGAGGATGGCTGACGCGGCCTGGAGCGCCGGGGAACCGTCGGCTGATCCCTGGTGGGGTGCTGTGGGCGGCAGGATCACCAGTCGGACGCCGTCGTCCTCGTCGGGCACGTCGCCGGGCCCGTCGGGGAACACGTGGACGGCGACGAAGGGCCCGACAGAGAGGCCCTCTTGGAGCCGGTTGCGGATCTCGATGTCGGCGTCGTCGTCGGTGAAGTTGGACTCTGCTCGGTCCGACGCCAGCCGGCTGAGGGTCGGTTTGGTGTCGTACCAGTACTGGTTGCCCTGGCTGTAGAGGTAGGTGGCCTCCGAGGACAGATGCCGGAGGGCGTCCTGGAACACACCCGGGCTTTCCCCCGGCTGGGTGCACCCGAGGACGACGTGTTTGAGGTCGACACCGCGGCGGTCCTCCTGGCGGGGCGCCGAGCCGACGTAGGTGGTGCGGGCCACTCGCCTCGTCGCCGAATACCGGCCGAGGTTGGGACGCTGCTGGTCGATGCGCAGCGGCAGCGAGTTGGGGCCGTCGACGTCGGTGCGGATGATCGGCTCCCACCGGTCGTCCAGGTACTTCGTCAACTCGGAGACCACCGCCCCCGAATCCATCGGGATCGTGCCGGGCATGATCATCAGCGAGGTGTCGCCCCGCTTCCACAGTTCGGAGATGACGGTCGCCATGAGCCGCAGCATGCCCCTGGTCCGCTGGAACCGTTCGAGGGTGGACCAGTCCTGGTAGAGCCGGTCGAACAGCTCGGGATGGATCGGATACGAGGCGGTCATGCGTCGCTGGTAGTCGCCTTCCTTGGCTTCGGAGGGGAAGTCCGCCTGGTGGTCCAGGTACAGGTTGTGGTAGGCGCGGATCACCGCGTCCCGCTTCTTGGCGTCGGCCGGGGAGATCGGCTCGAACAGGCGTCGACGGACGATCTCGAAGGACTCGTCGGTCGACGCCGGCCTCCACTGCGCTGCCTTCCGAGAAACCACGTTCTTCAGCTTGGCGAGCGCCAGCTGGCCCTTCTCGCCGCCGACCTCGAGATCCGACGACGGGATCGACACCAACACCAGCGTGTTAGCTACCGCCGACGCTGCCTCGGTGAGGGCCTGGGCGAAGGTGAACTGGGTGTCGAAGTCCCCACCGGGCAGCTTCGCCTCGTCGGCCTTGGTGGGCAGGTCCCGGGCATAGGCCACCCACTCGTCGATGAGGATCAACGCAGGGCCGAACCGTTCGAACAGCTCGATCAGCTTCGCCCCGGGGTTGGTGGCGTTGCGGTCATCCTCGGCGACGATCGCATACCCGTCGGCGCCGCCGAGCTGCCAGGCGATGTCCCCCCACAGGGTGTTCACCTCGGTGCCGTCGGGTTTCACCTGGGGGGTGGACGGGGACACCATCTGACCCACGAACACCGCCCGATTCACCCCAGACGGGATGGTCAGGTCACCATCGGTGAGGACGTCGTCCACGCCCGGCAGTGCCGACGTCGCTTCCCCGGACGCCAGGTGGTACAGGGCGATGAGGCTGTGGGTCTTCCCTCCCCCGAAGCTGGTCTGCAGCTCCACGATCGGGTCCCCACCCTGCCCCGACAGCCGCATCGCCGCGATGCGGATGAGATCCCGGAGCCCGTCGGTGATGTAGGTGCGGGCGAAGAATGCCTTCGGATCCTGGTACTCCACGTCGGCCTTACCGTGCAGCACCTGGTACAGGTCGGCAGCGAACTCGGCCTGCTCGAACCGGCCCTGGGCCACATCCGGGTGCGGGGCGACGATCTCCCGCCACGGCGCCAATCCCGCCTTCGGTTCCCCCTTAGTGGCTTCTGCGGCGAGCTTGCGTTGCTCGCTGCGGGCCTCCTCGGCGAACACCTGCCGCTGCAGACCCTTGCGCAGCTCCTGCACAGCCTCGACCTGCTCGCGGGCGTGGAACGCTTTGAGGAGGATCTCGGCGAAGTCCAAGATCCGGTACGTCTCATCGGAGGAGAACCGCTTGTTGTGCGCCCAGTCGTTGCGGGCCTCCCGCAGCAGGATCACATAGCTGCGTTCCGCCTTCCCGAACACCTGCTTGAAGAACTCCCCCCACGTCGCATCTATCCCCTTGAGCAGGAACGCCAGGTCATCGGGATCGGGATCCCGATCGGGGTGATAGAGCCGCTCGTTGACCGCCTCCACCCAACCCTCACCGAAGTTGCCCTTCCACAGCTTCTCCAACGGGCCGCGGATCCCGTCGCGCAGCAGCGTGAGCGTCTTCCCGACCCGTTCGTGGTTCGATATCGCCATCCTTTACGTCATCCTCCCAAAGTCGGCTGAATTGCCGTATCGGTGCGGCCGGCGAGGCGGGTGAGCTCCGGCCAGGCTTGGACCAGACTGTTGTAGGCGACGGCTTCCGACGCCCAGCCCTTGCGATTGGCGACCTGGTAGAGGAGGTAGGCGAGTTGGCGAGCCCGTTCGCCCACGCCGCCGCCGACGCGACGCAACAGTTCGGCGGCAGCGGTCTCCGACTCGCCGAGGCGGGCGATGAGATACTGGGTCACCTCCCACACCGTCAACCGCGGATCCTCGGCTGGATCCCACTCCGGGTCGAGCTCGTCGCGGTCCAACAATCGGACCTTGCCGTCGACCTGCGTCGCGATCCCGGCCTGCACCACGCCAGATACGGAGGTGTCCTTCGCCTTCGACAGCGTCTCTGCGTCCCCATACGGACCGGGGTTCAACCCATACTGTTCGAACCAGGTCAACGCCCAGCGGGTGTCAGGATCGAACTCAGTCTCCTCCTCGGACAGCACCTCCTGGAGCACCTCGTTGATCAATGCCAACGCCTGACGTACGGTCATCGCCGACCCGTCGGCTTCGACGACTTTGGCGTAGCGGGAGAACACCGCCATCCCCGGACCGATCGCCGACTGCGCCATGTCCACCGGAGCAATCGATTCCTTCTGCAACAACCGTACTGCCGCAGGCAATTCCGCACGTAGTGCAGCGAGGAACTCCGACCGAGTCGCCAACGGCGCGTCCTCGGGGCGGCGCCGCAGCGCCAACACGATCGACGAAGCCAGGGCTGCTGCCCCTAGGGCGACGCGACGCGAGGTCATTTCGGTGCGGACCGGCCAAGTCCCTGTGACAGCGAGTCCAGCTGAGACCACTCCCTGGAGGAAGGTCTCCCAGCCCGTGGAGGCAACCCCGCTCTCGCCCGACTCTTCCTGTTTGAAGGCGTAGAACACGGTTGCCGGAAAGTCGCGATGTTGCACTCTCGCGACTGTGGCAAACACCTCCCCCATGCCCGACTCAAAATGCTCCTTCGCAGCTTGCTTAGAGCCAGCTCGCTGTGGGCTAGCAATCAGCTCGTCGTTCTTTGGAGTCAACAATGTGGACAGCTCATCGGGCCACACGTCTCGTAGATTCCGCCGCAGCCACACATAGAAGAAATCAGCAAGATCAGCGTAGGAAATGTTGTCGTAGTAGGGGGGGTCTGTGGAGACAACTGGCTGTGAAATCTCCTTTAGTCGTGACACGGCGTCGCGTTGTTCGATCCTGGACTGAGTATTGGTCGAGGGCATTTGGCCAAGACTGGACGCGACGGTTTCGAGGGTTACGTGCAGGGATCCAGTCGATAACGAGAAGGGATTGGCCTCGGCGAAGTCCCACGTCATGGGGATTGCTTGCCGACCAAGCAGCTGCTGCGGTACCTGAGCCTTCTTTTCCCAATGACAAAGCGAGTTGTTCCAGTCGGCGAGCCGGTCGATCGCGAACGCGAGGTAGGTGATGATGGCGTCGACGTAGGCAGTGGCACCGGAGCCGCCGTCGCGCAGACGGACACCGTCGGCGGGAAGCCCAGCCGCAACCGCATGTTCCTCGATCAGCGGCCGTAGCTCACTCAGAAGATCCGACAACGTGGTCAGCGCGACTAACTGCCTATTCGTGAATAGATCACCCCACGTCGCAAAGCCATAGAGGCCCACGTTCACTGTTGCCTTGCCAAGCAACTGCTCGGTCGGTCGCCATTCGGGTTCGGGAGCTGCCGGTGGTGGATGGGGCGGCAAGTAGGCTCGACCTGCCGGTCCATTGGCAACGACTGCAATCGGTATCGTCCCAGAGCGACCTTCACGGCTCTCTGTGCGAATGTACTGGAAGCTGATCGGCGATCCGGTCGCCAGGCAGACCGCACCCCTCCGGTCGATGGTTCCTTGGACGGGGGTGCCGCCTTCGCGGATCCGGTAGGTGATGGTTTGGGTGTCATGGTCGACGACGGGTTCGATCCAGACGACCGGTTTGTTCTTCCTCGCTACCCGAAGGGTCCAGGAGCGAACGAGCGGCACGTGACCCGACCAGGAGGGGTCGGGGGATTCGACAGTGCGGGCCCAGATCCAGGCGATCACTGTGGCCTCGCTGCCGCCCTGCTCCGGCGGCAGCTTCACTTTGGGGTAGAGATGCCCGATGCGGTCAAACGCCCGATCACGAATCCACTGCCCATACCAGCGGACGTCTTCAGCCAGGCCCTGCGAGCGGTCCCACGTCTTCAACCCGGACTCCGCCCGAGCGTCCGGATTGACTGGCGGGAGCCCTGCAAAGCGGGGCGGGATTTCGACCATGGCCTTCGAGATGAGCACCGCGACCGGATTCAGGTCGCCGCCGTAGGCGGGGAGGCCGAGGCGTTGGGCTTCGAAGGGGATGGTTCCGCGGCCGCAGAACGGGTCGAGAATGCTTGGCAACTCCCCCTCGCAGGACGCCTCGATCTCGGCCCGGGCCGCGGCCAGGACCCTTTCGTTGTTGGAGTTCTCCCACAACACGAGGTCTTTGAGGATCTGGAATAGCCGTTGCCGTTCGGCCTCCTGGTCCTCCGCGGTAGGGAACTGGTCGGGATGCGCGGAGGGGTCGTCCACCAGCGAGGCCCAGAGCACTGCCCGAGCTGCAACAATCGGCCGCGGGGCCCACCAGAGGTGTAGTTGTGTCGGCTTGCCACGCTTCCGCGCTGTCTCTGCACGCGCTGCCGCGTTGATCGCATCCAACGGCAACGCCACCTCGATCAACTTCTTCTTGTACGTCATGCTGGCTCTTCCCCCTCTCTGAGGAGCTCTGGCAAGGACAGGGTGACCGATACGGCGGCGAACGGCAGCTCGGTGTCCCGGAAGGGACGCCGAACGTAGCGGACCGTCGGCTCGGCGTCACGGTCCTCGGGAACGGTGACGATGGCGAGGATGAATCGGTCTGGGGTGTTGTGGGCCTGTCGGACCTGACGGGCCTTGACAGTGACGGTGTCGGCGCCCTCGATGCGTCCTTTGACCTCGATGAAGTAGAGGTCGCCGGTGGCGGGGTCGCGGGACTCGATGTCGTAGCCGGGGTTGCGGTGCGCCATCTCGGTGGGTTCACGGCCGAGGGCCCGTTCGGTGGCCATGACGGCGGCGACGGCGCGTCGGTCAACCTCGGTGACGTCCGTGGCGTGGATCGATGGGCCCTTGGCTCCGCTGAGGCGGTCGAGGAGTCCCTGGGGAACGATCACGGCGGCCCCGACGACGATCGGAGGCTGGTTCGACAGGTCGAGTTCGGTGTCAAGCTCCTTGAGGCGCCGTTCCAGGCGGGCCTGGAGCTCGTCGGCGATGGCGCGGGCGTGGCCGGAGGAGAACCCGCCTTTGGGCTTCTTGCCGTGCAGCTCCTTCTGTTTGGCTTCGATGGCGCGTTCGTCCCAGTAGCGGATCTCCGCGGTGAGGTGCTCCTTGACCGCGGCTCGGACCCGTTCGACCCGCGCGGTCGTGATCGCCTTGACCTCCTCGAAGTGGGAACCGGCGAGCTGGGCGATGGCGTGGTTCCGCGCTTCGGCGGCGACCGCTTCAGTGATCCAGTCGGCGTCGATCCACTCGTCGACGAGCGTCCGTTCGGTTTCGTCGGCGGACCGGTAGTCGAGGTAGGGGGCGTAGCCGGCATCGACCGGCGGACTATCGGAGCGGAGTTCGACGAACTGGTAGCGCCGGGAGACCGTCCTCCGTCGCCCGTCGGCGTCGACGCGACCGTCCCTGATGGTGTGCTCCAAGTAGACGAGGACGCGCAGCTCCTCTGACGGGTCGTCGGGGTCGACGAACACGGTGCCGCGCTGCAGCAGCGCGCGGTGGCGTTCCTGGATGAGGTCGATGACTGCGCTCAGTAGCGGATGCCCCGGAGCGATCAGGTCGGCAGGGGGCTTGCCGTCGATGTTGACGAGGTCGGTCTCGAAGGTGACGCGTTCGTACGCGGACTGCAGGGGCGCCCCGATGCGGATCTCCCGTTCGGCGGAACGGACCGACGACGGTACTCGGGTGATCTCGAATCGGTTGGGTTCCCGCTCCACGATCCTGCCCCCGAGCCGGCGGAATGCCTCGACGAAGAACGCCTTGATGAAGCCGGGTTGCAGTTTGCGGGCCTTGGCGCGTTCCATCTGGTCGCGGATCTCGGCCACTTTCGCCTTGGCGAGGACGTCGACCGCGAGTGCCCGTTCCTCGATGACCTCCTCCAGCCGTTTGCCGATGTCCTGGTCGATGATCTGTTGTTGGCGGGCCTTCACCTGGGGGTCGTCGCCGTAGCGGATCGCCTCGATGAGCAGCTCGCGGAGGGAGCGGTCGATGAAGGAGTCGCCAAGCACGTCGTACACCTGGTCGCCGAGGGCCTTGCGTTGCTCCTCGATCTTGTCCAAGAGTCGCTCGAAGACTGCACCCTCGCGGGTGTTCACGGCGACGAGGTTCCACAGGTAGCACACTTGCTTCTGGCCGATCCGGTGGATCCGCCCGAACCGCTGCTCGATCCGATTGGGGTTCCATGGCAGGTCGTAGTTGACCATCAGGTTCGCACGCTGCAGGTTGACGCCCTCCCCGGCGGCGTCGGTGGCGACCAGGACTTGCACGTCCGGGTTCTTGACGAACGCCTCCTGGACCCGGCGACGGACCTCTCGGTTCAACCCGCCGTGGATGACCACCACCGCGTTCGGGCGGCCGAGCAGGGCTTTGATCCTGCCCTCGAGGTAGGTGAGCGTGTCCCGGTGCTCGGTGAAGATGATGATCTTCCGCCGCGTGCCGTCTTCGGCGATCATCGCGTCGGACTGGAGGATCTCCGACAGCTCGGTCCACTTCCGGTCGGTCCTGGATGCTCGGACGGCGGCGGCCAGCTCGATCAGCGTTCCCAGCGTGGCGATCTCGTTGCGCAGCTCCGGAACGGTCGCGGCGGCGGTTGCCTGATCGATCGCCTGTTCTTCGAGCTCCTCCAGTTCGACGTCTTCGAAATCGTCGAAGTCGAAGTCCTCCAGGTCCACCTCGGCAAGGATCTTCGGGAGGGAAGGACGCACTTCGACGGTGCCGTCAGCGATCGCCTCGAGCTCGACGAGGCGCTTTTGGAGCCGGTCTCGCCGGCGTTGCAGCGACCGGTAGATGGCCTCTGGCGACGACGCCAACCTGCGTTGCAGGGCGGTCAGTGCGAAGCCGACGACCAGGCCCCGGCGGCGGTCGCCGCCCTCCTCGATCGCCCTGGCCTTGTCCATCTCCTCTCGGACGTAGTGGGTGACGGCCTCATAGAGGCTCATCTCCGGCGGGGACAGTTCGTACTTGACCGACTGAGCGATCCGTTCAGGGAACAGCTTCCGGCCGTCGAAGGTCAGCAGGTTCTCCTTGACGTACCGGCGCATGAGGTCCGACAGGTCCGATGTGCCGCCATGGACCCGACCGCCGAAGCGGTCCGGGTCCAATAGGGCGAGGAACTGCTGGAAATCCTCCTCTTTGCCGTTGTGCGGTGTCGCCGTGAGCAGCAGGAAGTTGCGGGCGAGGCCCCGCAGCAGCTCTCCGACCTGGTATCGCTTCGTCTTGTGCAGCTTGGAGCCGTAGCGGCGGGCCGACATCTTGTGGGCCTCGTCGACGATCACCAGGTCCCACGTCGAGGCCTGCAGCTTGGCTTGCAGGTCCTCGTTGCGGGCCAACTGGTCGATGCGGGCGATCAGCAGGTTCCGTTCCGTGAACGGGTTTCCGGTCCGCGCCGACTCGACCATGTCCCGGGACAAGATGTCGAACGGGAGTTGGAAGCGCTGCCACAGCTCGTCCTGCCACTGCTCTACCAGCGATCCCGGAGCTACCACCAGGACCCGGGCTGCGTCACCGCGGATGGTCAGTTCCCGGATGTACAGGCCGGACATGATCGTCTTCCCGGCACCCGGGTCGTCCGCCAGGAGGAACCGCAGCGGCCGGCGGGGCAGCATCTTCTCGTACACCGCTTCGATCTGGTGTGGTAGCGGTTCGATGTCAGCCGCTGCCACTGCGACGAATGGATCGAACAGGTAGGCCAGCTCGATGCGCCGAGCCTCCGAGACCAGACGAAACAGTTCACCGTCGGCATCGAACGGCCATCGCCGCTCCTCGGTTGCCACTGACAGCCGCGCCTCGTCCGACCGCGCCAAGAGCCGGCTATCGATGGCGCCATCTGCGGTCCGGTACACGACCTCCAGCATGTCGGCGCCGTGCCAGGAGGCGGCGATGATGGTGACTGGGCTGCCGACGACGAGACCCTCAACGACTGACTCAGGTTTGAGGTCTTCCAATGTCGCCAACGGCAAACTCCCTCGTATAGCGGCTGATCGCATCAGACTACCGGGCGCCCGTGACAGAATCCGTTGCCGGCAGGAACTGCCCGCGGGTCTTTCCCTGTCTGAGCGAGGTAGCTTCTGCCCGTGGGTGACTCCAGGATCTTGCAGGCACACCTGCACCTCGCGGTGGGGGTCGACGAGGCCCTTCGCCGCGCTGCAACCCCGGAGGTTCTCACGATCCCGGCCGTCGACGTTGGAGGGTGGGTCGCGGTTCCCGCTCCAGGTCGCACTCGACTCGTGGAGAACCTCTGGTTGGCGCGGCGCACGTACTCGACGATTCACTTCCTCATGCGCCACACGGCTGGCTCGACGACAGCGGCGGTCGACTTCACTGAGGACGCTGCCGTGCTGGTGAGGAGGCTCCTCGAGCTCCTCGCCCAAACAGTGTGGCTCACCGACTACGAGCCACCGCCAGAGCTCCCCCTCCCCGCGGCGCTCGGCAATCGTGCAGATCACGAGGAGATGGCGCGTGCCGCTCCGTGGCCAGACGAGGAGTCTCTGGTTCTCACCCTCGCCTACCTTGCCGCGGCTGTCGACTGGATGGATGTCCAGGCCCTCCGGGCAGACCGGGCTGAACTGGCTCAGCTGCTGAAGACTGCCAGAACCCGTGCAGCAGCCACGATTGGTGCGGAGTCAGCCGAACGTCACGCTGCTGACGTCGCGCTCCTCGAGACCCGAGACGCACTGACCGAGGCGAGGCTGCGAGTCATCGGAGCACCAGCGAGTCCCCGGCAAGACACGACCACGATCCTTACCAGACGCGGCTTGGAGGTGGCGTGGCGGTATGAATCGGACGTGGCCCACGGGATGGCGATGGGACGCCTCCACCAACGCGGTAGAGACGGAGAACCGATGCTCGGAGCTCCATCAGCTCCATGGCGGAGGGAGAAGGTGATCGCAGCGGCGAACGCCGCCATGCTCGCACAAGGATTCCGAGTTCTCCAGGTCCTGGACGCTGACACGTCAGAACTCGAAGCCGTGGCCGCCGAACACAGAGCCCTGCAGGAGTCGCGAGCCACGGACCCCTAGGCACGTTGGAGGCCGGACCAGGAATGTCGTTCGTACCACGGCCGCAGCCTGAGACGGGCTGGCTGGTAGTTGCCGTAGATGAGGATGCCGGTGCCGGTGTCGGCGCGGCGGAGGGTGGCGGTGGGGGCGAGGGGCCGGTGTCTTGGGGCTTCGGTGATGGTCTCTTTGCCGTCGGGGTTGTGGGTGCGGGTTTCTTCGATGGTGTGTTGGTCGCCGATGAGGCGGCTGATGTAGTCGAGGGTGGGGGTGTCGGAGATGCCGGCGAGGATGATCTTGGCGCGGTGGTTGTTGATGACGGTTTGGGCGAAGGTGCCGTAGCGGGCTTGGATTTGGGCGAAGTCTTGCCAGATGGTGACGAGTTGGATGCCGACGCCGCGGGCGGTGGAGGCGATCTGGGCGAGGTCGGGGAGGGGGGCGATGTTGGCGGCTTCGTCGATGACGAGCAGTAGCGGTTTGGTGAGCCGGTCGGTGGTGCGGTTGGCGCGGTCGTAGACGCGGGCGATGGTTTGTTCGATGAGGGCGGTGAAGAGGGGTCGGAGGCGGGCTTGTTCGTGGAGGGGTCCGCAGATGTAGAGGGTGTGGTTGCCGCCGTCGAGGAGCCGGTCGGGGTCGATCACGGGCTCGCTGATGGCCGTGGTGGCGAGGACGCCGGGGTCGGCGAAGGCGGCGAGGACGGTCTCCGCGGTGGTGTAGGCGGAGGATCGGGTGCGTTCTTCCCGGTTGATGGTGGCGGCGAAGGCTTGGAGGGCGGAGACGGCGTCGGCCTGGCGGGTCTGTTGGAGGGCGCGGAGGGGTTCTTCTTCGTCTTGGAGGTCGACCCAGCGGATGACGTCGGCCATGGTGGCACCTGCGGTGGCGGCGGCGTAGAGGAGGGGGGCGAGGAGTTTCTGGGCGACGGCGTACCAGAAGTCGGAGTCTTGGAGGCCGCCGCGTTCGCCGGCGCGGGCGGTGGAGGCGAGCCAGGCGGCCATCCGCAGGGCACCCTGCCAGTCCGTACAGGTGTGGAGGGGTGACCATCCGGCGGAGGGTTGGGCGGTGGAGGCGACCGGGTCGAAGACCCAGGTTTCGCCGATGGTGCGGCGGTGGGTGATGGTGGCGTCGAGGAGGTCGCCTTTGACGGAGGTGGCGATGACGGGTCCGTCCCATTCGAGGAGGGCGGGGATGGCGAACCCGGTGGTCTTGCCGGTGCCGGCGGGTCCGATGACGGCGACGGAGTGTTGGGCTTCGGTGGCGACGAGCCGCCGTCCGACGGTGCCGAGGGTGAGCCGTCCGGGTTGGGGGCGGCGGATGAGGAGGGGTTTGAGGTCGCGGGGTTTGGCCCATCGGGCCGCGTCCGGGTCCATGGACGGACAGGTGTGGTCGTGGTGCCATCGCCACGCGGCGGCGACGGCCATGAGGATCAGGACGCTGATGATGGTGAGGATGGTGTAGTAGAGGGCTGGGCCGGGGAGGAGCGTGGCGGCTTCGGGTGGCCAGGCGGCGGCCGGGCGGGTGGGATCGTTGGCGAGGCGCCAGACGATGGCGGGGCTCTCCCACAGGGACACCGGTAGCCAGGTCCCGGCCCAGATGCGGGCTGCGAGCTGCCCGGCGCCCCACACGGCGAGACATCCGGCGACGAACGCTCCGGCGGCGATGGTGAGGATCGTCTCACCGTCGGGGTTGGGCTGGGAGGCCGGGGTGGTCATCGCCCGATCCCCGCGTCGGGACCGTCGAGCGACCGGCCGGTGCGGCGCCGCTCATGTAGGGAGGCTTCGAGGAGTGGCGTTTGGCAGGCACTACAGCGGCAGGCCCTCGGGGTGGGTTGGGTCCAGCCGTCGGGCCAGTAGGGGATGGTGGTGACACAGGAGGGGCAGAGGGCGTAGCTACCGAGGAGGGGGATGAGGGTGTACTCGCCGTCGACGGGGATCTGGGTGTTGCAGAAGTCGCAGATCCACAGGCTGTTGTCTCGGGGGGCGCTGGTGATGACGACGACGCCGTAGCGTTCCAGCTCTTCTCGGAGGCCGGCTTCGGCGGCGACCCTTCGCCGGTAGGCCTCGCGGTGGGCGGTGGGGCGGACGACGAACCGCAGTTCGTCCCGGCAGCGACCACACAGACCCTGCGGGGTGAGCTGGGTTTCGGCGTCGCAGCTCACGCAGGCGGCCGACTCGGTCATCGTTCCACTCCCCGTCCCGTGTCGAGGTTCCGCTCTTGGTCTGGATGTCTGGTCAGCTGGGCGAAGAGGAGGAGCCCTGCGGCTCGGTCGTCGTCGGCCAGCTGGCCCCAGTCGTCGAGGAGGTGGTTGGCGAAGCCGGCGAGGGGATGGGCGGACCGGTGGAGGGCCTGGCGGATGGCGAGCCGCTCTTGCTCGTCGAGGTGCACCGCCCGATGGGGTGCTGGGTCGGCGAGGGAGCCGATGGCGGCTCCGAGCCGCCGGCTGGTGAGGATGTCGTTCGGGTCCGGCAGCGGGGATTCCGCGGGTGTCACTGGATGGCTCCTTTCAGTCGGTGCAGCCAGAGGTGGGGGCGGCGATGGGGCTGAGCCCGATGCCGCCCCGCCAGGCTTCGAGGAGGGGTTGGGGGCAGAGGAGGGTCCCGTCGGGGCTCCGGATCTGGAAGTGGAGGTGCGGGGCGTCCGAGTTGCCGCTGTTCCCCGAGAGCATGATCAGCTCCCCGACGGCCACCTCGCGGCCGGGGCTCAGATCGTCGGCAAGGCGACTGCCGTGGCAGTACGTGTAGGTGTGGCCGTCGGCGCCGGCGACGTGGACGCCCCAGCCGCAGCGGCACCGCTCGGGGTTGTCGCAGGGTCGGGTGAGGGCGGTGACGGTGCCCGGGTGGGCGGTGTAGACGGGGGTGCCTTCGGGGACGGGCAGGTCGGCGGCGGGGTAGTCGTGGTGGGGGCGGCGGATCTCGCCGAGGGTGACCGAGTCGGTGGGGAGGGGGAAGGCGTAGAGGCCGTCGGCGGTGACCACGCCTCGGGTGAAGGAGAAGCTGCGGTAGTAGTCGATCCAGCCGGTGACCTTCTCCACGTAGTCGGTGGAGTTGTTGTAGCCGCGGAGGGCGGCGGCGAGGCCGGTGGGCGTGGTGTAGTCGCCGGGGGTGGCGAGACAGAGGTGGGCGACGGTCGCCAGGGCGGCGTCGAAGACGTTCTGTGGGTCCTTGGTGCCGTCGCCGTTGCCGTCCTGGCCGTAGGCCCGCCAGGAGCCGGGGAGGAACTGGGCGGGTCCGACGGCCCGATCCCAGATCGGGTCGCCGTCGAGGACACCGTCGTCGGAGTCGGGGATCCGGGCGGTGCCGGGAATGAAACCGTCGAGGGTGGCCCCGTAGAGGGGCGGGGTGAGGTCGCCGTCGGGGGTGACGGTGCGGCCCTGGTAGGTGGCGTGATCAGATTCGACCTTCCAGATGCCGGCGACGACCGGCCAATCCACCCGGCAGTCCTCGGCGACGCTTGGGGCGTTGGTTTCGGCGGCGAGGTAGGCGGAGAACACCACCGGGGGGATGCCGAGCGCACCGCTGGCCACCGCCGGCGGGCTGCCGGCGACCACCGCCGCCACCCCGAAGGCCATCACCAGCAGGATCATGGCTGCGGGTGCTGCGGCGAGTCCGACGGCGAGGAGCACCCGCCGGAGCGTCGAGCCGCCGGCACGATTCGCTTCGGCGGCGTGTCGTCGCTGTCGGGCGGCCTCGACGGCGACGCGGGCAACGCGGGCGACAAGCAGCCAGTTCACGTCGAGGCGGTCCGTCGGCGGGGACTCCACGTGGTGACGGCGACCGCCGTCTGCAACGGCGCGGCCCGGGTGGGGCGGCGGGGCCTGGCGGGGAGGTCAGCCATGGCTTCTCTGACGGTGTGGGTGATGCCGAGCCCGGTGAGCCCCCCGGCCTGGTAGGGGCGGATCCAGGCGGCACCGTGGCCACCGCCGATCCGGGCGCCCTCGAGGTGCCGCAGGGTCGAGTCGGCGATGCGGCCGGACATGTCGACGAGCTGGCGGCGGCCCACCCACATGACGGCCATGAAGAAGATCACCAGCAGGAACCGGGTCCACAGCCCGCCGGCTACGGCGAGCAGGCCGGTGAGGCCGGTGACCAGCAGGGCGAGGAACACCCCCATCACGATCACGAGGGCGACGACCCGGACGAGGGCGGCCACCCAATGCCACAGGAGACTCCGTCCGGCCCCGGGGAACAACCCCGCGTACAGAGCGATGGGGAGCAGGGCGATGAGGAACAGCGCCATCCCCTTGGCCACCACCAGGGTGAAGGCGGTGATGAGGAACAGGGCCAAGGCGGCCACCGCGACCGTCAGGTAGAGCAGCGCCCCGACGAGACGGCTCACCGTGGCCTCGGCGTTGAACGCCGCCTGGGCGTCACAGCCCGCCTCCGCCATCAGCAGCCTGGGTTCGTCGTCGAAGCCGTGCGGGCCGGAGGCGAGCGCCCGGTTGCGCGCCGCGGCGCAGGGGGTGCCCTCGAGGGGCTGCCCCCAGTTGATGGTGTCGTAGGGGTCGCGGACGAACCCGGCGATCAACGCTCCCCCCACCTTCTCGGAGACCTCGACGCTGCGGTCGGTGTCGGCGGCGAGGGAGACGATCTCCGCCGAGATCCCACCGGCGGTGCGCATCGCTCCGGTCACCGCTCCACCGAAGCCGGGTCCGGTGGTGATGTGGACGAGGACGGCGAAGACGACCAGGGTGAGGGCGAACTCGCCGGCCCCCAGACCGACCTGGCCCCGGAGGAACTGCCAGCCCATGTACAGGGCGGAGACGACCAGACCGAGGTGCGACAACCGCATCGCCCCCAACACTCGTGTATCGAGCAGGTCGGCGACGGCGGTGGCGGCGTCGGTGAGGGTAGCCTCGACGACGAACCCGGTGGCCGCTTCGAGGAGCCAGATCGCCACGGCGACCAGCAGCTTCCCCACCGAGAAGACCAGGTTGGTAGCGGTACCCACGGTGACACACCCGACGTCGCCGACGAACCCGTCGTTGGCGCAGCCGATGTCGTACCGGCCGATGGGGACGATCCCCCGACCAGCGTCGGTCGGGTACTCGGTGGGCGGGTAGAGCTCCTCACCCAGCTCTGAGCCCGGCTCGTTGGTCTGGGCGTAGGCGGCGGGCGCGGCGAGGGTGACGCCGGCGGCGACGAGGAGGACGAGGAGCCAGACGACGATCCAGGCCCGCCCGTCCAGCACCGGCGACCGCCCCCGCCCCCGGGTCACCCGACCGGAGAGGCGGTTCATCGTGCCACTCCTTCCATGACCTCGTCGTTGGGTTGGTGGAGGGAGGGCCAGGGCCCGACTGTCACGGACTCCGTGCCGGGGGTGGTGGAGAACGCTCTTGCGACCGCCGGATCGTCGGGCGCCGCGATCCGCACCAACCCGAGCCGCCCTCCCGGGTCCCGCATGAGGCATTCCCCGGTCCCCAGGGAGGTGACGGTCTCGAGGTTGTCGTCACGGTCGTCGGAGCCGAGGAACCGCAGCGCCGCCGGGGCGGTCTGGGCCGACTGGCGGAACACCACCCGATAGCCCAACAAGGCGTCGATGTTGTCGGTGTCGGAATCTCCGGCGAGGTCGGAGGGGAGCTGGCTGAACGCCCACACCGCAGCGAAGTGCTTGCGGCCGTCCCGGATCAGCTCCATCACCAACGCCCGACCCTGGGGGCTTGAGGTCAGCGCATGCGCCTCGTCCAACAGCAACGCCGCGAACTGGTCCGAGCGGCGGAACAGCGCCCGCCGGGAGAACGCCGCCACCAGGTAGAGGACCGCCTGACCGAGCAGCTCCTCGGGAAGCTGCTCGTCCC
>Ga0256841_1001163_pt1 | contig 23822 bp, 23 predicted proteins | sample 356308metaG_FD_185971 | JGI IMG/M metagenome (GOLD analysis project Ga0256841, IMG submission 185971) | Hydrothermal vent microbial communities from Mid Atlantic Ridge, Atlantic Ocean - 356-308 | ecosystem: Environmental > Aquatic > Marine > Hydrothermal vents | place: Atlantic Ocean: Mid...
ATCGTCGTGGGTAAGGAGCGTGTCCAAGTAGGAGGGGGGAAGAAAGCCTGAGGAGGAACCTCCAGGGAGAAAAGCTTTGAGTTCAAGATCGTCGAGGATCCCGCCGCCGAATCTCTCGCCGTAAATGAGTTCTCGGATGGGCATTCCCAGAGGGACTTCGAAGATTCCCGGGTTTTTGACATGCCCCGAAACCCCTGCCAGGACATTTCCAGGCGATGCCTCCGTTCCCATACTTCGATACCATGCAGGGCCGTGGGCAACGATGGAGGGAACGTTGCAGAGAGTCTCGATGTTGTTCACCGTGGTGGGATAGCCCCAGAGTCCGGCAGCGGCGGGGAAGGGAGGTTTCGGTCGCGGGTGGCCGCGCTTCCCTTCACTCGCCTCCATAAGAGCCGTCTCCTCGCCACAGATATAGGCACCCGCGCCTCTTGTGAGATGGATGTCACAGGAGAATTCCGATCCCAAGATATTTTTGCCGATCAGGTGAGCCCGGTAGGCTTCTTCAATGGCCTGAAAAAGGACACGGGCCTCTTCGACATACTCGCCTCGGATGAAAATATAGGCCCCTCTGCATTGCATGGCGTAGCAGGCAAGCAAAATCCCTTCAAGGAGCAGGTGGGGATCCTGGCGGATCAGGACGCGATCCTTACAGGTGCCCGGCTCGGATTCATCAGCATTGACTGCCATCAAACGAGGCCGCGGGTCGTCGAATTTGGGCATGAAGGTCCATTTGAGCCCAGTTGGAAACCCCGCTCCTCCACGCCCGCGGAGGCCCGAATCTTTGACCATTCCCGTCACCTGACCGGGTTCTAACTCCTTCAGGGCCTTTTCCAGAACTGAATAGGCTCCCGCGGCTTTAGCCCCTTCAAGAGTTTGCATACCCTCCTTCCGGAGGCGATCGAAAAGGTAGGTGGGATAACCCGGATCCTTGTCCCGGACGGGCCATGCGTAGCCATTGCTCATCAGCTCGCCTCCTCATTTTTATCGGGAGCACTCTCGCAGGGAGTCACCCCGTAGGAATGTGCAAGGTTTTTGGGAACCTCCGGGAGAGTCTCGATCTCGGGGGGGAGGGAGATGATCCCCTTCTCGATTTGGTCCATGATCTCGAGGGCTTTTTCAGGTGTCAGTTCTTCGAAATACTTGCCATTGACGTCGATCATGGGAGCGGTTGTGCAAGACCCCATGCACTCGACTTCGCGAAGGGAAAAGGTTGCTCCTTCCTTGACCGGCTTGTCTGCTTGGATTCCCAATTTTTCTTCAAGGGCGTGAACGATTTTTTGGGCTCCCCGAAGATCACAGGAGATGTTCCGGCAAACGGCAATTCGGAACTTCGCACGGGGACCCTGGTCATACATCCAATAGAAAGTCAGGACCCCAAAAACCTCAACCGGCGAAATCCCTACAAAGTCGGCGGCCCAAGCCATCTCCTCGCGCCCCAGCCTCCCACGGTGATCCTGGATGTCGTGAAGCAGAGGTAGAAGGATTGCCCTGGGATGGGGGAAACAAGTCTTTCGACTTTCCCACCACTGGACGCGCTCCTTGGGGAGGGGGCAGGCGGAGGTGCTCGCTGGGCTCATAGTCTTGCCTTGATCATTTGCCTTTGGGGAACTCATCAGCGGTCACACTCTCCCATGACAAAGTCGAGGCTTCCGATGATGGCAACGAGATCAGAGATGTAGCGGCCCCTAGCTAGGGTCTTGAGGGCTTGAATGTTCAGAAGGGAAGGGGAACGGACATGAAGCCGGTGGGCCCTTGGACCATCATCACTAACGAGATAGAAACCCAATTCCCCCTTGGTGGCTTCGATTGCAGAATAGACTTCGCCTCTTGGGACTTTCATGTTGGCGACGACCTCAAACTGAAAGATCAGCTCCTCCATGGAGCTGAAGACCTTTTCTTTGGGGGGCAGAACGAAACGTCTGTCCTCGGCGTAGATGTCACCTTTGGGTAGATTGCGAATCGCTTGGGAGACGATGCGAGCACTTTGCCGCAGTTCTTCCATGCGAACAAGATACCGGTCAAAGCAGTCTCCAACACCACCAACAGGGATGTCAAAGTCATAGTTTTCATAACCCGAATAGGGGGCCAACTTGCGGACATCGTGTTCGATTCCGCAGCCTCGAAGAATGGGGCCGGTCAAGGATAGACCCATGGCCTCATCGGCACTGAGGACTCCAATATCCCGGTTTCGGTCCCACCAAATCTTGTTCCCGGTGAGGAGCTTTTCAAAGTTGTCCACCTTGGCAGGGAAGGTATCGACGAAATCGGTGATGGCTTTGACCGTAGGTTCCGGGATCTCATTGCCGACCCCGCCAATGCGGATGTAGCTGTTGTTCATCCGCTGTCCCGTGATGGAATCGACGATGTCATATAGATCTTCTCGTTCACGGAAGGCGAAGAAGAACATAGAAGCTGCCCCAATATCCAGCGGGGTTGTTCCCACGTAAATCAAGTGCCCCATGATGCGCATCAGTTCCATGAGGATGACACGGATGGCTTGAGCCCGGGGAGGGACTTCGATGCCCGCTGCTTTTTCGATGGTCTGGCAGAAGGCAACGTTGTTGATCTGCGGCGCCAGGTAATCGAGGCGGTCAGTATGCGGAATGTATTGAAAAAAGCGGAGGGTCTCCGCCATCTTTTCTTTGCCGCGGTGGAGATAGCCGATGACCGGTTCAGCATCGACAATCAACTCTCCATCGAGGGTGAGAACAATACGGAGGACTCCATGGGTCGAAGGGTGTTGAGGCCCCATGTTGACTGTCATCAAGTCTTCGTGGAGTTCCTGTCCAAACTCTTGGCTGAGACGTTCCCGCTCATCGGAATTTAATTCGAGGAGACGGTGAAGAGGGCTGACTCCCTGTTTCCCCAGCTCCTTTCCCATTTCAACTTCCAGAATTTTTGTGGTCACCATTTGGCCTATCTCTCAGTAAAGAGGAGTGTACCCATGCTTGCGCTTGGTCGGTTTCAGTCCGGGAGTCTCAGGAGATTCCATTCGCGATACAACTTGGAGGGATCCTTTCCGCGGAGGGGGAAGTCCTTGCGAAGGGGGAAGCCGTTATAGCCATCAGGCATGAGGATTCGTTTTAAGTCGGGATGCCCATCGAAAACAATTCCGAACATATCGAAGACTTCTCGTTCAAGCCAGTCGGCTCCCGGGAAGAGGGATACACAGCTGGGCACTTGGTTTTTTTGTCCTGTCCAAACAATGATGCGGACGTGAAACGGTCGGTTCCCCTCGCCTACACGTTCCATGTGATAGACGACCCGAAAACGGGCCTTGGCACCAGGACGAAGGGATAGGGAGCCTGGGGAAGATGATTGAGGAAGGGACTCGTCGGTGGCCGTCAAGGAAGTCAGGAGGCGAAACCTCGGTTCACAATCATCGCGAAGATAGCGAAGAAGGGAAAGAAGATGCTCCTTTGGGCAGTCCAAAGATGCGGTTCCGTCTGCGGCTCGAAGATAATCCGTTCCGTCGCTTATCTTCGAAGAAACACGCTCTTTGACCAAAGCAAGAAGATCTGTGGGGCTTAATCCCATTCGAGACCTCCCTTACGCCAGATGTAGAAGAGGCCCAGGAAGAGCACAAGGATGAAGAGAAGCATCTCCATCATGAGGAAGAGACCATTGCCGTCTGCCGTCATCGATCGCAGGTTGACTCCCAGGGGAAGGAGAAAAACCGATTCGATGTCGAAGAGAATGAAGAGGACGGCAACGAGAAAAAACTTCACCGAAAAGCGGCCTCTTGCATTGCCCTTCGGCGTCATTCCGCATTCATAAGTCCTGAATTTTCCCCTTGTGCCTCTCTTTCTACCCAGGATCTCCGAAGCAAGGATGCTTACGGCAACAAAGCCTAGGATGACGAGGAACAAGATGAGGATTGGAACGTATTCGCTCAGCATCTTCCCTTCCCGATGAATGGGTGGTTCCGAATAGACTCACCCCGCAAAATTGGCCAGGAAGTCTAGCCTTGGTGGGGAGCTAATCAAGGATTCACACCTCCTTGGAGGAAGCAAATCTTTTCTTTTTTCAAGCTGGCCCCAGCAGTCTAAGCGAGTCCCGGTAAGATTGGGCCAATGCTGCGTTCTTATGGGCTGATTTTTCTCTTTTTTTTTCTGTCGGTGACCATTGGCATGGTCTTCCTTTTGCTGAAACCTTCGAAGCCTTCCGGGGACAAGACCGTGAAGGAAAGGACTCTTCCGCAGGGACAAAACCTTTCTTCACCATCCCGTCTCCCCCGGCCGCGGGATGGGGGGCAGGGGGCGAAGGGGGCTCCTCATTCTCCGTCTCCCTTAAAAACACTTCTCCCCCCCCTGGCTCCCAATGGTTCCACAGTCCATGGGATTGGAAGACGCGGGCCTCGTCCCCCTGCGGCGATCCTTTTTCCCGATGGTACCTGGCTCCTTCCGATCAACGGAGTGAAAAAGGCTCCTCCCTTTCCCGGCTTTCCGCCAGGCCGTCCCTATGCTCCCATTGTGTCTATTTACCGTGATCCTGCGACGGGGCTTTCCTGGTATGTGCATTCGGACGGAAGTAAATCCAATGTTCAAAGAGTCAGGAGGCAGGAGGGTTCCAAAATCTGGTATGAAGCCGGTTGGGTCATTGGGACTCCAACCGCCACGAAGGGATTCCCAGAAAAACAAGGTTCAGGTTCTGGAAGCAATGCTGGATCCTCATCGGGAGGAAAGTAAAATGGGGCCTTGAGAAGGGAGGATCCCTGCTCGCACTCCCCTTTGGGCCTCATGGATAAAAGCCTTCAAATCCGCCGCCTGATCACCCTTATTCCGGTTCTCCGCCCTGTCGGCCACGACCTAAAAAACCTCCTTAGTATTGCCATGGGGAATTTGGAACTTGCCCTTCCCAAAATTGAGGAAGAGCGTGTCCGCAAGGATCTTGAAGCATCCTTGGGTGCGATGGACCGGATGGATGCTCTTTTGACGCGCGCTCAGGGACTCCTTCGGGAGGGGATCAAGGAGGAAACGGTGTTTGCCTTGCTTCCCCTTTTGAGAGAAGTCAAGCAGTGGTATGGAGACGTACGCCCGGGCTTAGTGGAAGATTTGGAGCTTCAGGTTCTCATGGATCCGGGAGAAGTATGTTTCCTCCAAGAGGAGCTACGGCAGTTCCTCCTGACTCTTTTTGGAGTCATGCTGGGAGGGGGATTGGCCATTCGCTTGGATGGGACCCGAATTTCAGGGCGAGAGGGTCTCCCCGATGGGGATTATGCCCGCATTCTTTTTATGGGGGAAATCGGGGATCCCCAAGGACTTTGGATGCTTTCTTTGGAGAGAGCCTTGTTCAGGGCCCATGGTGGGGATGTCCTGATGACCCAGGATGGTCCCCTGCTCCTCTTGCCATTGGCTGAATCCTCATTTTTCGCTTCCTGAGGTTGTGAGGAAAGCCCATGAGAAGGGGGAGGCTTCCTTTCCCCCTCAAAAGGAATCTTTGTTTTAGACCGATAGGTGAGCCATGGCCTTTTTATCAGGGAAATGGATATGGACCGCCTGCAGTTTGATCGTGCTGGTCTGCGCATTTGGTCTTCCCCTTCTCCCGAAGAAGGGGGCGGTGGAGCAGGGGGGTAGAACGCCGCTTGCCGCCACAGTGCTCGAGTGGGAAGTGATGTCTTCACTTCCCGATGAATTCCTCATGAGCCCGGAATCGGTGGGAAAAAGCCTCCTCAAGGTCAAAGTGAAGCTCAAGGGTTTGTCCCAGGGGGTTCATCCTGGCTACTTTTTGGTGGATCGAATCAATGGGGGGGTCTCCCGAGAAGCTCGCCTGGAGGAAGGAGATGTCTCGGAATCCATCAAAAGTTCGGGAGAACTCTGGGATTATCAGGTTTTGGGGCAAGCTGATCCCTTCACACTTCCCAAGCGGGGAGAATGTTTTTTGGAAATGCGGTTTGTCATTCCTCTGGGATTTCGAAGGGGAGTGCTGGATTATCGAGGGCGCAGTTTAGCTTTGGTGGGCCCATAGGCCTTAGGGGCTACATGGCCCGGCGCGCTCGAGGTTGTTTTTGAAGAATGAGGGCCATGAGGTTGTGGAGGGACCGAAAATTCTGTGGGGTAAAGTCATAGGGGTCCAAGACGATTTCAAAACGTTCTTCAATGGCAGAAGCCAATTCCAGGACCTGGAGAGAATCAAGAACCCCCTCCGCCAGAAGGTCTGTTTCCGGCCGGAGTTCCCCTGGATGGGTCTCAAGAACCCCTAATAAAATCCGCTTCAGAATCTCGAAACTTATCGTCATTTTCGCTCCCCCCCAAAGCTGTGGGGGCAAGCATGAAAGCAGGCTAAAGCAAGGGATGCAAGCCCGCAGAGTTCCTAAAATGGTTTTTGTGGGGAAAGAATTCCTACTCCCAGGGAGCTTCATTGGACCATGAATCGCTCTTTTTCTGGACCTTCCGAGGAAGGCTCCAGCTAGTGCTTCGTTCACTTAGGCTTTTGATGAGCTCGGTTATCCCTTTCGGTAACCGAGTTCCTTCAAGACTTGAAGAATCTCGCTGTTTGAGGGGAAGAGGCGGTTGTGCTTCTTTTTGTATTCATCCAAAGCGGAAATAAAAGCGAGGACTTCTTGATCGACCTCCAGGTCAGGATCCTTCCGGACAACCTTCTTTTGCGGGGTTTTTGCCTTCATCTCCTCGGGATTCTTATCTCTTGGGCTTCGAACCCCGTTTTCCTTTTGAGCCTTGGCACCCTTTTTTTTGCATGTCTTCGCCGGCTTTTTCGGGTTTTTTTTCACCGCCTTCTTTGTTGCTTTCTTCGCGGTCTTCTTTTTGCTTGTTTTTGCTTTCTTGCTTTTGCTGGCGGGCATCTGCTCCCCTCCGTCGTTGCGAGGACTTTGGGTTCTTATCGGCAGTTGGCGGCCCAGTCCTGAATCCAGGTTTGAACGGGGGGAAGGGCAAGGCCTTTTTCGGTGACAAGGCCGGAGATGAGGTCGGCGGGAGTGACATCAAAGGCAGGGTTTCTCGCTGAAAACTCTTTGGGGCATTTACCGTCTCCTAGGCCCAGGGTGACCTCCTTCGGGTCTCGTTCTTCAATGGGGATTTGATTTCCTGAAGGGGTGGAGATGTCAAGAGTGGTGCTGGGTGCGACCACGTAAAAGGGGATCCCAGCCCGTTGTGCTGCCATCGCTAAAGGGAGGGTTCCGACCTTGTTGGCTGTGTCCCCATTGGCAGCAATCCGGTCTGCTCCGACAAGAATGGCATCGATCTCTCCGGAAAGGATTAAGCCAGGTCCCGCGCCATCACAAAGGAGGCTGCCTTTCATGTTTCGTTCTTTGATTTCAAAGGCTGTCAGACGGGCACCTTGGAGGAGGGGCCGAGTTTCATCGGCAAACACAAAGAAATCCTTTCCTTGGGCTTGGGCGGTCACAAGGACACCGAAGGCGGTTCCAATGCCCGCGGTTGCAAAACGCCCGGTATTACAGTGGGTGAGGATCCGCATCCCATCCTGGATGAGCTCCGCGCCATGGATGCCCATTGCGAGGCAGGTCTGTTGATCGTGTCGGTGGGTTTCCTTTGCTTGGGTCAGGAGGAGGGTGGGGAGTTGAGAGATGTTGATTCCCTCGGCAAGGCTTTTTCGGGCAAGAGCTTCGGCCCGGTCGAGTGCCAGGAAAAGGTTGACTGCTGTCGGGCGGGAAGATCTAAGAGCTTCAAGTCCCTGGAGAAAACTTTGGGTGTCCCTGGATTCTCGAGCCAGCAGAACGGCGCCATAAGCGGCCGCGACTCCCAAGGCCGGTGCACCTCGGATCGAAAGGCGTTGGATGGCTCCGATCAAACTTTTGCTGTCTTGGATTTCCAAGACCCGAACCGTTTCCGGAAGTAAGGTTTGGTCCAGGAGCCTCAAAACTCCTGATTCGTCTCCTTCCCAATGAAGGGTCGGGGGGGAAGGTTCTTGGATCTTTACCATCCGTATTTCTCTTGGATTTTGCGGTCCTTTTCCAGGACAACCGCAGCCTGCTCATGGATGAAAGTCTCCAGTTTTTTTCTGAGTGTGTCATCATGGAGAGCCAGAATCCGAAGGGCGAAAAGGGCTGCATTTTTTGCGCCTGCCTTCCCGATCCCCATGGAAGCGACCGGGACTCCTCCTGGCATCTGAACCGTTGAATAGAGGGCATCGACTCCCCCTAAAGCTCCCCCTCCCATGGGGACCCCAACAACGGGGAGGGTGGTGTGGGCGGCGAGGACGCCTGCAAGGTGCGCCGCCAAACCTGCCGCCGCAATCAGGACTTGGACTCCTTCGGAAGCTGCTTTTTCAGCGAAGGCGGTCGCTTCTCGGGGGGTGCGATGGGCGGAGAGGATCCTTGCCCCAAAGGAGACTCCGAGAGACGCAAGGAGATCGAAGCCTCCCTGGAGGGTCGGGAGGTCCGAATCCGAACCCATGATGAAGACGATAGGTGGTGCCATGTTTGGTCCTTTCGAAGGGGGTCGTAATCAGACGACGAGACTCAAAACCCTGTTCCATGTGCAGGGTCCTTGACTGCGTTGGATTGGATCAGAAAAGCCTCTTCCCGGTCAAAGCTTCGTGGATCTCAAGGTAGCGGTCCAGAGCCTTTTTCTGGATTTCGGGAGGCAGTTCGGGTCCAGGGGCTTTTTTATCCCAATCCAGGGTTTCAAGGAAGTCACGAACAACTTGCTTGTCAAAGCTCTCCGGGAAGGCTCCCGGCTTGACTTGGTCTTTGGGCCAGTATCGCGAGCTGTCGGGGGTCAGACACTCATCGATCAATATCAAGCGACCTTCAAGGAGGCCGAACTCAAATTTTGTGTCCGCGAGGATGAAACCCTTCTCTTTGGCGTAATTATGTCCCCTTCGGTAGAGGGCGAGGGCGAGATCTCTTCCTTTCTGGGCAAGATCCTCCCCCAAAAGCTCCTGGACCTGTTCGAAGGAGATCGGCTCATCATGTCCTTCCTCGGCCTTTGTTGAGGCAGTGAGGATGGGTTGGGGAAGAGCCTCTGCGTGTTGGAGACCTTGGGGGAGCTGAACTCCTGAGACAGTTCCCATGGCCTGGTAGTCCTTCCATCCGCTTCCCGTCAGATATCCACGTATGACCCACTCCACCGGGAGGGGGTCGGCTTTTTTACAGCGCATCGTGCGGCCCTGGAGGAGGCGACGCTCCTCGGGGCTCAGCTCACCCCAGTCGTCCACCTCGGTGGAGATCATATGGTTGTCACAAAGGTCTCGAGTCATCCGAAACCAGAACGAAGAGAGGTTGCAAAGGATGCGACCCCGTCCGGGGATCCCCGTAGGAAGAACAACATCGAAAGCCGAGAGGCGATCTGTGGCGACGAGAAGAAGATCGCCTTCCAACTCATAGAGATCGCGGACCTTCCCCTTTCCGAGAAGCTTAGCGGAAGAAAGGTCGGTTTTGAGGACAGCAGGAGGTAAGCTCAAGGTCAAGGCTCCTTCAAACAACAAGGGTTTGGGGATCTGAAACGCGCAATCCTGGCCCCTTTCGGCCGGGATTCAAGTCTTGTGAAGCGAAGTCATACCCTTGAAGCAATCTGATGAATAGACTGGCATAAGGATGCCCCTCAGGACCGATACTCTCCCTTCCTGTAAATCCTTCTTTCAACGAGTTCTCTTTGCTTCGCTCCTTGAAGAAGGGGAACGTGTTTTTTGCTTCCAAAAGGGCGAGAGGCTCAGTCAGGATCTCCGGGTCATGCTTCAAGCCCTCGAGTCCCTTGGAGGGAAAGCCGAGTTGCGAGAGGATCAGGGCGAAGTCTTCGTGACCGGTCTTGGACCCCGTCCCCTTTCCGGGATCGTGGATGTGAGGTCCAACGGCACCCTCTTACGTTTTTTGGTGGGTGGAATCACCGCCTTGGGAGGGGAGGTCTCCATTGTTGGGAACTCCCAAATAGAAGGCCGTCCCCTGGGTTCCGTTCTTCCCCTGGCTGAGAGCCTGGGAGCCCGTTTTTCCTTTGCAAAGAAGCCCGGCCATGTCCCCTTCCACCTCCAAGCTCCAGGCATCCCGTCCCAAGGCTCCCATCGAAGGGGGACAGCCATCGTTGTGGATGCAAGAACCGGGACCCAAGGGGCTTCGGGCCTTCTGATCGGCCTCGCCGCCCGTGGCGAGCCCGCCCGCCTCAGCTGCCGGACATCCAAAGGGGACACCCATCCTTATGTGCTGCTTACGGTTCAGGCCCTGAAGTCCTTAGGCTGGCCTCCCATTGGGAGCGAAGGGGGGGAGCTGTTTCTTTCCTCGGGTCGGCCTCGATCTTTGACTGCTGGAGTCAAACCTAAGGCCCTCTGGATTCCCAAAGATCCCTCCGCCTTGGCCTTTGCTTTGGTCACGGCTGCCATCCATTCCCAGGAAATTTTTCTTCCAAAAGCGGCTCATGGGGAGGTTCATCCTGATATGTCGGTTTTGCAAAACCTCCAGGCCTTGGGGCATGAGGTCTGTTTTTCCAGGGAGGGACTCTTCTTTCGAGGTAGGGGGCCAGGCAAGGGAAATCTCCATTATGAGGATCTGGATCTTCGCCCCGACAGCTTTCCTCCCCTGGCTCTTCTTTGTGTTTTCCGCGAGGGAGAACATGAACTTGGTGACGCTCCCCGGCTCCGGATAAAGGAGTCGGACCGTGTGCAGACCCTTGCTGAAGGGTTTCGAACCCTGGGCATCCCCGTCCAAGAACGGCCTGGGGGGTTGTGGATCCAAGGGGGGAGACTTGTTCCCAAAAAGGGGAGGGTGAGACTCAACCCCAATGGGGATCACCGAATGGCAATGGTCTTTCTTCTTCTTGGAAAATTGGGGGGGCTGGATGTCCAAGTTCCCGGTAAAGAATGCGTGGAGAAAAGTTGGGTGGCCTTTGAGGAATTTTTAAAAGAAATTCCGTCTTAAAAAGGATCCTTGGTCTCCGGACCCCTCTAGCGCGAGTCTTTGGTCTTTTTCTTGCGTCCTGTTTTGCTTTTTTTTCCCCCCGTAGGTGTCTTCATTCCCTTCCCATCCATCTTGGCGAGGTTAGCCCTGGCATCCCTGATAGAACCCCTTGCCCGTTTTTTTTCTTCTGGGCTGGCACTTTTGGAGGCGAGAATCTTCTCACCGAAAACGATGGCATCCCGATACATCCTTCGTGCTTTTTCCAAATCTCGGTGCAGGTGATACTGAAGGATCAATGCAGCGTCATTAAGAATTTGTGGATCCTTGGGGGATAGGTTAAGGGCTTTATTGTAGGCCCTCCAAGCTTCTTCATATTTGCCGGTTTCTCTGCAGAGAAAGGCATAGTTGTTCCATTCCTCGGGGAGATTGCGATAGATCCCGAGGGCATGGTTAAGTTCTCGGGATAGGGCCAGAGCTCCCTTGAGGTCGGCCTTTTTCGCAAGGGATGCAAGCATGTTGGCGTGATACACTCCCTGATTCCCCGCAGCTTTGAGGGCATTCACTAAAGGATGGGGGGATTCTCTGAGGAGGTAACTTAGGGCAAGGCTTGCCTCTTCCTGTTTGCCCAAAGAAAGGGAGGAAATGGCGAAATAGTAGGCAGCTTGGTTCAAGCTCTTATCCAAGGCCCAAGCCTTCTTCATGAAGCTTTGGACCTCCTTGCTCTTTCCCAGTTCAAAGGCCGCAAGCCCCGCTTCAAAGAATAGAATGGATCCTTTGGGATCTTTGGGATGTTTCTTTGTAAATCCCTTGATGGCCTTCTTGAAAAAAGACAGACGTTTTTCGGAGGAAAGGGTCCGGCGAAGCCAAGCAAGTGGAGCACCTTTTTGGGGATCACGAATGACTGCTTGAAGGTAATGATCCATGGCTGTTTTCATTTTTCCTTCCCATGCAGAAAGGTCCGCAAGCCGGCGGAAAGAAAGAGATAGCGATGGATTGAGTTCGGAGGCGGTTTTTAAATCTTGCTGGATTTTTTGAACAAGTACCTTGCGATCTTTAGGTTGGAGTTCTTTGTTCTGAATGCCTGTTGTGTATTGGCGAAACAAAGTTTCGGAACGTAATAAAAAGCCATCTGGTTTTCGGGGAAAGGATTCGATAAGTCGGTTCGCAGTGGAAATGGCCTCATCATCCTCACCCAGATAATATGATGCGAAACCCCTTAGGCGGAGGCATTCAAAATCGTTAGGTTTGAGATCCAAGGCTCGATCAGCGAAAACCATTGTGTCTTCAAAATCCACCATGGCTCCATCCCGGGTTCTGGGACTTCCTATGAGTTTTTTGGCTTTTTGCATAAAGGCTTTTGAAGTCCAGAGCAGGAGATCAAAATCTTTCTTGAAGATCCGATGAGACTCTGTCAAAGCTTCTAAAGCGTCGTCGAATAATTCCGCATTCATCAAAACCCGGACTCGCTCAAGATGTAAATCCCGGTTGTTGGGATTTTTTTGAATGCGACCCGAAAGATCCTTGGCCTTATCTCTTGCTTGGCTTTGAACCTTGGAGAGGAGTTCAGATTTTCTTTGTCCTGTTCCCTGAGTGATGAGGAGGAGTGGGGGCAGAACGAATCCGAGAAACCAGGCCAAGGCGCTTCCTCGAAAGACCTGTCCTATGATTCTGCTTCCCTGGAATACTTGTAAGTGCCTCCTTCTCATCCTTTTTCCCGACCTCCCTTCTTTTTTCCTTTTCGGATACTTTCCAATTCTTTCAAGTGCCTCCCAGTGGCTCTCCTTCGATATGGGTAGTAATTCCAGCTTTCCCTGAGAGCCACTTCGGCTTCTTTCAGTCGATTTGGATCCTTCATCAAAAGGATTCCGAGGTTCATGTAGGAGTCTCCAAGGGCTTCTTCTAAAACTCGATCCTTGGATTTTTTTTCAAAAGCTTTTTTCCCAAGTTTAATGGCTTGGCGGAGAAGATCTTCCGCTTCCCTCGGATACTTGCTCAGATAATGGACATCAACCAAGGCTGTGTCATTGAGGAGGCGTACGTTTCGAGGCTCTAGGAGACGGGCTCGGTTATAAGCTTTCCATGACCGTTCAAACAGTTTTTTAGCCTTTTGTGGATCTCGGGCAGTTCGCCCCGCTTCGCGAAGAAAGAGACCTAGGTTGTTCCAGAAATCCACATCCCCCGGTCGTGCTTTGCTCGCTTCTTCAAAGAGGGCAGCTCCTCCTTCGAAATCGCGATTTCGAAAAAAGGGAGCACCAAGCCCGAGGATCCCCACCTTGGCCGTTCTCCGAATCAAGGGGTCTTTGTATTCGGTGGCCGCCTTATCGCTAAGGCTTAGAGCTTTGAACCAAGCCTTTTTGGCATCTTTGTTTCGACCTTTGGTTGCGTAGTAGAACCCGATCCCTGTTTGGGTTGCCGCCCTCCAATAATCCGCCGATCCCTTGAAGCTTGGTTTGTACTTACTGGAATCCGAAAGCGCTTTGTCAGCCAAAGTATAGGCCTGAATGGGGTCCCCTTTCTTGGGGTCCATTCGTCTTTCGTTTCCGAGGATGTAGAAAAAGTAGCCTTTGTACCAGGCAAGCGTGGGGTCTTTCGGAAACCGCTTTTCGAGAGGTTCAAGAGTTTTGATCGCTTCCTCTGCTCCGCCGTACTTTGTGACGACTTGACTCAGCTCCGTGAGCAGAGGAGGAAGCAGTTTCTTTGGCGAAAAGGCCATGATTTGCCCAAGGGCTGAGATGGCCTCTTTCGGTTGCCGGGCCCAGAGCTCCATGTCTTTCCAAGCCTTTGCAAAGGCAGGCAAATTGACGGGGAGCCCCACGGCCTCTTCCATGGATTGTAGGTCAAGGGTTCCCCCATCTTTGGCTAGGGCTTTGAGACCCTTCATACATTTAAGGATCCATGCCCGGGCGGTCTTAAATGAAGGGGGAGAATCTTTGGACTTCGGGGAACGGGAGAGGTCTCCGATGGCTTTTCGAGCAGCCACAGAAGAGATGCGAAGATAAAAAGCTGTGAGGAGGGCTTGGGGTAATTCTGTGCCTAAGGAATCTAAATGTTTCAAATGACGGGCGGCAAGCGTCGCGGCTTTGTCCGTTTCTCCATTGAGGATGTAGGCTTGACAAAGATCAAAGGCTGGGAGGACATGAATTCGCAACCCAAAAACCTCGCCTCCTTTCTTTTGTGCAAGGATCCGTGCTTCGGCTTTTTCTAAACGATCGATGGCTTCCGCTAAATAATTTCTGGCTCCTCTCTCCCTCCGCTGCATGAGGGATTGGGCGAAAAGAAGGGCGGTTCTTCCTGCCACAAACCAAGGCTCCGGATTCTTTCCTGCTTTCCGGATGAGAGGAGAAAGAAGAGTAAAGGCTTCTTGGAAGTTCCCCTGCTTTGCAAGCTCCAAAGCCTTGATGAGATCGGACTCAAGCTGAAAAGGGAGGGGGGCTAAGTCCTCGAGACGGCGAGGGAAAACAAGATCAAAGGAGTTCCGAGGATAAGGGAAGAACCCGGAGTTCTTTTTCTTTTCTAACAAGGCCAATCTACTAGCGGCACTTCTTCGGGTTTTGGGAAAGAATTGAATGGCTTTTTTGTAAAAGGGGATGGCCTTTTCTGGATGTCCCAGGTTTTCCTCAAGGACTCCAAGGTTTTGCCAAGCGTCCCCAACGGCCTCTTCAATCCTCCGTCGTTTTTCTCGGAGCCTTGGTTCCAAGTTGGGATCCGACTCAGGCATTTCATCCAACTGGGCCTGTCCGATTTCAATGGCTTTGTGCAGAAGTTTCCGGGCTTCTGGATAATCCCTTTTCAGGTGATAGACCAGCATGAGGCCACAGTCATTGACGATACGAGGATCATTGCCGGAAAATTGGACAGCTTTTTTGTATGCAGCAAAGCTCTCTTCCCAAAGGCTCTTGGCTCTTTCAATTTGGCCTGAGCGAGCGATCCGCACACCCAAGTCTCTTGCCGTCAATCCCAAGTTGTTCCAGGCTGGCCCCCAGGTCGGATGCTTTTGGGTCACAAAACGCCAGTAATTGAGGGCTTTCTCGAGGCCCTCTCCAATCAATCGTGCCCCAATCTTGAAGAGCAATCCCCGATAGGTCTTTCGGGCTCCATCAAAGTAGTGATCGATCCCGTTTGGGTCCACCTGGGCTACCTCGGGGGCAAGTTTGTATGCGGCAGCCAGTTCTTTCCTTGCCTGATCCAATTCCCCGGCAGAGATGGCGAGATCTGCCCGGGAGATATGGGTCAAGGCCGCCCTGATTCTGGAATTTTTGGCAAAGGCGGGTAGCTGGGCTGCCCTGAGAAATGCTTGTTTCGCCTTTGCAAAGGCAGCATTAGCCCCTCTCCTGTCTCCTTCTTTCCTGAGATTGTCTCCTAGGGCTGCTTCGGTGGATCCCAGGTAAAAGTTGGTAAGGGCGAGGGCTTTGGGAGAATCAGATTCCTGGGCAAGGTCCTTGATCCATTGTCGGTAAAACTCCAATGCATCCCCGATCTTTCGGTTGGCAATGATGAAGTTGAAAAAAGTCTGCTGTAATTGAAAGTCTTCCGGCTCCTCGCGGAGAGCATCGGTAAGGACCCCAAAGCCTTCGCTGGGATCTCCTATCCATTGACTGGACCAAGCATAGAGCTGATAGGCCCGACCGCGGGTGTCGGGGAACCCGAGGGCAGGGTCAATGGTTTCATAAAGTTTGTTGGCTAAATCCTTGGAAGCTTTTGAAATTCGGCTTCCTTCCTTACGCCGCAAAGAAGTGAGTTCTCCATAGAGGTTTTCGCTTGTGAGGAGGGCGGCGCGGGCCCTTTCGCCTTTTGCTGTTGACTCATCGAGGTGAGCAAGGGCCTTGAACCCGGCAGCAGCCCCTTCTGCATAAAGGCCCTGATCTTTATAAGTTTTCGCCAGCCACAAGAAAGGTCGAGGGTCCTTTGGAGCAAGCTGGGCAGCTTTCTGTAGATGATTGGCTGCGTCTTGGTAGTTGGCTTGAATGGAGAGCCCATTGGCTCCCTTTCTCCGAAGCTCCCTTGCAAAAGCTAGATAGGCTTGGCCATAAAGAAGCTCAAAACGAAATCGTAGTGAAGCTGGGAAGGCCTTGGACCTTCTCCGCATTGTATCCAGGAGCAAAAGGGCCTCATCCGCTTTACCTTCATCCAAAATGTTTCGGGCACGTAACAGGAGGATGGAGGGATCCCCGCTAGGAGATTTGGCCCTAGACTCCTTCGAACCCGCTCCTCTGCAGGAGAATGGAAGGAGAAAAGAGATGAGAATGAGAGTGAGGGCCCCCGCTTTGGGGCGTCGTAATGTGGGTCTCAGCAAGGTCTACCTACTTGGAAAACGGTTCCGGAGATCTTTGGTCGGCCCCATTGTGAAGGGGGAAAGGGGGCTGGGACAAGCCTTGAAGGAGTAGAATACAAATTGTTTCTTCGTGCGTCCCACATTTCCCAGCAAATGTGATGCCCTTAAGCCTTGGGCGGTTCCCCTGGGGTCCAGGCAAATGGGGGGCCAAGGGATCCCCCCATTTCCCCTCCCAGTGGAAGAGGGTTCTTCCGGCGCAATCTTTCCAGTGGAATGAGAGATCCGAAGCTTTCAGGCAAAAATCCTGAAGAGGTTCAGAGGAGCCCAGCCCTTTTTGCTTTACCGCGGATTTTCCTCTCCAAGAGTTTTAGAAAGCAAAAGGAATGGGTCGATGCAAAGGAAGAAGTGGAACTCTGATTTCCCCGTATTGAGAGAGCTTTCTTGCCCCAAATTGCATCTTCAATCCCGACTTTGGTCCTCCCTCCTCGATTTGATCGAGGGGAGGTGGAGGCTCTTAGCCCTGACCTACAGAGGCTCCTCCAACAAGCTTCAATTGAGGACAGGCATGCGGTGCTCGATTTATCTGCTGTGGAGGCCTTTGACAGTGCAGGCATGGCTTTTTTGATCGAAGCTCTCCAAGAGGCCAAGGCCCAAGAAATCGATCTCCGCTTGGTGGGGGTCCGCCCTTCAGTTTCGGATTTTTTTTCCCTGGTTGGGATCGAAAGACTCTTGGTTCCGGACAAAACAGCACCGAAACGCAATTTTGTGGAGAGGCTGGGGGATAAAGCAATTCCAGTGATAGAACGCGTGGGGGCTGGCAAGGATCTTCTCTTGGAGGCTGCCCAAACTTTGGTGGATTCCTCTACCGGAGGGAGGCGCTCCGGTAAGGGGCGTTTCTTCCTCGAATTGGAACATACGGGGATTGGGGCTATTGGGATTGTCGGTTTGATTGGCTTTCTCCTTGGGCTGATTCTTGCTATGCAGGCTTGGGTCCAACTCAAGGTTTTTGGCGCGGATAAGTATGTAGCGGATATGGTTGCGGTCAGCATCACGCGCGAGATCGGCCCCTTAATGACGGCAATCCTTGTCGCAGCCCGTTCTGGCTCCTCCATTGCAGCGCAGCTGGGGACAATGGTCATCAACGAGGAGGTGGATGCCTTACGGCAGATGGGGATCAACCCCGTTAGGTATCTAGTCGTTCCAAAGGTAGGAGCGTTAGCATTGGCAACCCCCTGCCTTGCCATTCTCTTCTCGACGATCGCAATCTTCGGTGGTCTTCTGTTCGGGGTCTTTGTGGTGGACCTCGGTTGGCAGGTTTACATCGAAGCTACAAGCGACGCCCTGCAAGCCGGAGACATTCTCGGTTCTCTTCTTAAATCGACGGTTTTCGGGAGCCTCGTAGCCTTTGTCGCCTGCTCCTTGGGCTTGAATGTCAAAGGCGGTCCGGTGGGAGTGGGGAAGGCAACGACTGGTGCAGTGGTAGCATCGATCTTCCTGATCATCGTATTCGATGCCGTTTTCGTCCTTCTTTTGCGGGTTGGGGCATGAGAATCTTTAAAAGAAGACCTAGGATTCCAAAGGAGCTTTTGAATCGAACCCCTCCGACAGAGGAGTTGATTCGGGGTATTGCCCTGGAGACCAGCTTTGATGGGAGAACCGTATTAAAGGGCGTTGACCTGTCCGTCCTTCAGGGGGAGGTCTTCGTGATTTTGGGGCCTTCGGGCTGTGGAAAAACAACCCTTCTGCGCCATTTGTCGGGGATGCTTCCCCCAACAATGGGGATTGTGCAACTTTTCGGCCGGGATCTTTATACTTTGAAGGGAAAAGAGTTGGCAGAGATGAGGGGACGCATGGGGTTTAGTTTTCAAGGGGGGGCGCTTTTGAATTCCATGTCCGTCCTTGAGAATGTTTCCCTTCCTCTTCACGAATCCTCTCGTCTCGCCCCGGCCCGTATTGAGCGCATCGCAAAACTCAAGTTGGACATGGTGGGGCTTCTACATGCAGCGCAGCTCTCCCCCTCCTCCTTGTCGGGAGGGATGAAGAAGCGGGCAGCGATTGCCCGGGCCATGGCTCTGGACCCGGAGTTAATTTTCTTTGATGAGCCTTCCGCCGGACTGGACCCCATTACTGCTGTAGAAGTAGACAACCTGATCCTCAAGCTCAATAAGGTCTTTGGGATCACCATGGTGGTTGTGACCCATGATATTCCTTCGGCTTTCATGATTGCTGACCGAATGATCATGCTTAGCGAAGGAAGGATTCTTGCGCGAGGCACCCCTGACGAGATCCGAGAAAACAAGGATTCCAAGGTTCAGGACTTTATCCATCGGGCGCTTCCGGCCGAAGAACAGAGAAGCGGTGGCCTCGCCAGGTTTTTAAAGACATGACCTTCCTCCTCCGCAAAGTTCCCCAAGGAAATCGATGAAGCAGCGTTCGAGAAGTTTCAGGGTCGGCCTTTTCCTGCTGAGTTCAGTGGGGCTTCTCTTTTTGCTTCTCTTTCTTGCGATTGGCTCAAGTTTGCGAACCGAAAAGAAGACTTATCTCATCCATTTTAAGGAGACGGTGAAGGGGATGGTCATCGGTTCCCCCGTGAATTTCCAAGGAGTCCGAATTGGGAATGTTACGGATATGCGTTTTTCCAATGGAGTCACCGAAGTGAGCATTGAAGTGGATCCCAGGAAAGCTCCGATCCAGACAGTAACCCGGGCGAGCTTGGATCGAGCTTGGGTTACTGGTCAGGTAACGGTCGAGCTTTCAGGCTATGAAAAGGATGGGGAGGAGGTCCTTGAATATGGTTTGATAAAAGCCTCTCTTTCCCCTACGGCTCAAATGGCCAGCAGCCTCCCCCAAGCCATGCAAGGGATCTCAAGTCTACTCGCAAATTTAAATAGGGTGACTCAAAGGTTGGGGCTTCTTTTGAGTGATGCCAATTTGGATCGCATCTCCAAGATGATGGATCACAGTGATCATTTGATGCAAACCTTGGATCGTCGATTGACAAAGCTAATGGATCGTGTGGAGGGAAAGAGTCTTCCTGAACTCGAAGGACTCCTTGCGGATTCCCGGACGGTCCTTCCCAGCCTCCGAAAAACTCTGGGTCGAGCAGAAGCTCTTTTGTCCAAGCCCGAGGTTGAAGCTGCCTTTGCCCGGTCGGAATCCATCGCCAAAAAGCTTGAAGCAACTTTGGATGGAGCCAGGAATGCGTCAACACAGCTGGGTCGTCTTTTGGGTGGGAATCGGCTCGAATGGTCTGGGCTTCTCCGCAATCTTCGGATCGCAGTGCAAGAGTTCCAAGGTTTCATCCGGGCGCTCCGGTCGAGCCCCCGGGCGCTGATCTTTGGGAACAACCGAAAGGCCAGAGTTCAGGCTGTCCCAGCAGGCTCCGGGAGGGAGGAATGAAAGCGATAGGTTTTTATCTGTTCGGACCCCTTCTCGGGGTGACTTTGGCTTCCTGCGGGAGCGTTGAAATCAGGGAACCGAATTTTTACCCGCTTTCCGCTCCTTCCCTTGCTTCTCCTTTTTCTCCCACCGGCCGGATCTTAAGAATTGAAGACTTCAGCTTGGCTCCGCATTTGGTTGGAGACGAAATCCGTGTCAAGACCAAGGAGGGCCGCATTGAGAGATACCCATACGAGCGCTGGGCGGCCCCTCTGGGAGGCTTGGTTTCTGATGCGCTCCTCCGCTCCTTTCAAGAGTCCGGGATGTTTGATGCCGTTGTCGATGCCATTGACCCGACCCCCTCGGATTGGGTCCTTACGGGAAGAGTCTTTCATTTTGAGGAAGGGGAAGAAGGTTTCGATGTCCGCGTTGATCTCCTGGTAACTCTTCGAGATTCGCATACCGATCATCTCCTTTGGCAGGGTCGTCTACAAAAGGATCTGTCCTTGACCAAAGGTGGAGTTGCAGAAGTGGTGGCAAAACTCCAAGACGCTTTTTTCCAAGCAGTACTACCTCTTCCGGAAATTTTTGAGGGACAAGGTGGCGCGGATGGATTCCGCGCCAAGCCAGGCAAATAAGATTTTTGGGAGAACCGGCTCATGAAGGCCCAAGACAAAGAAATGCAAGGACTGAAAAAAATCAATTGGGATTTTCTTTTCCAAAATTTTGATTTTGATGATCCGGATGAACGGGAACTTCTCGAGGATCTTGTCCGCAATCTCCAGGCGGAAGTTACGGATTTTTTCATTCAATTGGATGATTGTCTTCATGGAGGTCTTTTTTCGGAAGCCAAAGCCATTGTCCATCGCATGAAATCCAGCTTTGGAAACATTGGTTTGTCCAGAGCCTCTGCCTTTTGTGGAGAAATTCAAAATTCCCTGGAAGAGGGTAAAATCGAGGAAGGCAACCAAGAGATCTCAAAGCTTTTGGATTCTCAACAGCTCATCCTGGATGGCCTGGATGGCCTCCTGGCTCGAATCGCATAAACCTCTTTTCCAGGTCTGAGCGCCTTATCCAGGAGTGTCGATTCCAGGAAGGGTGGGTGGGAAGGCTCGAATTTGGTTTCAAGCCCTTATCTGGGAAACAGGTGCAAAACCGGGACCCTATTAAATAGGTACAGGGTACGACCTCAAAAATTTTGAAGCTCCGAAACAAACCTTGGGGAAATAATCGGGACACTCTTTCCGTCGGATCGGGGTAACCTATTGAATCAGCGGATTTTCTCGCGGATTCTTTTTTCTCTTTTGACGGCCTCCTGCGAATGTTGAAAAACACCACGCGATGCTTCATTGCCTGTTTGGGTTCCTTCCTTTTCCTTCTAGGGTCCTGCTCTGATAATCTTGGGAGAGCCTTTGATCAAAAAAAAGGGTCCTCCAAGGGGGCGAACACGAACCAGTTCCAAATCCCAATGGACGGTGCCATTGTGCTTTCCAATCGTCCCAAGGTTGAAAGGGTTGGTCCCACTGGGTCTGGATGGCAGATCACCACTCCCGTCTTTGTGCTGTTTAACGAAGCGATGAATTTTGACAGCATTAAGAGTTCGACAACAACCAAACCCAGCCATTTATTTTTAAGAGTCAAAGGCACCACGACGGTCATCCCTGCGACCTATGATCTGATTTTGGGAGGACGCCTCCTCGTGATGCGTCCCTCTTCTCCCTTTCCACCACGAGCAAGTATTGAAATTGTGGCAGGTTCCAACGTTCGAGACCTAGATAAGGCGACCTTGGGAAAACAGGGGGTTCTGGGGGAATTCAAAACGGATGCCCCCTCTGGTGCGGGGCCCAAAATGGTTTTTCGGTTTCCTGAGGATAATGACAAGGGGGTTTTGCGTTCGAGTCCTGCCCTGCTTGGTCTCTCGGTTCCTGTGGATCCAACAACCGTTACCGAAAGTTCGATCTATCTCCAGGAAAAGGGAGCGAGTTCTAAACTTTCCGCCGGCATTTCCTTTCCTCTCCGGGTAGCTACTGCGCCCGATCCCCGATTAATTCGCCTTTCCCCATCAAGTCCCCTGCCCAAATCCAAGAAAATCGAGTTTGTCTACACCAAGGACATCAAAGCAGGCACGGTGGAACTGGACCCTGGTAAAAAACATCCCCCAGTTACCTTTATTAGTGCTGGTGTCCTCCCCGTGAAGAGTGTCAAGGTGGGGAATCCTACATCTGGATTCGAAAATAAGGTGAACCTCGATAACTTAGCGAACCTCAAGGTCTCGGTAGCAACCCCTTCGGAAACCGAGCCGGGGGATCAAATCACGGTTCGCATCTATGGACAAGATCCGAAGGGAAAAACGGATAAGGCCCTTCTCTTTTTAGAAAAGGCGCAAAAAGCAGGGATCTCGGGAGAAGGGACTGTGGATGTCTCGTTCGTCGGAGAGCTAGGTTCGGTAGGGAATACAAAGTTTAAAGACGGCAGCTTGACTCTCTGTGCTCGGATCTCTCGTGGAAGTGAGATCACTGGATATGTTCTCGCACCGGCAACCCTGCAAGACTCGGTTCGTCCCACTTTGACTCAGGTCGGACCTCCCGTTTCTGCTACCGGGACCAATGTTTTTCTTACTGATTTGAATGCCGTTTCCCTATATGGCGTGGCTTCTGAGCAACTGGGTGAGATCGATTTAGTTGTGGGTTCTACGACCTACCATCTCTTTGCATCGAACAGCGATGGGACTTTTTTTTCCAATCCCTTTCTCCTGAACCGACAAACATCAGCCAAAGCTATGACATTGAACTTGCGGGATAAGGCTGGCAACTTTGCCTCTGCGACTGCAAGCGGATCCATTGTCCAAAGAGGATTTGTCACCGGATCGGTTTCTACAGGGACGCTGACGGTGGTTGTCTACGACGATTCGACTCTCGAAGCTCTTCCAGGAGTTTCCGTTTTAGTGGAGCCTGGGATGCCGACAAAGCCAGGTTCGGGGCAAATGCAGAAAACAACGGATTCCAATGGGCAAGCGGTTTTCACTGGTCTCACAGGTTCTCGTTATTCCATTACTTTGGTGAAAAGTGGGTATCACCTCTTCAGCCTTTTAAATACGAAAGCCGGACATGTATCCCTTCCGTTAAAGCCTATTTCCACAGGGACCTCCAATCTAACGGGGACTCTGGGGTTTACAGCCCTTCCAGGGATCCGTGCTCGGGTTGGGATCAATATCCCGACCCAAACAGATGATGATTTTGTTTTGGAAACGAGTTCGACCTCCCCGAAGAGCTTTGGTCCCATGGCTGTTAAATCCAGGAGGCCTCTTCTTGTCTCCGCGTTTGCTGGGGTTTTACCCCCGACTGTGAAGCCGACATATGCCTTATATGCAGCATCCATTGCTGCAACCAGTGGGGGTGGGGGCCAGAACTTGGCCCCACCCAAACCGCTTGCCGCAGGTCAGGATTATGCGATTACGCTGAGCCTGAGCTCGGCCATCAACACTTTTTCCAACCTATCAGGTGCCTATTCTCTGGATTTTAGTGGAGCAACAGGCTTGGATACGAGCAACTTGCTTGCTGATCCAAGTGTTCAAATCCTCGCGAGTCTGAATGGGTTTCCGGGAATGAGTCTGGCGGGGCTTGGATTTTCCAAGGGAAGTGGATCTTCATGGTCCATCGATGGATCCTATAGCCTGTCCATGTTGGTGGATTTCTCTACTTTGGGGCCGATTGCCTGGGTCTCCACGCAAGCCAAGGATAGCGATGGAAATCTGAGTCGTCATCGTGCATTGATTTCAGACCCATTTTCTGGAGCAGTCACCTCGCTTGTCTCTCCCGCAGGGGTGCCGACGATAAGCTCTCCCACCTCTTCTTTTACAGGAAGTCCTGCGGTGTCCTTCCAGGACAGGCTCTCCACATCTGTCCTCAGTGGCACTCTTGCCTTTCACAGCATCGAAGCGGTTGGGCCATCCGGTCGACATTGGGAGCTTTTAATTGGGGATGAGGACTCTGCTTCGGGTGTGGATTCGGTTCAATTGCCGGATTTAGCTTCTGCTTCATTGACGGGTCTCGCAAAAGGAGCTTGGGCGATCAGTGTTCGGGACCGGCTCCTTCTTGCTCCGGGATTAAGCGAAGCAGAGTGGAATTTTGCAGACCTTCCACGTTTTGAATTGACTTTTTCTCGGTCCAAAGCCGTGACCCATACCGTCCAATAGGTCTACACCTCAAGAGGTTCCACCTGAGCTGGATGGCCCGTATTCCTGAGGTTCTCGTTCCTCTTGGGTTCCTGGGCAGGGAAGATGCATGAGGTTTCATGAACCTCTGTTTTGGAGAAAAGGAAAGGATGGGGGAAAGATACTTTTGATTGCTAATAGATGGGGGAGAAAGA
>Ga0256841_1001164_pt1 | contig 23813 bp, 21 predicted proteins | sample 356308metaG_FD_185971 | JGI IMG/M metagenome (GOLD analysis project Ga0256841, IMG submission 185971) | Hydrothermal vent microbial communities from Mid Atlantic Ridge, Atlantic Ocean - 356-308 | ecosystem: Environmental > Aquatic > Marine > Hydrothermal vents | place: Atlantic Ocean: Mid...
AATACAAATAATTGGAGCCATACTTCATTTTTGGATAATCGTTATATAAGGGATGAGATAAGGCATTAGTTTTTTTGTTTTTGAATTTATGACAAGAAAAAAGTTTGGCATAATCAGGCTTCTCTCTGATAAGCTTGACGTTTAATGAATATCGCTGTTTGCATGCCCGTTTGCCTACATCACTTAGGCAAACGGGCATATTTTTTGGGTAAATAATTGTAGCTAAGGTGAAAATGCTCTTCTAAAGTATTTTGGTTGGTTTCCCTGGCCGGTTAGTGTTTGGGGATTGTTATTTTTCATGCTTTCAAAAGACCAAGGAGGCTGTCGGGTTAAGGGATTCGTAGCGAGGCAAGTAGGAAATTGATCGCTTTTTTTATCTTTTGAGACACATAATGGTGCTACGCAACGAAAAAGATCAGAAAAGGGAGTCGATTTTTCCTTTGTTGCAGTAGAATCTTCCATATTCCGACAGGCTCCTAGATCACCTATGATAGAAATTTCGATTGTGGGATATGAATATAAAGAGTAAATATTGTTAGGGATTAAGGACAAAGTTGGCAGCTTAGGATCTGGCTTTAAAAAATATTTTTTTAATACCTCATGGTTAATGGCTGAAAAAATAATCCGCATGGGATTGAGCTTATTGGTATCAATCTATGTGGTTCGTTATCTTGGTCCTGAAAGATTTGGTGTTTTGAGCTACGTACTCAGCTTTGTTGGTTTATTTGCTGCAATTAGCGGGTTGGGCTTGGACGGGGTTGTTGTGCGAAATCTGGTAGAGAAGCCAGGAAAAAGAGATGTGATTTTAGGAACATCTTTTATTTTGAAAATTCTGGGTACGTTACTTATGTGGCTCAGTATTCTATTAGTTATTCCCTTTGTAAATAATGATTACATAACCAACATCTTGATTGCGGTTATTGCTTTTGCTGCTATTTTTCAAAGTCTAAATGTAATTGATTTTTATAACCAGGCAGCCATACAGGCTCGTTCAACCGTTCTACCAAAAATGTTTTCGATGATTGTTACAGTGTCTCTGCAAGTATATTTTGTGCTAGTAGGGGCGCCATTGATTTGGTTTGCTTGGGTTTATTTCATTGAAGCTTTAGTTTTGACACTAGGCTTGATTGTCTTTTTTTGGAAAAATGGTGGGAAATTATGGAGATGGACTTGGCAATGGCAAATGGCACGAAATATTTTAAAAGATAGTTGGCCGTTGCTGTTGTCTGGCATGGTGATTTCCATATATATGAAAATTGATCAAGTCATGATCAGAGAAATGCTGGGGGAAGAAGAAGTTGGCTTATATGCAGCCGCTGTACAGTTAAGTGAAGCTTGGTATTTTATTCCAATGGCAATTACAACTTCGGTTTTCCCTGCGATTGTTAACGCAAAAAAACAAAGTAAAAAATTATATCAGTGGCGATTGCAAAAACTGTATCATTTAATGGTAACAATTGCAGTAGCGATTGCGTTACCCACAACTTTTTTGGCCACTTGGCTTGTTAAACTCCTTTATGGAGAGGTATATGTAGATGCTGCAGATGTTTTAAGTGTTCATATTTGGGCAGGAATATTTGTTTTTTTAGGAGTTGCAAGCGGCCGATATCTTGTGGCAGAAAATTTTACAAAAATTGCCTTTTTTAGGAATTTATTAGGAATGTTTATAAATGTTATTTTAAATTACTATTTAATTCGTGATTTCGGGATTGTGGGAGCTGCTATCGCTACTCTTATATGTGTTTTTGTGTCATTTTATTTGGCGCATGCAATTTTTCCTTTAACTAGAAGTTTGTTTAGAGAACAAACAAGGTCATTATTATTTTTTTTAAATGAAGATGATTGAGAATTATTGCTTGACGTTTTTTTAATATGAAAAATGTGCCAATTTGTTATATCGTAAAAACATAAGTTTAAAACTAATGCTTTATTGAGCCTTTAAATTTTAAAGACTCAATAAAGTTCTTTTGGTTAATATTTTGGATAATGAAAAATATTTTATTTGTGAATGCATATTCAGCCAGAAACTTGGGCGATTTTGCAATTATTTTGGGGATGAGGGAAGTTTTATTACGAGTGTTTGATAATGAGGTTAATATCTTAGTAGCTTCAAGTTATTTCGAGGACAATAAGCAGTTTTATCCAATAGATTTAATTTCAGGGGATAGTGTTTGGAATATTTCTAGAGGAAGCTTTTTGTCAAGGTATGCAAAAGGGTTGTATTTATTTTTTTTAGCGATTGTTTTTCCGTCCTCTAAAGAATTCGCATGTTTTAGAAATGCAGATTTAATTTGTTCAGTGGGAGGAGGGTATCTTTATTCCTCAATTAAAGGACCATTTGGGGTGGGTTTGTTGAATATGTTGTTCAATATTTGGTTGGGAATTCGGTTTAAAAAGAAAGTTGTTTGTTTTCCGCAGAGTGTAGGGCCAATTTACTCTAGATTAGATGCATGGCTGCTAAAGAAAGTTTTATCTCGGGTTAATGTTTTTGTTTCAAGAGAAGCAATAACGACCAAGTATTTAATGGACAAGTTGGGTTTGTTAAATGTTTATGAGAGCATAGATGTTGCTTTCTCCTTAACACCTTCTGATTCATATTTACAAAAATCAGATTTTCATCGATATGATTTGGTAATTGGGGTGACTGTCTTGGATTGGCGTTTCGCCATAAAAGGATCTAATGATGAGGATATTCTTAGGTATCTGAAGAAAATTTCCAATGTTATTTTGTCATTGGCAAAAACAAAAAAAATTAAAGTTATAGTTTTTCCTCAAGTGACAGTTGGCGAAGGTGATACTGATCAGGAAGTGTCGGAAAAATTGGTCGCATTAATAGGCGAAAATGTTTCTGAGGTATTTGATTTTCCTGAAAAATTTGATCCAAGGAGATTGATGGCAACTTACGGGGATGTAGATTTGTTTATTGGATCAAGGATGCATTCAACTATTTTTGCTCTTGCGACTGGCTGTAAAACGATAGGGTTAGCATATCAGCCGAAAACTACAGCCACTTTTAAATTGCTTGGTTTAGAAAAAAATGTATTACCAATTAATGATTTTTCAGAACAAGAATTACTAAAACTCATTTTGGAAATAAAACAAAATACTGAAATTACTCATTCAATTAAAGCGTATAAAGAAAATTTAAGAAAAATTATTTCAGATGTTTCGCATTAATACTTCAAATTTGTTTATTAGGCTTATATCCTTAAAAATTCTTATTACATTGTGGAAAAACAGAAAAAAATATTAATAATAGGCCCATTTCCGGACCCAATAACTGGAAACAGTTTGGCTAATAGTGTTCTTTATCAGGGGATTAAGGAAAATGGGTTGTCAGTAAGTTACATAAATTCTGCGACTAAATTTTCAGAAGAGCTGGGTAAGTTTTCTTTTTCTAAATTGCTATTAAATTTAAAAACTTATTTTTATTGTTATAAGATTTTTTTTTCGTCAACAGTTTATATAACTCCAGGCCAAACATTTTTTGGGGTGATAAAATATGCACCATTCATCAGTATTTCTAAGCTATTAAGAAAGAAAGTTATTTTGCATATTCATGGGAATTATATTCATCAGGAATATATGCATTTGAGTTTTGTGCGGAAGAAGATTTATCATTTTGTTTTGTCTCTTGCTGATAAGGGAATAGTTCTCTCAACAACTTTAAGAAAAAATCTAGCGCCTTTTTTTGATGAAAGCGACATTTACGTGGTTTCGAATTTTGTCCAAGAAGCTATATTGAAGCATCAGGTTCACAAGCAATTCAAAGAACTAAGGATATTATATTTAAGTAATTTAATGACTGAAAAAGGCATTTTTGACCTACTCGATGCGCTTCTGCTTTTGAAAAATCAAGCAGTGCCCTATAAAGTTAAAATTGCAGGAAATATTGCATCTGGATTAAAAGAAAGGATTGATCTCAAGCTTAGAGCAATTGGTACTGCTGAATATATGGGCGTTGTAAGAGGTAAGAAAAAGTTGGATTTACTTGAATGGGGTAATGTTTTTGTGTTGCCAACATTTTATCCAACTGAAGGACAACCAATTTCAATTCTTGAAGCAATGGCGAGAGGGAATATTGTCCTTACAACTGATCAAGGCGGTATTCCCGATATTTTTTCTGAAAAAAATGGTTATTTTATTGAGAAAAAAAATAGTCGGAACATTGCAGATAGATTAAGTGAGCTATACAAGCTCTTTAAGTCACGCACAGAAATAATAAAAAATATCTCAAATGAAAATATCACATTTGCCAAGAAATTTACCGAAGAAAAGTTTGTTAATAATGTTTTGCAATTAATGAATTGAATAATGTTATCCATGCAAAGGAGCTATAATGTAGCTCATCTTTGGTTATAAGTGATAGTGGTTATCCAGCCTATACTGCCTGCTCAATATCGGAAAATACTGTACAGACAAATCTTTAGATTGTGAAAATATTAATCTTTGGCCTTAATTATGCACCAGAACTCATTGGAACTGGTAAATATACTGGTGAATTAGGAGCCTGGCTATCTGAGCATAATCATGATGTTAGAGTTATTTGTGCGCCGCCATATTATCCCGATTGGAATGTTAGTGCTGGTTATAAAGCGTGGTGTTACCGTTCTGAAATTGAAGATGGTGTTAAAATTTTCAGGTGCCCATTATATGTACCCAAAAAACCTAATGTCTTTTTACGTTTGCTTCATTTAATTAGTTTCTCCGTTTCGAGTATGCCACTTTTATTTTTTCATGTTTTTTGGAAACCAAACATTGTCATTACTATTGAACCTACCTTGTTTTGTGGCCCAGGAACATTGCTTTTGGCGAAATTATCAGGGGCTAAAAGCCTGCTTCATATCCAGGATTTCGAACTGGATGCAATGCTAAAACTTGAGATGGGAAAACATGGTTTTTTTACTCGCCTAGGTTATAAAATAGAATCATGGATTATGAGAAACTTTGATGCTGTTTCAACTATTTCTCATAGTATGGTTAAATCGGCAAAGAATAAACTCAATGGCCTGAATACTCCAATTTTTTATTTTCCTAATTGGGTTGATGTCGATTATATTAAGCCAAGCATGGATGATGATTTTTTTCGGCAGAAATGGGGTGTTTCGGCTGATAAAAAAGTGGTTATTTATTCTGGAAACTTGGGTGAAAAACAAGGTTTGGAAATGGTTTTGGAAGCTGCCAGCAGACTTTCTAGCGATGAAGATGTGATTTTTCTATTAGTAGGATCGGGTGCGGCTAAAGATCGTCTAATAAACCTAGCCAGACAAATGGGGCTAACAAATGTTGAATTTCATCCAGTTCAACCTTATCATCAGTTGCCTGCATTAATGGCCATAGGTGATATTTTTTTGGTTGTACAAAAAAAAGGGGTGGCTGATGCGGTATTGCCATCAAAATTGACCACAATTCTTGCAGCAGGAAAAAATGCATTAATTACAGCTGAAAAAGAGACCGAATTAGGTCTTCTATGCGATCAATATCCCGGTATTGCGAAACGTGTTGTTCCTGATGATCCAGGCAGTTTCACTCATGCCCTTGAAGAAATGTTGCAAGAAATTAACACCAAAAATTCCAACATTAACCAGGTGGCCAGAAAATATGCCGAAAATTTTTTGGACAAAGAAAAAGCGTTAGGAGATTTTTCCCGCAACTTGAATTTATTAGTGGCAAAAAATTGATTTATACAATAGTCGTTGTTTGTATTAAAAATTAAAAAACGGCATAAATTTCGGAGTTTGTCAGCATGATTTTTGTAACAGGTGGTGCGGGTTTTATCGGTTCAAATTTTATTTTGAATTGGATCAAAAGCAATGCTGAAGAGGTTGTTAATTTAGATAAATTAACTTACGCCGGCAACCTAGAAAATTTGGCTTCTTTACAAGCTAATTCCAAGCATATTTTTATTGAGGGAGATATTGGTGACTTAGAATTGGTCACTAAATTGCTGGATAAATATCAACCAAGAGCAGTGATTAATTTTGCCGCTGAATCCCACGTTGATCGTTCTATCCATACGCCAGAGGCATTTGTAAAAACCAATATGCTAGGTACATTTTGGTTGTTGGAGGCGGTCAAAAACTATTGGAACAGGCTCGATGAAATTGCGAAAAATAATTTCAGGCTTCTGCATGTTTCAACGGATGAAGTTTATGGAACATTGGATAAGCAAGCTCCGGCTTTCAATGAAGAAAATCGTTATGAACCGAATAGCCCGTATTCGGCCAGTAAAGCAGCGAGTGATCATTTGGTTCGTTCTTATCACCATACCTATGGTTTGCCTGTCTTGACTACAAACTGTTCTAACAATTATGGCCCTTATCAATTTCCTGAGAAATTAATCCCACTAATGATAGTAAATGCACTAGAGGGAAAATCATTGCCAATTTATGGTGATGGCCAGCAAATTCGAGACTGGCTTTACGTTGAGGATCATTGTGTGGCAATCTGCAAAGTTTTAGAATCTGGCAGTGTGGGAGAAACTTACAATATAGGAGGTTGGAACGAAAAGCCTAATCTTGATATTGTTCATGAAGTTTGTTCAATTCTGGATGAGTCAAAACCACGTTCAGATCAGAAAAGTTATCGAGAACAAATAACTTATGTGAAAGATCGTCCTGGCCATGATCGCCGCTACGCTATTGATGCCAGAAAGATTGAACGCGAGTTAAACTGGAAGCCGGCAGAAACTTTTGAAACTGGCATTCGCAAAACAGTACTGTGGTATTTGGAAAACCAACAATGGATTGCAAATGTACAATCTGGCGTTTATAGGGATTGGGTTGAAAAAAACTACGTTGGCCGCACTTGATGAGGATATTGTTGCTTGGAAAAAATGGCCAGCTTGGATGGGAGCTTCAGCGCAGTCTATTACCTTTGGGGGAGGTGATTGTTTTAACAAGAGATAGTCAGAATTTTTGTGGCGATCTAATGAATTTAAAAGGCTTAGCTAATACAGTAAAGAAAATAAGGCCCGATGTTATTGTTAATGCTGCCGCTTATACTGCTGTAGATCAAGCGGAAAATGAAGCTGATTTAGTGCGTATTATTAATTCTGATGCACCAGAAGTTTTGGCAAAAGAAGCAAAAATATTAGATGCTTTACTTATCCATTTTTCGACGGATTATGTTTTTGACGGCCAGGGTGATCATGCCTGGTTGGAAACAGATGCAACTAATCCTCTGAACGTTTATGGTGTAACAAAACTAGCTGGCGAGCAGGCAATACGAAATATAAACTGTAACCACTTAATATTTCGTACTAGCTGGGTATTTAGTGCTCGGGGCAATAATTTCGCAAAAACCATGTTAAGACTGGCCCAAGAGCGAAACAGTCTGACGGTTATTGATGATCAATATGGTGCCCCGACTGGGGCGGAATTACTTTCAGATGTAACAGCGCATGCTATTCGAACTGTGCTGCAACAATCCGGTTTAGAAGGGTTGTATCATGTTGCTGCTGCTGGTGAGACTAGTTGGTATCATTATGCACGATTTATTGTCGATTCTGCGTTAAAAGCAGGGGTAAATTTAAAAATCAAACCTGATCAAATAAAGTCGGTTCCCAGTGAGGCATTTCATGTCGCTGCGAAGCGGCCAAAAAATTCGCGTTTGAATACAGCAAAACTCGAAAAAGCGTTCAATCTAAAAATGCCGCATTGGAAAACTGGAGTTTCCCGAATGTTGACTGAAATTATAGAGAACAAGTTATGACACAACGCAAAGGCATCATTTTGGCCGGCGGTTCTGGAACGCGGTTATATCCAGTCACCCAGGTTGTTTCCAAACAATTATTACCCATTTATGATAAGCCGATGATTTATTATCCCCTCAGTACATTGATGTTGGCTGGGATCAGGGATATTTTGATTATCAGTACGCCTCAAGACACCCCCCGCTTTCAAGAGTTATTAAAAGATGGCGCTGATTGGGGGCTTAATTTACAATATGCAGTGCAACCAAGCCCTGATGGGCTGGCGCAAGCTTTTATAATTGGAGATAGTTTTATTGGCAGAGATCCTTCCGCATTGGTGTTGGGGGATAATATTTTTTACGGACATGATTTGCACTTGGTTTTAGAACACGCAGCAAATCAAACTGATGGCGCTACTGTTTTCGCCTATCGTGTTAATGATCCCCAGAGGTATGGCGTTGTTGCGTTCGATGGGCTTGGCAAAGCCACTTCTCTAGAAGAAAAACCACAAAAGCCAAAAAGCAATTATGTAGTGACTGGGTTATATTTTTATGATAACCAGGTTGTTGATATCGCTAAAGAACTGAGGCCATCCGAACGGGGGGAGCTGGAAATCACGGATGCAAACCGGGTTTATCTGGAACAAAAACAATTAAATGTAGAAACTTTAGGGCGTGGATATGCCTGGTTAGATACTGGAACCCATGAAAGTATGAATGAAGCGAGCTTGTTTATTAAAACTATCGAACATCGACAGGGATTAAAAGTGGCCTGCCCTGAAGAAATTGCTTATCGAAATGGTTTTATTGATGCGGAAAAACTAGAACAATTGGCGACACAACTTTCTAAAAATGAATATGGAAAGTATTTACAGCAATTGTTAAAAGAAGAGGTAATTAAAGCAACACGAAAGACTATTACTGTTGAATGAGATTTGTATAGTTGAATTTAATAATTCGTGTGATTTAGTGGTGATTTTTGATGAGTTGGATGATTTTTCCTGTCTCTGCTCTTGTTCTTGAGGCAAGAAAATGAAAGGATTAAGCTCGCAAATAATCTTTAAGGTGTAAAGTTTAATTTTTCTAAGTTGTTTCCTTGATGAAAAAAATAACTATTGGTTGGAAAGTATCAACAACAAATCCCGCTCTTGCAAGTTTGCGCTATCGTGCTTTGTTGCCGTTACTGGCTCTTGAAGAGTCAGGGATTAAAGGTAAGATTATTTGTAATGCAGGATGTGGACATTCAAGTCTCGCGAAACTGGATGTTTTGATAATAGTGAAAAGCTTCACAATTGAAGACTATTATTTGGCACAACAGGCTATAGAATTAAATGTCCCTGTAATTTTCGATTTATGTGACAATATATTTATTGAAGATTATGTAGGGAAGAAAAAACTTATTCCTGCTGATGTTTTTTTTCTTATTGCCACTATTGCAAACGCAATAACTGTTTCAACAGATGCTCTTGCCGAGGTTATTAGGGGAAAAATCAATAAAGATACACCAATCTACGTTATTCCTGATGGAATTGAGAGAAAAGAATCTATTTCATTGGCTCAAAGGCGTTTGTTTGTGCCAAAACTTAAAGAAGCTCAGAGGGCGATTGTTAAAAAAAGTGGCATTGGCAGGTTGAAAAGAAATTTAGGAATGTTATTTGCCACAGGAACTATTATTGGAATTACTCAATACGTCGTAAAATATTCTGCCATTTTGTTTAGGAAGAGACAAAAGGAAATTAGCAAAAATCTAGTTGAAAGCCAGCCACAAAATCTTTCAAGTAGAGAAAAAAATCAATCTATTGACGAGAAGAGAAAACAACAAATTGAGCTTTTAGTAAAGAAAGTTTCCAACAAATCGTGTCGACCTAAAACAATTTTGTGGTTTGGTAATCATGGTGCCAGCCATGCAAAGTTTGGAATGTTAGATTTATTATCTATCAAAAAACCTTTAGAAAAAATAGCTTCTGAATTATCTGTTGAATTAATTGTAGTTAGCAATAATTTAGAAAAGTATAAAAAATATATTTCTCCTTTTAATATTTTATCGCGATATTATGAATGGAATATTGAAAAGATGGAGCAATATTTTCGTCAGGCAGACGTCGTGGTCATTCCCAATAGTCTTGATTCTTTTAGTGTTTGTAAATCTGCAAATCGGACTGTTCTAGCTTTATCAAATAGCGTACCTGTCGTGGCAACAGCCACCCCTGCTCTTGAGGAACTTCGGGAATGTATTATTTTAGATGACTTTGAAGATGGATTAAGACGTTATTTAACTGATAATAAATTAGCAAAACAACATGTAAAAAGAGGGAAACAGCTAATAGAGCAACTATATGGTCAAAAAGCCATAAATAAATTATGGAGGAAGGTGATTGACAATGTTCTTGTTAGACGTAAAACTCATAACGTATCACCTAGTGACGACTCGGAATTAATTATTGCTGTACATCTTCCTCAGGATATTGCTTTAGTTTGTCCCATCATTGAAGAGTGCCGTGGCCAAAGTTTATCTTGTGCTGTTTGGACTAATCTTTCGGCTATTAAGCGTTGGCCTTATTTGTTGAATGCGATTAGAAATTTAGGGGTTAGTTGGAGAATCCTTCCGGATAATTTTAAAGAAAGAGGGGGGGATCTATTTCCAGATTCAAGCTATGCTTTCCTTTCAGTTACGGAAACTAATCTCAACCCGCATAGATTCACACATAAATTAACTAAAATTGCAAACGGGCTAGGTCTATACACAGCCACAATACAGCATGGTTACGAGAATGTCGGTCTTACTTATCATGATGATGTGCATGATATAACAAAAGTGCATTTTGCATCCAATCATATCTATATTTGGGGTGGATTGGACACCTTGCATCCAAATATTTCAAATGAGACGCGCAAAAAATGTATAACTGTTGGATGCCCTAAGCCAAAGCATGTTGGGGCAATGGTTCTACCTGATTATTTTTCTGAGAGAAGAATAATTATTGGAATTTTTGAAAATTTACATTGGCATCGATATTCGGATGAATACAGGGACTTTTTTTTAAATGGTGTGAGTTATATCGCAAGTTTGTTTCCAACTATTATTTTTTTAGTTAAACCACATAATGCCGGGATGTGGTTAACAGTTAGGCATCAAGGCAAAAAACCTGAGTTAAACAATATTATTATTGCTGATCCTCAAGATCCACAATGGGTTAATATTACTGCTGAACAATTGTTTGCCCACTTGGAAGCAGTAATAACCACTCCTTCGACTGTTGCTTTAGATGCAGCAAGGGTGGGTCTTCCTGTTGCATTGGTTAACCAAGGACTTGATTTGAACAACTATTCGCCATTACCTCTAATCCAAACAACTAAAGACTGGAAAGGCTTTGTCAGTCAGGTAGTGAATAATCAAGAAGATCATTTTTTGCATTATTTCAAACAGATAATTAATATCAGCAATAAATTTTCATTAAGAGAAAAATCTCATCTATTTATCAATAGAGTTCTATTTCCTGGGGATGATGCCGCAAAGAGAATAATCAATGATATTAAAGCTAGTCAAGTTAGTTTAAAGCAGGAAAATAAACATGTCGCATAATATTTTTATTACTGGTGGTGCGGGGTTTATAGGTTCGCGTTTGGTTTTTGCTTTATTGGAAAATGAACCCAATTCTCGAATATGGGTGTTTGATAATCTTCATCCACAAGTACATGGAGAACATGCAAGACCTCCGCTTTTTCCCGATGAGGTCACTTTTATTGAAGGAGATATTGTTGACAAATCTTTTTTAAAAGGGGTTGTGGCTCAGGTTCGGCCTGAATTGATATTTCACTTGGCAGCGGAGACAGGAACAGGGCAATCTCATGGCGAAGTTTCGCGCTATTGTGATGTAAATGTAGTGGGTACAGCAAATCTTATTGAAAGCATTCGAGAACAAGGAGGAGATTTTACGAAAAAAATTGTACTTTCTGCTTCCCGCGCTATATATGGGGAAGGGGCTTATAGGGATATGTATGGCAAAGTATTTACTGGACTACCCAGAATAACAGAGCGTATGGCAAAAGGCGATTTTTCTGTCCCGTTACCTGATGAAGCACAACATCCTGTGAGTCCGCATCCAAGTATTGCTTCTTTGTCCCCAGCCCCAGCATCTGTTTATGCATCAACAAAATTAATGCAGGAATTATTATTAAAACAGTCCGGTGAAGGAAGTGCATGGAATACCACAATCTTACGTTTTCAAAATGTATACGGGCCTGGACAATCTTTACTAAATCCATATACCGGTGTGTTATCGATTTTTGCCAAACAATTACTCGAAGGAAAAGTATTAGATATATATGAAGATGGATTAATTGCTAGGGATTTTGTTTATGTGGATGATGTTGTAAATTCTTTGGTTAAAGCAGGTCAAGCTGATTTGGTTCATGGCGCGACAATGGATATTGGTTCGGGCAAAGCAGTTACGATTTTAGAAGTAGCTCGTTTGTTAATGAAATTTTTAGAATGCTCTGATGAAAGTTACAAAATTACCGGCCAATTTAGGGCTGGTGATATCAGGCATGCTTGTGCAGATATTAGTGCGGCAGCTCAAAATCTTGGTTGGTGCCCGCAAGTAGATCTTGAAACAGGGATAGCGCATTTATCAAATTGGGCTCGCACCGAGTTTAAGTAAAATAAATTTGAAAAGAGGTGAAAATCATGCCAAATGAAGAAACCATACGTGTCTATGTAGGAACTGACCGATCGCAAATGTTAGCTGTACCTGTTTTGGAACACTCAATCAAACGTCATACTTCTGCAAAAGTCGAAGTGATACCAATGTTGGATTTACCAGTTCCAACTCCTAAAGACCCGCGGAATGGCCAGAGAACGGGGTTTTCATATAGCCGCTTCTGTATTCCCAAACTGGCTGGCTATAAGGGTAAAGCAATTTATATGGATGCAGATATGCTAGTGTTTAAAGATATTCAAGAACTTTGGAATATCCCTTTTGATGGAGCAAAGGTCATAATCCAAGAAGAAGTAAAGTTTGAAGAGGTAACCACAAAAAAAATTGGTGCTCCGAAAAAGCGTAAGAAACAATGTGCTGTCATGCTGCTAGACTGTAGTTGCCTTGATTGGGATATTGAAAATATTGTTGCTGATTTTGATGCCGGAAAATACGATTATGAAGATTTGATGTATGACTTATGCATTCTTGATGAGTCTGAAGTAAAGTATGGCGTACCTTTTGAGTGGAATAGTTTGGAGCATTATGATTCAGATACTTGTTTGCTTCACTATACTGATGTTTATACTCAGCCCTGGGGGGAAAGTGGTAATGAATTGGCCCATCTCTGGTTTAATGAAGTGAGGTTAATGTTGAATAATGGTTCTCTTGATGAATCAGCAATTAGAAAAGAGATTGAGCTTGGATATTTCAGGCCTTCATTGATACGAGATATCAAATATAGGCACCTGATTCCTTCTTTTTTTCATGGGGTTTTTGATAAAAAAAATGCGACATTGGATAAATTATCCGGTTATGTCAAGCATAAAGCAGTGTATGAGGCTAAACGTGCCCGTAAAAAAGCAATAAAAGAATATGAAGAAAAATTGAAGCTTCAACAGGCGGTAGAGCAAGAAAATACAGTTAAAGTATGAAGCAAACAATTAGTCGCTTTCTTAGTAGAAAGGTTGTTGCAGATGCACACGCTGAATTTGAAATTTATTTGGACGGTAATCCTGGCGGGTTGAATGTACTTATTTTCACCGAATATATTAATGCAACATACTATATTAGTTTTGATATCCCGTTGAGGCGTTTGCATGCGAAGGGTGAGGTTAATCTGGCTGTTGTTTCACAACAGTTTGTTGCTGGTAAGGGTGTAGGTTGTTGGGAGCAGTGGCTCCAATTATTTCAACCAGATGTTGTTGTCATGACGCGCTATGGACACGAATACGGGATAGGAATACTAGAATATTTCAAGTCTCAAAATGTGCCGGTTATTTATCATATTGATGATGATCTTCTCAATATACCTGATACATTAGGATCTGAAATCCGAAAAAGGCAAGGAGCGGATGGAGTCATAGAAACTCGTCGATATCTGATGCAACGTGCAGATATTATTTATGCTTCAACAAGTTATCTTTCATCGTTGCTTCAAAAAAGATTTCCAAAGCAAGATATTGTTCATGGTATTTACGCGCCATATATGGGGGAAGAAATTGAAGTGGCTGATGACGATGGGTTTCAACCGCAGATTATTGGCTATATGGGTTCAAAGGGCCACCAGAAAGATTTGGAACTTGTGGTTCCAGCCCTTGAGCGTTTGCTTGATGAGCGTTCAGGCCTTCGTTTTGAAGTTTTTGGCACTATTCGAATGCCTGAGCAATTAGAAAAGTTTGGAAGAAGAATTATAAGTCGTTCAGTTCAAAAGTCATACCTTGAATTTTTAAAAACGCTAAGTTGTCTTAGTTGGACTGTCGGGATTGCCCCACTTGCAGATGAACCTTTTAATCGCTGTAAAGCTCCGACAAAATTTGTAGAATACACAGCTTGTGGAATTCCAACCGTTGCATCTAACCTCCCAGTATACTCAGAAGCAATTCCCCGAGATGGGGGGAAGCTAGTTGCTGATGATTGGTATAGTTCTATTACAATGTTTTTAGATGTTCACAAGATGCGCAGATTATCATTGTCTATTTCTCGTAAATACTGTGCTACGAACTTTTCAGTTTCCATTCTTGAAAAGCAACTGAAAGATATTTTTTCTAAGTCAAAGGGTTTGAAAAAAGGATAGCAGCAGTCTAATTACGATGAGACGATAAATTTAAACGTTATCAATACATAATCGATCATTAGTTTTTTTACGAATTTTTTTCATGTTTAAAGGTATATTTTCTATCTTAAATAAATTTTTGGTTTTCTAAAAAATAAGTAAATGCTTTTCAATTCTCCTGAATATTTTCTGTTGCTTGGGTCGGCAGTTTTTTTTTACTGGATTTTGTCCTCAACAAATATCAGGATGCTGGTGTTATTTGTTTCTAGTGCAATATTTTATATAAGCTGGAGTTTGGAGTACTACGTTCTCTTATTGGGGGTGCTATTTTATGTTTGGCTTGTATCGATACTATTCTTGGAAAAGAAAGATAAACGCTGGTTAGTTGTTACTATACTTGTCTTGATTGGGATACTTGTATACTTTAAATATGCAAATTTTTTTTTAGAAAATATTAACGCATTATTAGATCCAAATGTTGGTTTTTCTGCCTTACATATTATTTTGCCATTAGGAATATCATTCTATGTTTTTCAAATATTGGCATATTGTATTGATGTATATACAGGAAAGATATGTGCAGAAAGAAACCCTTTAGTTTTTTTTACTTTTATCACTTTTTTTCCTCAACTAATTGCTGGCCCAATTTGTCGAGGTAGTGAGTTGTTGCCCCAACTTTTGAAGAAACAATTTTTTTCAGTTCAGCATATTTTTGAAGGGGGAATTCTTCTTCTATGTGGACTATCTTTAAAGGTTGCAGTTGCTGACCGAGTTGCTCCTTTCGTCAATGTTGTATTTGATGACCCTGGTCAGTTTAGTGGAATGGATAATGGATTAGCGATTGTGGGTTTTGGTGTTCAGATATTATGTGATTTTTGGGGATATTCACTTATTGCAGTTGGATCAGGTCGTTTATTTGCATTAAGTTTGCCTTTTAACTTCAATCTGCCTTATTCAGCACGCACCATAGCTGATTTTTGGCGACGTTGGCATATTACATTGAGTTCATGGTTGCGTGACTACTTATATATCCCTCTAGGTGGAAATCGTGGTAGTGAATTTAAAACTGCAAGAAATTTGTTTGTCACAATGCTGCTAGGTGGTTTATGGCATGGAGCAAGCTGGAATTTCGTTATTTGGGGTGGAATTCATGGAGCAGCATTAATCGTACAAAGATATTACCGACAACTTCCGTTGGCCAAAGGGTTTGAAAAAATATTTAATAATTCAAAGTTAAGCTGGTCAGCAACTATGCTAATCGTATTTCTTTCATGGGTTTTTTTTCGTGCGAATGGGTTTGGTGTTGCAATCGAAATGTTATCAAGAGTATTACTTGTTAGTTCGGATTGGTTTAAGTCAAAATTACCAATTGCTTTTTTTGAAATATTAGTAATTTTTTTACCATTGCATTATTTGATTCATAAACTTACTTATGGAGAAAATTTAATTTTATTTGGATTTCGCTACGCTCCAGTTTTTGTTCCAATAATAGCCTTGTTTACTCTTGTCTATTATACACATGGCAGCGATTTTATTTATTTTCAGTTTTAGCGGAAAGGGGTGGGTTGGATTGATGAAAAAACAACTTATACAAACAGTTGTAGCGACTTTTTTTTTGTTGCTTTTAGTAGAAGTTGCGCTGCACATTACCTCAACTGATGGCCAAGTAAATCCTTTTTTTTTAAACAAAAATATATATCAGGAAATACTGAATGCCCCTTTATTAGAGAAAGAGATAGACAATCGCTTTATTAGACACAATATATTATTGTTAGATAATCTTGATAATAAAGATACAATTTCTATTGGTTTTGTCGGTACATCAAGAACAAAAGCACTTCAACCAAGCCGATTTGGTATTTCTAATGCTTTCAATAGTGGTAGTAATAGTTATAATGAAATTACCTATGGATTATTATTAGAAGCGATTGTTCTTAGAGACTATCTGCCGAATCTTAAAAGGGTCTACATTGAATCGTCTATGCTACTTCGAAGACCTGCGGCCCCCCATTTTATAGTTGAGAAGGAACATCTTATATATCTTCCGATGTTGAGAAGATTGTTGGATTTAAGAAAATTATTTCCTCAATTTGAGGCGTTTAAAAATTTCGTAACGGGAGAAAATGCTCAAGAATTTAAAATATTACTTTTAACTGAAGGTAAACGATTTACAGTTGCTAACTTAATAGGTATTCGTTCTGGTTCAAAAAATAATGATAGAAAATTAGAGCAATCAAAGGTTTTTCAAAATCTTACCGAGACAGGGGAGTATCTGGCAGTATTGCCAAATAAGAATGATACACCTAAAGCAGCTATTAGCATAGAAAATCCACGCGTCAGTAGGATAAAAGATGTGATGTCTTATGAGCCATTCGATTATCTTTTCGAAATGTTTGTAGCATGGTCGAAATCAAGGGGTATAGAAATAATTTTTGTTCAACCGCCAGTAAGAAGTGATATGCTTTTTTTTCAATATAAGTATGGCCTAGAGTTTCATAATCAAGAACTTGAGAGGTTAGCTGAAGAAAATAATGTTAAAGTAATAAATATGAATTTTATTAATAATGGATTTAGTGAAGATTGGGAAATTTTTTCAGATGAAGATCATTTAGCTACTTGTATGGGGAACGCCGTTTTTTTTACTGCTCTTTCTCACGGGGAACATAAAGTTGACTCTTCTGGAAAGTATTATCAGGAAATTTCAATGAATGATATAAAAGGGGAAATTCCACATGCTAAGGAAAGTTTTTGTCGTAAATGAAGTCGCTACTTTAATTGATGTGCCATCACTTTTCCGAATATCCCACTATACAGTGGGTTAGCGAATATGTTCATTCTAATACTTCTCAACAACTTTATTAAGGTAAGAAGGGGGCTTTTCGTTACCTATTACTTAGTGTTCTTAATATATGCGTTTATATAATATAAGAGGATATTTGTGAATAATGAGGAATATATTTCAAGGTTTGGTGATTTTTTTGAGTCCAATCAGAAAATGGCCTTTGATTTTTTTAATTTTGAAGGACCTTTGATGCACGTGGGTTCTAAAATCAATTATGAGGACGAGAAAGCACGTCAAGGTGCAGAGCATTTCAGGAAATTTGTGAAAGAAAGACTACATGGGGAAAAGGAAATAAAAGGATTAGATATATTTGATGGACATAACGTTGATATTGTTGCTGATCTCTGCGCTAATAACCTGTTTTCTGCTGATCTTGGTAAATATAAAGAATATTTCAAAACTATCATATGTTGGGCTTTATTAGAGCATGTACAGAATCCTTTTTCTGCAGCTGAAAATATCACTCACTTTTTGGCTCCTGGTGGAAAGATTTTTTATGTTGGACCGTGGGTGTGGGGTTTCCACCCCTACCCAGATGATTATTGGCGAATCAGCTTTTCTGGGTTAAAAGTGTTGTTCCCAAAGATTGAATGGGAAGATTGGTGGTATACAGGAACAAATGACAAAATTGCTTTCAGAATTAATGAAATTCGGAATGAAAGAAAAGTATTTCAGCTAAAATCAGAATTGACGTCAGGAGTTGATACTGTATCGGATAGATTTATGCCGTATTTAAATATTTGTGCTGTTGGAGTGAAGAAATCGTAATGAGCGAGGTCTTAGCATTTAAGTCTATGGGTTTTTTAAAACATCGGAAAAAGGAATTTAAAATTAAGTGAATGTAAAATCAACATTTGTTGCAAAAAAAAGATTGTTCCGTAAAAATGCGCTGCAAACTTGTGATATGGCAGTGATCTCATTTCCAAAATCTGGACGTACTTGGCTAAGAAATATTCTTTCGTTTTATTGGTCTGATTTATACGGAGAACAAGTTGACTACGAATTTGCTTTATCAAGGGCTGATATAAATAATACGGTAGATTACCCACGTATATATTTTTCTCATAATTACTTTGATTATTTTCAAGATATAGATTTTTCTTTAAATAAACTAATGGATAGCAAATGGCTTAATAACCGTAAGCCGGTTTTTTTATTTCGTCATCCTTTAGATGTGACAGTATCATACTTTTACCATAAGAAGTTTCGCGAGAAAATTTTTGGAGGTAGTTTAGAAGAGTTTATTTTTAGTCCTATCTATGGCATTGATAGATGCTGTCAGTTTATGTTACAAATGCTCCATTTGTCAGAAAAAATTCCGCTTTCATTTAATTTCTCCTATGAAAATCTTAAAGTTCATTCCTTAAAGACTTTATGTGATCTGCTGATGTATTGGGAGGTTGATATTTTCGAGTATAAACTTGAGAAAGCAGTAAAATTAAGTACTTTTTCTGAGATGAAAAAAAGAGAAATTTTGTCTTTGAAGGGGGCAGGGGGGGCAAGTTTTTTCTCGTTTAGGATATGGGCATGATATAAATTTAGAGCCCAATGCAATGAAAGTCCGAAAAGGCAATATTGCTGGTTATAAAGATGAGATTCCTAGTGAATGTTTATCTGTTGTTGTTGAAGATTATCAAAGTTTTCAGATGCTGATCACAAAACTTTCGCATGAAAATTTAATTTGAAGTTTTGTACCGAATTTCACTTGGGATATCTTTTTCAAGATATTATAGAGGTGAAACAGATTTTCTAAAAAAAGCGTAACTATTCAGTATATTTATTCCAGCTAAAATAATTTAATATCAGTGGCTTATGGAAGAAGTGTGTGTCATGGATGACACAATCAAGCCTACATGGACGTATTTGTGGCGTCTTCTGGAATAAGTCACTGATATTGAAACTACAAATACGCTGAGTAGTTACAAAAAATATAAAAAAATCCAGAGAATGTGAAATTGAAATTAGTTACTTCAAACTTTAAATTAGCGTTAGATTTAGCTCTTCGTGATTTGGAGATCAAATATAAAAGATCGTTCCTTGGTTGGCTATGGTTGCTACTTACACCACTTTGCTTACTGGGAATTTATACAATAATTTTTGGAAAGGTATTTGGAATAGAGTGGCAAACCCATATAACTAATAAAAATGAAAGTGTTGGGTTTAGTCTGCCCTTTTTCGTGGGGTTGGCAATATATCTGATGATTTCCGATTTGGTGAATTCTTCAGCTTCTTTGTTTGTTAGTAAGAGGACGTATGTTGTCAAATCTCCTTTCCCCTTATGGGTTTTGTGGCTCGCAAATCTTATTCGTGTTAGTGTCCATGGTTCAGTGGCACTTTTTTTGGTCATTGGTCTTGCAATTATTCAACAACGGTTAACAATAACTGGCGTGGCGTGGATGTTAATCAATATTTTGAATATTGCTGTTTTTATGGCGGGGCTTTCTTTATTTCTGGTTTCAATAGGACCCTTTATAGGAGATATTAACGAGGCAATCCGCTTGTTAATGCGGGTACTTTTCTATGCTACACCCATTACTTATCCGCTAAGTTTGATCGATGAGCCAATTCGAGAATGGATGTGGTTTAATCCATTAACAAACATGGTTGTGCCACTACGTTCGGCTATTGTATTTGGAGCTCCTGGGCCAATTTGGAAAATTGCTGCTTTTAGTTTGTCATCTATAGTTTTGTTTTTTTTGGCCTATTGGGTTTTCACTCGGGTAAAAGGTGTTATTTCTGATGTCGTCTGATTTACTATTAAGTGCAAAAGGAATTAATAAAACTTATTCGAGTTGCACGCATCCCATTGCCACCCTCAGACATGCACTTTTTGGCGGCAAACTTTCTAAAAGAGATGAATATCCAGTATTAAAAAATATCGACCTAGATATTTGTCACGGAGAGACTGTTGGTATCTTAGGTCGCAATGGCGCTGGTAAAACAACCTTATTAGGTATTCTGGGAAATGTAATACAACCGACTTCGGGCCGAGTCGAACGTTATGGTCGCATTGCTACCTTGTTAGGATTAACCGCTGGATTTAATGTAAATTTTACAGGGCGCGAGAATGCTTATCTTTTTTGTAGTATTCAAGGGTTGACTCAGAATGAAACTAATCAGCGCATTGATGCAATAAGTGGTTTTGCGGACATTGGCCGTTATTTTGATTTACCTATACGCACTTATTCTTCGGGAATGCAAGCCAGACTTGCTTTTTCTTGTGCAGTTCATGTTGATGCAGAATTGATTATCATCGATGAGACTCTTGCGGTTGGTGACGCGAATTTTCGTATGAAATGCTATGATAGAATCGGAAAAATGAAACGAGAAGGCCAGACTTTTTTGCTGGTTAGCCATAATCAGAATATGGTTGCAAATTTTTGTACACGTGGAATTGTGCTTGAAGGTGGGGCTAAAATTTTTGATGGCGATACCATAAAAGGAGTCGAAGAGTATAAAAGGATTCGCACAGAGTCAATGGGAGACTCCGAGTTAGAAGGTAAATTGCTTAAGAGTAATGACACTAAGTCAAAGTTACCAAAAGATGTCGTCATCAGAGAAATTGATTTGAAAGAACAAAAGGAAGCTGGAACAGAAGTTGGAGTTATTACTGCTACACTTCTGGCGAGGCAAAATGTCGGACCCGTTTCTGTCAATTTTGGTATTCGAAATCAACATGGAATAGTAGTTTGTGCTTTGGATGGAGTTCAAGCCGGCTTTGTTATTTCAGGGTTGAAAAAAGGGGAGCGAAAAATTATTGAGATGCAATTTAAAAAATATCTTCTTCCGGGGAAATACTTTATCAGCACAACAGTGCATGAATTAATTGGGGACGTAAAAAAACCACAAGACATGAGGCAGAATGTCATGTCGTTTGAAGTATTTTCTGATTCAGCAATGTCGGGTATTGCCGATCTTGCAATGGGGGTTAAGTTAGCTGGAGCGAGTTCTGAATGACATCATCACAGACGACCTCAAAAAAATCTGCCCCTAAACGGTTTAATGCTTCTTTACCTTTTTCGCATAAAACGCCTTATGATTCTTTATTTTCAGAGAGAATTCCGTTATTGCAAGCGATGCATTTAGCTGTCGCTAATTGTTTACGTGAAAGAGACAAGTATTCTTTAGATCAAACGCATAATAAGTTAGAGCATTTACAAATGTTTCGAGCTGCTGAGTGTGGCGTTTATACAGGGAGTAGCTTATTAGCTTGTGTCCAGATAATTCGTGAATATGGACTGTCTTATTGCTTTCATGGTTTGGATACTTTTAGCGGCTTACCGCAATTATCATCAATAGATAAAAAATTATCACCTGAGAATGCGAAATACAGAAATCAGGCGATGTTTGACGATACTTCACTTAAATTGGTTGAGGAAAAGCTGTTAGAAATTGGGGAGAGAGAGAATGTTATTTTACATCAGGGATTATTTAGTCAGACTCTGCCAACATTACCCGAACAAACTTATCATTTTGTAAATATTGATTGCGATTTATATGAGCCCCATTTGGAATGTCTGGAATATTTTTATCCTCGTATGGTAGATGGAGGGGTCATATTTTTTGACGACTATTATTCAAAAGATTATCCTATGGCTGGGAAAGCAATTGATGCTTTTATGAAAGATAAACCTGAAGTGTTATTTCATCTGCGATATGGAAAGGATGAAACCAATAGAACCAAGACTTTCATCATAAAATACTAATGGGCAACTTGTTACTGGCTACTAAGAAATTCTGGCAGAAGCTTATTACCCACTATAAATCTTTGTACTTTAAATCAAAAAATATTTTTAAGGATGGGTCTGACGTGAAGCATCTCTTTGGAGTATGTGGAGAAGGTTTAATATTAGGTAAGGGGGTAACAATTGTTGGAGAAATCTCAAGAATTCAGATAGGCAGGAATGTGTCTATTGGAGACGGTGTAAGATTGGTTTGTACTGATGCCAAAGCAGAAATAATAATTGGCGATGGCACGATTATTCAACCAGGAGCAATCCTTGATACTGGTCCAGGCGGGCGTATTAAATTAGGTAATATGAATTCAGTGAATCCCTATTGTGTTTTATATGGACATGGAGGGCTTGTTACTGGGGAGTACGTAAGAATTGCAGCACACACAGTAATTATTCCTGCTAATCATATTTTTGACGACACTTCCATTCCAATTGCGCGACAAGGACTTAGAAAAAAAGGAATTAATATAAATAAAGATGTGTGGATTGGCAGTGGCTGTCAAATTTTGGATGATGTAAATATTGGTAGTGGGTCTGTTATTGCTGCTGGAGCGGTCGTAAATCGGAATATACCTCCATTTTCGGTCTGTGGAGGTGTGCCGGCTAAAGTTTTAAAAAAACGTGTTGCCGATGGAAGTTAATTTGAGAAAGTTGGATAAACAAATATTTGATAATACCATTCGAGTTTTTGTTGCTGCATCTCCTTCAGAATGGTTGCCTGCAAGAGTATTAGAGTTTTCAATTCGAGAACAAACTTATTTTTCTGTTGAGGTTCAATATTTATATCTGTCCGGTATTGAGATGCCAGTGCCAAATGATTCAGAAAATAAACCACGCACTCCCTTTTCCTTCCAGCGGTTTTTAATTCCAGAATTATGTGGCTATTCAGGTAAAGCAATTTATCTTGATGCAGATATGCAGGTATTTCGAGATGTTTCCCAGCTCTGGAATCAGCCATTTTTGGGGTGTGATTTGCAAACTGTACAGAAAAAAGGTGGGGGGCGCTATGAACAATTTAGTGTATTGTTACTTGATTGTGAGCAGTTGAAATGGAATATTGAGGAGATAGTCAAAAAACTTGACTCGGGAATGCTGGATTATTCTGGATTGATGTATAACATGGAAGTTGCTTCAAAAATTGGCCGGAATATACCGCCTGAATGGAATTCGCTAGAAGCATATAATCCAGAGGCTACTGCATTGCTGCATTATACCGATATGAATACTCAGCCATGGATATCATTATTTAATCCCCTGGATTATTTATGGATATCTTGTTTGCGCAGAGCGATTTCTAAAGGTTTTATATCAGAAAAAGAAATTGAATGTGAAGTGAGTGCTAAGCATGTACGCCCATCTCTTCTCGCGCAACTTGAAACTGATATAGATATCGGTATAAAGTTACCTAGAAATATTAAGGTAATGGATAAGGGGTATAAGGCCCCTTATCATTATCTCAAAGTGGGGTCAAAAAGGCCGTGGGCATCCGTATCAAAATGGTTATTAGCTGGCTTTCGCAAGGCTATTTATAAATATGCCAATTTTTGAAATTAAAGTAGCTTTGCTAAATCGGATGCATAAATTACAATAATTTACACAGAAGCAGAGATTAGTGGGTGTGTGCTTCAAAATCAATTTTTGGTTGATTTGTAATGGTCTAAAATATTTGGTAGCGATTAATATACTATTCGCGATTAAGAATGCACATTAACTAGCTGGCGCATTACATTGATTGCGAATATAATAGCGACATGAATGATTACCGCCTATCAGACGAAGAGATTAAACAC
>Ga0256841_1001165_pt1 | contig 23812 bp, 27 predicted proteins | sample 356308metaG_FD_185971 | JGI IMG/M metagenome (GOLD analysis project Ga0256841, IMG submission 185971) | Hydrothermal vent microbial communities from Mid Atlantic Ridge, Atlantic Ocean - 356-308 | ecosystem: Environmental > Aquatic > Marine > Hydrothermal vents | place: Atlantic Ocean: Mid...
TGCCGGTGCCGGCCCCGGCCACCACCGCCACCCCGCCCCTCGCCCGGACCGCCCGGGCCTGCTCCTCGGTGAGCCTCACGCCGGACCCCCCTTCCGCCAGAGGCGCGGCCCGCGCCGGCAGACGAGGTCGAACGGGCAGAACTTGCAGGCGTCCTGCTTCACGTCGGGGTCCACGGGAAAGCGCCCCTCCTGGAGGTGGATGCGGAGGCGGCGGGCGAGGGCCTCCAGGGCGCCATTGCTGTGGTTGACGGACCTGGCCTCGGCCGCGCCCACCAGGAGGTAGTAGGCGGCGCCCACCTTGAGGCCGGAAAAGAGCGCGGGGGCCACCTCGCGGTAGAGGGGGAGCTGGAAGTCGAGCTTGAGCCGGCCCTCCTCGTCCTTCACCCCGTCGGGGGCTGACTTCCCCGCCTTGTAGTCGTAGAGCACCACCTCGTCCCCGACCCGGTCGGCGCGGTCCAGCCGCCCCCGCACCCGGAACCCCCGCCACCCCACACCGTCAAAGGAATGCTCCACCGCCAGGGCGACCGCCCCCGGCAGGGCGAAGTCCCCCGCCCCCACCAGGCGGCGGAGGCGGGACAGGTGCTCGAGCCGCTCCCCGGCCCACCCGGGGAGGCGGTCGAGACCGAGCGCCCGTTCGGCCTCCCGGAAGGCGGACTCGAGCCGCGCCCCGGCCCGGCGGGGGTCCTCCCCGGGCCGGACCGCCCGGGCCAGGGTCCGGTGGTAGAGCTGACCCCGAAGGGTGAAGTCGAGCGCCTCGGGGGCCTCCTCCGGCTCGGCGAGGCCCAGGAGGTACCCCGCGAACCACCGGAAGGGGCACCGGCCGAGGGCCTCGAGCTCGGTGACCGCGAAGGCGCGCCCCGAGGGGTCCACCCCCAGCCCGGTCACCCCGTCGTGCGCGTCCGGCGGATGCGGCCCCTCGCGGGCGAGCTCCACCCGCCAGGCGGCGCGGGCGGCGTCGAGCACCGGGTCCCCCGCCCCCTCGCGCTGGAGGCGGGCGCGGCGGAGCTCCTCGGGGCTCGCGGCCACCGGCTCGGGAGCACGCCCCCCGCCGAAGGGCGCGAGGAAGGGGCTCGGGCCGCCGTCGCGGTGGTTATGGGCGAGGACCACCCGCTCCCTGGCCCCGGCGAGGAGGGCGAAGAAGTGCAGGGCCTCGCGGTGGGCGGCCTCGGCGGGGGACCCGACCGGGAACCCTGCTCCGGCGGCCCGGCGGAGCTCAAAGAAGTCGAGCGCCGGGTCGTCCCGGACCGGCGGGGGAAAGCGCCCCTCGGAGAGGCCAAGGACGAACAGGTGGTCGTAGGCGGCCCCGGCCAGCGAGAGGGGGGTGTGGAGCTCGACCCCGCCCCGGCCGGGCGCGGCGGGGACGCTCTCGGCCAGCAGAAGCTCGGCGATATCGGCCCGGAACGCCTCGAGGGTGAGCGCCTCGCCGGGCTCCGGCAGGGCCGCGAGCCCGTCCAGGAGGGCGTGGTAGGCGAGGAGCTCCCGGGGCCAGGGGAGGGCGCGGCGGCGGAGGGCGAGGGCCTCCAGGACCCCCCGCAGGGCCCGGGCGAGGTCCCCGCGGGTCCCCCGGTCGGGGAGCGCGAAGAGCGCCTCCGGCGCCCCGAGCGCCCGCCAGGCCTCCGGTCCCCGGGGGTGCTCGCGGCGGGCGTCCGCCCAGGCCCCGGACCCGAGGCCCGGCCCGAGCGGATGGGCGAGGAGCCGGGCGGTGGCCTCGAAGGGGAAGCCCGTGGTGGCGGCCTCGAGCAGCGCCTCCACCCAGGCCCCGAGCCGGGTCTCGGCCAGGGGGACGGCGTAGAGGGCCCGCAGGGGAACGCCGTACTCCCAGGCCACGGCGAGGGCCAGGGGGCCGACGGCGGCGTCGTCGCGGGCCACCAGGGCGATGCGGTGGGCGGGCACCCCCCGAAGCAGAAGGTCCTTGACCCGGGCGAGGACCGCCCGGACCTCGGCCTCGGGGTCGGGGAGGGCCAGGACCTCGACCCTGGCCCCTCCCTTCCCCCCGGCGAAGCGGCGGGCCGCCCGCTCCCCCGGGGTGGCGGCTTCGTCCTGAAAGCTCTCGACGCGCCAGCCCGCGCGCGCGAGGGCCTCCGCCGTGTCCCGGGCGGGGGCGGCGAACGGGGCTTCGGGGTCGGGGAGGACGAGGACGCTCCCGTCCCCGGCCGCTCGCTTGAGGAAGGCGCGCTGGTCGAAGCCGAGGTGGGGGTAGCCGAACAGGTACAGCGGCTCGGGGCGGACGTGCTCCGCCGCGCGGTGGAGGAGCGCGGCCGGGTGCACGAGCCCGTCCCCGGCGAGCCGCTCCGAGAGGGCCCGGGCCTCTCCGGCCCGCTCGGCGAGCCGCCCTCCGAGCCGCTCGAGGGCCTCAAGGTCGGCCCCCGAGCGCAGAAGCGCGGCCACCGCTCCGGCGCCGGCCCGGGCCTCCCCGGCGGGGTCCGGGCTCCCCCGCTCGGCCAGGACCGCCCGGTGGGCCCGGGCAAGCACCAGCGGAGGGGCCACCCCGAGGCCGGGGGGCAGCGCCCGGCGGGCGAGGTGTTCCAGGCTGACGAAGGGCGCCCCCATCCGCCTGGCCGCCCGGGGGTTCGGGGTCACCACCCGCTGCCCGGACGGGGCGGGTTCGGGGCGCCAGGGGTCGGCGAGGTAGACGGTCTTCATAGCACTCACTTGCTGCCGTACCCGGCGCCGTCCGCGCGGCTTCCGTCAGACCCGGCGGAGGAGGGCCGGGTTGCCCAGGGGACCGAGCCGCAGGGGGCGCTCGGCCCAGCCCTCGAGGGCCTCCTCCGCCGCCTCGCGGGTGAGGAAGTGGCCGAGCAGGAGCGCCCGGCCCGGCTCGTACCCCCGGAGCTCCACGGCGTAGAGCTCGCCGGTGGCCTCGAGCCAGGCGACCCGCCAGGGGAAGCCATCCCTCTCCTCCAGGAGCCGCCACCCCACCCCGAAGTCCACCTCGGGGCTCCGCGCCCGGAGAGGGTCGCCCGCGAAGGACCGGTAGTCCAGCCAGCGCGCGCGCACGGGACCTCCGTTCCCATGCTAGCCCCTCAGGCCACGCGGTAGGGGGGCGCGTCGAGGAGCCGGGCGAGGAGGCCGGAGGCCCGGAGGCGGGTGAGGCATCGGCCGCTGCCAGCAGGTTGCACCGGGGGTGCCAGCACCCGGTGAAGGCGGCCTTCCCGGGTTGCGGTTTGCACCGCGGTCCAGGCTTCCCGGACCGCCGCTTTGTAGCGTTCTGAAAAGAATCCAGATTCCATAATCCCCTCTCTCATGGTTTTCATGGACACTAAACCCTTACGCCCCGGCGGAGCCGGGGCTACCTTTGGGGCAACGCGTTGCACCCCCCCGGGATGCAGTGGGCAACGCGTTGCACCCCCCGGGACAAAGTGGGCAACGCGTTGCACCCCCCGGGCTTTTAGTCCGTGACGCTTAAGCGAACGTGCGTTGCCGCCTCCAGGATGGCTGTCACCACCGGGGGAAGTTTTTCCGGCACCTGGATTTCGGTGCCCGGTGGAAGCCCCCGCAGAAACTGCGCGAAGTCGCGGGAGCCCGAGAATCGCCTTTCTTCCTCTCTTTGGCGGAGCACGACCTCTCCTCCCTCGACTCTTAGCACCCAGCTTTCAAGCGGAGTTTCCGGTTTCCCTTTCTTTTTCCGGGGTGGGGAGGTGGAGGCAGGGGTGGGGGTGATCTCCACCCACCCCTCCTCCTGCTGCGCCCGCTTTTCTCGCCGATCCTCGAGGGCTTTCGCCGCGATGTAGTTGAGGGTCAGCGTGACGACCACGACGAAGCCCAGGATCGGAAGCAGTTCCACGGCGGCCTACTCCCAGGGGACGTCGAGGTCCTCGTCGGGGTCGCCGGCTTCGTCCTCCGGTTCGTTCCCCGCGTTTCCGCTCTTCTGGTCCAGCGAACGGTCACCCACCAGCAGCCGCCCCTCGTAGGGCACCGCGTCGAAGGCCAGGGACACCACGTAGCCCTTCTGGCCGTCCTCGGTCTTGGTTTCCTTGATGAAGGCGGTCCCTACCGGGAACCAGAACGTCTTTTCTTCTCCCTCGCGGGGCACCGAGACGCGGTAGCGACCGGGGGTTGCCTCGCTTACGAAGAAACTCGCTTCGGCGCTGACCGGGAAGGCATCGAGGAAGACCACGAAGCCACCCTCCTTGCGCGGCAGTGCCCGTCTCAAGGTCCACCTAACGCTTACGCCCCGGCGAAGCCGGGGCTATCGTTTGCGAACCTGCGCACAGCGTGTGCTGCCGCGAATGGGCGCGAAGTCGGAAGGCGCGGGTGGTCCGGGGCCCGGCTGATGATGCCTGTCTCGTAGTCCCAGGTTGACGGGTGCGTGGGTGGCCTCGAGTAACCGGCCGTAAGCGGCCGGCAGCGGGCCATCCAGGGGCTAAAACCCCTAAGGTAGGGTTTTGGCAGAGGCCTTCCAAATGCGATGGTTATCGCAAGAACGGCCCCTGGAGGGCCGTTCGCTTTTGTCACTGGCTGGCAGAGGTCTGCCAAATGCGATGGTTATCGGGAAAATTCCCCTTCGGGGGTGTCGGTCGGGTTTGGGGGTCGGCGGGTAGCTCGAGCGGGAGAATCAGGGGGGTTCTGTACCCGTAGAGCCAGAGGAAGCGGACCAAACCTTCTGGGTCCCCGTGGGCACCGCCTTCATCAAAGAAACCAAAACGGAGGACAACCAGAAGGGCTACGTGGTGTCGCTCGCCTTCGACGCGGTGCCCTACGAGGGGCGTCTGCTGGTGGGTGACCGGCCTCTGGACAAGGGCAACGAGAAGGGCGCGGACGAGCCCAAGCCCGAAACCGACGCCCTTGACGACGACGAAGGCCTCGACGTCCCCTGGGAGTAGGCCATGGAGCTACTCCCGATCCTCGGCTTCGTCCTGGTTGCCCTGCTGACGCTCAACTTCATCGTGGCGAAGGCCCTCGAGGGTCAGCAGGAGACAAAAGCACGGAAGGAGGAGGGGTGGGTGGAGATCAGCCCCACCCCTACCTCCTCGATTGCACGAAGTGTTGGGCAACCTCCGTCTTGCGGGAGGCCAGGGCGCGCTCAAAGAGCGGATGCGCATGGAGCTCGCGGAGGGTCGCCCCGGTGGCCAACGGTCGGGCGTAGACCGGCCCGAAGAGGGGGTCCTCGCCTATGCGAACGACCTGGCGGAGCTGTTCCTTCGACAGTTGAACGGGCCGGAAGAGAACCCGGCCGTGGAAAACGGCGAAGTCGTCGGGGAGCGTTCCCTCGTCCGGGACGACCTCGGCCAGGTAGAGCGCCCAGGGGAAGGCCCGGGCAGGGTCGCTGGTTTCGGGAATCGGGCGGGGTTCGGAGATGGCATCCGGCATCCTCTACCTCCAGGGCGTGGGCAGGAGCTGGGCGGGCATGGGGTCGCCCGGCATGGGCATGGTGTTGGGGTCGGTCCGCCACTGGTCGAGGAGCGCCACCTCGCCGGGATCGGTGACCCGCTCGACCCCCCACTTGGCGGGGCCGCAGGCCACTGAGCCGTCGGGGTTCTCGCGGACGTCGATCTCGGCGAAGTAGCGCCAGTATTGATCGTGGAAGGGGCTCGGGGTCTGGGAGTAGTCCTTGCCGAAAGCGTTCGCGTCGTCGGCGTTGTAGTAGTCGATGAAGAAGTAGACCAGGCGGAGGGGGCCGAAGGCGGGGATGTACTGGCTGCGCGTGTTCCAGGAGGGGAAGCTCAGGGCGGCGCCGAACTGCCAGTTGTTGATCGAGCCGGAATACACGGCCAGGGTGAGCCGGCTGCCGTCGCCGCCGCTTTTCAGGTCGGGGGCGTTCCACCAGTACTGGTGCCAGCCGGTCTGGACCGCCCGCTGCTCGGCAAGGATCCACCCGCCCCGGGCCGGACGGGTGGACATCCGGCCCGGCCAGTCGACCTGGGAGCAGACCGCCACCGGGAGCGCCTGGGGGATGGTGGCGTGCTTCAGGGCCTCGCCGTTCTTCCAGGGCTCCACCATGCCGTCGGGGAAGGACGGGATCTCGCTCCCCGAGCGGTAGGCGATCCTCGGCACCAGGTAGCCCTTCGGGCTTTCCTCCCAGCGGAAGTCGTAGTCGTAGCGGTAGCGCTTGCCGTCGGCGGCCCGGTAGACGTAGATCTCCAGGGCGGTGGTGTTGAGGGGGAAGTTTTCGAGCCAGGGCCCGCCGAGGGAGTGGTAGGTGTAATTGTCGGGGTAGTTCAGGGCGAAGTCGAGCGGCATGACCTCGACGAGCGAGCGGTGCTCGATCCCGCTGTAGACGTCCCGGGCCCGGGCGTAGACGGCATAGCCCCTGCTTCCATTGCTGTATTCGATCAGCGCCGCCGGCTCCGGGTCGAACCCGATGACCTGGGGCAGGGTGTCGCCGGACTGGAGGTCGTAGTACCAGTCGCCGGGGATCGCCGGGGCGGGCGGGGGTGGGGGGGGAGCCGGGGCGGCGGCCGGCTCCTGGTTGCAGCCGGCCAGGAGGGCCCCGGCGAGCAGGAGGGGAAGGAAAAGGGGTGCGCGCATGCTATGGCTCCAGTTTAGCGTCCTCAGTTGCAGTTTTTGGTCACCGTGCGCCCGCTGGCGTAGACGGTCTTGCCGTAGCCGCTCGGGCACGAGCGATCCACCGTCCAGATGTAACGCACGGTCCAGCCGTCCGGGTCCGGGCTGCCGCTGGAGCAGTCGTGGGTATGGGTGCTGTCGTCCAGCACCTGCGTGGTGGTGCGCTGGCGGGTCGTGACCGCGGAGGTGGCATTAGTGCGCATTACCTCACCCCCAACCGCCGGTTCCCGCGGTTACGCCCTGCGCCGGCAGCCAGCAGGTTCATTGATGAGAAGCGGGTAGGGAAACCTCCGGTAAAACGCTTAAGTGGTTAACCACCCAGGTCCGGCGTTCGGGCGGCGGGTTTCCCGGGGGGGCGTTCAGGATTGCGCGGAGTTCGCCTTCAGCTTCTCGTAAAAGATGTTCGCCCGATCGAACCATACGTCGAGATCGGGAGGTTCGAGGCCCGCTTCCTTGGCCATCGCTTTGAAAGAGGCTTTCCAGTCCCCGGGCGGCCGCGGCAGAAGCTCTGGAAGCTCGTGGGTGGCGTACAGGTCGAAGACCTTTTCGATCTCCGCGAGGATCGTGGCGGGAGCCCTGGGGTCCCCTTCGAGTTCGAGGGTGAGCAGGGCCAGGTCGATCAGGTCCTTCACCCGGCTCCGGTATTTTCGGGGGCGCGTGTACGCGTGGAGCTTGTCGGCGTAGTGGCGGGGCGGGCTGATGGCCCGAACGCGGGTCCCCGGTACTCCGGCGAAGTCGAGCCGTGGAGGAAGCTCCAGGACCTCCACCGATTCGTCCCCGAGGGGTTCCGTGACGACGTCGAGGTTGAAACCTTCGAACCTCCGGCCCGCGAGCGAGGCCTCGACGGCAAACCTGCGGGCCCCGGGTTCCTGAGGCCGGTCACGGGTACGTGCAGATACCTGGAAGTGGAAGAAGTCGCCGGCATCGCGCTCGGCCACATCCAGCAGCACGTCGAGTGGGTCGGTCTTTTCTTCGAGTAAAGCCAGGTCCAGGTCCTTGGTCGTGCGCCGGGTTTGGATGCGTTGCACCAGCGCGAAGGCCCCCTTGACCACGAAGGGGCTGGCCGAGAGATCCTGCTCCGGAGGATAGAGCCGGGCGACGAAACGTTCGAAGGCGACGCGCTTGCGCAAATGATCAAGCGGCAGGCCGGATCGGCGGTTCTCCTCGCGCAGGCGGTCTTCGAGGGCCTGCCGGAAGCTCTCGGCAGTCCTGTACCTCACGCGCGGATGCCTTTCGGTTCGATCGCCGCCAGGGCCCTACGAAGCCGCCGCCGCGCTGCCTCGGACAGCTTCTCCGAGGCGCGCTCGAGCCGCCTCCGGGTCACCAGTCCGCGCGAAAGGGCCTGCCGCAGGGCGATCTCCAGGTGTTCGGGGGCGATGCGCGGGCTTTTTGCCACGTCGAGGAGGGTTCGCAGGGGGGTGGTCACCAGGTAGCCCGCGCGTTCCTCGATGTCCCCGGGGAGGAGGTCCGCCCGGTGAAGGGTCACGCCCTTCGGCGATTTGCGGCCGAACCGGCGGGGCACGGTGAGGTGATAGCGGTCGGGGATCAGGTCGGAAAGCCCGTGCAGCGAGAGGGCGGTTTCGTGGGAGAAGGCGGCTGGCCCCCAGGGGTTCTTGGCCCAGAGCGCAATGCGGATGAGGTCTTCGTCGGGCGGGGGCGGCGCGAAGGCCAGGCGGTAGATCCCCTTCCCCACCCGCTCCCATTCGCCGCGCTGGACCCGGTGCGAGGCCGCCCTGCGGCTGAAGCCGATCTTCCTGGCTTCCTCGAAGCGGAAGAACCCGCCCCGGTTCAGGGCGATCCGGTAGAGGCGCCGCTCGCGGTCCGATCGGGTTCCCGGCACGGGAGGAGCTTATCACAAGTGATGGCAAATCGGGGGAGGATTGTTACATTTTACGTATCGTTCCTCCAGTGAAAAGGGGACTGTGGTAGGGAAGGCCGCCGCCGCAGCCGGGAAGTTCGGCTCTCCTCCAGGGGGCTTCACGCCATGGGCGGGGTGGCGATGTGGATTTCCTCGCGCCAGTCGGGGGCCGGGGGCACGGCGTGGGGGGACTCCGCGTAAAGGGTGGTCGCCTGTTCGTCGCCGTCGTAGTGTACGACGAGCACCGGGCGGTCGGGCCGCGGGGGGAGCCGGTCGAGCTCCCGGAGCAGGGCGAGGGCGGTGGGGCCGGAGCGCGCGAGCAGGGAGCGTTTCTCCTCCCGGTGGGGGTCCTTACCCTTCGGGAGGTAGACCCAGCCCAGGGGTCTTCGGGGGTCCGGGCTCTGGCCGAGGAAGTGCCCGGCGAAGTCCCGGGGGTGATCGAAGCGCCCGGCAACCCCCTGCATCAGGGTCTCGACGCGCTGGGTCCGGGCCCGGGCCGCTGCCAGGAGGTCGTCCGGGATCGGTTCCCGGATGAGCTCGTAGGGCGCCTCGGGATCGGAGCGGTAGAGGAGGAAGAGCCACAGGCGGCCCGCCAGGGGCCGGGGGTCGGCGATGAGGGGCCCGAGGGCGGCCCGCCAGTCCTGTACGCGGTGAGGGGCCTCGAAGGCCAGGAGCGTGAGCGCCCGTTCGAGGTGGCCTGCGACCTCTTCCCCGCTGGCGAGGGCCGGAAGCACCAGGTGGCCGCCGAACCGGCGGATGAACTCGGCGCCATCCGGGGCGTCTGGATAACGGAGGTCGATCGGTAAGCGGCCGATGCGGCGGGCGGCCTCCTCGAGCAGGGGGAAGTAGATCGACGCCGGGGCGGGCTCGAGGATGCCCGCATCCACCACGACCGGCGGGAGGGCCAGGGTCTCTTCCGGCAGGGCGGTGATGAGGTTTCCGGAGACCTCGGGGATCTCCTCTCCCCCATCCAGATCGAGGGTGGCGTTCCTGAGCTCGAACGGGGCCACGATCAGCCGGCGCGGGTCGAGGAAGAGCGCGGCGTAGGGGCTCGATCGAGCGCCCCTTCGATTGCGTCTCGGTAGCGCGCGCGGATCCGCCCGGACCATCCCGGGGACCCCCGGCGCTGCCCCGGGCCACGATCAGTTCGACGGGCGGGAAGAGCGGCTAGGCCTCCGGGTCGAGCCGGTCCATCACCAGGGGCTGGAGGTAGCCCCGAAGCAGCTCGCTGGCATCGAGGTTCTTCACGGTCATCTCCATATGAATGAGGGCCCGCTCCTGCCCGGGCCGGACGCAGGCGGTCCCGACGATGGGGTGGAAGCTATTTTCCGCGTGTATCCGCGGCATGGCGGGCGTTCCCCCTCCGGCCGCCCTTCCCGGGCGGTAGCCGGTGCGGGCAGTGAAGGCCGGGGGTGATGGCGATTTCGAAAGGTCCGGGGTCCCGGGAATTCCCGGGACCCCCTTGCGCGGGAATCGGCTTCTTCATTGAGCCCCGTCTTCGGAGAGCGCGGCCTCGAGAATCCGGGCGCTTTCCTCCACCCCTAGCGTGCACCGGGCCACGCCGGTCACCAGCGCGAACGCCTCCCCGTCCGACAGGTCGAGCACCCGGCCGTTCAGGCGCAAGAAGACTTCCATGGCCGCGAAGGCGGTGCGTTTGTTCCCGTCCACGAAAGGGTGGCCCTTGGCGATTCCCACCAGGTACGCTGCCGCCTTTTCGGTCAGGGTAGGGTAGAGTTCCGCTCCCCCGAATGTGGCCCGCGGGCCGGCCAGCGCAGCATCCAGCCTTCCTTCGTCGCGCACGCCGGGGGCGCCCCCGAAGGTTTCGATGAGATCCCGGTGAACGGCCAGCACGAAACGCTTGGTCAGGTACTCAGGCATCGGCCAGTCTGCGGTAGAGCTCTTCGCGCTCCCGCTTCGAGGCGAGGTAGGCCAGGGCGGCTCGAAGCTCGGCTTCGTCAACCCCCACGGGGGTGACCACGAGCGTGTTTCCGATCACCCGGACCTCGACCTCCCCCCCCGGCTCGAGGCCGAGCAGCTCGAGCACCCCCTTAGGGAGCACGAGGCCCCATGAGTTGCCGATCCGGGTCAGTTTACGCCTCATTGCCCTCCATTCTAACGCAGTTAGAACGGCACACCTCCCGCGCACAGGGGTTTCTCGTCCCCCACCGGGATGCACCGCTCGATGCGCTCGAGCCAAACCCCGAAGGGTTACGGGGATTCTCTTCGGCTTCGGAAGCGCGGGATCCTCCCGACCCCATCGAGTTCCGGCGTCCGCACGTGGAAGCCCGGCAGGGGCGCCCGCTCCAGGCTCGGGGCGAGGGCCGGAAGCGCCGAGGAGCAGCGCGGGGTGACCGGCGGCGCAGACCGGACGCCTCCCCGGGCCCGGGCGTGCCACCGGCTGGAGGCGGGCGGGGCCCCCTCGCCGGCGAGGGGGCCGTGGTCTTCCGTCACGCAGGTGCGGTCGGGGTCCACCGCTCCCCAAACCGGGTTGGAGCCGTATTCGGGCTCAGTGCGCCCCCACTTTTCTACCGGCAGGTCGATCGCGATCTCCGTAGATCCGCCGGGCCCGACCGGGGGTCCGGTCGTCGTCGCCCGAGAGGGCGACGACCATTTTCACGTATGGCGCAAGCGGCCAGTCATCGGGGGGCAGGGCGTCGGCGATGGCCGCACCGACGTGTCCCAGTACGAGGTGCTGCAGTTCGATCTTCGGTTGCTCCTGCATCTTTCAACTCCATGATTCTCTTGGGGACAAGGTCGTTCACGCCAGGTGCTCGCGCAGGAAGACCTCCTCCTACGGGGTGGGAGCGGACTTGACCGTCACCGGCATTTCCCGGGGGTTGAAGAGGAAGGTGGGCTCGTCCTCCTCGCCCTCGAAGAGGGCCACCAGGACCGGGCGGCCGAGCGGGAACGGGAGGATGTCCTAGGCCCGGAGCAACGGCGCCAGCGCCCGCTCCCAGGCGAAAAAGCGTCAGGGTACCTCGATGGCCAGGAGGGAGAGGGTGCGTTCGAGGTGGGTGCGGGCGGCCTCCGCGTCCCCGAGGGCGGAGAGCGTGATGACCCCCCATGGCGCCGGAGCAGCCCAGCCCCCGGGGGCACGTCCCGGTAGCGTTCCCGGAGCACGCGCCGCCAGTGGCGCTGGGCGACGGTCTGGATCGGCGGGCCGTAGACGGCGGGACGGGGATCGACCAGGGTGGGATCGAACCTGGCCTGGGGGAACGTGCGGACCTCGGCGGGGATGTGGCCGATCTTCTCCACCGTGACCTCTTCCACGATTGCCGCTTCCTCCGGGTCGTCCTCGTCCTCTTCCTCCTCCGCGAGCCCGGCGCCGGTCAGCTCGAAGGGGAGGATCAGCGCCCGGAGGGCGTCCACCGCCAGAGCGGCGAAGGGTGCCTGCTCGAGGGCCGCCTCAAGGTGGGGCGCGTAGGCCTCCCGGAGCCGCCCTCCCCACTCCAGGGCCTCCGAGGCGTCCCCGCTCCGGGCCACGATGACCCTCGCCGAGGGGAGGAGCGGCCAGTCATGCGGGTTCAGGGCCTTTGTCATCGCGGGAAGCACGTACCCGCGCATCAGGTGGTGGGGTGTGATTCGTTTCATCCTCGGCCTTCCTCATTCGGGAGGGTCCTTGAGGGTGTGGTAGCCGTTCCCGCAGGAACCCGGGCGCGGCTCAGCCTACGGGGTCTCCCCTGCCGTTATCCCCGGGGGCTCCCAGGCCCGGGCGCGGTCGGGGTTGAGCATGGGGGGGTTCGTCCCTAGGGTTTCAGGCCAGGATCACGAACCGTCCGTAGCTCGCGAGCCGGTAGTCCGCGGTGAGGAGTCGCAATCCCTCGACCTTGGCCTGCGCCACCAGCAGGCGATCGAAGGGGTCCCGGTGGTGCCAGGGAAGCTCCTTCACCGCCATGGTGTGTACCGGGGTGACGGGTAGATGAAGGAACCCCTCTTCTTCCACGACGCGCACGAAACCCTCCGGCATCCGCAGCTTGCCCAGGGAAGCCTTGAGCGCGAGCTCCCAGGTTGTCGCTACGCTCACGTAGGCTTCGTCTGCTCGCTCGATCAGTCTCCGAGCCTTCCTGGGAAGCCGGGGGTCGTCCGCCAGCCACCAGAGGATGACGTGGCTGTCAGGCAGGAGGTTCAACCGGCTCTTCCTCCATGAGCCGCGCGATCCCCGTGTCCACCTCGTCGAAGTCGGGGGCGATCCGGACCCTGCCCTTCCAGGCCCCGGGCGTCCGCTTCGGCCGGGGTGGGGCTTCAGCGGGGACCAGCTTGCCCACCACCCGTCCGTAGCGCTTGATCAGGATGACCTCGCCCTTCTCCGCCCGCCGGACCAGCCAGGAGAGCCGGGCCTTGGCTTCGGCCAGGTTGAAGGCCTTTGCAGAGGGTTCGGGTACTTTTGGCGTGGTGACTCTCCGGATCCAGGGTATTCGGTTGGACCAAAGTTGGTCAACATGGACTGACCATGGGGCGCCGTATCTCCATCCGGCATCCGCGGTGACAGGCACGGTCGGTCCCTATCCTCCCGAGTTTCCGGCGAAGGATTCTAGCACCTGCCTTCCCGCTGGACAGGAGGTCGGCGTGCTGGCGTAGCGCTCGGGGACCAGGCAGGGATCGCTCATAGCGGGACGCCTTCCTTGAGGTTCTCCACTACCATCCGGACTGCCTCGAGGCCCCGGGGTTCACTCATGATGAGCGCCCAGGCCGATTTTCCCCCGAAGACCGGGCTCGGGGTCTTGATCCAGGCCCGGGCGGCCTCCTCGCCGCCATAGAGGGCGAGCAGGTCGGCGAGGATCCGCTCGAGCTCGGCCGCCCGGGCCTGGATCTTGGGGGCGTCGGGGTGCCGGTAGAGGAGCTGCCGGCTCGCCCCCACCGCCCGGGCGACCTGGTGGATGCTGACCTTGAGGAAATCGGCCAGCCGCCGGGCATCGATCATCCCGCGCTCGCTCCGGAGCTCTAGCAGCACCGTGTGCACCATAGCCTCACCATTACCTTACCATAGCCGGGGCGTCCAGCCCTACGCCTGGCCATCGAGGGCATGGGCGATCGGGCTTTGTGATGCTCCCGCGGCCTGGTACAGCCGGTCGAGGATCGGCTTCAGACGCGCGGCCCGCTCGCGCCAGATTCGTTGGTTCACTTCCCAGGTTTGATGGCGCCCAATCCTCGGGCCAACCACACGGGCGTCCTCGTCGAGGAGGACTTGGTCGAAGAGGAGGAAGGGGCGGTGAAGGATGCGTTCGGACGAAAAGCGGTGCGGGTCTTCGTCGCGAAGGCGGTACCCCTGGGCCCGCACGAGGGCCAGCGCAACGTAGTACGGGGCCTCGAAGCCGAGTGCCCGCAAGTCGGGGAGATTCGTTCCCAGGGTCTGGATCATGACGGACTGCACGTCATGGACCAGGACGTAGGGGGGCCCGGATCGATGTGCGAGCCCACAGGTGGGGAGCGGCCCGGCTCCGAGGAAGAGCTCACCCTCGGGGGTGAGGAGGGCGAACTCTCTGCATGACTCCTTTCCCCGCGAGGCCAGGAGTCCGTCGGCCGAAAACTCCGGCCGGTAGCCGTCCGGCGTCGTCATGAGGGTGAAGGATCCTACCCGGTCCCTGTCCTCCGGCCCGAAGATCCGCACGGGTCCTGCGTCGAAGGCCGGGATCGACGCGACGTAGAGGTAGAGGGCGGGCGCCTCCTCCCATTCCACCGGTCCGTATCCCCGCTCCAGATCTTCGATCCGGCGAAGGAACTGCCCCCTCAGCTTCCGGATCGCGTCTCCCTGTTCGGCAAAGGCACGGCGAACGTCCAGGTAGTGCATCGGCGCGGTGCTCCTTCCCGACCTGCGGTAGAACCGGCCGTCGGCCATGTGCGGGGCGTTCAAACTCCGGGGCACCTCCACGACCAGGACGTGGCGGCCGTTTTCGAGCGGGACCGCCACCGTGTGCACCTCGACCGGCGGCTCGGTGCGGTCGCGGATGGTGTTCTCAACGCCGCTTGCATTTTGGTCGGGGTTGCCCTCGAGCCCCACGAGCTCCCGGGCGTCGCCCCCCTCTTCCTGTACGCCGAAGATCAGATACCCGCCGTAGGCGTTGGCGAAGGCGGCGACGTCCCGGGCCAGCTCCTTCTTCTCCTCCTTGTTGCCGGGGAGCTTGAGCTTGAAGTCGAGGTGGGGCCCTTCCTCGATCCCCCGCTCCACCAGTCCCCGCAGGTCCTCCTCGGTCAGCGCATCCAGAGGCTTTTCGAAGAGCCTTCGGTACATGAACTTCAGGTTAAATCGGCGAGAATCGTGGGGCCGGGTGCACACTTCGAACGTGCCGAGCCCAGTGATCCGCACCTTCTTTTCCCTGGGTGAGCATCCCCGGTAATCGCTGTTTCTACGGCCGCGAAGCCCGAAGGCTGGTCCAGTTAGGAAGCCGCCTCCAAAGGAGGGCGTTGTGGGCAAACGCGGCGAGCAGCTTCAGCCACGCGACCTCAATGGGCGCTCCCCGAGAGCACGGGCTACGGGTCCCGCTGGATGCGGTACCAGTCGATCTGGAGCCAGGTGTCCTCCATAACAGCACCTCAGTTTTAAGGGGGGCAAATCGCTACCAACCCGCGCGGGGCATGGGGTTCCCCGATGAGCGTATGCGGGTTAACGCCGGCACGTCATCACGATCGTTTCGTGAAGCGACCGAAATGCCCCTTCACAAAAAACTAAGCGCGCACGGATTGCCCGTTCCAGGGTGCGCCTGTCCAGGAACCCTGGCAGAGGGACCCCTAGAGCTTCTCGAGGCAGGAGAGTCGGTGACGGTCCGGTTTCCCGAGAGTCTCCTGGCTCGCCAGGCGCTCCCGCATGGCATCGCTAAAGAAGCGGGCGGTTTCGGGCCACAGCAGTACCCCGCTATAAGCCCCGAGCTGACCTGGATTCCAGGTGCCCTCCTGGTGGCCGCCCCTCAGGTAAACGAAGTCGAAGATGGGCTCGCCGCCCTCTGGATCGAGCAGGAACGTTTGCTTGCACCGGTTCTTCTCCTCCGGTGGTACATGGACGTCAATAAAGAGCGCCCGGAGTTCGATCATGAGCGGAGTCCATGCTGGGTAGCTGACACCCCAGACGTGGCGGACCTCATAGAGGGAGACGTTGTCCTTCACCCCAGGCTTGAGGTCGACGATCAGCCGGTGGTGTTCGGGATCGAACCCGGTCGCTTGTAAGATCTCCCCGACGGAGGCCTGCCACGGGATCACCCTGGGACCGGGGCTCCGGGGCCCCGGAGGGATCGGCTCCGGAGTAGCTTCTAGCCTCCCCAAGGCTTTCAGAAAACGGAAGAGTAGGCCCTGTCTGTTCCCGCCGAAGGGCACCTGCTTTAGCTTCTGCACCACCTCCAGCCCGTCCGGGCCGGGGCTGCGCTGGTAGATTAGGAATGGCACATGGAACCTCCTCCTTCCACCTTAGCGGTTCGGCGGCCATGCCCTGGGTCATCCGGGCAGAGGGGGGTTCATCGGCAGGCCCGCTGCTTCTTCCCCCTGCCCAGATAGGTGAAGCCATCCATCGCCCATCCCCGGTACCAGAGCAGCACGGTGTCCCCCGGTTTTATCGTTCCGCCGGAAAGAACCCCCAACTAACCCGATAATCCCTACTGCCCCAACCAACCAACCAACCAACCAACCAACAGCAACGCAGCCAAACCTCACAACCGCCCCACCAACCAGGGGAAAGCGGGCCCGGTCCCCGGGAAACGGGAAAAGAGGAGCGGGGAAGGATGCGGAAAAGGGCAGAGCGGAAAGGCGCGGGGGTTCTGGTTCGGGTGGTGGCTGGGTTAGGGGATGTTGGGTAATATATCGACATGGAGACCGGAGAACCCCTCCTGCTCCCCGAGTCCGCCTGGGACGACCCCGAGACCCGGCGGCGGAAGGTCGGCGAGGCCCTGGCCGCCCTGGACCGGGGGGTCCTGATCGAGGGGTTCCGGCGGTATCTCGCCGAGACCCGGGGCCGGGTCGACGACCACAAGGTCTTCCTGGTCGAGAACTTCCTCTTCTGGCTAAAGGAGCGGGGCCGGCGGTGGCCGGACCTCGAGGCCGGTGACGCCCGGGCCTTCCTCGACGAGCTCAAGGAGCGGGGGGCGCCCCTCTCCCCTTCCCACCTCCGGGGCAAGGGCCGCTCGGACGCCACCGTGGCCCGGGCCCACTCCGGCCTCCGCCACTTCCAGGGCTTCCTGGAGTGGGCCGGGCACGCCTGGCCGGCGCATGTCGACCTTCCCCCCCGGCCCCTCCCCTTCGGGGTCCACGAGGCCCTCAGCGAGCAGGAGTACGCCCGGCTGCTCGCCGCCGTCGAGGAGGAACCCCAGGCCCGGCACCGCGACCTGATGCGTGCGATCGTCCGCCTGGTCGGGGAGCGGGGCCTCCGGCTCGCCGAGCTGATCGAGGCCCGGCTCGAGGACTACGAGGCCAAGAGGGGCGTCCTCCGGGTGCGCTACCCCCGGCCCCGGGAAGTCCCCCTCAACGCCGAGGCGGTGGAGGCCCTCGAGCGCTGGCTGGAGACCCGGGAGGCGATCGCCTCCCTCCTCCCCCACCCGCCGGCCCGCCTCTTCCTGCGGACGTCCCGGGGCCCGGGCTACGGTCGGCCCCTCGCGATCAACTTCCTCCGCGAGCGCCTCCGGCGGCTCTTCGCCCGGGCCGGCCTCGAGCGGGACGCCGGCTATCAGAAGCGGGTCCACCGCCTGCGCTGGCGGGCGGTACGCAAGCTTTTCGCCGAGGGCCACGACAAGGCCGGGGTGGCCCGGATCCTGGGGCAGGAGAACATCGAGGACTTGTAACCGGAGCCGCCGCCTGTTCCAGGGCAGCCGTACAGGACCGGTGGGGCGATGACTCCGGAGCCGCGCCGGGCGCACCCGGCCTCCCCACTCGAGAAGGTGAAAGCGTCTCTACCGCGTTGCGGGAGCCAGCAGCCGAAACCGCCCGGAGGATACCCGGGCGGCTCGGTTCGTTTCAGGTGACCGCTTAACCTTTTTTCCCCAGGCCCGGTTTGGAGACCCCCGAGAAAAAGCGGGTGGGAAAAACGTGCCCCGCCCTTCCGCCTGGCAGGAATTCGTTTTCCAAGCCAAACGGCGGGCTCATGCGCCGGGAATGATCGGGGGCCTATGGAACCCTGACGAATCAATGGCGGCTTGGCCGCGCCACATCCGCCGAGCGAGTTAGCGCGTGACGGTACGGGTTACCAATTGGCGGCCCAAGGTGCTGCCCGGCGCCGTATCTCTCCCTGAACAGCTCCGCAGCACGCATCGACCCGGTCTCGGCCCAGAGAAAGAGGTAGCTCATGGCAGCCAGCACCACCAGGAACTCGAGCGCGGTACGCAACCGTTCCGGAATTCTCAGCACCTCACCAGTTTACGAAGAAGGAACAGGCCTCCGCGGGGCGTCGCATACCCGAATGGAGCGATGCCCCGGCCCGTCGGTCACCAGCGCGCCCTCTTTGCGTGAGGCCCTTTCCTTGAAAGGCGGACCTTTAGGCTGCCGCGACCATCTCGGCAATCGAGCGAAGCCTTCTGGCCACAAGGCTACGGGAGGCCAGCGCCGGGACAGGAATCCTCCAGGCCAAGGCCTCCTCGAATATCGGTCGCGCTGCCGGGATTGGAGGCGCCAGCAGGTACGGCCGTGCCCGTTCCGCCAGCCTTCCAACCATTCTCCGGTCAACTTCATGATCGGGGTCGTACTGGTTCGGCACGATTAACAGCTCCCTACGCGCTGGAGGCCGGTAACCGCCAATTTCTTGCAGAGCTGACGTACCGATCTCAAGACCCTCGAATTCGTTTAGCAAGCGGTCCACCGCCCATGTGCCCTTTGGGGACGTCTCCGCCGGCACGACCAGGAGGTCGGCAACCCCGTAAGGGGCCAGCCTTAGCGAATAGGGATAGGAGGGCGTGTCGATGAGAATAAAGTCATACCGGTTCGAATAACGGGGGACGGCGAAAAACGCCTCTCGGAAAAGCGCTGCCGGGAATCCTGGCAAACCGACCGCTCCGGTGTGCACGCAAAATACATCCAGCGAGGTGCCCGCCACGGTCAGGCGGAGCGGCTCCGCCGGATCATCGGTCCTCACTTCGCCGCCCAGCCACCCGGGGAAGTTCGGTTGAGGGTGGGGGTCGATGATCAACACGCGACCGCCGCGCCGGGCCAGCAGATAACCGATGTCCCGCGCCAACGACGTTTTTCCCTGCCCTCCGGTGGGAACGAAAAACAGAACGACCCTGGCCCCTCCATCCTTGGTATCAACCTGTCCCATAGGGACAGATTACATCTGAATACGTGCGTACGCTGACAACTTGCAGAGCGCACCGGATTCAGTCCGTGCGAATTCCCATGCCGTGCCTCGAGGCAAGGCAAATGTCGATACGTTCCTCTAGTGCCAGCCTCCGGGGCACTGCCGTCGCGGTCTCCCCCAGTTGATGGACCACGGAAAACGAACCCGCAAAACTCCGTCTCGACTCGCGTCTGCCCCTGACCCGATCCTTAATGGACCTACCCCACGTGCATACGGGGGATATCCGAAAAGGAAAAACGGGCCACCAGTGAATTGAGGAAGAAGACCTCTTCTCGATGCGGCTCTGGCCTGCACCGACCCCGAGGAGTTCCTCCGGCGGCCCCAGGTCACCGCCCTCGAGCCCTATTCCGGCCCGGAGGACGCCCCCCTGTTTCGTCCTGAAGGGCGTCCTGGTCAAGGACGGCCGGGTCCCCCGCATCCGCATGGTCCCGAGGGGCCGCCGAAACGGGGCCGGCGGGCAGGACACGCTGGTTTACGATCCGCTCCCTGGCAAAGGGTCCCCGGGGCCCTTAGCCGACCCCGGGGAGCGCCGTCCCGGTCACCGGCACGGTGAAGCGGGGCCGGCTTGTCGGGCGGTTGACCGCCAGGTGACCACTAGAGGGGCGGACTCTCGAGGAGCGGCTTAATAACACGAACCAGGCCTGCGGAAAAGCCCGGTTTTAGCCCCGGGGAACGGGCTTCCATAAAACTGCCAGTCAAAATGGCCAGACCCGAGGCGGCACCGTTTCCCGCATCCTCTTCCCGGGGTGGGAGCAATAATTCGCGGCCCGGGTTGGGGCTTCCCTAAGCAGATCCGATCAATCGCTCGAGCTCATCGAGGATCTCGAGAGCCCTTCTCTCCTTCTCGGGAGACAGCTCCCCCCAGCGAAGCTTCTTCAACAGAGACCTTGCCTTTTCCGCCACCGGTCGAACCTTGACTTCCCTGGCCTGTAGATACTCCCGCACCTCGGCGCGCACAAGCGGGAGACTCCATCCCTCCTCGATGGTCCTCTTCAGGAGTTCCTTTCGGACCGTATCGTCCTTGATACGGGCAATGGCGCGGGCTTTGGTGTAGTCAATCCTTCCTCTCCTGAGCTCCTCGAGCACGTCGGTCGGCAAATTGAGGAGCGGAAGCCGGTTCAAGCGAAAGGACTCAGGGGTCATCCTTCCAAGCTCGCGAAAGGTCCTTTCGATCATCCCCCACTCCTCGTTTCGGATAACGTTATCCGAACCCTTCCTCCGCCTCATGGAGAGCCGGTGCATGAGCCGCACGACCTCGCCAGGTTCTTTGCCCAGCCGCATCGCGAGCAGTTCAAGGATCGCCTCGGTTTCCTCCAAAGGATTCAGGTTCTCCCGCTGGAGGTTCTCAAGGATAGCGGCCGCCTGGGCCTCCTCATCGGTAAACTCAACGACGATGGCCGGGATAGAAGTTTTCCGAAGCTTCTGATAGGCGCGGAAGCGCCTTTCACCAGCCACTATCTGGTATCGATCCCGTCCGACGGGGCGAACGAGGATCGGCTGGAGAAGCCCTCTATGCCGTATGGACCTAGCCAGGCGGGCGATCTCCTCCTCGTCGAAGTAGCGCCGCGGCTGGTTATCTCGGGGAAGGAGCTGATCCATCGGAAGGTGAACGAGCCTGCTCTCCCCGACCTTCTTCAACACCTCGCCTACTTGAGACAGATCGAGATTCTTGAGCGGGCGCTTTTCCAAGATCGGATTCTTGCGATCCTTCTTAGACTTCATCTTCGCCGCCCCCCAAGGCCTCTAATAGGGCATCGGTGATCTGCTCCAAAACGGCCACGGCATGGTGACGCGGATCGTAGACCGCAAGCGGTTTGAACTCCACTGAGGCCTTCTTGAATGCGGTCGCCATGGGGATTGGAGGCAACACGGGCGCCACCTTTTCGAGCTGCTCCTGAAGAGCCTCCAGGACATCCCTATCGTGCGTGGAGCGGCGTGCAAACTGCATGGGAACGAAACCGAGAATGCGTAGATCGGGGTTCACTTCCTCCTGAATCCCCCGAACCGTCCGGAGCAGCTGATCGGTTCCCAGGTAGGCCTTAAAGTGGGTTTGCACCGGCACAACCACGCCATCGGATGCTGCCAGGCTCAAGATGGAAAGCATGCCCAGGCTGGGCGGGGCATCGATCAAGGCCAGATCGTACGCTGCCCGAACTCCGTCCAATGCACGGCGCAAACGGGCCTCCCGGTTCAGCGAAGCGATGAGCTCCTGCTCGGCGCCCGCTAGCAGAATGTTCGCGGGTACAAGGTCCATTCCATGAATGTCCTTATGAATCGGAAGAGGCTTACGGGAAGTTAAACTGTCGTAGATCGTTGCTTTGAGTTCCTCGGGGTCCAACCCCATGAAATTGGTCAAGGTCGCTTGGGGGTCCATGTCGACCAGCAGGACCTTGAAACCCCGACGTGCGAAGTGGTAACCGAGGTTTATCGTCAGCGTGGTTTTCCCGGTACCACCTGCCTGGTTGAAGATCGCCAGGGTACGCATCGGGCCTTCATCCTTTAGAGGCTCGATCACGGGAATGAACCACTGGACGCCCCGTTTTTCAGCCCCGGGAATGCTGCCTTCCGCCGCAAGTTTCCTTATATAGGCAGGGGTGACACCGCGCAAACGTGCGTACTCTTCTGCCGTGAGGTATCGCTTACGCATACCGGAAGAATACTCTATTGCGTCGCCGTTCCCCCGCCAAAGGAACCCCAGGATGTTCGGATAACGTTATCCGAATTTTTCTTCCTGGCTTGAAATGCGAGTTGCACCCTCTAAATCACCACGATCCCAGTTTTCTCGTCTAAAATCCAGCTATGGCCGTCCGCACGAAAGGCGCTCTCGACTAGCGTCGTCCGTTTCCAGGCTCCGCATGGCCAATTCGCTGGGGGTGATAGGCAGGAAAGTGGTGCGCCATAAAACGCCGAACGCCCGGGGAGCAACCGGGCGAGGGCGGGAAGCTCTAAAGCAGACCTAAGTAGAGCTTACCCGCCCTCCAGAGAAAAACGCAAGAGGGGTCTAGACCCCAAGACAGTGTTGTGTTGCAGGTTTCAGGTAGCGGGATTTGCGTCCTGGACGCAGAAAGCGCTTGTTCTGGAGGGTTTTGATGAACTCAGTCAAACCAAGCCCCGAACTCTCGTGGGCGAACTGCGAAGCGATCAAGCAGGTCTTCAACCAAAGCCAGGCCAGGGGAACGACCTTCACCGTCCTCCTGGCCCTGGCGGCACACGCGGGTAAATCGGGGACGGCCTGGCCGTCCCTGGGGCGGCTGGCGGCACTCGCCCGCACCAGCGTCCGCTCGGTGCGGCGAGCACTCCGGGAGCTCGAGGCCCTGGGGGAGATCGTCACCCTGCGCCAGGCGGGGAAGAACGGGACCAACGTCTACCGGATCGAGCTCGCGCGGGGGGCGGTCAATCTGTCCCCCGAAGGCACAGGGGCGAGGGGCGGTCAATCTGTCCCCCGAAGGGGTCCGGTCACCGAGGACCCGACCCCGGTCAATCCGTCCCGGGGGGCGGTCAATCTGTCCCCCGAACATAACAGAGAAGAGAACAAAGAAAAAATCTCCCCCCTACCCCCCTCCACGGAACCGGGGGTCGCACCTCGGGAAGAGGAGGAGGAAGCTTCAAAACTCTCTCCAAAAGCAGAGGCCATCAAGGACGCGCTCGGCCCCGAGCTCTTTGCGCAGCTTGAGATGCTCTACACCGAACGGGCTCCGCGCTCGCGGTTCGTGCTTTGGCTGGAAACGGCGCTCCACCCGGAGCTGGAGCGGCTGGGACGGGAAACCTTCCGCGCGGCGCTGGCGCACCACCTGGCCGCCGCCGCCGGGGACGGCATCCGGCACCCCAGCCGCTTCCTGGTGGCCAAGCTGAAGGAAGAGGCGCCCGCTGCTTCGGCTGCTTTGCCGGAAGCGTTGCCCGACCTGGCCGCCCAGCTCGGCGAGAGTGCCGCCGAGCCCGCGAAGCTCGAGGTGGGGGCTGGCGAACTGGCCTCTGGCTCCGTGGGGCACGGGCGGGCGCTTGCAGACCGGGAAGGCCTGCCCGAGGGGATGGACACGGGGGGCGGGGGGGAGGCCCCCGGGGCCTCCGACGCCCCGGCATCCAACCCCTTTGCCCGGTACCTGCGGCGGTCCTGCCGCTACGGGGACCATGCGGCGGGGGATGCCTGCTGCCTGCCCAAGGCCCTGGAGACCCTGGCCTGGGTGGTGCCGGAGCTAGAGCGGCCCGGACGCGACCCGAAGGAGGCCGCTTTGCTCAAGGAGACGGCCAGGGCGGCTTACCGGAAGGTCATGGCGGAGCCCGACGGGTGGGCGGAGGCCCTCGACCGGCTCGGCAAGAAGAAGGGGGACGCACTTCGTGCGCTAAAGGCGCTGGGGATCAGGGGGCCCACGGGGGTGGGGCCGGCTGCGGCGAAAGAGGAAAAATTGGCCCGGTTGGGCGCCGCCGCTTTCGCCTTCGAGGCGCCTGGCGAGGCCCAAGCGCGGCCTTTGGCGGCGCACGCCGGGGTCCTGCCCGTGCCCCAAGGGAGTCCGGTCGTGCAGGCTGGGCTGTAGGCCCGGGCTCAAGCGTTACTCTTTGGGTGCTTTGATGCGGCTTGCAGCCAGCGCTCGATCCGTCTTCCCGCCAGGGGGATCCGAGGCGTGTCGCCATAGGATTATGGGGTCCTGTTGAACTCCTCACCTGCGTTGGGCACATCGGGGTGGATTTTCTTTTGCAACCGGTTTTGGGGAGGCCTTCAGGTACGACGTGAACCCTGGAGAGGTTCGGGCCTACCTGGAGACTGTAGGAGACGGCGTTCCCTAACCGGTAAGGCGGTCGGACGGGGAACCCTTGGGTCGGAGCCCCCGGGCAGTTTTACCCGGCTGAGGCCGGGGGCTGGTCGCGTGCGGCCATCGTTGGGCATGAAGGGTGCGGGATGCCCTTGCGCGCTAGCGCGAGGGCGAGACTGCGGCCTCCTCCAGCGGAGCTAGACCCGTCGGGGCGAAGGCGGCTCCGGGTGGCCGGGCGGGAGGTGCCCCTGGCGGGGAGCGGGCGGGCGCTCGCGCTCCTGGTGTTCCTGGCCCTGGAGGGGCCTGCCCCCTGGGAGCGGGCGGCGGAGGCGCTCTGGGAGGACGCGGGGCGGGCCGGGCGGCGGGCGTTCTACCGCCGGGTGCAGTCGGCGGCGGCCCGGGCCCGGGACCGGCTGGCGTCGGAGCGGGCGGTCGTGC
>Ga0256841_1001166_pt1 | contig 23809 bp, 22 predicted proteins | sample 356308metaG_FD_185971 | JGI IMG/M metagenome (GOLD analysis project Ga0256841, IMG submission 185971) | Hydrothermal vent microbial communities from Mid Atlantic Ridge, Atlantic Ocean - 356-308 | ecosystem: Environmental > Aquatic > Marine > Hydrothermal vents | place: Atlantic Ocean: Mid...
GATCCACACTATCAGGCGCGCGAAACATTGACAGAAATGGCGGTGCAGGGGGGTGAAAAGCTGCCTTTCCCATCACCTTTGCCGCGGATGTCGGAAACTCCGGGGCAACTTCGCCACCTTGGCCCAGAACTTGGTGCCGCCAATGCAGAAGTTTACAAGGATCTGTTGGGTTTGTCAGATGCTGAAATGAAAGAACTGAAAGACGATGGTGTGATCTGAGCGGACCTCGAAGTGGTGGGCATTTGTCCAGAGGCCAAACGCTTGTTCAGACAGAGAGCTTCTTGAAAATGGGTTCCGGGATCGACCGGATGATCAGCATGATGTAGCGCCAGAAGAACGGCGTGTAGAGCACATTCCGCTTTTTACGAACAGCTTTCAGGATGTCTGTCGAAACCTTCTCCGGCGAGGCAACCAGGAACATCCCCTCAATTCCCCAGGTCATGGCCGTGTCGACAAACCCGGGTTTGACGGTGACAACATGTCCGCCCGAACGGTTCAACCGGTTGCGCAAGCCCGAAAGATAGGTGGCAAAGCCAGCTTTGGCAGCCCCGTAGACATAGTTGCCGATCCGGCCCCGATCGCCCGCAACGGATCCGACGCCAACAACCGTGCCGCCGCCGCGTTCCTCCATCATCGGCGCCAGAATCTGCAGAAACTCGGCCGGGCCGGTGAAACTGTCCTGCACCGTGCCATTGATCAGGCCAGGGTCTGCATCTATCTGTTCCTGCTCGGGCATGGAACCGACAAAAACGGCGGCATTGATCATACCCTCTTCTTTGCCGGCGCGGGTGATTATAGCTGGAAAAGTATCAGGCTTGCGGGCGTCAAACCTTATGGCTTCGGCCCATCGTGCGCCGCGCGCGTCACAATCAGCCGCAGTGCGTTTCATGTCGTCCATATCCCGCCCGGCCAGCAATACTGCATCACCGCGTTCGCTTACGGCGCGGGCAAAGGCGCGCGACATTGACGACGTTGCGCCAAGAATGATCCATGTTTCGCTCATTTTGTGCTCCTCAGATCGAGTCGGCGAATAATGTCGGTTGTGAAGCTTTCACTCGGGTCAGCCTTTGCAACTTCGGCAACCCATTCAGCATGTTCAGGATACATGGCTTTGACCCGTGCGCCTGTGGCAAGCGAATCCTTGGCCAGATACAAACGCCCGCCGGCATTCTGGGTCATTTCTTCAAGCCGCCCGATCAGCAAAGCCGCCTGTGCGCGGTTCGGGAAATCGACGGCAAGCGTATAGCCTTCCATCGGGAAGGACATGTATCCGCCCCGCCCAGGCCCCATGCGTTTCAAAACTGCGAGGGGCGAAGCAAGACCGGAATTGGCAATGGTTTTCAGCATTTCGCGCAAAGCTTCGGTTTGATCCAGCGGCACCACGCACTGAAACTGATGGAACCCGCGCTTGCCGTAGAGCCTGTTCCAGTCGTGTATCTTGTCCAGCGGAAAGAAAAATTCGTTGATTGGTTTGACCGATGTGCGGCCGCGTGCCGGAACGCGGCCGTAATAGGTGCGATTGAAAAGTTTCACTACCGGTTTTGACAGCGCAAAATGTGGGGCATTCATGGGGACTGACCTGGCCCGTTTGGGGGCCGGCATCAGGCCTGATCCAGTTTCCCCTTCCTCGAGAATCCCGCGCCCCAGGTTTTCACCACGCGCGGTGGCATCAATCCAGCCAACGGTATAGGTCGCGGTAGAATCGTCCAGAAGGCCGATAAACGCATCAAAGTTTTCGGCGCGCCGTTCCGTCACCATCATGACGTCACCCTTGCAGGGTATCATCTTCAGTTTGGCCGACAGAATGATCCCGGTCTGCCCCAATCCTGCGACCGTTGCGCGAAACAAACGGGCTGAACGGCTGGGACTGATGATCTGGCGTTTGCTGCCGTTCAGGATTGTCATGCTCAGCACGTGCTGGCCAAACGTTCCGATCCCGTGATGGTTTTTGCCATGCACGTCGTTGGCGATGCAGCCTGCCACCGTGGCAAACCCCGTGCCCGGCATAACGGCCGGCAACCAGCCCCGTGGTGCAAATATCCTCGCCAACTCACCAATCTGGCAGCCGCCTTCCACTTCCAGAACACCGGTTTCTTCGTCAAACCCCAGAATGCGGTTCATACGGCTCATATCGATTACATGGCCGCCGTCGTTCAGCGGGGTATCGCCGTAGGATCGCCGCATACCGACTGCTGGCGAAGGCGTTGCCCGTATGACATCTTCAAGGGTGGATGCCCGCTCGGGGCGGGCAACCTGTTCTTCGGCCCAATGGACGCGGCCCCAGCCGCTGTTTTTTTCGGTTTTCCAGCGCATCTTAGTCCTTCCTGGAATAACGTTCAGCAATCGGGAATACAGCCAAGCCGATCAGGATGGCAAACCAGAGTGTCGTCACGCGGATGATGACTGTTGCAGGCAGGCTGATTTCCAAGGGCACGCCCTCCATTGCCAAAAGGGCAACAATGGCCGCTTCAGCCCCCCCGACACCGCCGGGCGCGCCGGTTAAACCACCGGCAAGCGTGGCGAAAACAAAGATGGCAACCGCTTTGAAAAAGCCGATATCAGCCCCCATCCAGTTCAATAACAGATCAAAGGCATAGCCTTCGGCGCTCCAGCCGATCAGCCCCAGTGCAAGGGCCGGAATCATGACGTCGGGGCTTGAAAAGTGTTTCAGTGATCGGGCGGCACCGCGAAAACGTGCAAACAAGCGAGGTGCTTTGCCCGTCAATCGGTAAGAGAAGGTGACAAGCCCGGCAAGCAGACGCGGGCGCGTTGCGACCACCGCTGCGGCCAGCGCCAGAAACGTCACGGGCAGTGCTCCGGCAATGCCCGCCGCAGACATCGAAACCGACAGTCCCAGAATCAAGGCCATCGAGGCCAGGTCTGATGCCCGGTCCATCAGAACCAGAGGGGCCGTGCGCTCGAACGACCAACCTGTTTCGCGCCGTAGCCAGCGCATTCGAACGAGCTCGCCGACGCGGCCGGGCGTAACGCTCATGGCGAACCCGCCCAGAAAATGCCGGAGGTCCTGCAGCATATGGGTTGGCAGCCCCAGTTTCCGGGTAAACAAATGCCACCGCATTCCCCGGAAAAAGTAGTTGATCAGCGAAAGTCCCAGAAGAATCAGAAACTGCCAGAGTGAAAGCCTGGAAAGCTGAGCACGGGTCTCTTCCCAGCCAACGGTTGCAGCCATGGCCAAAAGGCCGGCCAGAACAAGGGCGGACAGACCGGCAAGTGTCAGAATATCGCGCCAACGCCGCTCTGCGCGTGCTGGCGATGCCAGATTCAGATCCGGCTGTTTGGGTCGCTGGTTTGTGCTGCTCATGGTCATTGCCCGTCGCTTAGCGACAAATCTGGGCAAGAATATGAAGCTGTATCGAAATAGAGAACAGTAAATTGCCCGATTTGCGGCAATTTTCGGAAAACGGGCCATATGGCGCCGATTTGCGCCGCTTATGTTGCCTTAAAACCGCATCACACAAGCGCAGCCTCTGTGGCTGCGGCGATGTCGTCATGGCTTACGCCAGGGGCAAGTTCGATGACATGCAGGCCTTTGTGTTCGACATCCAGCACGCCAAGGTTGGTGATAATCCTGTCCACAACGGCCTTTCCGGTCAGCGGAAGCGTACATTCGCGCAGCAGTTTGCTCTCGCCCTTTTTGTTGGTGTGATCCATGACGACAACAACCCGGCGCACACCGGCCACCAGATCCATGGCGCCGCCCATACCCTTGACCAGTTTCCCGGGGATCATCCAATTGGCCAGATCACCTTTTTCGCTGACTTCCATCGCCCCGAGAATGGCCATGGCAATCTTGCCGCCGCGAATCATGGCAAAGGATTCGGAACTGTCGAAATAGGCGGTCTGCGGCAATTGGGTGATGGTCTGTTTGCCGGCATTGATCAGGTCGGCGTCAATTTCATCTTCGGTCGGGAAAGGGCCCATGCCCAGCATGCCATTTTCCGACTGCAGGGTAACCTCGATCCCGTCGGGAATATAATTGGAGACCAGTGTCGGAATGCCGATGCCAAGGTTCACATACATGCCGTCTTCCAGTTCCTGTGCCGCGCGGGCGGCCATCTGATTGCGATCCCAGGGCATGGTCAGGCTCCTTTCTTTTTGGATTTTTCGGCCGCCCGCAAATTCGAAAGCGCTATGATTTCGGCGCCCTCCAACTCAACCATCATTTCTGCGAGCTTCAAAGTCATGGGGACATGTTCGTGGGCGTTTTCGGGGCCGAATATATCCAGCACTTGCCGGCGTGCGCGATGGACATATTGCGTGACCCGCGCCTCGATCTGATCGGCAAGCTTTTCTCTTGCAACTTTTTTCATCGGTTCCTCCGCTCAGCTTTCCCGGATCGTGCGCTGTTCAATCCGTTTCTCGTGCTCGCCTTGTATCAGGCGATGCACATAGATACCCGGTACATGAATGCAATCGGGATCCAGACTGCCGGTCGGGACGATTTCCTCGACCTCGGCCACACAGACCTTGCCGCATTTGGCCGCAGCCGGGTTGAAATTCCGCGCCGTTTTTCGAAAAACCAGATTACCGGTTTCATCGGCTTTCCAGGCTTTGACAATTGACAGGTCAGCAACGATACCACGTTCCAGAATATAGGTTTCCCCGTCGAATTCCTTATGTTCCTTGCCTTCCGCTATAACGGTGCCAACGCCGGTTTTCGTGTAGAATCCGGGGATACCTGCGCCGCCTGCGCGCATCCGCTCAGCCAACGTTCCCTGTGGCGTGAACTCCAGTTCCAATTCGCCAGATAAAAACTGCCGCATGAATTCGGCATTCTCGCCCACATATGATGAGATCATTTTCCTGACCTGTTTTGTCTGAAGCAGGATGCCGATTCCAAAGTCATCCACGCCGGCATTGTTGGACGCAAAAACAAGGTCCTTTGTCCCCGCATCCCGAATGGCATTGATCAACAGCTCCGGAATTCCGCAGAGACCAAATCCGCCAGAGGCAATAAACATGCCGTCATGCAAAAGCCCGTTCAAAGCCTCGGCTGCCGAGCCATAAACTTTTTTCATGATCGCTCCCCTGAATGATCTCACTTGCAACGATCTGCCACCAAGGCAAGGGGAAAGTCAATCAACTGTGGCAGCGCAACGCCCGGTCAGGCGCTTTTCTTTGCAGGTTTTCCCCCGGCCGCCTTTTTCGCTGTGCGTTTTCTTGTCGTGGCCTTTTTCCGACCGCCCTTTTTGGCGGCTTTTTCTGCAATCAGCTCGACGGCCTGTTCCAGCGTGACGGATTCCGGCGCCATGTCTTTCGGCAGGGTTGCGTTTATCTTGCCCCATTTCACATAGGGGCCGTATTTGCCGTCCATCACATTGACGGCCCCGCCTTCTGCAGGATGTTCGCCAAGCTCACGCAGTGGTTTTGCCGCAGCCCCGCGCCCGCCTTTGGCCGCCTTCTGCGCCAGAACTTCGACGGCGCGGTTCATGCCGATGGTAAAGACCTCGTCAACATCCGAAATATTGGCATAGATCCTTCCGTGCTTCACATATGGGCCGTAACGGCCAATGCTGGCCTCAACCATTTCCCCGTCGTCAGGGTGGGGGCCGATCTCGCGCGGCAGGGACAGCAGCATCAGCGCTTTCTCCAAATCCACGTCATCGGGCGCCCAGCCTTTTGGCAGGCTGGCCCGTGGAGGCTTTGGATTTTCTTCTGTGGCTTCGCCGCGTTGCACATACGGTCCAAAGCGGCCTTTGCGCAACGTTATGGGGAGGCCGTTTGCATCCTTGCCCAGTAGTTTACCATCCGGGCCGATTTCATCGTTTTCAGTTCCGGGCGGTCCAAAGGGGCGCGTATAACGACATTCCGGATAGTTGGAGCAGCCGATGAAAGCGCCGCCAGAGCGGGCGGTACGCATCGAAAGGCGCCCCTTGCCGCAGTTGGGGCATAAACGCGGGTCTGTTCCATCCTCTTTCGGTGGAAACAGATGCGGCTCCAGCACTTCGTTTATCTTTTCCAGAACCTCGGTAATACGCAGATCCGAGGTTTCGGCGATGGCGGCCGAAAAATCGCGCCAGAACCGCCGCAGCACTTCCTTGTAATCCTCATTCCCCGCGGAAATCTCGTCCAGCTCATTTTCAAGGTTGGCGGTAAATTCATAGCCGACGTACTGCCGGAAGTAGTTCAGCAGAAAAACGGTAACCAGCCGGCCTTTGTCTTCCGGGATCAGCCGGTTTTTTTCCTTGCGGACATAGCCGCGGTCCTGGATGGTTGTCACCACGCTGGCGTAGGTTGAGGGCCGGCCTATCCCCAGTTCCTCCATGCGTTTGACAAGTGTTGCCTCGGTATAGCGGGGGGGCGGTTGGGTGAAATGCTGTTCCGGGGTTGTGGCTTTCTTTTCGGTCGGCTCGCCCTCGAAAACCTGTGGCAGGGTCTTGTCATCGTCGTCAACCACGGCGTCATCGCGCCCTTCGGTGTAGACCTTCATGAACCCATCAAACAGGATAACCTGTCCGGTGGCACGCAAAACAACCTGTCCGTCGTCGCTGCCGATATCAACGGTCGTGCGCTCCAGCCTGGCGGCCGCCATCTGGCTGGCCAGTGTGCGCTTCCAGATCAGATCGTACAGTTTACGCTGGTCGGGTTCCAGCCTGGCCAGTTTTCCTGCATCCTGGCTCATATTCGTTGGGCGGATGCATTCGTGGGCTTCCTGCGCGTTCTTGGCCTTGTTTTTATACATGCGCGGTGACTTCGGAACGTAGGAGTCACCATAACGCGATTTTATTTCTTCGCGCGCGGCCATCACCGCTTCGGGGGCCATGTCGATGCCATCGGTCCGCATGTAGGTTATGTATCCGGCTTCGTACAGCCTCTGGGCCGTGCTCATGGTCTGACGTGCGCCAAAACCGAATTTTCGGCTGGCCTCCTGCTGAAGTGTTGACGTCATGAAAGGCGCAGACGGGTTGCGGCTGGCCGGTTTGGATTCGACTTTCTGCACGGTCAGGTCGCGTGATTGTACAGCCTGTACAGCCATTTCCGCAGCCGTGCTGTTTTCCAGATCGAATTTGTCCAGTTTTTTGCCGGCAAGGTGGGTCAACCTTGCTTCAAGCGTCTGGCCGCGTGGGGTGACCAACTGCGCCTTTACACTCCAGTACTCACGCGGCTTGAAAACCTCGATTTCCATTTCGCGTTCAACGATGAGGCGCAGGCAGACAGATTGCACGCGGCCTGCCGATTTTGCGCCGGGCAGCTTGCGCCACAAAACCGGCGACAGATTGAAGCCGACAAGATAATCCAGTGCGCGGCGGGCAAGGTAGGCATCAACCAGAGGCGCATCCACCTGACGTGGGTTTTTCATGGCCTCGGTCACCGCTGATTTGGTAATGGCGTTGAATACAACCCTGCTGACCGGGGTATCCTTTTTGATGGCTTTGCGTTTGCGCAGGGCTTCTTCCAGGTGCCAGCTGATGGCTTCGCCCTCTCGATCGGGGTCGGTTGCGAGGATGAGTTCATTGTCATCCTTCAAGGCGTCGGCAATGGCTTTGACATGCTTGCGGCTGTCGGCGCCAATCTCCCATTTCATTGCAAAATCATGCTCGGGGTCGACAGAACCGTCTTTTGGGGGCAGGTCGCGCACATGCCCGTAGGACGCCAGAACAGTGTAGTCATCCCCCAGATACTTGTTGATGGTTTTGGCTTTTGCCGGGGATTCGACGACGACAACGGGCATGAAATTCCTCTCGACTCACACAGAAGCTCTGGCGGCGCAAAATGCGCGGCGATGCCTGGGAATGTCAATGGCGTTGGTTTGACATGTGTATTCTCTGGAAAATAACGTTAGGCTTATCAATGCCGTGCCAGCGATTTGTTTTTCTGGTTTTGCCCGCTTTTGCAGGCATGAGGGTCGGAATCAGGCCTTGCAAAGCATGCCACCGGGTACACGGGTAATTTTTCCTTCGAGTTCCAGCGCCACAACTTCCGGAGAAACCTTGCGCGCCGGCAGGTCCAGATCACGGATCAGCTGGTCTTCGGCCAGCGGGCTGGGGCCAAGACGCTGCAGGATCTCATTGTGCAGATTGTTCATGTCGCGCAGTTTGCGCCTGGGCGGGCTTTCCGGGGCCGCAGCAGGGGCAGGGGGGGCCGCCGGCACTTGTTCCACATGGGGGGTCGGAGGGGCGGCAGGTTCTGCGATCGCCTCCATGACATCTGCGGCGCTGCGCACCAGCGTGGCCCCGTCCCTTATCAGCATGTTGGTTCCCGAGGCGCGCCCGTCAAAGGGATGTCCGGGCACCGCCAGAACCTCGCGCCCCTGATCAAGCGCGTTGCGGGCCGTGATCAGGCTGCCGGATCGGGCGGCGGCCTCGATCACCACAACAGCTTTTGAGAGCCCGGAAATGATGCGGTTGCGTTTGGGAAAGTGGCGGGCCTGCGGCTGAAGGCCGATCGGATCTTCGGACAGGCGCAAGCCTTGTTTGGCGATACTGTCGGCAAGTGCCGTGTTTTCAACCGGATAGATCACATCAACCCCGCCGGCCTGAACCGCAATCGTTCCCCCGGGCAAGGCCGCAGTATGCGCAGCCGTATCAACGCCGCGTGCAAGCCCGGAAACCACGACCATGCCTTTTGCCGCCAGGTCCGCGGCCATTTTGCGCGCCATCCGGGTGCCCAGGGATGACGCGTTGCGCGCGCCGACCAACGCCACCATCGGGCGCTGAAGCAGGGAAATGTCGCCAATGGCCCACAGGACAGGTGGCGGATCCGGTATTTCGGTCAGCGCTTTGGGATAGGTGGCTTCGCCATAGCAGATCAAGCGGGCGCCGGCCTTTCTTGCGGCCTGCATTTCCTTGCGGATCACCGGCAGCGGGCAGGTTTCATAGCCTGACACGCCTGCGGCATGCGCCACATGCGGCAGGGCGGTGAGTGCCGCGTCGGCGCTGCCGTGTTCGTGCATCAGGCGAAAGAATGTCGTCACGCCAACCCGGCGAGAGCGCAAGAGACGAAGCCAGGACAACCGCTCTTCTTCCGTGGTGGGTGGGGTGAGGGTCTGGGTAGAAGAAAACAAATCTGCCGCCATCATAGCTCCGTCTCTTGTCGGGAATCACTATGGCCCTGCTATGGTTAACGAGTGATGAACGCGGATATTCCGCCCCTATGTCCGGGCGGCCTTGGTCAACGGTTTTCGCAACTCAAGGCACTCCAGAAGAAACGGCTCTGCCAGCGTGTCCAGCGGCACCGGCTGTACCGCGTCCCCGGCCCAGCCCTGGCGGGTGTAAAAGGCGATTGCCCGCGCATTCTGCGGAATGACATGGAGCTTTGCCTCATCCACCCCGCGCGCCGCCAAGCGTTTTTCGGCCTCGGACAAAAGCGCGGCCGCAACGCCGCTGCCCCGCACCGAGGGGGCGGTATATATCTGATAAATCTCATCTTTCTTGATAATGCAAAATCCGGTCGGCGCCCCGACAGGGCCAATGACACAAGTCTCGGCCAGAAAATCACCCAGCCGAACGGCAAAGCTCTCACGGTCGCGCAGCGCAGTCAGTTCGGGCGGAACATGGGCGGCGTGGGCCTCGTGCCAACCCGCATGCCAGATATCGGCAAGCGCCTCCAGATCATCCTGCGTGGCGGGGCGGGGCTGTGGCAAATCGGGGGCCTCCAACGTGGTTTTCAACTGCTCTTTTACCCTGCTCACAACACGATTGCCATCCTTGATCATCCCTTTGGAAACCATCTCCTGATGCAGAACCGTGGCCATATCCTGATTGACGTTGAGCACGGTGCGCAGCATGTCGGGGGTGCAGGTCTTGTGCAGTTTCATCAGGTAATCGGCCCAGGAACTGGCCCCGGCGGGAATGACCACGCCCCCCGCCACAGGGGCAGCGGCAGAGGCGGTTGAAACGGCCCCGGCCATGGCGCGGGCGGGCAGGGCGGGGGCGGCGAATAGCGCGGCGAGGCGCTGGGTAAACTGGCGTCTGTTCATAAGGTCAATATAGCGCGCGCAACCAGAATTGCGAGTGGTTCGCAACAAAAAACCGGTTTTTGACGGTCTGACCGGCGTATGATTTGCGTCGGGTTTGCGTATGGCAAAAATCAGCGCCACCGGCCTTGCAGCACCCATGCGGGTGGCGCATTGTTGGGGGGTATTGATGGGCAAGGAATTCAAGAGTGGCCGAGAAACTGACAGACCCGAACAAAGCGGCGCATGAAATTATCCAGGTGCTGGAAGACGGCGACGCGATCCGCAATGACGGGGTGCGGTTGACGGCGGCGAACAAGAACCCGTGGTATGTGCTGGCGACGATTTATGGCGAGCAGCCGGATTGGGCCATCGCTTGGAAGCATGACAAACAGCTTGCGGCGAAAAACCGGCGAGCTTGGAACGGCTGGTTTTGTGACGGTTTGAGCGAGGCGGACCGTGCGGATCGAGCGCAAAAGACGGGGTTAATGCCAGATGATCTGAAACCGTTAAGCAAGGATGAGTTGGCCGAGATCAAAAAACGCTTTGCCGCGCGCATGGGCAGGGGTGCGAAACTGCCGCTAAAAGATAAGGATATCAACTTTTCAGAGGTCTTTTTCTCGAAATTTGTTTGCTTTGAAAAATTTGTTTTCGAAAATAAAAGCAATTTCCACTCAGCAACTTTCAATCGCACAGCTGATTTTTGCTCTTCTGTTTTTATGAAGGAGGCCTATTTCAGGCGCGCATTTTTCAAGAGCCATGCGGGTTTTGCTTCTGTAACATTCAATAACTATGCGGGCTTCCGCTCGGCGCATTTTTGCGAAGAAGCGTCTTTCAAATGGTACAAAGATCGAGAAAATAATAAAGCGGCAAATCCGGTTAGATTTTTCGGCATTGCCGAATTCAGTTCCGCCAAGTTTCAATCGTCCACCCGATTTGATGACGCAAAATTTCTGACCCGTGTGCCACAATTTCATGCGGCGAAGCTGTATGATGACACTGTATTCCCAACCCCTGACAACTATACCGACAACTGGCCGCCGCTAAAGGGCAAAGACGTCATGCCCGCCACCGACCAGAAACGCGCCTACAACCGGTTGCGGCTGTTCATGAACCGGTCTTTGCAGATCGACGAGGAGCAGTTTTTCCACCGGCAGGAGATGCGGTGCAAGATGGCCCTGGCTGACTGGTGGCACAAGCCGTTTTACTGGCTTTATGCCTGGCTGTCGGATTACGGCAATTCGGTCTGGCGACCTATGGCGTGGATGATTGCGGTGATGCTGTCCGGCGCATTGTTCATGCTGTGGTGGCAGGGGGCGTTTACTTTTTTGCCCAGGGAATCCTCGGGGTTTGACTGGACGCTGGGGCTGCTGGGCGAGGATGACCCATGGGCCAAGCTGCGCGAGGCGTTCGGGTGGAGCATTTCCAACACGCTGCCGTTTCTGGGGTTTGGTAAGCTGTATTACGGCGAATTGGCCAAGGATCTGGCGTGGCCTTTGAAGGTGGTTGGCGGGGTGCAGACGTTGCTGGGCTATGTCCTGCTGTTTTTCCTTGGCCTTGGCCTGCGCAACAGGTTCCGGTTGCGGTAAATAACAACCCCGGTCATTTTGCAAAAATGATAGCGCCCGACCTCCCCCAGGAGGGCGCTTTTGCCAGGTTTCGAATTATTGGAACGTTGCGGGTTTTGGGGCGTTGGTTTGCCAAGCAATCGTATCGACGCCCCCCTAGGTCGGGCGCTATCATTTTTGCAAAATTCAGCCCGCGCCGCCCACGGTCAAGCCACCGATCAGCAGCGTGGGCTGGCCCACGCCCACGGGCACCCATTGCCCGGCCTTGCCGCAATTGCCGATGCCGGGGTCCAGCGCCATGTCGTTGCCGATGGCGCGGATCTGTTTCATCGCGGCGGGGCCGTCGCCGATCAGGGTGGCGCCTTTGACGGGGCTGCCGATTTTGCCGTTCTGCACGCGGTAGGCCTCGGTGCAACTGAACACGAATTTGCCGTTGGTGATATCGACCTGACCGCCGCCGAAACCGACCGCATAGATGCCGTCTTTCAACTCGGCGATGATGTCTTTCGGATCCGTATCTCCGCCCTGCATGATGGTGTTGGTCATGCGTGGCATCGGCGCATGGGCGTAAGATTCGCGCCGGCCGTTGCCGGTGGGGGCGACGCCCATCAGGCGGGCGTTCTGGCGGTCTTGCATATAGCCCACCAGAATGCCGTCCTCGATCAGCACATTGCGCGCGCTGGGGGTGCCTTCGTCGTCAAAGCTGATGGATCCGCGCCGGTCGGGGATGGTGCCGTCATCCACCACGGTGACGCCGCGGGCGGCGACCTGCTGGCCGATCAACCCGGTAAAGGCCGAGGATCCCTTGCGGTTGAAGTCACCCTCAAGCCCGTGGCCGACGGCCTCGTGCAGCAGGATGCCGGGCCAGCCGCTGCCCAGCACCACATCCATCTGTCCGGCGGGGGCGGGGACGGCCTCGAGATTGACCAGAGCGATGCGCAGGGCCTCGCGGGCGACCCCCTGCCAGTGATCGCGATTGATAAGAGAGGCGAGGCCAAAGCGGCCGCCACCCCCCATGGAGCCGCTTTCGCGCCGGCCGTTTTCCTCGACGATCACCGATATGTTGACCCGTGACATCGGCCGACTGTCATGCAGATGCGTGCCCTCGGGGCGCAGGATTTCGACCTCTTGCAGCGAGGCGGCGATGGTGGCGGAGACCTGCACCACCCGCGGATCCAGGGCGCGGGCGAAGGCGTCGATCTCGGCCAGGGTCTCGAGCTTGAGGCCAAAGCTGGCGTCCTGCATCGGGTTGAGATCGCCGTAGAGGCGCCGGTTGGTGGGGGCGGGGGCCTCGGCGAGGGTGCCGCCGCCGGCGCCCACCGCCAGGCGCGCGGTTTTCACGGCGCGTTTCAGGGCGGCTTCGCTGATCTCGGTGGAATGGGCATAGCCAGCGGTTTCACCGTTGACCGCGCGCAGGCCGAACCCCTCGGCGGCATCAAAGCTGGCGTTCTTCAGGTGGCCGTCATCAAACACCAGCGCCTCGGAGCGGCGCCGTTCGACAAACAGTTCCCCGTCGTCGGCCCCATCGGTGGCCCGGCGCAGAAGATCGAGCGCGGTGTCGCGATCAAGAGAGGTTTCAAAGGGTCGAAATCCGGTATCGGGCATGGGGGCTCCGGTTTGGCTGGTATTGCGATGGCGTGCGGGGCGGCAACTCTGCCACGTCCGAAACGAAGGGTCTCTGTCGGATATAGGGGGTTCTTTAGCCGGGTGAAAGGGTGCGGGCGAAGGGGGCATGTGGGGTGGACAGAATATTCCCGGTCTGTGGCGGGGATATTCATGAACAGGGATCAGCCCGCTGCCGGCCGCGGTTTCTCCGACTTTGCCGGGGCACACTGATTCTGCCGTGATTCTGCCGTTTGCGGCTTTGCAGGTCAGAGGTATGCGGATGGTGCGCGGATTTATGTATCCTCAAATCCAAGTTTTCGTGACAAAATCACAAAAAAGACCTTTTGCCGCCTTTCTGGCGCTTGTCACATTCAAATTTATATGATTTCAAATCAACGGGAAACAACGGGAAGGTCCTGACACGAAACAGGGCGCCCTGAAAGGCGGAGCAACCGCCAATTACGAACAGGAAGTGGATATGAAGATTTTCACCAAGATTTCAGGCCTGTGGGCCGCAATGCTGGCGATGGTGCTGGTTGGGTTCATGCCAATGGCGGCGCTGGCGCAGGACAGCCTGCAAGGGCTGGAGCGGGTCGGCAAGGCCGTGAACGGGAAAATGGGGTTTCAGCCGGCAGCAACGGAAATCGCCCGCGATGTCCATTGGCTGGATGGCATGATCCTGAACGTCATTACGGTGATTGTGGTTCTGGTGAGCGTTCTGCTGCTGATCGTCATTTTCCGCTACAACACCAAAACCAACAAGGAGCCAAAAACATTTACCCATAATGCGCCGCTGGAGATTGCCTGGACGTTGGGGCCGGTTATCATCCTGGTGATTATTGGCGCGTTCTCGTTGCCGGTTCTGTTCAAGCAGCAGGAAATTCCCGAAGCGGACCTGACGATCAAGGTTACCGGAAACCAGTGGTTCTGGAGCTATGAATATGTGGATGACGGCATAGAATTCGATAGCTTGCTGCTGGCCAGGGATGAATTGGCCGACTACGGCTATCAGCCGGACGAATACCTGCTGGCGGCCGATAATGCGGTGGTGGTTCCGGTTGGAAAAATCGTCGTGATGCAGGTCACGGGATCAGACGTTATTCACAGCTGGGCCATGCCGGCCTTTGGCGTGAAACAGGATGGTGTGCCGGGCCGGCTGGCGGAACTTTGGTTCGCGGTTGAAAAGGAAGGCGTCTATTTCGGCCAGTGTTCCGAGCTGTGCGGCAAGGATCACGCCTATATGCCGATTGTTGTGAAAGCCGTCAGCCAGGAAAAATACGACGAATGGCTGAAGGGCGCGAAGGAAGAGTTTGCTGCGGCAGAACCGGCCGCGCGCGCTGTTCAGGTTGCATCAAACAATTGAGTCCGGCGGTCTTGCCGGTGTCTGCCTTGCAGACCGGCTCTGGGAGGAGCGGATGAGCGACACAAGTATCAGAATTGACACGCAGGAGGCCGGGTTTGGCGATTATTTCGCCTTGCTCAAGCCGCGTGTCATGTCGCTTGTGGTGTTTACCGCACTGGTCGGCGTGCTGGTGGCACCGGTGCCGGTGCACCCGTTTGTCGTCTTTGCGTCGGTGCTGTTCATTGCCATTGGCGGCGGCGCCTCGGGGGCGCTGAACATGTGGTTTGATGCGGATATAGATGCGCAGATGAAGCGCACCCGCAACCGGCCGGTTCCCGCGGGGCGGGTGACGCAGGACGAAGCCTTTGCCATAGGGATAACCCTGTCGGCGATGGCGGTTGTCATGCTGGGGCTGGCGGCAAATTTCGTGGCGGCCGGGCTGCTGGCTTTTACCATCTTTTTCTATGTGGTGATCTATACCATGTGGCTGAAACGCTGGACGCCGCATAACATCGTCATTGGCGGTGCCGCCGGGGCCTTTCCGCCGATGATCGGCTGGGCGGTGGCGACCGGCGGCATCAGCCTGGAAAGCGTTCTGATGTTTTCGGTGATCTTCATGTGGACCCCGCCGCATTTCTGGGCGTTGTGCCTGTTCATGAACAATGATTACACCAAGGCCGGGGTGCCGATGCTGACGGTCACACACGGGCGGCGGGTGACGCGGGCGCATATTCTGGCCTATACGCTGTTGCTGGCGCCGCTGGCTGTCGGGGCTGGTTTCACCCCGATTGGCGGGCCGTTCTATCTGGCGGTGTCAGTCATACTGAACCTGTGGTTCATCAAAGGCGCCCTTGCGCTGTGGCGCAGGGATGAAAATCAGGCCGAAGCGGACGGCTATCGCGCCGAGAAGTCTTTCTTCCGGTTTTCGCTGCTCTATCTGTTTCTGCATTTCACGGCCCTGCTGGTGGAAGCCCTGCTGCACAATTTTGGCATTGGAGCACTGTGATGGGACTGGCGCGCGAACATGACATGCACAAGCGCCGTTTTGGCCGCAACCTGGGGGTCGGGCTGGTTCTGGCGGCTTTTGTGGCGATCGTTTTCGGGCTGACCCTGGTCAAGACCAAACGCGGCCAGAACATGGAAAGCTATGAGCATGTCCGCCCGGCTGAACAGGATTTGTCCAAATGAAGCGGCTGCGTGACATGGATCCGAACCAGCGCACGGTGGTGATGACCGTGGGCGTTGTTTTGCTGATGGGGTCTCTGGCCTGGGCGGCGGTGCCGTTTTACAACTGGTTCTGCAAGGTGACCGGATTTGGCGGCACCACGGCCGTTGCCGAAGCGGGGTCGGACACGATCCTGGAGCGCACCATAAAGGTGCGGTTCGACGGCAATGTCGAGCGCGGCATGCCATGGAAGTTCAAGCCGGTTGTCCGCGAAATGGAACTGCGCATCGGCGAAACGGGGCTGGCGTATTTTGAGGCGTACAACCCGACAGACAAACGCATCACCGGGTCTGCCAGCTATAATGTGTTTCCGTATTCTGCCGGCGGATATTTCAACAAGATCGCATGTTTTTGCTTTACGGAGCAGACGCTTGAACCTGGTGAGCGGGTGCAAATGCCGGTGTCGTTTTACGTGGATCCGGACATCGTGAATGACGAAGACGCGAAATATGTGAAACACATCACGTTGTCCTATACCTTTCATACCGTGGAAATCGAGGACGTCCCCGAACAGGGGGCGGCAACGACAAAACAAGAAACGGCGGGAACACAGGCGAATCTGTCGCCCCAGCCCGTCAAAACACTCAACTAAGACCAGAACAGGGGTCGCGAATGGCGCATGTAAAAAACCACGACTATCATATTCTCCACCCGTCCATCTATCCGTTCCTGGGGGCGGTTTCAGCCTTTGTCATGCTGTTCGGCGCGGTGCTGTTTTTCCATGACAGCGGCCCCTGGATGCTGCTGATCGGTCTGGCCGGGGTGCTTTACACCATGTATGGCTGGTGGAGTGAGGTGATCCACGAAGCCCGCGACGGCGACCATACCCCGGTTGTGCGCATCGGGCTGCGCTATGGGTTCATCCTGTTCATCATGTCCGAGATCATGTTCTTTTCCGCATGGTTCTGGACCTTCTTCAAACATGCGCTGTATCCGGGCGGGCCGGAACAGCCGGCGATGTACAACAGTTGGCCGCCCGAGGGGATTCACACGTTTGACCCGTGGGGTTTGCCGCTGATCAACACTCTTATCCTGCTGTGCTCGGGCGCTGCCGTGACATGGGCGCACCACGCGCTGGTGCATGAAAACAACCGCAAGGCGGTTATTCAGGGCTTGTCGATCGGCATCGCGCTGGGCCTGTTGTTTACCGTGTTCCAGGCGATCGAATACAGTGAGGCCCCCTTCAGTTTCAGTGGCAACATTTATGGCGCGACCTTCTTTATGGCGACCGGGTTTCACGGGGCGCATGTGATCATCGGCACCATCTTCCTGACTGTCTGCCTGATCCGGGCGATCAAGGGGGATTTCACACCCGAACAGCATGTCGGGTTCGAGGCGGCCGCCTGGTACTGGCACTTTGTGGATGTGGTCTGGCTGTTCCTGTTCGGTGCCATCTACATCTGGGGCAGCTGAGGCCATCATTCGGCAGAAGGGCTTGCCATTGTACGCAATATTTGCTCAAGAAAGTAACTGAGGAGCGCGGGATTGCCCCGCGCTTTTTACATGGAGACCCTGTTGAAGAAACTGATCGCACCTTTGCTGATTGGCCTGGTTGGCGGTGCAATCCTGATTGCGCTGGGCATCTGGCAAATTCAGCGCCTGCACTGGAAGGAAGCCTTGCTGGCGCAAATCGAAAGCCGCATCCATGCCGCGCCGGTTGCGATCCCTGAGGATCCGAAGGCGTCGCGCGATGAATTTCTGGCGGTGCGCATGAGCGGCACGATAGAGTCGCCGGATTTGCAGGTTCTGGCAAGCGTGAAGGGGATCGGCGCCGGCTACCGGATCATCACCGCCTTTGAGACCGATGACGGGCGGCGGGTTTTGCTGGATCGCGGCTTTGTGGCGCTGCCGGCCAAGGATGCGCCGCGCCCGGCGGTGCATGCCACCATCACCGGCAATCTGCGCTGGCCGGACGAGAAAAACGGCAGCACCCCGCCCCGGGATGAGAAACGCAACATCTGGTTTGCGCGCGATTTGCAGGCGATGGCAAAAATTCTGGATACCGAACCGGTGCTGGTGGTGCAGCGGTTCAGTGATGAAACCAGCCCGGTCACCACGCCTTATCCGGTGGATACGAAAGGCATTCCGAACAATCATCTGCAATATGTGGTCACCTGGTTCGGACTGGCGATTGTCTGGCTGGGGATGACAGCGTATTGGTTGTGGCGTATCAGGCGCAAAACGGACTGAAAGCGAAATAACGCAATGCAATATGTTTCCACCCGCGGGCAGGCCCCCGCACTGAATTTCGAAGAGACGATGCTGACGGGGCTGGCGCGCGACGGCGGCTTGTATGTGCCCGAAACCGTGCCGCAAATGTCGCGCGAAAACATCGCCGCCCTGGCCGGGCTTTCGTTTGAGGAAGCGGCGTTTCGCATCATGCGCCCCTTTGTCGGTGACAGCTTTGGCGATTCGGAGTTCGGCGATATCATTACGCGTGCCTATCAGGGATTTGCGCATGAGGCGCGCGCGCCATTGGTACAGCTTGGCGCCAACCATTTTCTGCTGGAGCTGTTCCACGGGCCGACCCTGGCGTTCAAGGATTTCGCCATGCAGCTGATCGGCCAGTTGTTTCAGGCGGCGCTGGCGCGCCGCGGCGAGCGGGTGACGATCGTCGGGGCAACCTCGGGTGATACCGGATCGGCCGCGATCGAGGCGTTTCGTGGGCTGGATGCGGTGGATGTTGTCATCCTGTTTCCACACGGGCGGGTTTCAGAGGTGCAGCGCCGGCAGATGACCACTCCGGACGAATCCAACGTGCATGCCTTTGCCCTGCACGGGGATTTCGACGATTGCCAGGCGCGGCTGAAAGACATGTTCAACGATTTTGCCTTTCGGGATGCTGTGCGTCTGGCCGGTGTCAATTCGATCAACTGGGCCCGCGTGCTGGCACAGGTGGTTTACTATTTTACCAGTGCGGTCAGCCTGGGGGCACCGCACCGGCCGGTCAGCTTTACCGTACCCACGGGAAATTTTGGCGATATTTTTGCCGGATACATTGCCCGTAAAATGGGATTGCCGATTGAAAAGCTGGTGCTTGCCACCAATCAGAATGACATCTTGTATCGCGCCCTGCAAAGCGGCGAATACGCAACGCGCAGGGTCAGGCCCTCGATCAGCCCGTCGATGGATATTCAGGTCAGCTCGAATTTTGAGCGGGTTCTGTTTGATGTTTATGACCGCGAGGGCAACGCGGTGGCGCAACTGATGGATGAGTTGAAAACCAACGGCCGGTTTGCCATCAGTCAGGGCGCGCTGGACCGGCTGCGCGGCATTTTCGAAACCGGCCGCGCAAGCGAGGACGAAACCCGGGCGACAATTGCCGACATCTACCGGCGCACGGGCGAGGTCTTGTGCCCGCATTCCGCAGTTGCGGTGAAGGTGGCGCAAGAGCATCTGGGCGCTGTGCCGATGATCACGCTGGCAACGGCACATCCGGCAAAATTTCCGGACGCAGTGCGGGATGCCTGTGGCCAGGCGCCAGAGTTGCCGCCGCATATGGCCGGGTTGTTTGAAAAGAGGGAACGTGTCACAGAAGTCGACAATGATCTGGGCGCACTGGAAGCCCTGATCCGGGAGCGGATAGCCTGATGACTGTAAAGCTGCACACACTTGCCAACGGAATGCGCGTCGTGACCGAACACATGCCCGGTCTGGAATCGGCCGCGCTGGGGGTCTGGGTGATGGCCGGCGGGCGCCATGAAACCCCGGCGCAGAACGGGGTTGCGCATTTTCTGGAGCATATGGCCTTCAAGGGGACGACAAGCCGCAGTGCGCTTGATATAGCCGAGGCGATCGAGGATGTCGGCGGTTATATCAACGCCTATACCTCACGCGAAATGACCGCCTATTACGCGCGCATTCTGGCAGAGGATGTTGATCTGGCCATGGATGTCATCGCCGATATTCTGCTCAATCCGGTGTTTGACCCGGCCGAAATCGAGGTGGAGCGCGGCGTGATCCTGCAGGAAATCGGCCAGGCGCTGGATACGCCGGATGACGTGGTATTCGACTGGTTGCAGGAACAGGCCTATCCGGATCAGCCGCTGGGCCGCCCCATCCTGGGGCCGGCCGAACGCGTACGCCGTTTTACGCGCGATGACCTGGCCGGTTTTGTTGGTCAGCATTATAACCCCGGACAGATGATTTTGTCGGCTGCAGGCGCGGTGGATCATGATGCGCTGGTGCGGGCAGCAGAGGAACGGTTTGGCCATTTGGCGGCGCAGCCCGTTTCCGTTGTTTCTCCGGCGCGTTTTTCCGGTGGCGAGTATCGTGTGGAAAAAGAGCTGGAGCAGGCGCATTTTGCCTTGGCGCTGGAAGGGCCGGATTACCGGGATCCGGGTGTCTATGCTGCGCAGATCTTTGCGACAGCTCTGGGTGGGGGGATGTCTTCGCGTCTGTTTCAGGAAGTGCGGGAAAAACGCGGGCTTTGTTATACGATCTTTGCGCAGGCCGGCTCATTTTCCGACAGCGGATTGCTGACGATCTATGCCGGCACCAGCGCCGAGCAGATCGGCGAACTGGCCGCCCTGACCATAGACGAGTTGAAACGCGCGGCCGAAGACATGTCCGAGGCGGAACTGGCCCGGGCGCGGGCGCAGATGAAGGCCGGTTTGCTGATGGGGCTGGAAAGCCCGAATGCGCGCGCCGAGCGGATCGCACGCATGGTGGCCATCTGGGGGCGGGTGCCGCCCATTTCCGAAACCGTACAACGGCTGGATGCGGTCGGCCTGCCGGATATGAAGGATTTTGCGGCAAAGCTGGCGGATTCGGGGCGTGCGGCACTGGCACTCTATGGTCCCGTTGCAGACGCGCCTGCGCTGGATGAGCTGCAAAAACGCCTGGTGGCCTGATGTTGCGGCGGTGGCGCAAGATCCGCATTGAAACAGAGCGCATGACGCTGCGGCCGCCGGTCCTGAGTGATTTCGGGGCCTGGTCAGGATTGCGGCGCGACAGTATCGGGTTTCTGACCCCGTGGGAGCCGATCTGGAGCCGCGACCACCTGAGCCGCAAGGCTTTTTCAAACCGGGTGTACTGGGCCCAGCGCTCCATTTCCAACGGGTCGGCCCTGCCACTGTTTCTGATCCATCGCGAAGACCAGATGCTGTTGGGAGCAATCACCCTGGACAATATCCGCCGCGGGCCGTCACAGGCCGGCACGCTGGGCTATTGGATCGGCGCCCCTTTCGCGCGCCAGGGTTATATGCGCGAGGCCATTCAGGCCGTTGTGCACTATGCCTTCGAGTTTCTGGATCTCAGCCGGATCGAGGCGGCCTGCCTGCCGGAAAACGCCGCCTCGCGCGGGGTGCTGGAAAAGACCGGCTTCAAGTATGAAGGCGTTGCACAGGCCTATCTGCAGATCAATGGCCGCTGGCGCAACCATGTACTCTATGCCAATCTGCATCCGGACCGGCGTGGCCGGACGGCGATCGGCTGATTGGAACTGAAATGCTGAACCCGGCAACAGGGGCATTTGAAAACGAACTGCGCGGGCACCTGCCCGACAGGGTTTTTCGACCGCTGACGCCTGCCTATCTGGAAGAACGACGCGGCCGCTACAAAGGGGCCGGCGGGCTGCTGCTGGCCCCTGAAACCACAGAACAGGTCTCGCGCATTGTGCAGGCCTGCAACGCCGCACGGGTGGCGGTCGTGCCCTATGGCGGCGGCACCGGTCTGGTCGGCGGGCAGGTAAAACCGGACCTGCCCGTGCCGGTCATCCTCAGCCTGGAGCGAATGCAGGCCCTGCGCGGTATCTGGCCGGATGAAAACCTGATGGTGGCCGAAGCCGGCATGGTGCTGGAACAGGTGCAGAACCTTGCCGAAGACGCCGGGCGGTTGTTTCCACTCTCGATCGCGTCGGGCGGATCGGCCCGCATCGGCGGGGTGCTTTCCACCAATGCCGGGGGGGTCAATGTACTGCGCTACGGCAATGCCCGCGCCCTGTGCCTGGGGCTGGAGGCAGTGCTGCCGAATGGCGAAATCTGGCACGGGCTGAAACGGCTGCACAAGGATAACACCGGCTATGATCTGCGCGATCTTCTGATCGGGGCCGAAGGTACGCTGGGGGTGATTACGGCTGCGGTTTTGCGGCTGTTTGCGCGCCCGCAGGACGAAGGGGCTGCGCTGATGGTGGTGCCCTCACCCAAGGCGGCCCTGGGGTTGCTGACGATTGCACGCGCGGAGGCAGGGGATATGGTCTCGGCTTTCGAGTTGATTTCGGGGCAGGGGGTGCAGTTCTTGCGCGAAACCATGCCTGACCTGCGCCTGCCCTTTGCGGAGCCGCCCGAATGGATGGTCCTGGTTGATCTGGGCGTGTCAGGCGGGCTGAAGGCGCAGACGCTGCTTGAGCAGATATATCTGAAGGCAGCCGAGGCCGGGCTGACGGAGAACGGGCTGATCGCCCAGTCCGAAACCCAGCGCCGGCAATTCTGGCAGATGCGCGAAACCATTCCCGAGGCCAACAAACGCATCGGCGCGGTTGTCTCAAACGACATCGCCCTGCCATTGGGCGAAATCCCGGCCTTCATCGACGAAATGAGTGCCGAAATCCGGGCCTGTGGCCCGTTTCGGATCAATTGTTTCGGGCATCTCGGCGATGGCAACCTGCATTACAATATCTTTCCCGAAAAGGGCGGCAACCGCAGCACATATGATGACCGGCGCGAGGCCCTGAAAGACATGGTACAGAGGCGCGTGGTGGCCATGGGCGGCACCATCAGCGCCGAGCACGGTATCGGCCGTCTGAAGGTGGCTGATCTGCAGCGCCATGAAAACCCGGCGAAACTGGCGGCCATGCGGGCGATCAAGTCTGCACTCGACCCCAACGGCATCATGAACCCCGGCGTGGTCCTGAGCCAGAGTGTGGCCCCGTAAGCGCTGCACTTGCAGGGCTGCGCCCGGACAGGCTTACCATTTCCAAATGGGCCAAATATCCTCGCCGAAGGCATGAAGCAGGGGGCCGCAGGCACCCAAATCATCCGTCTATGAGCGGGGTTGGGACACCGAGTGCCACCCGAAAGCCCAATCCCCGGCATCCCTGGCGCAGATTGAATGAGTCCGACCCGAGGCAAGCCAGACCCCGTGCCACTGCATTGGACGGGCCGGGCCAGTGTGTTAGCCTTGGCGCATGACAGACCATGCCCCGACACCGGCTGCAAAACCGAAACCGCATGTCTTTGTGACCGGCGGCAGTGGCTATGTGGGGCGCAACCTGCTGCGCCACCTCATCGCCAGCGGCTATCGTGTCACAGCCCTTGCCCGTAGCGAAAACGCTGCCGAAGTTGTCCGCAGGCTGGGGGCCACACCAAAGCGTGGCGATCTTTTGGACAAGGCAGCGCTTGGCGCGGCCATGACAGGGGCGGAACTGTTGGTGCATGCCGCTGCCGACACCAGCCACGGGCGTCCCAGCCGCGCCCAGATCAGAACCAACCTGGAGGGCACACGCAATGTCTGCGAAGCGGCACGCGACACCGGAATCCGGCGTATGCTGCAGCTCAGTACCGAGGCGGTGTTGCTCAGCGGCGCCCCCCTGATCATGGCGGACGAAACCACACCCTATCCACGCCGGTTTGCCGGTGCCTATTCTGAAACCAAGGCCAGGGCCGAGCAGATCGCGCTTGGGTTTTGCGGGGCGGGGCTGGAGGTTGTGGTGATGCGCCCGCGCTTTGTCTGGGGGCGCGATGATACCACGGCCCTGCCGCAGCTGATCGATGCGGCGAGATCCGGCAAGCTCGCCTGGATCGATGGCGGCCATTATCTGACCTCGACAACCCATGTGGCCAATGCCACAGAGGCTATCCGGCTGGTGCTGGAAAAAGGCCGCGCCGGAGAAATTTACCACATAACCGACGAAACCCCGGTGCCGTTTCGCAGCTTTGTTTCCGACATGCTGAAAAGCGCCGGTGTTGTGCCGCCACAAAAAGAGGTGCCGCGCTGGCTGGTCAAACCGGTGGTAAGGGCCACCGATTATCTGGACCGGCTGTCGCGCGGCGTGATCCACGGCCCGATGAGCTGGCAGGAATATGCAACACTCGGGGTTGAGGTGACACTCACTTGTGAAAAGGCGCGCCGGGAACTGGGCTATAAACCGGTGATCAGCATCGAGGAAGGCATGCGGGAACTGGCAGCACGCCGCTAGAGCCCGTCAACCGCAA
>Ga0256841_1001167_pt1 | contig 23776 bp, 26 predicted proteins | sample 356308metaG_FD_185971 | JGI IMG/M metagenome (GOLD analysis project Ga0256841, IMG submission 185971) | Hydrothermal vent microbial communities from Mid Atlantic Ridge, Atlantic Ocean - 356-308 | ecosystem: Environmental > Aquatic > Marine > Hydrothermal vents | place: Atlantic Ocean: Mid...
ACGACCGGCTCATCGTGTTGAACCGGATTGCCTTGTCGGTGGTGAACGAGCGGCGAGGGAAACACCCGACGCACGTGTTCTCCTTCCAAGGCAAGCCGACCACACGGATGCTCAACGGCAGCGTGGCTGCGCGCCCGCAAGCGGGCCGGTCTGCCGGGCGTGCGGGTCCACGACCTCAAGCACACCTTCGGCCGGCGTCTGCGGGCCGCGGGCGTGAGCTTCGAGGATCGCCAGGACCTGTTGGGACACCGGTCGGGACGGATCACGACACATTATTCCGCCGCCGAGCTGTCGCGGCTCATCGAGGCGGCGAATACGGTGTGTGACCGGGGAGAAGGAAGGCCCGAATTGGTGGTGCTGCGACGGCTCAGCGTGAGTTGAGGTCCCGCAAAATTCACGCGCGACGTTTTTGCAACACCACCAGAGTCACTGTAAGTGATTGAAATAATTGGTGGCCAGGGACAGAATCGAACTGCCGACACGGGGATTTTCAGGGCCAGTAAAATCAATAACTTACTGATTATGCTGGAGCAGGGGGTGTTCGGTACAGTTGGGGATTGTTTTGTTGATTCAACAGGTTAGGTCAGGTTGGCGTAGGGAGGCGGAACTCAGGGGTGTACCGGGAGTGTACCGCAGCCAGAAGTGGGAGATCGGACAGCCCCAAACCAGGGTAGCGAATAAAATTCCGTGTGGAACGAGGCGATAATAACCCAATGAGATTGCAATCATTGCAGAAATAATGTGATAATGATTAGTTTTCAATAAGTTAAGCGGCTATTGGGTGGATTGTCAAATTCCGGTCTGTCCGTCCAAGAAATGGTGTCTTTGGTGCCTAACATACTAGGGTTTCTCTTGAAATCATGATTGATCAGCCTAATGGCATCTTACCCATCTTGAACTTCGACGATCAGACCGGATGGGATGATTTGTTAGCGATTGCACAACCACATCTGGACCGATACGGATTGGAACGCCTAAAAGGCTCACTCGATGGCGCAACAAAATGCATCGCCGTAGAAAAACATTACATAGACAGAGACTACAGAGACACTTTTTCTCAGTATCACTCCAAGCGTTTCATCACGCCCGACTCGCGGTGTGTTCGCCTGCACTTCTTCGACAGGGCATTGACCCGATCTGACATCAGGTCACCAGAAATTGTACAAAACAACTATATCGGCTATTCCGTAATACGCCCTACCAGGCCAAATTGCGTGGGGAGAACTCTACTCAGGCCCGAGTGCAGGCCAACAACACGGGGTACCATCTGCGAGTGCACCGAAAAAGTCTCAATCCAGGGCACAGAATTATCTATAAGCGGATTTCCTTTTATTAGCCAGGATGCCGATGTGACGGTATGCGCTCAGGCATCCTTGTGGATGCTGGCTCGTTATTTCAGCGATCGATATCACCTCTATCCAGAAACCTATCCTGTGCAAATCGGTAATCTTACCCGGGACTATTCCGTTGGACGATTATTCCCGTCATCTGGATTATATGTTTGGCAGTTGGCGGAAGCCCTCAGGCGTCTCAGCTTTGAGCCATTGCTATATAGCAGGAATCAATATACTCAGATTTCGCAACAATCCTGCCACGCGGACAACTTTGACCATCTGCTCTATACGTACATAGAGTCCGGTATTCCGGTGCTTGCCGCCTTTAACAATCATGTGGTTGTGTTGTTTGGCCATGTATCAGATTATTCGCAGCTACAAAACATAACTCCCAATCCAGGATGTGATTTCATTTTCTCATCCGACTTGAATTGGGCATACGTTGGTAATGACGACAACGGCGTCCCATACCAACTGTTATCAGATGATCCGCAACACCAGGCAGCCCTGGAATACATGCCCAATCGAATCAGTCAGATTGAGCAATTCGTAGCGCCACTGCCAGAAAAAGTATTCCTTCCAGCAGAATGCTTTGAGACTTTGGTCAAAGCACTATTATTGCGACAAGATGTTGGCTATCAACATCTTTCCCCGACCATTGCAGCCGAAACCCCGGTTCTTCGATTGTTTCTTACGACCGTTCGATCATATAAGCGACGGCTAACCGAACGTGGGATGGGAAATAGCCTCGTTGAGGAGGTCTATCGCAATCTGCCATTACCACATTTCATATGGGTTTGCGAAATTTCGCATAAATCAATCTACCCTGACCGGATACTCGGTGAGATACTTTGGGACGCGACACGCAATGCCCATGAACCTGACGGATGGATTGCGCTTCATTACCCGGAAATGCTTATCGTGGATCGCGGATCAGCTCTTAATGGCCCGCCAGATCTCGTGCAATTTTCTTTGGAAGACTCTGAAAGGTATCCATTGTTCCGTAGCAACTTGAGGGATATACAATGACAGCAGATACGATACAGCTTGTTCCTGATGAAGAAACCAAAGCAAAGCGTTTGTTTGGCAGCGATCAAGAGTACGAGGCTTTTCGACGTTCCTTTCAAGAACAAGTAAAAGATGATTTGGAACGCCAACAGGACGCCCGCAGGCAAAGCGAAGAACAGGCTAAGAAACTAATAATCTCTTAACTGTCCTTACCATTAGATATACCTCGGCGGCAAAAAACTTCCGTTGTAGCGTTTATGACAAACACTACGGTAAACGCCGGAATGATCTTGGCTCACGTAAGAGCGCATAAACCGAGGTCGGCTTTTTCAGGATGAGCTTGAGTATTGGAATTAGCATTTGTATCCAAATCTCTTCGCGCGATATGCGAGAATGAGATACAAGCAGAGCACAAATACGGGCCGGCAGTTGCTGAGATTCTCAAGCATCGGTTAGCAGATCTGTGCGCCGCAACATCTATCGATGACATAGTAGTAGGCCGACCACGAGTGTTAGATGGTGCAGAAAAGCATATGATTATTGATTTGTGCGATGGTTATAAGATAGTTTTTTGCGCCAATCACCCAAACAATCCGGCGCAAACAACAGATCAGTCGTACTGGTCTAATGTTTGTCGAATCAAGATACTACGGATAGAGGGCGATAATGACTAGTACACAGGGATTCCGTCCCAATTGGGTTTCATCGCCGGGCGAAACGATTATCGATATCCTCCGTGAGCGCGGCCTAAGTGAGGCCGAATTCGCCAAACGACTCGGACGTGCAGAAGGCAATGTAAAGGACCTACTAGAAGGTCGCGCTACGATCACCATTGCGATTGCTCAAAAGCTTGAGCGTATTCTGGGCGCTTCTATGGAATTTTGGATGTTGAGGGACCTCCAATACAGGCAGAATAGCGCCAGACTCCACCAAGTAAACGACGAATGGTCGTCTCAACTACCTATCGGCGACATGATTAAGTTTGGCTGGTTAGCACCTGCACCATCCCCATCAGATGAAATGGATGCGTGCCTTCGTTTTTTTGGTGTCTCCAACGTTCGCGCATGGCACAAGAAGTATGCTCATCTTGAGAGATTAACCGCATTTAGAACATCACCCTCATTTGAGTCACGTCCCGCAGCTGTTGCCACATGGCTTCGTCAAGGAGAAATCGAGGCCGAATCAATTAACTGTAAACCTTGGAACGCGAAACGGTTCAGGAAATCCCTCTTATATATTCGATCCTTAACCCGAGAAAAAGATCCAAGTAAATTTATACCCGAGCTGACAAAGCGGTGTGCTAACAGTGGCGTCGCCGTAGCAATTGTTCGAGCTCCTAATGGATGCCGTGCTAGCGGAGCTACTCGATTCCTTTCGCCAGAAAAGGCCTTGCTACAACTAAGCTTTCGCTATCTAACAGATGATCATTTCTGGTTCACCTTCTTTCATGAAGCAGGTCATCTGCTGCTTCACGGTGAAAAGGGATTCTTCTTAGAGGGGGCTGGCATGCCCACAACCACTGAAGAGGATGAAGCTAATGATTTTGCCGCGCGCGTGCTGGTTCCAGATAAATACCAGGTAGAACTATCACATCTCCGCACAGATACCCGCAATGTGATTCGATTTGCGAGGCGTATCGGCGTTTCGCCAGGAATTATTGTTGGCCAGCTTCAACACCTTAAGCGACTCCGATATAACCAGCTCAATAGCCTTAAACGACGCTTCAAATGGATCAGTTAGATCCACTTGTTTAACCGCGAAAACTTTTGAATACGCTAGGACTTTTCTGCCAGTTGCATAGTGCATCTTCTAACACCTGCATGCCGACACCCAGCGCTGTATCAAGCTCTAACAACAATATATCTAGATCGGACGCGCTAATTGCCCCCTCTTCTTGCTTGCCAAATAATAATCGCATACCTTTTAGCGGGCCGGTAGCATTCTGTATATATGCTGATCCGGGTTCAATGGGCGCCAAACCTAATTTACCTATCATGGCCAGATAATCAAACCTCGCAAGACGACCAAACCGTTTTACAGCGCACATTGATCGATACAGATAGTCAAAAAGTTTCCTCGGATCACTACCAACTTGGTGTAGCGCCTCGTCAATCAGATCTTGGTGATTTTTTGGCGGCCCAACCCATCTAATATAGCTCTCAACTACTGCACCAGTTCCATTTTTTGAATAAGGATCAAGACTTTCATATTTGCGATGATTGCCAAATCCATGGGGACTACCATTACTTTTTAGTGTCTCTAGATTATCTGCCAGCCACTTCCTAAACCCAGCAGGATCAATACTTGCGTGGGACCAATCCCATCGTTTTCCATCGCCAAGACGGCCATAAATTTCGCGAATGTACCGCCATCCCACCTTAGGATGCTTTCCAAAATGTGTTAACAAAAATACTAGCCAAAAAGCCTCGTCGAGATTCCCAGCCCGCTTGTGGATTATCGCAGCCTTTATTGGATCAAATAACTCACTCTCAGGATCAGCTCGATGCGCGCTCAACTTCCGTCCGCGGATTAACGAAATATATCTTACCCTATGGATACTCTCTATAAGCTGTTCAACCAATACCTGACGTTTTATAGGATCTCGCACCCCATAAAGCGGGTGTTTTTCCTTGTCAAATAAGATTAAGCCAGATTCGAGCCTCTCAGCTAATTCCCGATCTCGACGATTCACCATGCCATATATCTCGATTCCTCAGCGATCCACGCTTGGATCCCCTCAATAACCTCATTCGTGACGCCGAAACTACTTTGAAGATTGTGGTTAAACCCAAGAACCAAAACTTCCTGGCTTAGCTGAATTCCACACAATTTATTAATTACGCCCCGATATGCAATTCCTCTCACGCCTTTCCCGGAGCGCCTTGGAAGTGACCAATTAGGCATCTCCCAATTTTCTAAATGCACGTCGGTTACATTCTCAAAATGATGCACGACCGATCTACCATTAAGAATAAGGATGCGGACAGGAGAATCTCGCAATAATCGCCCTAAAGTATCACCAGCGATATCCAGCAGAATGGAGCGTTGGTATGCACTAAGCTCCGCCCATTTGGATTTTGTCGCATATGGAATTAGGTCGAGATGGCAGGCACCATATGAGCCGCCGTAGTAAGATGCCTTGGTGCCTAATACAACTTTATCCAATTTTCTAAACCAAGTGTCGTATGGATTAGCTTCAAAATACCTGCAGCACGACTCCATTATCGCCTGCATATGCCTAGCATCCACTTCTAACCAGGATCTAATACCAAGAGACGTAAGAGTGTGGAATCGACGTAATTCCCCATGAAGCTCCCTGCCGGCCTTATCAACAAACTCTCTATAGCTCGGGTTCAGACCAAGCGTGGCAACAAAAGAGGCCGAAAGATTACCGAAGGACGGAACTGGCGCGCCCCATTGAACTACCCCCGACTTAGACACGGTCGAACTAGTTAATCGATCAATCAATGTCGTCAATGTCGAGTACATGTTCGCCCCGTATAAGTTGTTGGTTTATAACTTATCTGTTTATGAAGCATCATCTCTGCTTTTTAGATCTTCCAACTTTCCCACAATAAAGACATCATAAACATCTGACGACATCTCGCCTCGTATATTGCTAAGTTCTTCCGCATCCTCGTTCTTGTAACATCGAAATATCTGAAGCAATCGAATCAGATCCGCCCAATAGGGATCAAGCTCGCCCAGCATATATTCACTCACCAAGCACCCCTTGCGCAACCGCGACTCTTCGTCAAGCATCTTCTCAATAGATGGCCACGGATCTCCGTGCGGCATCGGCGGCATTGCCCTATCGGTTGGTTGCCACCCTTCATCAAGAAATTGTTGGATAGAACTCCTGTCTTTATCGTAAACATGAAGGCTCCCGGCAATATGCTTATAAGTACCAAGATCAATGTTAAGATCTCTTGCTACTATCTCCTGCAACATGGTGAAAGAGAAAACATCATGGGGGAACCCCAAATAAGCATCGTTTGAGCGCATATATACGACTAGATGCAATTTTTCTTGCCGAATTAGAAACTGTAGCGTACAGGTACATGGAACATCTTCGTGCGGTTCTAATATATCCTCGGCATCGAATAATTGAATAACGGCCTTTCGCGTCGCACGGTTTTCTCGTAGGATCTCAATGATATGCCTTACTTGGCCTGACTTCCCAGAGCCAAATATTCGTGGGCCGTATCCCCCATAAAGCTTCCCACCTTCAGCATGTTTCTTATAAGCTCGTATGTAATATGAGATATATTGTTCATCGTTACTACCCGCTAGATACCAGCAAAGTTCACCTAAGCAGCTAAACGGTTTTCCTCTCGTTTCCGTGCGACTCAACCGTGCCCTTGGATTTGTGAGTTCGACGAGAACGCCTATCAGTTCCTTCGTCTCACCTTTCGTCGGATGGTTCATACAGCCATGCTTATCGACTCCCTCTATCGCATCACGCATGACGTCATCAAGTGTTTCTCCGACAATATACATGGCGATTATTTCCGTCTAAATATTACTTAAGAGCAGGCACTTCCACTCATACCATTTTTTTGCCACCCTAGCATCATCCATTTCTCGTACCCTAACCGGAACCATTCGTTAACAAGTACGACATTACTGCACACTCGTGCAGCGTTAACCCATACTGGATCCAACAGTCTAATAAAATGTATGTCGTCTACATCGGAGATAAATGTTGCGGGCGTTAACGCAGTCACCGCTACGAGGATTCTTGTAATCTGAATCATTACGCTACCACTTGCTCGATAAGGATACTGGCCACTTTACCCTTCAGGGTCTCAGATTCATTGAGACGAGATATGAGGGTATCGCAGATTGCTATGAGTTCATCGACCTTGGCAACGATGCGGTATTGCTCGGCCAACGGCGGAAGTGGAATATTTAGATTTTCTACATCACCAACTCGAAGATGCTTAACTGTAGAGCCGATTGCGTGTTCAGAAGCTCTTTCCAAAAGATGTGGCTCCGTAAGAGCAAGCAACAGATATTCTTTTGACACGAATTTATGCATTGGCCTTATCAGCATGGTTCGTTGCCCCAAGCAATATATCTGTCCATCTGGGATGATAGCGGCTTCGCCCATGGGAGCTTCGCGAGTAAAAATAATATCCCCCGGCTCTGGCGGACACCTACGAGACCAATAATTGTAAGTATTCTGATCGACATATTTGACATCTTCCATACGAAACCTCCTATTTCGTATATTGGAAGTCCGGATTATTGGTATCCCTCTATCAACGTAGGGCGCAGTTTTGTTGTGACAATCCACCAACATTCTGCATAACTGTATTAAATGCACGGTGACCCATGTATTAGGAATGGGAAAAGGTTCTTTAGGCGACTTAAGCTTCTTTAGCTTGCGCAGCATTGTGCCGCATTCTTTATTTTTTCTCTTATTGTCTTCGAGCCACTTATCTCGCTCTGAAGACAATTTTTTCATCAACTTAGATGCTGGTTCGTCGTAGGGATCTTGGGGAACGAGTCTGCCCATGACGGCAAGTTGGAGGATTGTTTGTTTGAGCTGGTCGATGCTGTGTTCTGTGGTGAAGAGGGTGTCGAAGTGTTGGGCGATGCGGGTCCAGGCCTGTTGGGCGGCTTCGGCATCGGGGGCTTCGACGAGGGTGCGCAGCAGGGTTTCGACGAGAGTCTGATGGGTCTCCAGGCTGCCGGTCTGCTCCTGCTCCAGCTGGTCGCAGAGGGCCATGAGTTCATCGACCTTGGCGACGATGCGGTGTTGTTCAGCAAGGGGCGGTAAGGCAATCACCGATTCTGTTATTTGCTTTCCAGAAAGGTGATCAACGGTCGTATATGCCTTAACGCCTTGCAATTCACGTAACCGCGCTTGCAGGCTATCCGCGACAAAGCGACTTCCAATATCTCGCAAGAAGAAAATTAGACGTGATACTCGCTGATTGAGCAACGCTTTGCCATTTTTCCACTCTGCAACTCTGAACTCCCCATCCATACTGATGAGGTAGTCACCATCATCGACGATAAATTCATCACGATAATCGCCAGAATAATAGGTTCCAGAGAAAGGCTGACCGACGTCCCGAATACGGATTAGGGGTAGGCCCTCTTGGTTTTCGTTAAAAAATTGTGATTTGAAAGCAAAGCCAGCTTGCGAATAAGCAATTTCGCCAAGCCTTACGAACATCCACCCTTCCGGCAGATCAAACGGCTTTTCATCCGCCGTAATTTCCGGCAGCTTCTTCGGCTTCTTGATCTCCCCCTCCTTCACCAGCCGCGCATTTTCCTTGGCGATCCTTTCCAGCAGCACGCTGGCGGATTCATCGTTGGGATCCTGCGGCACTAGCCGGCCACGCACGGCCAGTTCCAGGATCAGTTCCCGCAGTTTCTGGATGCCATAGGGTGTGAGCTTGCCGTTCTTGCCACGGCCGGAACTGGCCTTCTTCTCCCAGGCGCCGGTCCAGACATCGAGGTAGTCGACAGCAGCAAGTATTTTGTCTGCTCTGGTCGTACTCATTGCAGGGTGCTTTTCAGTGCATCGTCGAGGATGGTCTTGAGCTGGGCGCGCAATTCGGTGATTTCCGTTTGCTTCTGCTCGTACTGCGCCAGCAGCTTGTCCGGGTCGTGGTCGATTTTCTCGCCCTCGTGGGGGTTCTTGATGTCGAGGTTATAGTTGCGGGCCTCGATCTCCTCGCGGGTGACGGGCCAGGCGTGTTCGTTTGCCTCGCGGGCCTTGAAGCCGTCGGCCTCGTCGCCCCACCAGTCGATCTCGGCCTGGAACTCCTCGAAGCGCATGGGCTTGGTCTTGCTGTAGCTCTTGTAGCCCGGCGGGTAGGGGTGTTCGTAGTACCAGACGGTTTCGGTGGGCTGGCCCTTGGTGAAGAAGAGCACGTTGGTCTTGATGCCGGTATAGGGGTTGAACACGCCGTTGGGCAGGCGGACGATGGTGTGGAGGTTGCACTCGTCCAGCAGGGTCTGCTTGAGGCGGGTCTTGACGCCCTCGCCGAAGAGGAAGCCGTCGGGCAGGACCACTGCGGCGCGACCACCGTCCTTGAGCAGCTTGATGATGAGCGCCATAAACAGGTCGGCGGTCTCGCGGGTGCGCAGGTGGGCGGGGAAGTTGTTCTCGATGCCGTCCTCCTCCATGCCGCCGAAGGGCGGGTTGGTGACGATAACCTCGACCCGGTCCTTCGGCCCGTAGTCCTTGTAGGGCCGGCTCAGGGTGTTGTCGTGGCGGATATTGGTGGGCACGTCGATGCCATGGAGGATCATGTTGGTGACGGCAAGCATGTGCGGCAGGGCCTTCTTCTCCACGCCGAAGATGGTCTCCTGCAGGGTTTCTTCGTGCTTGCGGGTCTTCACATAGTGTTCGCGCTTGTGCTCGATGGTGCAGGTGAGAAAGCCGCCGGTGCCGCAGGCGGGGTCGAGGACCTTCTCCTTCAGCTTCGGATCCACCCGGTTGACGATGAAGCGGGTGACGGCGCGCGGGGTGTAGAACTCACCGGCGTTGCCGGCACTCTGCAGATCCTTGAGGATCTGTTCGTAGATGCCGCCGAAGGTGTGGCGGTCCTCTGTGTTGTTGAAGTCAATTTCGTTGATCTTGTTGATGACTTGGCGCATCAGGGTGCCGGACTTCATGTAGTTGTAGGCGTCCTCGAAGACGCCACGCACCACCTGGGCGCGCCGGCCGGCCGGGCCGTGGGTGGGCAGCTTCTCCTTGAGGGTGGGAAAGAGCTGGTTGTTGACGAAGTCGGCCAGGACGTCGCCGGTCATGCCCTCGGGGTCGGCGGCCCAGTTGCGCCAGCGCAGGTGTTCGGGCAGGGGCGAGTGGTAATCGTCCTCCATCAGTTCAAGCTCGGCCTCGCGGTCGTCGAAGATCTTGAGGAAGAACATCCAGACGAGCTGGCTGATGCGCTGGGCGTCGCCGTCGACGCCGACGTCCTTGCGCATGATGTCCTGGATGGATTTGATGATGCCGCTGACGTTGCTCATGGAACTCCTTTGTCGGGTTGGGCTCAGGCCGATTCGTCCTGGTCGAACAGGGCCCGTTCGAGGTCCTGGATGGCCTGCTCGTAGTTGGCTTTGCCGCCGAAGACCTGGTTGATGATCTCCACGGGAGTACCGATTTCGTCGAAGGGCTTGAGCTTGAGCACCTTGGGCGTCTCCAGGCTGCGGATGCCTTCGTCGGCATACTTGTCGAGCAGGGCATCGAGCACGGCACGGGCCTTGTCGCCGTACTTGGTGAAGTAGTTACGTTTTTTGACCTTGTTGGCCCGCTCGCGGCGGGTGAGTGGTGGCTGGCCGAAGGCGATGTGGCAGATCAGGTCGAAGTCGCCGTAGTCCTTACCGATTTCGGCGGCCAGGTTGTCGAGGACGATGCCCTGCTCTTCCAGCTCGTCGAGAATGGCCTGCTTCTTCTTTTCGCTGTTCCAGCGTTGCAGGAAGACGTCGAGAGAGGCGTATTCGGCGCGGATCCGGTTGCGGGTGAAGTCCTTGTAGGACTCGGTGATCAACTTGCCGTCGGGGCCGATGTACTCGATGCGTTCGTTGATGATGCGGGCCGGCACGCCGCTGACGCGGATCTTGTAGGTGCCGGGTTCCTCCCGGATTTCGTCTGCGGCCTCGCCGTCTTCCGTTTCCAGTTCGGGATCAGGCGGCACGGGGTCGTCGCCGGGTTTCGGTTCGTAGATGACCGCCGGCTCGCCGTCGAAGTCGGGATCGCGGAACAGCTCGGTGGCCTTCTTGAAATCCATGATGGTGAAGAACCACTTGTTGTGCTCCTCGTCGATGCGCGTGCCGCGGCCGATGATTTGCTTGAACAGGGTCATGCTGGTGATGGTCTTGTCCAGCACGATGAGCTTGCAGGTTCTGGCGTCCACGCCGGTGGTGAGCAGTTCCGAGGTGGTGGCGATGACCGGGAACGGGCTCTCCGGGTCGATGAAGTTGTCCAGCTCGGCCTTGCCTTCGACGCTGTCGCCGGTGATGCGCATGACGTACCTGGGGTTGTCGATGGCCAATTGGCCGGCTGCATTGGTGATGGCCACGCGCATGCGCTCGGCGTGGTCGATGTCTTCGCAAAAGATGATGGTCTTGGCGTAGGGGTCGGTGGCCCTGAGGTACTGCATGACCCGTTCGGCAACGAGTTTTGTGCGCTGGTTGAGCACCAGGATGCGGTCCATGTCGGCCTGATTGTATTCGCGGTGTTCGATCTCCTGGCCCAGGTCGTCCTTCATGCCAGGTGGCGGCACCCAGCCCAGCACATCCTTGTCGATGTCGATGCGCACCACCTTGTAGGGGGCCAGAAAACCGTCCTCGATACCCTGCTTGAGGCTGTAGGTATAGACCGGTTCGCCGAAGTAGGTGGTACTGGATACATATTTCGTTTCCTTGGGCGTGGCTGTCAGGCCGAGCTGAATGCTGGTTCCGAAATATTCCAGAATCTCCCGCCACTGCGAATCCTCAGCCGCGCTGCCCCGATGACACTCGTCGATGACGATCATGTCAAAGAAATCCGGCGAGACGGACTTGAAGATCTTGTCCTCTTCGTCCGGGCCGGTGATCGCCTGGTAGAGACCCAGGTAGATTTCATAGGAGGGATCGATGCGGCGATTCCTGATCTTGGTCATTACCGGGCCAAAGGGCTTAAAATCGTTGACCAGGGTTTGGTCCACCAGAATGTTGCGGTCCGCCAGGAACAAAACGCGCTTCACCTGACCGGCCTTCCACAGACGCCAGATGATCTGGAAGGTGGTGTAGGTCTTGCCTGTACCGGTGGCCATAACCAGCAGGACGCGCTTCCTGCCACTGGCGACCGCCTCGACGGTGCGGTTTATGGCCTCGACCTGGTAATAGCGCGGCTCCTTGCCGGAGGGATCCTGATGGTAAGGCTGGACGACCAGACTTTCCGCGGAGTCTTCGATACCACGCCACGCCTTGTAGCGTTGCCAGACCATGGCTGGGTCCGGAAACTCATCCAGGGCGATTTCCGTTTCCATTGGGTCACCACGTTCCGGCGCTGTCTTGTCGTGGACGGCGAAAGCATCGCCGTTGGAGCTGAAGGCGCTGGGCACGTTGAGAATCTGCGCGTAGCCCAGCGCCTGCTGTAGCCCCTGGCTGATGGCGTGCTTATTGTCCTTGGCCTCGACGACCGCTACCGGGATGCCGGGCTCCCAGGAGAGCACATAATCAGCGAACTTCTTCTTTTTCCTGTTGCGGGAGGACATGTTGCCCCGCACGACCACGGGTCCGGGTGTCAGGGTCACTTCGCGGCGGATCTGCTGCATGGGGTCCCAGCCGGCCTGTTTGACGGCAGGGGTGATGAACAGATCGCAGATATCCGCTTCGCTGAGTTGTTTCTTGTCTTTGTCGTCCATGCGAATAAAAACGTCACTGGGAATAGTGTATTTTCCTTGTAATGCTGCACAACTCCTCGAACACCGGCGAGTCAGGATTGGCCTGGTAGTGCTTCTGGTTACCGATGCGCTTGACGGTCACCAGGCCGCTCTCGGCCAAGCGCTTGAGTTCGCGCTGCACGGCGCCGGAACCGGCGCCGATGCGTTCGATCAGCTCGGAGGTGTAGAAGCTGCGTTCGGGCTCGCCGAACAGCAGCGCCAGGACTCGTTGCTGGGTGGCGGTGAACAGGGCGTCGGCCAGGCGGGTGGGCGCAGTGGTGTCCGCGGCCGCCTTGCGGCGTGCCGGCGGGGTACGTTTTGCTGGAGCTGGTCTACCCATTACGGGCAGTCTAGTACCCAGTATGGGTATAGGCAACGGGTTCGTGGCAATTTCACCGCGCCAGGTATACCGCTTTGATCTGCCCCCACTCGTGGCCCGATTCCCGGCTGATGGTGTGGCGTGGCCGGCGGGTGATCTGGCGCTGATTCGGCGCAGTGTCCGAATCCTGCCCACACTGCGCTGACGCAGGGCCGGGAATCCCGTCGTGGTGCGCCAGGGGAGATGGTGGCCAGGGACAGAATCGAACTGCCGACACGGGGATTTTCAGGCGGGTTCCAGACTCATTAGCCCGCATTAGCTTTATAACCTATTAGGTAATAAATTCAGTAAGTTGCATCCTGTTTTTGGTTAGCGTACATTAAGCGGCGTTAGCTAAATTTGCTACCCATGCGCTACCCATACGCTACCCGTGGGCGCACAGGGATCAGCCTGAAAGTTTTTCAGTCGCACCCACCCCGTTTAGGGGCTTAGGTAGCTCCCTGGGTAGCAGCCGGGCACCAGCCAGGAGGAACCCAGGATGCAGCAGCCATCTTCGATCCGATTGACCCTCGCACGCATCGACGCCCTGACCTGCCCGCCTGACAAGGCGGAGTTTGTCCTGTGGGACACCGCAGAGAAGGGGCTTGGGGTGCGGGTGCGACCCAGCGGGAAAAAGAGCTTTGTCTGGCAGGGTCGCTTCGCCGGCAAACCCATCAAGATCACCATTGGCGACTGCTCGACATGGGGGCTCGACGATGCACGCTCCAAGGCGATTGACCTGAAAAAGCAGATCAAGGACGGTATCGACCCCCGCGAGCAGAAGCGGCGGCAGGAAGAAGCCGAGACCCGCGCCAGGGCAGAACGGAAAAAACAGACCGCAACCTTTTCCGACGCATGGGCCGCATATATCGAGGAACGCGCCGGCGGGTGGAGTGATTCCTACCTGGACGATCACAAGAAAGCCATGCAGGCACCCGGCCAGAAGCGCAAGCGCCATCCTGGCAAGACGGTGGCCGGCCCATTGTGGCCTTTCCGGGACGCCCTACTGGCAGAGCTGACGCCGGAACCGCTCGAAACGTGGCTGCGGAAGGAAACTGCCAAGCGTCCCACCAGCACAGCCAAAGCATGGCGAATGCTGCGCGCTTTCCTGAATTGGTGCGACGACCACCCCGACTATGAGCACATCGTGGATGCCAGCGCACTGCTAACCAAGCGGGTTCGCAAGAAAGCGCCCAAGACCAAACCGGCAAAGGAACGGGCATTAGGGCGCGAACAGTTGGCGGCCTGGTTCGAGGCCGTGCGTGCACTCCCAAATCCCATCAACGCGGCCTACCTGCAAGGCTTGCTGCTGACCGGAGCACGCCGTAACGAGCTGCTGTCGCTGACCTGGGATGGCGTAGACTTCAAATGGCGTGCCCTGCACATCCACGACAAGGTGGAGGGCGACCGTACCATCCCGCTGACACCCTACCTGGCCAGTCTGCTTGCCCGGCTCCCGCGGCGGAATGAATGGGTGTTCAGCACCACACGCGGCGCGACAGGCCGCCTCTCCGACGTAACACGCCCCCACTACCATGCCCTGCAAGCCGCAGGCCTGCCGCACATGAGCCTCCACGACCTGCGGCGGTCATTCAAGAGCTTGTCTGAATGGGTAGAGGTGCCGGCCGGGGTCGTCGCCCAGCTCATGGGCCACAAGCCCAGTGCGACCGCTGAAAAGCATTATTCCGTCCGCCCGCTCGACCTGCTGCGGCTTTGGCATGACCGCATCGAAGCATGGATTCTCGAACAGGCCGGCATCGAGCAACCTGCACACGAGCAGGCCAGCCGGCTGGTGGTGGTGCAATGACCCCGCTGCCGACCCTGCTTCCGGTGCCGGACATGGCGGAGATCATCGCCAAGGGTGCGAGCATCGAGCATGATGAGGCGCTGCGCTGGCTGTTGGAGTCAATCAAGCACCGGGAGCTGGAGTTTTTCTCGCCCGACGGCGACCCTGGGAACATTGATAGCCTCGCGGTCACCTTGGCTTTTCTCGCGCCTACTGGAACACCAACCACCCCCGAAAAAGCCAAGCTTGTTGACCAAGTGCTCACAGAAACCTGCGTGCGGCCGCGTGACGTACTTACCAACATGGAAACTGCTCGGGCACTGAGCAACATTTGTGCGCCTTCTGACGCGGCCTTAGGTGCTGAAAAACGGCGGCAGGCAGAAGACGCGGCCAAGCGCGCCCGTGAGCAAACAACAGATCGTCACCGCGAATGGATGCGGTGGTACAGAGAAGGACAACGCATCAATGAAAGTCGGAGCCGCCCAGTATCGTCATACAGTGAACTGGCCAAGCTCATAAAGAAAAGCCTCAACCTGCCCGACAGTGAACAAATTATCCGAAAACGCATTGCGCAAATCCAAAAAAACCTCACCTGACCAGCTAACCAACATAACTATCTGACAACCAATGAAAAATTAGTTGGTTAGGTGCCTAGGGCTTACCCACTTACCCACGGCACGCTAGTCCCCGTCAATTGTCGCTGAGGACTAGCAAAATGCAGGGGATCACAACTGAGTTTCTCGCAAGGAGCATTGGCGTAAAACCCGAGAGCATCCGCGTCCGCCTGTGCCGGACTGGGTCGTTTCATGGCTTGGTGCCGCACAAGTTGCCCACCGGCCGCCACCTACGCCTGGCGATGGCCGCCGCCTGGCTGATTGGCTGCCAGCCTAACCTGGCCGGCCGCCGGCGTATGGTGCGGGCCTGGTCGCGGCACCTGCTGGCGCACCTGGAGGGGCTGGCGTGAAAGGGCTGGATGCAGTACAGCGGCTTGAATGGCTGGCCAGCATCGCCAGGGATAGCACTGCGCCCGGATCAGCCATTCGGGTGGCCATTGTACTTGCGAAGCGCCAGAACAAGACAACAGGCCGCCTCGACCCGTCAATCAGCACGATTGCTAGCGAGGCCAGTCTGTCCCGCCGTTCGGTGCACACCGGCCTACGCTGGCTTGAGCAGGCGGGCTTCATCGACGTTTCCCTTTCGCCTGGCGGGGGCCGGCAGGCCACCAATTCCTTCGCCCTGAAAAACCCCGAACCCGTGCAGCCCACTGCACCCCTTAAACCCGTGCAGCCCACTGCACCCGTGCAAATTTGCGTCGCTACCCGTGCAGATTTGGGTACGTTACCCGTGCAGCCAGCTGCACCCAAACAGGGAATAGAACCAGGAAAGAACCAGGAAGAGCGCACGCGCGAAGCAAACGCGCAATATCTTGCAGACACAGAAGACCCACCACCGACGAAAGGGGTGAACGCTGGTCCAGGGGGCAAGCGCGGCAAGCGGGCGACACCAGCACCGGATCACCTCCCGCTGACCGAAACCCTGACCGCGTGGGGTAGAGATAACGCACCCGGTATCGACCTTGCGAGCGAGACCGAGCGGTTCTTAGATCACCACCGTGCCAAGGGTTCGACCTTCCGCGACTGGACAGCCGCGTGGCGCAACTGGATGCGCAAGGCGGTGGAGTATCAGCAGCCACAGCGACAAGCCGCCAGTGGCGAACACGCGGACCCCTACGAGCTGATTGACCACCGTGAGGTGGTAGCCCGATGAGCACGCACGCCGAAAACGCTGTGATCGGTAGCCTACTGCTCGACCCGCAATCCCTGTACCGCATCCGGGAGCCGCTGCGGCCTTCCGACTTCGCCGACCATCGCAACCAGCGCGCCTATCGCGTGATCTGCCGCATGCTGGAGGCCGGCGAGGCCGTGGACGTGGTAACCGTCGCCGAGGCCGGCGGTGGTGAGCTGCACTACCTCGGCACCCTGGCAAAGGACACCCCGAGCGCGGCGAACGTCGCGGCCTATGCCGAGCGCGTGCGGGAGGCTGCCCAGCGCCGGACGCTGATCCAGGCACTCCGTGACGGCCTGGCCCGCTTCGAGGCCGGCGAACCCGTCGCAGAGGTGCAGCAGATCATCGGCAGCGCCTTGGAGACGCACGCAGGCGGCCGGACGGCGCCTTTCGCCGAGGTGGTAGCCGATGCCCTAGCGCAGGCCGAAAAGGCCCAAGAGCAGCGCCGGACAGGCGGCGTGCTGGGTGTTTCGTGGACCCTTCCGGCTCTCAACCACCTGACCGGCGGGCTACACGGCCCGAAGCTGGTGGTACTGGGTGGCCGGCCGGGTACGTTCAAGACCTCGCTCGCGCAGCAGGTTGCTGACCGTGCCGCTGCCCAAGGCCATCCGGTCGGCTTCGTCAGCTTGGAGATGGCCGGCCCTGAGCTGGCAATGCGCGCTATTGCGAGCGAGCTGAGGCTAAACGGCGCCGACCTCTCCCACGGCAACCAAGCTGCGCTGGAGGCCGCACAACAGGCGCGGGGCTGGGACTGGCCACTGCTGATCGAAGACCGGTTGAGCAGTTGGCCCGATATTGCGGCGCGTATCACCGCTTGGCGGCACCAGCACGGCATTGAGCTGGCTGTGATTGATTACCTCCAAATCGTCCGCCTGTCCGGGCGGGCTACCCGATTCGAGAAGCTGAGCGAGATCAGCCGCGAGGCCAAGCTGCTCGCGCAGCGGTTGGGTATCCCGGTATTACTGTTGGCACAGATCAGCCGGGCGGTCGAGCGTGAGAAGCGCAGGCCGCTGCTCTCCGACATTCGGGAGTGCGGCAACGTCGAGCAGGACGCCGACATTGTGCTGTTCACCCACCGTCGGCAGTGCGACGACCGGCCTGACGAGTTCGAGCTAATCCTGGCGAAACAACGCAACGGGCCAGCCGGGAAGATCATCCGCCTGCACGTTGACGGCGCCCGGTACTTCATCGGCGAACAATGGGAGCAGAAGGACATATGACCGGCGGAAATCAACCACCAGTGCGTCAACCACGGCGCTCGGCTAGCCGGGAGGTACCCACATGATCCTGGTGCACTGGATTTTTTTCTGGTCCCGCTGGCTGGACGCCGGCGGGGTAGCACGATGGGGTAGCAAAACCCCTCAAAAACACGACAGGAGCAACACGAAATGAGCCGAGCATTTTTCCAGATGAACCTCAACGAACAGGCCGAGGCATGCCGGGCGATGGGTATCGGGCTTGTCGCCGGCGGCAAGGTGCTGGTCGAGCCCGGTGGCATTGCCATGTCCGCGCAGGCCGCGCCGACCCGCACCGTCACCACCTCCGTGCAGTCGCGCACGCGGTCGGCGCCGGCCGAGATGGCGACGCCACGACCGGCGGCCAAGAGCGATGCGTGGCCGGTCGAGGAGAGCACGGAGCACTTTCTCGCCGAGGGCATCCCGCTGACCGACAGGCAGCACCAGTACCTGGGCGACATGCTGCTGCGAGCGGCAGAGCGGTTGGACGCCTACACCGGCGACTCCCCTCACAACACCGACGACACCGGCGCCACCCTGATGGCCGCGGCCGAGCGCCATTCCATCACCGACCTGGAGGACTGACCACATGGCAGCGAAGAAGAACGCACCCCAGAGCATTACCGAGCTTGACCACTTCCACGACCTCGACGGCCGCCTGGGCGAGCTGCTGGAGCGGCAGACGACAATCGCCGACGAGCAGCGTACCGCGCAGGCTGAGCTCGAGGCAGCGCGAGAGGCGCGTGCTGCGGCCGCTGCTGAGCCGGGCGGCAACCCCCTGTTGGACGCCAAGCGCCGCGAACGTGACGCCCTGGAACGCCTGGCGACGCTGGAAGAAGATGCTGCCGACGTAGCGGCCGGCATCGAGGCGCTGCGCCGGCAGGTAGTCGCCGCCGAGAAAGCTGCGAAGGTCGCACTAATGCGCCACTGGCGCGGTGAGGCGGAGCGGCTGACTGCTGAGCTAGCTGAGCGCCTGGAAGAACTGCGGCCGCTGGTGTGCGAAGCCTATTGGGCAACCACAGGAGCGGTTCCCGGCGTCCACACGACGACTCACAGCTTCCTGCTCCGCGTCGTCAGCCCGGCCCTTGGCCTGGATTCCGCCGACCTGGTATTCGAGAACCGCCCCGAGCTTCCGACCGTACCGCCGGAAACGCATCACGTCAACGACACGCACCGCTCGCTGATCCGCGGCGAGTTGGCGAGGCAGTCCACCGACGGCAACCCACCGCCAGCAGCGGCCTGACCCGCGAGGTAACAGAAGATGGCTACCGATAGCTTAGAAGTCAAAGTCCACATCGGCGCGGAGCTGCGCGAGATCAAGAACGCGCTCCGCGGCCTGCGCGACGACCTGAAACGGTCGGGCAAGACCGGCCGGGAGGCCGGCCAGGAAACGGCCAAGGGGTTCCGCGAGGCCGAGCGGCAGCTCAAGGAAATGCGGCGTTCCGCCAGGGTGGCCGCCCGGCAGCTCAAGAGCACGTTCGCGGCCATCGGCGGGGCGCTGTTGTTGAAGAACATCACCCGCACGGCCGTCGAGTTCGACAAGTTCGCCAAGGGGCTGCGGTTCGCGGCCGGCAGCGCCGCGGCGGCCCGGAAGGAAATGGCGTTCCTCCGCGACGTTTCCAACAAGCTCGGCCTCGACCTGCGCGCGGCCACAAAGAGCTATACGCAGTTTGCCTCGGCGGCCAAGGGAACCGCCATCGAGGGCGAGGCGGCCCGGGAGGTGTTCGTCGCGGTCGCCGAAGCCTCGACGGTCATGGGACTGAGCGCCGAGGAAACCGAGGGCGCGATGCTGGCGCTCTCGCAGATCATCAGCAAGGGCAAGGTCAGTGCCGAAGAACTCCGGCAGCAACTGGGTGAACGGTTGCCAGGTGCGTTTCAGATTGCCGCCCGAGCCATGAATGTGTTGCCGGCCGAACTCGACAAGATGTTGGCCAGCGGGCAACTGGCCTCCGAGGTCTTCCTGCCGCGCTTCGCCGCCGAACTCCACAAAACCTTTTCCCCGGCGCTGGGATCGGCCGTCACCAGCGCCCAGGCGAAGATCAACCGCTTCAACACCACGATCATCGACCTGCAACTGGCGTTCGCCAACAGCGGGTTCCTGGAGGGGTTCACGGGGGCGCTAGGCGAGCTGCGGGACGTGCTGGCCGACCCGGGGATGAAGGCCGGCCTGGGCGCCCTCGGGAAGTTCATCGGCGAATCCCTGAAATTCATCGTCGAGAACAACCGGATCATCCTGACCGTCCTTGCCGGCCTGACGGCGTTTAGCCTGGTGTCGAAGCTGAACGTCATCGCCGGGGCGTTCGCCGGCGCAGGGGCGGCGCTCGGGACGTTCCTGAGCCTCGATGGCAGCAGCCTGGAGAAGCTCAAGGACCAGTTGCAAGGCGCCGGGGAGGCGGCCGGAGACGCCGGCATCACTATCAAGATCACCAAGGACAGCACCCAGGAGCTGGCCCTGGAGGCGCAGAAGGCGCTGGCGGCGTTCAAGGACGCCAAGGGCATCCTGGCCGACTACAAAGACGAACTCGCCAACGGCGTGACCGTGGGCAGCCTGACGAGCGCCCAGGCACAGGCGCTGCTGGCAACGAAGGCCAGGGAGCTGACGGCCTCCCTGCCGGTCGAGCGGATGCGGGAGCTGGCCGACGCCCTGGAGGCCGTGGGCAACGACGCGCTGGCGCAGAAGCTGCGCACGGCGCTCTCGGAGATCAACGCCACCGCCAAGCAGGGCGCGACGGGCTACCTGGCCGGCATACGGAACGCGCTGAAATCCTACCGCGACGAGGTGGCCGACACCGCCACCCAGGCCAAGGACGCGATGCTCCGGGCGTTCCAGGGCATGGAGGACGCCCTGGTGGACTTCGTGCGCACCGGGAAGCTGCAAATACGGCAGTTCGTGGATTCGGTGATCACAGACCTGGCGCGCATCGTGATCAGACAGCAATTGATCGCCCCTTTGCTGGCCTCCCTCACACAATCGGCCAAGGGCAATGCTTTTTCCCGCGGCCAGCTTCTGGCCTTCGCCAGTGGCGGCGCGTTCACGAATAGCCTGGTGACGGAGCCGACGCTGTTTCCTATGGGGCTGATGGGGGAAGCAGGCCCGGAGGCGATACTGCCGTTGAAGCGGACCAAGAGCGGTGACCTGGGGGTGGTGGCCGAGGGCGCCGGCCAGACGGTGGTCAACGTCATCGAGGCGCCCGGGCAGGGCGGGGAGGTCAGCCGGCGCCGGGAGGGCGACCGGGAGATCATCGATGTGCTGATCGACCAGTTCAAGACTGACCTGATCCGCGACGTTGATCGGCAAGGGCCGTTCGCCGTCGGCCTCGAAAGCCGCTACGGCCTGAGCCGGACGCCGGGGGCGCGGCGATGACAACAGTGACGCAGGAAGAACTCACCGCCATTGTGCGCGAGGTCACGGCCAAGGTGGTCTGGTCACAGAGCGAGGCCCTTATCGCCATCATCGAGGCACTGGCTTTTTCCATGCACCAGGCGGGCGCCGACCTGGAGATTTTCCGGGGGATGCTCCGCCGTGGCCTGAATTGGATGCCTGAGGATGATCCCGATTACACCGTCGTTCGCGCGTTCTATCAACGGGTGCTCGAAGACCTCAATCAGGACTTCGGGCTCCGCGTCGTGGGAGGGAAAGAAAAGTGACCGCATCGACAGCCGGCACCCGGCTCAGCGCCGCCGAGCGCAAGCGGGAGATCATCAAGCTGAGGCGGGACGGGCTGACCTTCCACGAGATCGGCGAGCAAGTCGCATGCACTCCGCAGTATGCCTTCAAGGTTGTCCGGGTCTATCTGGAGCGCGTGGACAAGGAACTCAGCGAAGAAGTGGCTCAACTGCGGCGGCTTGAAAGCGAACGCCTGGACCGCGCACACCGCGCTGTCTGGCCGAAGGCCATCAAGGGCGACCTGCGCGCCATCGACAGGGTTCTGCGGATCATGGAGCGCCGCGCACGGCTGTTCGGCCTGGACGCGCCGCAGAAACGTGAACTGACCGGCAAGGATGGTCGCCCCCTCGTCGGTGGCGGTCTAGCGGCACTACTGGAGGAAAGCGACGATGGCGAGGAATAAGGAACGCGAAGTGTGGCCGAGCCACAACCCCTGGGTGAGCCGGACGAAATCCGCTACCCGCACCAAGGCGCCCAGGGGCGCACTGCCCTGGTCCAGGCAGCTCTACGAGAGCCGCGATCCGTGGTCAGTCATTCTGCGGTTCGAGGAACGCCTGCGCGACCTGTCGCCGAACATGGCGGCCTATGCGGAATGTCGCCGCGCCCACCTGGCAGGTAAGCCGCTGCCCGGCAACCTGCACACCCTACGGCTGGCGCTACGCTGGTTAGTACACGCGCAGCAGCAGCGCGAAGCGTTCATGCTTCGCCCCCACCCCATCAGCTACGATCCGCGCCCGCGCAGGCCGCCGGAGGCTTACCGGGAGATTGGCTTGGCATCGGCGCTGCTGGCGGCCATCGAACTACTTGAATCACAGGAGGGCGCAGCATGAGCGGCATCAGCTACAAGATCGACGACCGCACGGTTATGGACGCCATCGAGGGGCTGCTGGATCAACTGGATACCCCAGGCGAGTTCTACGACGCTCTGGGCGACGACCTGGTGAACCTGACCCAGCAGCACTTCAACGACGGCGAAGATCCCTACGGCGTCGCTTGGCCGGCACCTGTCTTCCGTTCCGGCCAACCGCTGAGAGATACCGGGCGGCTGATGAACTCCATCACGCACCTGGCCGACGACCAGGGCGTCGATGTGGGCACCAATGTCTGCTACGCCAGCGTCCACCAGCGCGGCATGACCATCACCGCCAAGCCGGGCCAGCCTGGGCAGAACGCATGCGGCCGGCGGAAGGGGGCGCCCTACCTGGTGTTCAAGGACAGCGCAGGCCGCACCATCCGGGCCAAGTCGGTGACGATACCGCCGCGGCCTTTTCTGCCAGACGAGCGGGGTCTGCCGGATAGCTGGCGAGAAACGGTCCTGGAGCGGGTGAGCGAGTTCTTGTCTTTCAAGTCGTAACGGCCGGCCACGCCTCCACCGCGAGATCGGCCAGCGCCGGCGCGAACTCGGAGACCGTCTTTTCCTTCCGTTCACGGATAGCATCGGCCAGGATAGGCCCGTATTCCAGGAATCCCTCCCAGGTCGAGCAGCGGCCGATGTAGGTGCGCTCGCCGGGCAGTTCCTCCAGTCTGCCAAGCGCCTCATAGCGGCGCCGCAGTTCGTCGATGGCGATGGTTGGCTGTGCCGGCATGAAAAAAAATCCCCGATTTATTACCGTGGCGGTAATTATAGCAGGCACATATTACCTTTACAGTCAACCACTTACGATATTTTCTGTGCTAGGGTGTAGGTGTCATTAACCCAAACCCAGGAGGTACACGCCATGCAGATCAACGCAACCCTCACCGAACTGGAAGACACCCGCAGCCCCGTCGGCCATATCGTCGAGGCCGCCCTGGCCCTGGGCACCGCCCTGGAGGAACTGCGTCGGACCGACAGCGACACCGACCTGGACGCGCTGCTGCGCGGCGCTCAGGCAAGCATTGAGGCGGCCCGGGAGAAGGCGGCCGTGTAGCCGGTTACACGCCGACCAGCAAGCCCGCCCCCGTGGCGGGCTTTTTTGTGGGCGGCGCAGTGTAGGGACACCGCAGCGGCTAAGCGGTGGCTGCTATACTGGCGCGCCATGTGGATATGCCTCAACGACGCCTTCCTGTCCATCGTCGCGCATCGTGACAAACCTGGCGTGCTGCTGGTGCGCGCCCGCCGGCCAGGCGATATAGAACGCACCTTCCCCGGAGTGACGACCCACCAGGACACGCACCCGGTAGATGGCACTCCGAATCTGCTACCCATGCGCTACCCAGCGCAGAATGGCAA